>ENA-OQCE01001183-OQCE01001183.1-human-gut-metagenome-genome-assembly--contig:-NODE-1183-length-11179-cov-4.343558_pt1 | contig 11179 bp, 20 predicted proteins | sample MGYA00242495_ERZ504572 | MGnify/ENA primary metagenome ERZ504572 (study PRJEB26092, sample SAMD00036228) | human gut metagenome | host: Homo sapiens | study: EMG produced TPA metagenomics assembly of...
GCCAAAAATGTGGACGATAAAGCACTTTCGCAGGATGCATATTCTGTAGCACAAAAATACAATCAGATAATAAAAAAAGCACCGCATCAGGCGCTCTATTCATGCGTATATCATGGAATGAGCGATTATCTGCTTTTAATGAAGACAATTGATTTGCCACGGTGGAGTGGATAAAGACTGACTGCGATGACATATATGACAGTCTTCTTACGGAGTACGGCATATATGACCATGCTCCTGAAAAGATAATGAGATATGACGATTCAGCTATCAGCCTGTCAACACTCTATGGCATAAGAGGGCTGATTGATAATCTGACCTCGCGCAGGGTATGGCTGGACTGTGGTGGTAACATCATAATAGAACAGCTTGAGACACTTACCTTTATAGATGTAAACAGTGCAAAAAATATATCGTCGGGGAGCAATAGCATATTAAAGACCAATATGGAGGCCGCAAAGGAGATAGCCAGGCAGCTTAGGCTCAGAAATATTTCCGGCATGATAATAATTGATTTCATCAATATGAAGTCTGAGGCATCAAAGGATACGCTTATTGAAGCGCTCAAACGGTATATAAAGGACGATAATACAGTCTGTACCTTTGTGGATATCACGAAGCTTGGACTGGTGGAGCTGACAAGAAAAAAGGTCCACAAATCTCTTAAACAAATTTTAGAAAAAACACTTGACGAATAGATGGCTCTATGCTAATATACTGGAGTATGCCGCACAGTGAGGTATAAGTTTGCGACTTTCGCAACACCGTAACTGGCGAGTAATGATAAATAGGAGGTGCCATATGTACGCAATTATAGCAACAGGTGGTAAGCAGTACAAAGTATCTGAAGGCGATATCATTACCATTGAAAAGCTTGGCGTTGAAGCTGGTGAGAAGGTTACTTTTGATCAGGTTTTAGTTGTAGGCGGAGATGATCTCAAGGTTGGAGATCCAACAGTTGCAGGTGCAACAGTTGAGGCTTCTGTAGTTAAAGAAGGCAGAGCTAAAAAGGTTATCGTTTACAAGTACAAGAGAAAAACCGGATATCACAAAAAGAACGGACACAGACAGGCTTTCACACAGGTTAAGATTGAAAAAATTAACGGATAATGATAGCTATAACCGTTTATCAGAATTCAAAAGGACATAAGATGGGCTTTAAGTCAAAGGGACATGCAGGTTTTGCAGATTCCGGTTATGATATAATCTGTGCCGGGGTTTCAGCGCTGGTGATCAACTTCATCAATTCCGCTGAAGAGCTGTGTCATGCTAAGTACAGCCTTGATACAGACGAAGAGACAGGTATGATTGACTACAGACTTGACAAGCCGGCGACAGGTGATGTTGCACTGCTTATGGATTCCATGATTCTGGGACTAAAAGGAATACAAAGAGACTATGGGAATGAGTACATCATTCTAGACTTCAAGGAGGTGTAAGACATGTTGAATATGAACCTTCAGTTTTTTGCTCATAAAAAGGGAGTTGGTTCTACAAAGAACGGACGTGACTCTGAGTCTAAGAGATTAGGCGCTAAGAGAGCAGACGGACAATTCGTAAAAGCTGGTAATATTCTTTACAGACAGCGTGGTACAAAGATTCACCCTGGTACAAACGTTGGTATCGGTGGAGATGATACATTATATGCTAAGGTTGATGGCGTATTAAGATTTGAGAGAGTTGGAAGAGATAAGAAACAGGCTTCCGTATATCCAGTAGTGAACGAATAAGATTTAAACCCCGACTTTTATTAGCCGGGGTTTTTATGTTGTAAATTAGCAGTATGTAGTAATCTGATTAATCATAAATGAGGGGCAAAATACCTTTTGACCCTTATATCATTTTGTTATTACTGTGTCTTATATAGATATAGTATAACAGATATAGCATAGTAATGATTTGTTATAAAGTATACTGAGTGTTTTATGCAGACATTCAGCATGAGGTGGAAAATTATGTTTGCAGATCGTGCAAAAATTATCATAAAATCAGGAAAAGGCGGAGATGGCCATGTATCGTTCCGCCGTGAAAAATACGTGCCGAACGGTGGTCCGGACGGCGGTGACGGTGGAAAGGGCGGAGACGTTATATTTCTCGTGGATAAGGGAATCAACACCCTGACAGATTATCGTCACAGAAGAAAGTTTGCAGCAGAGCCCGGACAGGAGGGCGGCAAAAAGAACTGCCACGGAAAGAATGGTGAGGATCTTATACTTAAGGTGCCGGAGGGTACACTCATAAAGGATGCAGCAAGCGGAAAAGTCATAGCAGATATGTCCGGTGACAATACAAGGCAGGTGATCCTGCGCGGCGGAAAAGGCGGTCAGGGCAACCAGCACTATGCCACATCCACCATGCAGGCTCCTAAATATGCTCAGCCGGGACAGGATGCAATAGAAATCGAGGTACAGCTTGAGCTAAAGGTAATAGCGGATGTAGGGCTTGTAGGCTTTCCAAACGTAGGAAAATCAACACTTCTGTCACGAGTTACCAATGCACAGCCAAAGATTGCCAACTATCATTTCACCACATTACAGCCAAATCTTGGTGTGGTTGATATGGATGAGGCTTTGGCTTCGTAATCGCTGATATCCCGGGGCTTATCGAGGGAGCATCAGAGGGCATCGGACTCGGTCATGAGTTTTTGCGTCATATAGAGCGTACTAAGGTGATGATACACATGGTTGATGCTGCCGGTACTGAAGGCCGTGATCCGGTTGCTGACATCAAGGCGATAAACAAGGAGCTTGAAGCATACAATCCACAGCTTCTCAAAAAGCCACAGGTCATTGCCGCCAACAAAATAGATGCCATAGCAGGAGACGAAAATGAGGTAATTTCGGCCTTAAGAGCCGAATTCGAACCACAGGGCATAAAGGTATTCCCGATATCCGCAGTAAGCGGTAAGGGCCTTAAGGAGCTTTTGTACGAGGTGAAGGACCTGCTTGCAAATTGTCCTAAAGAGGTTACTGTATATGAGCCGGAGATTGATCCTGCACTTTCATTCTTTAAGGATGAGCCGTACGCGGTTGAGGTGGCAGCCGATGGTGCATATGAGATATCAGGTCCAAAGATTGAGAAAATGCTCGGATACACAAATATGGACTCGGAGAAGGGCTTTGCCTTTTTCCAGAGATTCTTGCGTGAGCAGGGTATCATCAAGGAGCTTGAAAATATGGGCATCGAGGATGGAGATACTGTCCGCATGTATGATTTCGAGTTTGATTATTACAAGTAAGGAGAAGAGTATATATGAATTTATCAAGTAAACAGCGTGCATATTTAAGCAGCCTTGCAAGCACAATTAATCCTATTTTCAATATTGGAAAGGCATCGCTTACTCCGGAAATCATCGAGGCTCTTGATGCAGCACTTGAAAAGAGGGAGCTGATCAAGGTTGCAGTTCTTAAAAACTGCATCGATGATCCAAGAGAGATTGCAAGTGTAATCGGTGAGAGAACACACTCTGCAGTGGTTAAGGTAATAGGCAAAAAAATGATTTTTTACCGTCCTGCGAAGAAAAATCCAAAGATTAAGCTTCCGGAATAAGCCATGAAAACAGGGATTTTTGGTGGGGCATTTGACCCGATACACAAAGGTCATATATACATGGCACAAAAGGCGATGGAAGAGTATTCTCTTGACAGGATCTGCTTGTTCCGTCAGGTCACTCGCCGAACAAGACTGAGAATGCAATGACAGCATTTAGCCACCGGTACAATATGTGTAAGCTGGCATCAGAAGCAGTGCCCGGTATTGAGGTGTCTGATATTGAGATAAAGGATGAGTCCACCAGCTATACGTATGTGACACTCCAAAAGCTAAAGGCGCTTTATCCGGAGGATGAACTGTATTTCATCATGGGTGGAGATTCTCTGGACTATTTTGAGTCATGGATGAAGCCTGAGATAATAGCCCAAACAGCAATAATCCTTGTTATGGTGAGGGAAAATTTTCCAAAGCAGCAGATGGAGGAAAAGATTGCACATATCAAAAAACAGTTTTGGGCAGATATAAGACTTTTAAAGTGTGACAGGATGGATGTGTCGTCTACTCAGGTCAGGAGACTGCTACGTGCCAATCGCAGGCAGACGGGTATAGGAGTCCTAAAGGAGCGGAAATGTTTCTGGATGCCGCAGTTATGTCATATATACAGGCTAATAATTTATACAGGTGATAGAGTATGGAAGTAAAAGAAATAAAGAAAAAGCTAAAGAAGAGCCTTGATAAACAAAGGTATCAGCATACACTCGGAGTGATGTATACTGCCGGCTGTCTTGCATGGCAAACGGCTATCCGATAGAAAAGGCAATGCTTGCAGGCCTGCTTCATGATTGTGCCAAGTGTCTTTCGACTGAAAAGAAAATCGGACTCTGTGTAAAGAAAAATATAGACATAACAGAGGTAGAGATATCAAACCCGGGTCTGTTACATGCAAAGGCAGGCATGGTGCTGGCTGAGGAAGAGTATGGCATTAAGGATGCGCAGATACTGCATGCCATAAGAGTGCATACTACAGGAGAAGCAGATATGGGGCTCCTTGACAAAATACTCTTTGTGGCAGATTATATTGAGCCAAACAGATGTGAAGCACCTAGGCTTGAAGAGATAAGAAAGCTTGCTTTTTCAGACCTTGATAGGACTGTTGCAGAGATATTGTATGATACAATCAATTTTCTTAACACAAAGAGTGGAGCAATAGATCCGACTACCCAGATTACTTACAATTATTATGCTAAATACAGAGACAACAGGGAGGAATAACTGCTATGCAGACAATCGATTTAGTTAAAAAGATAGTGGAAGCACTTGAAGACAAAAAGGCAGAGGATATCACAGTTCTCGACATAGGAGAGGTTTCTTCTATAGCAGATTACTTTATCATTGCAAACGGAAACAATGCAAATCAGCTCACAGCTATGGAGGATGCTGTGGATGAGGCTATGTATACAAACGGAGTGCATCAGAAGCAGGTGGAGGGAACAGGCAACTCTACATGGATTCTCATGGACTATCAGGATATTATCGTGCATCTGTTCTCTAAAGAAGACAGACAGTTCTATGATCTCGACAGAATATGGAGAGATGGAAAAGTGGTGGATGTACATTCACTGTAGTATCTATTTAAAATATCGCACCCATATGCTTAGCTAAAAAGTACAGCATATGGGTGCGATATTTTTTTGATATTTAGAAGAAACGGAATACTCCAAACACCTTGCCGAGTATTTCGCAGTCGGGAACTATGATTGGATCCATTGTGTCGTTCTCAGGCTGGAGGCGTATGTGACCGTCCTCTTTATAGAAGGTCTTTACGGTAGCGGAATCATCTATAAGTGCTACGACCATGTCTCCGTTTGAAGCATTGCTTTGCTGCTCAACGAGGATATTATCACCATCGAAGATACCGGCATTGATCATGCTCTCACCCTTGACCTTCAGCATGAAGGACTGCTTATTTGGCATATACTCTGCAGGTACAGGAAAGTAAGTTTCGATATTTTCCACTGCGAGTATCGGCTCGCCTGCTGCTACACGGCCAACCAGTGTACGTTAACCATCTCGCGGCGTTGTAAACCAAAGCTGTCATCTATAATCTCTATAGCCCTGTTTTTGGCAGGATCCCTTCTTATGTAGCCTTTTCGCTCCAGTGTCTCGAGATGAGCATGGACGCTTGATGTGGACTTTAAATGTACACCCTCGCAGATATCGCGCACTGATGGCGGATAGCCTCTGTTTAAAATCTCACTCTTGATAAACTCCAGTATCTCTTTCTGCTTGTCTGAAATCTTTTCTAATGCCATAGTTAAATCCTCCGTCTGAATATTTAAATAATATAATGATATGAGGGTCAAAAGGTATTTTGCCTCTTCGTTCATAATTATAATAAAAAAAATTGTATTTTAAAAAATTATATCATAAAACTAAAATAAACGCAAACATATATTCCGAAATTTTGTTCGTTTTTCTGTTGACAAACGATTGTTCGGGATGTATTATGTAATCACAATAACAACAAACACATGTTCGAAAATACAAGAGGTGGTTTTATGAGAGAAAATACTTTATCAGGTAGAAGAAAAATGTTTGGATGGACTGCTGTTGCATTTATAGCAGCTGTCATTATATTGTGTGGCACTATTCATATTTTTGCCAGTTCTACTGACAGCAGGCCATATAACAAGTATTATACCAGCGTCAGGGTTGAGGACGGTGACACTGTATGGAGCATTGCTGACAGATATATTACCGACAGCCAGGTAAGTAAAAGGGATTATGTAGATGAGGTCTGCAGGCTCAATAGCCTTACCGATGGCAATGTGCGTAGTGGTGATTATATAGTTGTTGCATATTATTCTCAGGACATAAAGTGATGCAATCTTGCTAAAATTTCCTGTTTCTTATATAATATAGGTCAGATGCAGCGAATCAGATATATCATTATTGTATTCGCTTTCGTTGAACAGGAGATTAGATATTTATGTTAAAGCTATTTTTTGTTATATTTGCAAATTTTCACAGAGCGCCGTATATTGTTCCTAAAATGAGATACATGGCTGATCATCCGCAGAAATATTCAGAAGCCGAGAGATATGATATGATGCGGCACTGCATTGATTTGATGAACAAATCAGGAAAGATTACAACAGAGGCATATGGTCTTGAGAATCTTTCTGAAACAGGTGGCTATATCATGTATCCCAACCATCAGGGGAAGTATGATTTGCTTGGAATTATTACTACACATGACAGAGTACTTTCGTTTGTAATGGATAAGCAGAAGTCTCATACAATGCTTGTCAGGGAATTTGTGGATCTGGTTCAGGCAAAGCGTTTAGAGAAAGACAATCCAAGGCAGGGGCTTACTATAATCAATGAGGTAGCTAAGGATGTGAAAAACGGCAAGAGATATGTTCTGTTTCCGGAGGGTGGCTATAAGTTCAATAATAAGAATAAAGTGCAGGATTTTAAAGCAGGGAGCTTTAAGATTGCATTGAAATCTCATGTACCTATTATTCCAATAGCTCTCATAGATTCATATAAGGTATTCAACAGTTTTCATTTTGGTCCTGTTACAACTCAGGTTCACTATTTAAAGCCTATTGAGTATGAAGAGTACAAGGGTATGAAGACGAAGGATATAGCTGCACTGGTTAAGGAACGTATAGAGGAGAAAATCAAAGAAGTGCTTGGCTAGAGTCAACTTTGATTATTATATAGTATTATTATGAAAGACAAAGCTTATTACGAAGACGTAAATATAAAAAATGAATTAAAGCTCAGAGACATGATACAGAAGCTTCCGAAGTTCTGTATGGATTTTTTTATCGGAATAGATGCGGATAAGTCCTCAAGAACCAAGATAGCGTATGCATATGATCTACAGACCTTTTTCGAGTACATGAAGAGTGCCAATCCATCGCTTAAGAAATATGATATAAGGGATTACCCTATATCTCTGTTAGATCAGATCAGTCCTTCAGATATTGAGGAATATCTGTTTTATCTAAAGTATTATGAGAAGGATGGCGTCGTACACACCAATGACGAGAGAGGCATTAAGCGAAAGCTTGCATCACTGCGCACTTTTTATAATTTTTTATTTCAGGAAAGAGTTTATAGATACCAATCCTGCGAGCAAGGTAACCCTTCCCAAAATACATGAGAAGAATATCATCCGTCTTGATACTGATGAGTCGCACAGCTTCTCGATGAGGTTGAGTCAGGAGACAGTCTGTCCAAGAACCAGCAGCGTTTCCATGAGAAAACAAAGGTTCGTGACCTTGCACTTATGACACTGCTTCTTGGAACAGGTATCCGTGTATCTGAGTGCGTGGGGCTGGATATGGATGATGTAGATTTCAAAAACAACGGAATCAAGGTGCACCGAAAGGGTGGTGCTGATGTGATTGTTTATTTTGGTGATGAGGTACGTGATGCACTTCTTTCGTACTGGGAGGAGAGAAGTATAATTACACCTGCCGAGGGGCATGCTAATGCGCTTTTTCTCTCTTTACAGAGGAAGCGTATATCTGTACGCTCTGTTGAGAATCTGGTAAAAAAGTATTCGAGACTCGTAACAACCGTTAAGAATATTACTCCTCATAAGCTTCGTAGTACATATGGCACCACACTTTATCAGGAAACAGGTGATATCTATCTTGTGGCGGATGTTCTAGGGCACAAGGATGTAAATACCACACGTAAGCATTATGCAGCCCAGGAGGACAGCAGGCGTCGTGCGGCAGCCAGGGTAGTACATCTGAGGGAGGATTGATTATATGTCTGATAATATAATCACAATTACAGATTTTATGGACCCCAATCTGGATGTGTATGCCAGATTGACGGAGAATCAGCTTTTAAACAGAGCTAATCCAAAAGAGGGGATGTTTATAGCTGAAAGTCCAAAGGTGATAGAGAGGGCACTTGATGTGGGATGTGAACCGGTTTCTCTTCTGATGGAGACAAAGCATGTAAATGGCGAGGCAAGAGGCATTATCGAAAGATGTCAGAATATACCTGTATATACTGCGTCATTTGATTTGCTCACAAAGCTGACTGGTTTTGCTTTGACCAGAGGCACACTCTGTGCTATGTACAGGCCGAAGCCAAGGTCCGTCGAAGAGGTGTGCAGGGATGCAAGAAGAGTTGCGGTGCTTGAGGATGTGGTAAATCCAACCAATGTCGGAGCTATATTCAGGTCAGCTGCAGCACTGCATATAGATGCGGTGCTGCTCACTCCTGCCTGCAGCAATCCTTTGTACAGGCGTGCAATCAGGGTTAGTATGGGAACTGTGTTTCAGGTGCCATGGGCATATTTTCCCAAGTACAATGTCGGCAGTGACAACACTTTTTCAGATGCTTCATTGCATGATAAGTGTGATAGCCGTGACCAAAATTGCAGCGACCGAAATAGCAGTGTTTATAAATACAATATTGATGTGCTTCATAAGCTTGGATTTAAGACCTGTGCTATGGCGTTGACTGATGATTCCGTGAGTATAGATGACCCTGTGCTTCACTCAGAGGAAAGACTTGCAATAGTGCTTGGTACTGAGGGAGATGGTCTTCATGAGCAGACTATAGACTCCTGTGACTACACTGTAAAGATACCAATGTCACATGGCGTGGATTCATTAAATGTGGCTGCTGCCAGTGCAGTGGCATTTTGGGAGCTTGCTAAATAGTCTGATGAGAGTGCTTTATATTGTAAATTTTGACATTTTCGTCAGCACTGTTTCTAACTTCAGTTCCTTCGCATACGCATCCGAGTGGTAAATCCGCATAGTTTGTGCTATCGCAGAAGGCACTTTGGCGGCTGCAGTCAGTTTTATCATCTGATATGCCGCAGATGTTGGATTTATTGGTATGATACTGTTTAAAGTTTTGCCGGCTGTAGATATTCTGGTCGGTATTATGTGTATTGGCATTATATATCCCTGTATTATTCATGAATAGTCCTCCTGATTGATGCTTGTTTATTTGCTTTTTGTTTATTTGATGTTTTAATTTGATTTTTATTTGCAGCTATCCTGAATATGCTGAATAGTTACTGTTATTTTTCATCCTAAGTATGAGTTTAGCATGTGCTGTGAGTAATTATTTTATGTATCTTATTTTTAATTGCGATTTCGTTTAGATGCTTTTTTAATTAAAATTGTAGCAATCATAAATATAATTTACACCTTTGTACATAATAATGCTGACAGGAGGTGTCTATTAAATGATTCTAACAGAAAAAGAAACAAACGCTATTGAAGATTTAAAAACACAGGAACAGGCATGCATAGAGAAGTATACCAAATACAGCAATCAGGCAAAGGATCCGGTGCTTAAGGAGCTTTTTGAAGAAATAGCAAGGGATGAGCAAAAACATTTTGACTCTTTGGATCAGGTGATTAAGGGAAAGGTTCCGTCAGTTGACTGCAATGATTCTAAGGGGAAGAATTATAACCCTGCTGCAACATACGATTCGCTTGGCAATTCTGAGGACAAGAAAGCTGACTGTTATCTGGCTACAGACTGTATAGGAACAGAAAAGCTGGTATCCGGCGAGTACAATTCCGATGTATTTGTATTTGGAAATTCGGATATCAGAAAGCTATTGGCAGATATACAGATAGAAGAGCAGAATCACGCTGAGATGCTATGGAAGTACAAAACTGCAAATGGTATGGCATAGATAAAATATAAAACCATAGAATTTAGTACAAAGTGTAAAACAGGACTGCCTGAATATCGACAGTCCTGTTTTATAGGTTTAGTTGCCTGTTGGAATAAAAGGTCTGATTGCACCTGCAAGCTGAGAAACCGGCATACTCTGGAGCCATACACGGCCAGGTCCGGTGACAACGGTGTTGAATAATCCTTCACCGCCGAATACCACATTTTTGATACCCGGAACAGTCTGAATTTCGAGCTGGCAGCTTCCTGTCATAGCGGCTAAGTATCCGGTATCAATCACCAGCTGCTGACCGGGTGCAAGCTCGTATTCCTTTATGTGGCCGTCAAATTCCAAAAATACCAATCCGTTTCCTGACAGACGCTGCATGATAAAGCCCTCACCGCCGAAGAAACCTGCTCCTATTCTTTTTTGGAAAAATACGGACAGCTCAACTCCGGAGGTTGAAGCAAGAAATGCTGATTTCTGAGCAATTATCTCCTGTCCCGGTGCAATCTGGAAGGGTCTGATGCATCCTGGAAAGCATGATGCAAATGCTATCATTCCCGGACCACCCATAGATGTGTAGCGATTTTGGAACATACTCTCACCTGAAAATGCACGGCCAAACATTTTGCCGATGCCTCCATTTGATGTAGTCTCCATCTTCATGTTTGGAGTCATCCATGACATGGCACCTTTTTCGGTAATCATAGTCTCGTTTGCCTCAAGGTTGCAGATCACAACCGGTAATGGCTCTCCCTCAATATTGTAGTTCATAAATATCCTCCTTTAGCTTAAAAAATGGTTTGTAGAAGTTTTATATCTATAATTCTAACACAGTAATATGTCACTTGACAATATAATTCATAAATGTACACGAAAGCCCAAAAATGAAATTTTAAATTCCACCACCACATTTGGTGGTGGAATTTACTCCCGCACAGTAAAGGTTTACTCTTTCATATAAAAATGGTAAGGTTATCTTTCTTTCTGACAGCAGTAGAAAGAAGG
>ENA-OQCE01001184-OQCE01001184.1-human-gut-metagenome-genome-assembly--contig:-NODE-1184-length-11176-cov-3.178387_pt1 | contig 11176 bp, 12 predicted proteins | sample MGYA00242495_ERZ504572 | MGnify/ENA primary metagenome ERZ504572 (study PRJEB26092, sample SAMD00036228) | human gut metagenome | host: Homo sapiens | study: EMG produced TPA metagenomics assembly of...
TCTTAAATACCAGTTTGCTCCTTCTTTGACATATTCTACATCCACCAGTTCAAAATTGTTGGCTTCAATGATCGGTAATACCAGTTCTTCTGTTTTTGTTTCAATATCAACTCGTCTTGCCAATGTATCAACCCTTTCTTTTGTAGTGTTATTTCTTCATTGTTACACAAAATAGGAGTGGACATATGCCCACTCCTAAGTCATCTTTCTTAAGCTATGGGTTCACACTCTGTATCCATTCGGCCTGATTCCTGGTCTGAGGAATGACCAGTGTGCCCCTTGCTATTCCTACTGTTTTCGGGTATAATAAATTGTCAAAATTCCATATGCTCATCAAGAGTGGCGGAGGGAATGGCCCTATGAACCCACAGCAACCATGGCCTCATGGCCAACGGTGCTAAATCCTGCAATGTAATGATTGTAAGATGAGAGAAGATAAGGACTCTCATCGTGAGAGCCTTTTTTCTTACCCAAAGGAGGAATCATGAGAAAATTCTTTACGTCAGAATCCGTAACCGAGGGACATCCTGACAAAATTGCCGATCAGATCTCTGACGCTGTCCTGGATGCTATCCTTGCCAAAGATCCCTATGCCCGCGTTGCCTGTGAAACGCTTGTGGCAACCGGTCAGATCCATGTGGTTGGGGAAATTTCCACGGACTGCTATGTTGATATTGCCAAGATTGCCCGCCAGACCGTTATTGATATCGGCTATGACCGTGCCAAATACGGGTTTGATGGATCGACCTGCGGCGTCCTCATCTCCATTGATGAACAGTCCCCGGATATTGCTCAGGGCATCAATGAATCGGATGAAGCCAAGCAGGGTAAAGAGGACAGTGATGACAAGATCGGTGCCGGTGATCAGGCATGATGTTTGGCTATGCCACGGATGAAACGCCGGAATATATGCCGCTTCCCATTTCGCTGGCCCACCGTTTGGCCCGTCGCTTGGCTGAGGTTCGCAAGAATGGAACCCTGCCTTACCTGCGTCCTGATGGAAAGACACAGGTGACCGTAGAGTATGACGGCGATTGCCCTATCCGCGTCGATACGATTGTTGTGTCGGCCCAGCACAGCGAAGAGGTCAGTCAGGAAACCCTGCGTCGGGATATCATGGAACAGGTCATCCGTCCCATTGTTCCCGAGGGGTTCCTCGATGAAAAAACCAAATACCATATCAATCCGACAGGCCGTTTTGTAATCGGCGGCCCCCAAGGTGACTCCGGACTGACAGGCCGGAAGATCATTGTTGATACCTATGGCGGCATGGCCCGTCACGGCGGTGGTGCGTTCTCCGGTAAAGATCCAACGAAGGTGGATCGTTCCGCTGCTTATGCAGCCCGTTATGTAGCAAAGAATGTTGTTGCAGCTGGACTTGCCAAACGCTGCGAAATCCAGCTTGCCTATGCCATTGGTGTGGCTCGGCCCGTTTCCATCAGCGTCAATACGTATGGAACAGGGTCATCGATGATGCCCAAATTGCAGATCTCATCGAAGAGACCTTCTCCCTGACGCCGGCAGGAATCATTCGCAGCCTTGACCTGCGCCGCCCGATTTACAAACAGACCGCGACTTACGGACATTTTGGCCGGACAGACGTAGACTTGCCTTGGGAGCGGCTTGATAAAGTGGATGAACTGAAAAAGGCGTTGAATTGATATGGATTATGCAAAGGTTGCTGTCAACCTGCCCCTTAAGAACCTCTTCCGGCAATTTACCTACAAGGTTCCTCCCAGCCTGGACTTTATTGGTGAAGGCTGGCGGGTCGTGGTGCCTTTCGGACGGCAGCTCCTGGAAGGTTCATCGTAGAGGCAGATGAAGCTCCTGATGCCAGCCTTGCAATCAAATCCATTGTCGACGTCGTCGGGACGGAACCTTGGTTTGATGAGGAGATGCTGGGAACTGCCACTGGATTGCCCAGTACTACCTCTGTCCTTTGGCAGAGGCCCTGCGGCTTTTTATTCCTGGCAAAAAAAGCATTGCTGCCGTAGGACGCTACTATGCTGAGCCCGGTGCAGAAGGGCTCCTTTCCGAAAGGGAAAGGAGCCTTTACACCTATTTAGCCAAGAAGGGGCCATGACACGCCGAGAGATTGCCCGTCTTGAGGGGGGGGAAGGGGCCCTTAAAGGCCTGATCACCAAGAAAGCGGTTTCCTTGACCTATGAAGTTACCTATAAACTTAAGGAAAAATTCGAACGGACCGTTGCTCTTTCGACAGATGGTCTCGCCCAGAAAGAAGCGGGGATTCTGCGCGGGAAAGGACAGCTCCTTGTTCTTTCCTTCTGCAAGGAACGAATCCGCTTCCTGTGCGTGTCCTTGAGGACCGCGGCGTATCAGCTGGCGTCATCCGGAACCTTGTGTCAAAAGGCATCCTTACCGAAGGAAAGCAGCGGTCCTGCGTGACAGCTACCATGCGGACGCTGCTCCCAGGGATGAATGATCCTTACCGATGAGCAGCAAGCGGCCATCAATGCCGTCGAAATCTGCCGCAAGAGGGGAACGTTCCATACGTTTCTTTTGCGTGGGGTGACCGGAAGCGGTAAGACCGAGGTCTATCTGCGCCTGACCGATAAGGCTCTGCGGGATGGAAAACAAGTCATGGTCCTGGTACCTGAAATTGCCCTTACGGATCAGATTGTGAAACGCTTCAAGTCCTGGTTTGGCAATGCTGTCGCCGTGGCCCATTCCAAATTATCGGCCTCGGAACGGCTGATGTCTGGGACCGGATGAGAAACGGAAAGGCCCGCGTCCTGATTGGGGTTCGGAGTGCCGTTTTTTGTCCTTTCAAGGATTTGGGACTTGTCGTCATCGATGAAGAACACGAAAGTACCTACAAGCAGGAAGAACGGCCGGGCTACAACGCCCGCCTTGTTGCCCAAGTAAGGGCCAACGCTCACGGTGCGCCTGTCGTCTTGGGTAGCGCAACGCCGGATCTGGAAACGTACTACTGGGCCCAAAAAGGACGCTATACGGAACTTATCATGAATGAGCGTGCCATAAGGGGGCTCATCTGCCGGCCGTTTCCATTGTCGATATGCGGGAAGAGCTGCAAAAAGGCAATAAAAGCGTCTTTTCCGATACGCTCCGTGATGCCATTGAAGAGACGGTCAAGTCCGGTGAGCAGGCTATTATCCTGCTTAACCGCCGCGGTTTTTCGACTTTTGTCATGTGTCGTGACTGCGGTGAATCAATCCAGTGTCCCAATTGTGCCGTCGCCCTTGTGTATCATGCCAAACAGGCACAGCTTGTCTGTCATTACTGCGGTCACACAGAACCGGTACCTAAGGTCTGTCCCAAATGCGGGAGCAAACGGATCCGTTTTTTGGAACGGGAACGGAAAAGGCAGAAGAGAGTCTCAGGACCCTCTGCGAAGGCATCCGTCCCTTGCGGATGGATCAGGATACGACGGCAAGGAAATTTTCCCATGAAAAGATCATGCGCGCTTTTCGCAGCGGCGAGTACAACGTCCTTTTGGGAACACAGATGGTTGCCAAGGGACATGATGTGCCCAATGTGACTCTTGTCGGAATCCTTTCTGCTGATTCCACCCTCAACTTGCCTGACTTTCGCAGCGGTGAGCGCTGTTTTGCCCTTTTGACACAGGCGGCTGGCCGAGCCGGGCGGGGGGATAAGCCGGGACGTGTTATTTTTCAGGCCTACGATGCGGAAAATCCTATCCTGCGCATGGCGGCCGAACAAGATTACGTATCCTTTGCCAGGGATGAGCTGAAGCAGCGTCAGGATCTTCAATATCCGCCGTTTGTGACCATGCTGAAGATGACGGTTCATCATGAAAGTGAGACAAAAGCCTTGGAACTTGCCCAGCGCTTTGTTAATGCCTTGGAAGCCTTTCAGTTGGAGTCTAAGGTGCCATACCAGATCCTTGGGCCCTTTCCGGCCCTTGTGCCCGTTGTTAACAGGGTCTGGCGCGTCAATGTCCTCATCAAGAGCCAGCATATGAAGCCAATCAAGGACTGGATCCGGGCTTCTGGATTTCTGGAAAATGGAAACCTATATTTTGATGTCGATCCCATCAGCGTTATCTAGAGGCCATTGCAGGGCCATCTGCAATGGCCCTTTTTGGCTTTGCGGCATTGCCGTCTAAAAACGTGCATTCCCCTGGTCATATGTGATAGAATAAAGGGTAAAATAACTGCGTCAAGGCCCACTTTTCCTGAGTGGGAAGAAAAAGACCGCATGAATGATAAAAAGGAGAGAACCATGTCCCTATTACCGATTGTAAAAGTTGGGGCTCCAATCCTTCGCGAGAAGGCAGAAGCCGTTACCCGTTTTGATAAGAAATTGGAAAAGACCCTGAAAGCCATGGCTGAATCCATGTATGCCAACAACGGCTGTGGCCTGGCTGCTCCCCAAATTGGCCTTTCCAAGCGTATGATTGTCATTGATGCCGACGATGGGGCAGGCATCCGGGAGTTTGTAAATCCTGTCCTTTCTGAATTCAAAGGCGAGGAAATCGATACGGAAGGATGCCTCAGCGTGGATGATTATGAAGGGGAAGTTAAACGCGCGGCTGAAGTGACGGTCCGGTTCCAGGACCGCAAAGGCGGTCATTGGCGCCTTACAGCAAGCGGGCTCCTAGCTCGTGCCCTGCAGCATGAATGTGATCATTTGGATGGGATCCTCTTCATTGATCGGGCCTTGAGCCTGAGCCCCAAAAGGAAGGCGGAATAAATCGTGAAGCTTGTATTTATGGGAACCCCGGAATTTGCTGCCTCCAGTCTCCGGGCCTTAGTGAAACAGCAAAAACATGAGATTCTTGCTGTTGTGACCCAGCCGGACCGTCCCAAGGGACGGGGCCATAAGCTGATGATGAGTGCGGTCAAGGAATATGCCTTGCCGTGAATCTGCCGGTCCTTCAACCGGAACGGGTGAAAGATCCGGCCTTTATGGAAGAAATGAAGCGCCTTTCCCCTGATTTGATCGTCGTAGCGGCTTTTGGACAGTTCCTGCCCAAGGCTCTATTGGACCTGCCGCCTTTTGGCTGCATCAATGTCCATGCTTCCCTGCTGCCGGCCTACCGCGGCGCCGCACCTATTCATTATGCAATCTTAAAGGGCGAGAAAAAAGCTGGCGTGACCATTATGCAGATGGATACCGGAATGGATACAGGCGCCATGCTGGAAAAAGTTTCCGTGCCCATTGGGCCGGAAATGACGCAGGGTGAACTTCATGATGAATTAAAGGAAAAGGGCGCTGCCCTGCTTCTTCAGACCATTGATGACCTATCAGCAGGGACCGTGACCGCAGAACCCCAAGAAGAGACCAAAGCAACGTACGCATCGCTGATCACGCGGGATATGGAACATCTTGACTGGACGCTTTCTGCAGATACCCTTCACAATCAGATTCGTGCCTTTAACCCCTGGCCGGGCACGTATACGATTCTGCCGGACGGCAAACGACTGAAGGTTTGGAAGAGCCATGTTCTTCCCGGATCGGCTGAGCAAGCTCAACCAGGACAGATCCTCGAGGCAGACAGCAAGGCTTTCACATTGCCTGCGGCACGGGCGTCCTTGCTGTCCTTGAATGTCAGCCTGAAGGCAAACGGGCAATGGCGGCCCAGTCATTTGTAAATGGTCAGCAGATTGCAGTTGGAGAGATCCTTTCGTAAGGAATGATAATCGTGAGTAGACCTAAGAAACGGCTTTTTATTGTGCTTATTTCCCTTGCCGCCCTTCTTATGGGCGGAGCAGCGTATGGCCTGTGGCACATCATGTTCCCGGTCTTGCCGCATTACATCCCGCCTTGCCCCTTGTTGTGGGTCTTGCAGTTCTTTTTCTTGCCCTCAGCCTTTTTGTGGGGATTGGTGGGATTGTCCTGGCCATTCTGGGATTCCCTACGATCCGGTTCTTTTATTTCTGGGCGTGGAATGTCATCAACCTGATTTACCCCATTGCCATCTTCCTTGGGGAGATGATGCACATTTCAAAGATGCGGATAGAGCAGTCTTTTATCGAAGTGAGCAACCATTTGGTCCGGCGCCAGCACATCAAAGTGCCTGCGGACCGTCTCATGATTCTCACGCCTCACTGCCTGCAGCTGGATACCTGTCCCTACAAGGTTACACGGGACATCCATAACTGTCATCAATGCGGTCGCTGCGGCGTTGGGGACCTGCTTCATCTATCCCAGAAATATGGCGTTCATGTCTATATCGTAACCGGCGGAACCCTTGCCCGGCAGGCCGTAAAGAAGGTGCGTCCGAAGGCTATCCTAGCCGTGGCCTGTGAGCGCGACCTTACAAGCGGTATTCAAGATGTCTTTCCCATGCCCGTCATTGGCGTCTTGAACCGGCGTCCCAATGGGCCCTGTTTCAACACCAGTGTAGATATTGATGCCATCGAAGAAGAAATCAAGACCTTTATCAGTGGAAAGGATAATGACCATGCATGATGCCCAAAATCCAAGGGAACTGGCCCTGCTTGTCCTCGATGAGATCTATGAACGCGGTGCCTATGCAAATCTTGCCCTGAATAAGGCCCTGAGGGGAAATGGGTTGTCTTCGCTCGACCGTAAACTGTGTACGGAACTTGTCTACGGAACCGTGAAGACAACGGGGACCCTTGATTGGTACCTGTGCAGGGTCATCAACCGTCCCTTTCGGAAGATGGCACCTCGTCTGCGCACCATCCTCCGTATGGGGCTTATCAGATCCTTTATCTCGAACGTATCCCAGATTCGGCCGCTGTCAATGAGTGTGCCAACCTGGCCCGTTATTATGTGAATGAAAACAGTGTCAAGCTCGTGAATGGGGTCCTGCGCCAACTGTCACGGACCAAGGCTACATGGCAGTTCCCGCAGAAAGAAGAGGACGCGACACTGCGTCTGGCCCTTACTTATTATCATCCTGAGTGGCTCGTGCGACGCTGGAAGTTCCGCTTTGGACTTCCCGAAGCGGAGGCTATGTGTGCTTATGATAATGCAGTTCCGTCCCTTTGCCTGCGCGTCAATACCTTTTCATATCCAGAAAGACCCTCTTGGAGCGGCTCCAGGCTGATGGCTGTGAGGTGGAACCTTCCAAATGGTCACCTGACGGGATTGTTTGCCGGCATTTACCCAGCCTTGAAACCCTCATGAAGGAATGGGGACGCTTCCTTTACATCCAAGATGAAAGTTCCATGCTGGATGCAGATGTGCTTGCCCCTAAACCGGGGGACTTGGTCCTTGATTTTTGTGCTGCCCCAGGCGGCAAGACAACCCATCTGGCGCAAAAGATGGAAAACAAGGGGAAAATCATTGCCATGGATATCCATGACCATCGTCTTACCCTTATTGAAGAAAATGCGACTCGTCTTGGGATCACGAATATCCGTGCCCTGCTTCATGATGGAACAAAGCCCCTTCCTGGTTTTGAAAATCGGGCTGACGCGGTTCTTGTCGATGCGCCTTGTTCGGGGCTCGGTGTCCTTAACCGTCGGGCAGAAGCGCGCTGGACCAAAAAGGAACGGACCCTCAGTCAGTTCCCACCCCTCCAGAAAAAGATCCTTGCCCAGGCCGCGGCTTGTGTGAAGCCCGGCGGCAGGCTCCTATACAGTACCTGTACCTTGGAACGGGATGAGAACAGCCGTGTCCGCACGGCCTTTCTGGAAAGCCATCCTGAATTTCGCAGCAAGGCCTTCCTCCATCCTGTGACGGGAGAGCGGGTGGAAGAACTCCAGATCCTTCTGGCGGGATGGTATTGATGGGTTCTATCTGGCCCTGTTTGAGAAGGTGGAATGAAATGACAAAAAAAGAAATCTTGGGCTTACCCTTGAGCAGATGCAGGATGAATTCCTTGCTTTAGGACTCAAGAAGTTTCGGGCGGAGCAAGTTTTCCGTTGGATCTATGAAAAAGGGGCGACGACCTTTGAAGAAATGACAAACCTTTCCAAGGAGAATCGGTCCCTTCTTGAAGGAACCTATAGCATCCTTTCCGGCGCGGTGAAAGTTCTTCGCACGTATGATTCTGCGGACAGGCTCACTCACAAGGTCCTTCTTGGTCTTTCTGACGGGGCGTCGGTCGAGACGGTCCTTATGCATCATGACTATGGTTACAGCGCGTGTCTTTCCAGTCAAGTGGGCTGCGCCATGAACTGTACCTTCTGCGCCAGCGGTCTTCATGGTTTCATGCGTAATCTTACGGCTGGAGAAATCCTCGCCCAGCTTTACTATTTCGATCATGTTCTCCTCCCCAAGGGAGAACGTGTCAGCCGTATCGTCATCATGGGGAGCGGAGAGCCCATGCTGAACCTTGACAATGTGTTGGCTGCTCTTGACTTGATGCATCATGACAAGGGACAATGCATCAGCTACCGCAATATGACGATTTCGACCTGCGGTATTGTTCCCGGCATTGAAGAAATGACGCGGCAGGGACGGACCATCAATCTTGCGGTTTCCCTCCATGCGGCAACTGGCGCTTTGAGGGACCGCCTTATGCCTATCAACGGGAAGTATCCTTTTCCTGAGGTGATTGACGCAGCCAGCCGTTATGAAAAGATGAATGGCCGGCAGGTCATGTATGAATATATCCTCCTTGCGGGTATCAATGATCGTGAGGAAGACGCCCGGGCTCTTGCTGAGGCCCTTTCGGGCAAGGAATGCGTTGTCAATCTCATTCCGGCCAATCCCGTCCCGGAAAAAGGCTTTAGACGCCAGAAGACCGGGATGTGGACCGCTTTTTCCAGTACCTCAAGAAGCGTCATATCAATGTGACGGTCCGGAAGGAAATGGGCAAGGATATCAATGCCGCCTGTGGACAGCTCCGGGCCAGCCAGTTGAAGGAGGAACAAGCATGATTGCAGTCAGCCGGACCAATCGCGGTCTTGTGCGTCATAACAATGAGGACAGTGTCCTTGTCCGGGAACCAGACCTTTTTGCCATTGCCGATGGCATGGGTGGGGCCGATGCCGGGGAAGTAGCAAGTTATGAGGCCGTCCATCTTTTGGAAAGCCTCGATCTTTCCCAGGTGGACCGTACAAACATTCTTTCCTCCCTGGAAACGGCAATCATTCGGATCAATAAAAAGATTTTCGACCTTGCCAGTGAAAAAAAAGCACTTTCCGGTATGGGGACTACCTTGACGGCCCTTTACCTGCCGAACCGGGAAACGGCCTATGTGGCCCATGTAGGAGACAGCCGAATCTATCTTTATGGAGAGGGACTGCTCCGGCAGGTCACGAGCGACCACAGCTATGTGGCAGAACTCCTGCGCCATAAGAAAATTACGGCTGAGGAGGCACGGACCTCTTCCCAGAAGCACGTCATTACCCGTGCTGTGGGGGTGGAGCCAACTGTGGCTGTCGATACCTTTGAAATCCTCTTGGGCAGTGCCAGAAGCTGCTCCTGTGTTCCGATGGACTCACCAATATGATTTCCGAAGCCGAGATTGAACGGATCATGGGAGACCGGAATCTTGACCGGCTGGCTGATGGCCTTATGAATGGGGCCATGACGGCCGGCGGTGACGATAATATTTCCTTTATCATCATTGATCTGGAGGCTGCGGAATGGAAGAAAGAATAACCCTCAATCATCGTTATGAAATCATTGATAAAGTGGGCGGCGGCGGTATGGCCGAAGTGTTCCATGGATATGATACGGTTCTTCATCGTGACGTGGGCATCAAGATCCTGCGGGATCAGTTCATTCAGGACAAGGACTTTGTCGCTCGTTTCCGGCAGGAAGCCTGCAATGCAGCCGGTCTTTCTCACCCCAATATTGTCAATATCTATGATTTTGGCAGTGAACACGACATCAACTACATCGTTATGGAATATGTCGTAGGCAGGACCCTCAAGGAAGTCATTACCGATAGCGGTGCCCTTGATTACCAAACGGCTGTCAAATATGCCATTGGCATTGCATCAGCCTGAAGCAGGCCCATGACCATGCCATCGTTCATTGTGACGTCAAGAGCCAGAATATCCTCATTGATACGAAAGGGGTCGCCAAGATTACTGACTTTGGGATTGCCCGTGCCTTTGGGCAGCCCTCAGAGTCCGAAGAACGGGGCGTCATTGGTTCCGTCTATTATCTATCGCCGGAACAGGCCGCAGGAAAACCGGTAACGGCTCAGTCAGATCTTTATTCCCTTGGCGTCGTCCTTTTTGAGATGCTTACCGGGCAGCTTCCCTATGACGGGGATACGCCGGCTGAAGTGGCGCGGCAGCACCTGACTTCACCGACGCCTCGGCCCGTCGCTATGACCCGGAAATTCCCTATGACCTAGACGCTATTGTAACCAAGGCCCTTGCCAAAAATCCCCTGCTTCGCTATAAGACGGATGATGATTTCCTAAGTGACCTTCGCCGCGTGGAGACGCGTCTGCGTAAGGCGGAAACGGCTGCGGAAGAATCGCTTTCCCCTCACCATAAAGGGTGAGTGACGAAACCATCATTATTCGCAGCGAGGAAATGGGGGACGGCCTTTTGCATAAAACGCCGCTGCGGGATGAAAATCCAGACAACGGAGCTGCCGCGGGTGAAAAGGAGCCGCCCAAGAAGAATAAAACCAAGAAGATGCTGGGCCTTTTCATTGGCGCCATCTTTCTGCTGTCGGCCCTTATTTATGGCCTTGTCGGATATTCCAGCGGGGATATTGCCGTGCCGGACGTCAAGGGAAAGACCCTTGTGGAAGCGGAAGCCATCCTTAAGGACAATAACCTTGATTTTACCTTGAAGGAAGAATTTGATGCCAAGGTGCCAACCGGAACAGTCATCAAACAGAGCCCTGGTGCTGGAAGCCATGTCAAAGCTGGCCGGAAGATCCAGCTGACGGTCAGCAAGGGAGCTGAACCTGGTGTGGTTCCCGACCTAAAAGGCAAGAACCTGGCCGAGGCAACCGAAATGCTCCATGCAGCAAAGCTTGCTGTTGGGAAAGTGACCGTTCAATACAAGGAGGGGGCTGCTCAAGGAGCCGTACTCAGTCAGGATATCGAAGCCGGGAAGAAAGTGGCTGCTGGAACCAAAGTGGACTTGGTGGTCAATATCTCCAAGGGACAGAGCGTCGTACCGGACCTTAAGGGCCTTACCCTTTCGGATGCCCGGGAACGGCTGTCTTCCATGGGCCTTATGGTAGGCAGTGTCACGACCAAGGAAGACAGCGCCCCTAAGGGTACCGTCATAGGAGCTGAACCGGAAATTTGGCAAAGTTCTTTCCGAAGGCAGTGTGG
>ENA-OQCE01001185-OQCE01001185.1-human-gut-metagenome-genome-assembly--contig:-NODE-1185-length-11170-cov-1.514625_pt1 | contig 11170 bp, 18 predicted proteins | sample MGYA00242495_ERZ504572 | MGnify/ENA primary metagenome ERZ504572 (study PRJEB26092, sample SAMD00036228) | human gut metagenome | host: Homo sapiens | study: EMG produced TPA metagenomics assembly of...
CCGAAACCCTGGAAGGGAAATACGCCAAGGCCTTCTTTCTTGCACCCCAAGCCGCCCTCCCTGAAAAGGAACTCCGTAAAAAAGATGCCTTTACGGACTGGCTGACGGCCCAAGGACTGCGCTGGGCCGGCGGCGAAAAGAGCTCGCACCTTCAAATCGGCGGCCTTCGCCATGCGGCCATGAGGGCCGGACTGGGCATTATCCGCAAAAATAATTTTCTCTACACCGAACGCGGTTCCTTCGTCATGCTCGAAGCTTCGTCATCGACCAGCCTGTGAACTCCGCCAACATCACGATATAAAGCCCTGCGCAGCTCAATGTCATCTCTGCCAGGACCATTGTCCGACCTGCGCCCTGTCGGCCCCCTTTACCATGAATCCCTTGAAATGCGTTTCTTTTTGGAATACCTTCGGTAAGAGCCAGCTGCCGCCGAATATCCCGGAAAAAGCCATGGGCAACTGGATTGTCGGCTGCGACGCCTGCCAAAACAGCTGCCCCTATAACCGGATTCCGGCAGCCAAACCGGAAAAAGAAATCCCGGAAAGGATCAACCGAGCCCTGCCCTGCTTGATCCGCCAAAGCTGAAAACGGCACCGGATGCCGTCTTACAGGAAGAGATCCTACCTTATGCGACGATCACATCCAGTCCGACGAACTCGATACCCTCCGTCACAGCGCGGCCCGTTATCTTCGCAATCAGACCCGGCCGTAAGGACCTTATAAAGAGCTTCGCAGGCTGTAGACGAGGATTTTTTCTTTTTCATCGCCGTCAAAGAGGTCGCCGCAGTCGATGGATTCCTCGGCCATGAGGCGCAGATGGTGGTTGAGAAAGTCTTCCACGTCTTCATAGGGATAGTAAAAGAAGATGCGCAGGGGCCGCGGCCGACGCTGGAGGGAATCGAAGATTTGTCCCAAGACCCGCTTCAGCGTATGCAGGGCAAAGGGGTTGAAGAAAAAGCAGCAGTCCGTTTCATCGGGCAGTTCATACTCCGCCGCATCGGCCAGGATGAAGGACACCCGGCTTCGGGCGGCAGCGCTCTTGGCATTGACCATGGCTTTTTGCCACAGCCGTTCATCGTATTCGATGCCGATAGAGCGGCAGCCGGTCTGATAGGTCATGAAGATACTGACCCGTCCTTTGCCGCTGCCATAGTCGACGAGGGTATCCTTTTTTCGGATATAGCCGCTGTTGGCCAGGCGTTCGAGGACGCTGTAATCCGTCGGTTCATAAGGGTGATGTTCCCCATCAGACTGGCTGTCGTCGCGGCCAGCCGTCTTGATTTGTAAAAGTTGTTCCCATTCTTGTTCCGTCATATTTTGTCTCCTTCTCCGTTGTCTTCCTCCTATTATACACCATTCCCGTTTTTACACAGGCCTTACCCTTTCATCACAAAAGATTGATGTCGCCTTGGTAAAATGGATTGAAATATGCAGGAGGTGCATGAATATTATGAAAAAACAATGGAAACGCTGGCTTGCCCTGGGACTGACCCTTACCGCCCTGGGAAGCATCAGCATTAGTGCCCAAGACGTCGAACCGACGGCCTACATCGTCCACGCCGACGCCTATCAGCTGCCCTATAAGGGTAATGAAAAAGCCTTTAACCATCACATCAACCCGGTTACGGCTCGGCCCTGGTCCTGAAATCCATCAAGCCAACGGCACGATGGAATTTTATGCCATCACCGACCGCGGTCCCAACGGCGACATCCCGACGTACGTCAAAAATGGTAAAAAGATGTCCGGGAAATTCTTCCCGACGCCGAACTTCACGCCCAGCATCGGCATCATCAAAGTCGATCCGGCCAAACATCGTGCCGACATCATTTCTTCCATTCCCTTGAAAGTAAACGGCAAGCCCATCAGCGGCAAACCGATTCCGTCGGGACTTACAGGCTCGACCAATGAAGTCGCCCTGGACTTCAACATGAAGGACCTCGGCACCGACCGCAACGGCCTCGACACGGAAGGGATCTCCCTCGATAAGGACGGCAACTTCTGGATCAGCGACGAATACGGTCCCTTCATTGCCAAAGTCGATAAAAAAGGCAATATCCTTGAAAAATACGGCCCCGGCATGGGCCTCCCCAAAATCTTAGCCGACCGCGTCCCCAACCGCGGCAGTGAAGGCGTTACGGTCGATGAAAAGGGCCACGTCTTCGCCTCATCCAAAGCCCCCTCGATGTCGACGGCAAAACGGCCAAGACGGCTAAATACACACGTATCGTCGAACTCGACCCGGTAACGAAAGAAACGACGATGTATGCCTATCCCGTCGACACGGGCTATAAGAACACCGGCGCTGCAAAAATCGGCGATATCACATCCATCGGAAACGGCCAGTTCCTGATGATCGAACAGGCAAACAGCACGGCGAAATGCAGAACCTGATCTACAAAGTAGACCTCAACGGCGCAACGCCCATCCCCGATAACGGCGATCTCGAATACGGCCGCCTGGACGGCAAGATCGTACCGGCCAAGAAAGAACTGGTCCTCGACTCGCGCTCAGGCTGGAACATCGAAAAGGCTGAAGGCCTGGCCCTCTTGCCGGACCGCAAGACCATCGCCGTCGTCAACGACAATGATTTCGGCATGGACATCGATGTCAAAGACCCGGCCGTCGCCGATCCGGAAGTATCGGACTACACCTACGACAGCGACAAAAAGGCCATGATCTACGACAAGGACAATAAGGTTCATGACGTCAAGATCAGCCTCAAGAAAAACGCTCCGGCAGAACAAGAAAGCCAGATCTGGTTCTTCACCTTGCCGAAAGCCTTATAAGACAGTTCATCATCACTCAGCCAAGCCTCCAAATGGGTGAGATAAAAAACGCAGCAACTTCGATGTTGCTGCGTTTTTTGGTGCCCCCCTTCCCCTCTTGTAAAAGACTCACGATGATCACGGATATCGTTTTCTTCATGGCTACCCGATGCGTGGAATGGCCGCTCATTGACGGCGAAAGAAAAGACCACTCCTGGCTGAGTGGTCTTTATAAGATTCTTGATGGAGAAGGATTAGAATAAGAATACGAACTGAGCCCGCGTCAGTTCTTCCGGATCTTTGCCGTCGCCGTCTTTCACTTTCGAAGCGAAGGACTGTCCGACCTGGAACTGAGCATTTTTGGCAAAGGTATAGTCGATGCCGACACCCCAGGATTCGAGGTTATCCAATTTGCCAATCCGCCGCCAAGAGTTGGTGGCACCAAAAGCGCCTACAGCATAGGCACCGTCCTGGGCATTGATGTATTCAACCCAAATATCCCAGGTCTTGGGCGTAGCATGACGGCCTTGCCGTAAGTCAAGCGGCCGATCCAAACGCCGGCCGAATCTTCGTTACCGCGGGCCGTGGAGATAGCCTTGTCGTAACTGACGCGTTCGTAGTTAGCCAAAAGCTTCCAGTCCCGGCCGAAGAGGAAGCTTGCATAAGCACCCCAGAGATCATCGAGGTTGGCGTCCTGGAAGGAGTTGTAGTACGTACCGATGGCCGTGCCGTTGCCGAAGGAACCTTCGATGAGACCGTACCCCGTCTTGGCCCCTTCAACCGTGTCGGACCCTGCAAGTTTGCCCTTCTTGAATTTACCGTAACCGGCCGCAGCCTTGAAGCTGTCGCCTTTATAAGCCAATTCGGCGCGGTCGAAGATATCGCCGTAGTTATAGCCATAGGCGTTGTTGCCGCCGAGGACATATCTATCCGTACGGCCGACGCTGAGGTTCCAAGATTTGCCGCCAAAATTATAGTCGACTTTAGCGATATCGGTCAGGATATCGTTTTCATCTTCAGCGGCGCCATTATCCGCGAAGGAGTGGTAATCGCTGCTGATACCGTAAGTAACCTTCGTGCGGTCGTTAACCTGTGCGTTAGCGCGGAGGCGAATACGATAATCCCAAGATTTATCATTTTCTTTGTTGTTTTTCTGATACCGATAACGAAAACGGGCGTCACCGGTCAGTTTCACGTTACCGACGCGGTTTTCGAGAGTACTGACGCGAACGCCGAGGTTATTGAGTTCATCGGCGAATTCATCGGCCAATTTGTTGATGAGGGCACGCTGTTCGACAGAGGCTTTATCCATGTGAGCCATCGCTTTGGCAACCATTTCAGCGGCTTCGTAACGAGTAATGTTGCGCTGGCCCTGGAAGTGTTCCCCATCAACCCCCTGGATGATGCCGGCGTCGGCCAATTCTACAACCGATTTATAAGCCCAGCTATCGGACGGTACGTCGACAAAGGGGTTGGCCGCGAAAGCACAAGTTACGCCAACGGCCATGGTTACTGTAAGCGCTGCTAATACTTTGGATTTCATGAGTCATAACCTCCTATTCGATTCAAGATGAAGTTTCTGTAGGCCTTACACAGTTACCAGTGAATGTCAAAACATAGGTTCAAGGGTTCATGGTCGGTTTGTTCGGGTTTCCTCGCTTTCACGGCCTTAAGGTTTGTCTGTTCTATGGGGAGTGTGCTGCCTTTCTTCGTACAACACTCATTGTAATGATTATACATTTTGTATTGTAACCTGTCAAAACAAAGTATCTTATGGAAAATCTCTTTATTTTTAAATATCGGCTTCAGTAAGCTATTTCAGTTTGTGAATGTACTAACTTTTGCTCTTTACATCGGAACCTGCCGCACAAAAAAAGACCACCCATTTCTGAGTGGTCTTTGTAAGTTCCTTGATGAGGAAGGATTAGAATGCGAATACGAACTGAGCGCGCGTCTGTTCTTCCGGATCCTGCTGTCGCTGTTGCTGTCTTTGAGTTTCGAAGCGAAGGACTGCATAACCTGGAACTGAGCGTTCTTGGCGAAGGTGTAGTCAATACCGGCGCCCCAGGATTCGATGTTATCCATCTGACCGAATCTCCAGGAGTTGGTGGAACCGCCGATGAATGCACCGTCTTCAGCGTTGATGTATTCAACCAAGCGTCCCACGTTTTCGGCGTAGCCATGACAGCTTTGCCGTAGGTCAGGCGGCCAATCCAAACGGTAGCCGAGTCTTCGTCGCCACGAACGGTGGAGTTGATATTGCTGTTGTAGTTGACGCGTTCGTAGTTAGCGAGGAGGTTCCAGTCTTTGCTGAAGTTGAGGCTTGCATAAGCGCCCCAGAGGTAATCGAGTTCAGTGCCACGTTTATAATTGTTGTAGTCATGGCCACTGGTGTTGAAGGAGTTGTAGTAACCGCCAATAGCCGAGCCATTGCCGAAGCGGCCTTCGATAACGCCATAAGCTGTCTTGGTACCAGCGAGGCTAACTGTTTGTTCATCACCATTTGCATCTGTATAGGTGTAGTCAAAACCTGCAATCTTGCCGGCCTTAAATTTACCGTAGCCAGCCGTAGCCATGAAGCTGTCGCCGCTGTACTTCAATTCAGCGCGGTCGAAGATATCGCCGTAGTTGTAACCATAGGAGTTGTTACCGCCGATGACGTATTTGTCCGTACGGCCAACGCTGAGGTCCAATCTTTGCTGTTGCCGAAGCTGTAGTCGACTTTAGCGAGTCAGTAAAGATGTTGTCGCCTTCGTTAGCTGCATTGTTGTCAGCAAAGGAGATGCTGTCCGTGCTGATACCGTAGGTAACCTTCGTATTGTCGTTGACCATGGCGTTAGCACGGAGACGAACACGATAATCCCAAGAATTGTCGTTTTCTTTGCTGTCTTTCTGGTAGCGATAACGAACACGAGCGTCACCGGTCAGTTTCACGTTGCCGACGCGGTTTTCGAGAGCGCTGACGCGAACGCCGAGGTTGTTGAGTTCGTCAGCGAATTCATCAGCCAATTTGTTGATGAGGGCACGCTGTTCGACAGAAGCTTTGTCCATGTGAGCCATGGCTTTAGCAACCATTTCAGCGGCTTCGTAACGAGTGATGTTACGCTGGCCCTGGAAGTGTTCACCGTCAACACCCTGGATGATGCCGGCGTCAGCCAATTCTACAACGGATTTGTAAGCCCAGCTGTCGGACGGAACGTCGACAAACGGGTTCGCTGCGAAAGCACAAGTTGCACCAACGGCCATAGTTGCTACGAGAGCTGCTAATACTTTGGATTTCATGAGTAATAACCCCTTTTCGATTTAAGATTGAGTTTCTGTGAGCCTTACACCATTACGGGCGAGAGTCGAAACGTATTCTTCAAGGGTTCATTGGCGAGTTGTCCTAGTTTCCTCTCTTTTACTGCCTTGAATCACATCGTTTGTCCGCTCTATCGGGCGAGTGCTGCCTGCCTTCGCACCACACTCACTGTAATGATTATACATTTTTATTTTTAACCTGTCAAAATAAGGTGCCTCGTGAAAAATTTCTTTATTTTTAAACATCGGCTTCATTAAGCCGTTTTTATTTGTGAATTTACTAACTTTTTACGATTTACCTCCGAGTAATTTTACATATTCATCCATTTCCCGTTTATTTATTCATTTCATGCAATATTTGTCAATTTATATTTCATATTGGGAATACATTTCACTTTGGTAACCTCATAACGTTTTAATAAAGCCGTCTCCGGTGATGAAACGGCTCAACTCATGCATTCTGCTGAAAATCAAAAAAAGGCCCTTTGATAAGTTCTATCGCTTATCAAAGGGCCTCTTCGATCATTGATTCTGCTGCAGGCTGTTGCGGAGCTCGGCGATTTCGTCGGCTAACTTCTGTTCTTCCGCTTCGTTCCGCTCGATGGTGATGGTGAAGGCCATGCTTCATCGGCCCCTTCGGGCAGGAGTTCGACGGGAAATGGGAGTTCATGTTCATCATCATTCAAGACGATATAGGCTGTCTGTTCCGTAATGCGGTCGATGCTGCCGATGAGTTCTTTTTTCATCTTATTCATGCTCCTTTTCAATGCTGTACGACGAACCGTCGGTCTTAATGGTAATGACGCCGTTGCGGTCCGTCCGATAGACGTCGACATGGTATTTCTGAAGGGTCTTCAAGGTCGGTTCATGAGGGAATTTATAGGAATTATTGACGCCGCAGGAAATGGTCGCCGCCTGGGGGGCTACGGCCTTGATGAAGCATCGGATGACGAGGTCTTACTGCCGTGGTGACCGACTTTCAGGATGTCGGCCTTGATGTCCTCTTTGAGGAGCTGGTCTTCGACTTCCTTCTGGGCGTCGCCGGTAAACAGCATGGAGAACTTGCCGTAAGTCATCTTGCAGACGATGGAGTTGTCGTTGGTCAGGCCGCTTTCCGATACACCCGTCGTATTATCCTTGGTGAAAATCGTGCCCGGCGAGAGGACCGTAAAGACGACGTCGTCACCGAGGGTCAGGCTGTCACCCTTTTTCAAGACCTTATAAGGGATCTGCTTGGCCTTGATGTTCTTTAAATAGTTGCGGTACATGACCGTATTGGCAACCTGGCCGTTATCGTAAATCTGTTTGATAGGAAAGGCTTTAAACAAGGCCGCCATGCCGCCCATGTGGTCGCCGTGGGGATGGGTGATGAGGACGGCATCGAGTTCTTTTACGTTGCGTGCCTTCAGCTGCTGTACTAAAGAATCGCGGCTGTCGACGTCGCCCGTATCGATGAGCATGTTCTTACCCTTATACTGGATGAGGGTGGCATCGGCCTGACCGACATTCAAGACCGATATTTTCAGGTCTTTATCGGAGTCGGTCAGGGACTGAACGGCACTGGCTCCGGACGAGGCCATAGACGTGACGCTGTTGGCACAACCGGCCAAAATGAGCATCAAGGTCAGTAACAGGGTTAAGGGAAATAACAAAAATCTTCGTTTCTTCAACTTACTTGCCTCCAATTAAGGGCTGCTGCAAAATGGGCAGGGCCAGATTTTTTTCGAGGTCGGCTAAGACGCTCGGTACGGCATCAGCCGTTTCCATAGGCGTAAATCCATAGGGGCCGCGGTCTTTGCGGCAGGCATCGCCAGCAGCGCCGTGGAGATAGACGCCGGCACAGGCAGCACTGCAGAGTCGCTCATGCCCTGATGGGCCGTCATGGCGGCGATCATCCCGGTCAGGATATCACCCATGCCGCCGCAGGCCATGCCGGCATTGCCCGTCGGGTTGACGTAGACGTTGCCCGTCTTAGCCGATACGATGAGGGTCGGAGCCCCTTTGAGGACCAGGTTGACCTTCCAGTCGGCGGCAAAGGCCCGGGCTCTTCCGATGAGGTCGTCTTTAATCTCATCCAGAGAAAAACCGCTGAGGCGGGAAAATTCCGCCAGGTGGGGCGTCACGATGAGGCGGTGGCCTATGGCCGAGAGGAATTCTTTTTCACCGGCCAGGAGGTTCAAGGCGTCGGCATCGAGGACGACCGGGCAGGTTACCTGTTCCAGGACGCGCTTTAAAAAGTCCCGCGTCCCGTCGTCGCGGCCCATGCCCGGGCCCATGGCCAGGACCGACCAGTGGTTGCTTTCTGCGATGATGGACTCGGCATCGTCTGCCGTAAAGCAGTCGCCGGTCCCGACGCTCTTGACCATGACTTCCGGCTGGACACCGATGCAGTAGGGCCCGACCTTACCGGGTACGCGGAGAAAGACTTTTCCGGCACCACTGCGGACGGCGCCGTGAGCTGCCATGAGAGCTGCTCCTGCCATTTGGCTGCTGCCGGTGACGATGGCAATCGTCCCGTGACTCCCCTTATGGCTGTCGGGGCTGCGGGGCACGACGATTTCAGCGATGTCCGACTGCTGCAGTAAATAGACGGCATCGTCGTTGGCGCCGTAGAGGAGCGGCCCCGGCATGCCGATGGAGTCGACTTCGATATGGCCGGCGCAGGCCCGTCCGGGATAGAGGGACAGTCCCCGTTTCAAGACGCCGAAGGTGACCGTCATGTCGGCAAAGAGAGGGCCGTCTTCTTCATCGTCGCCATGGCTGACAACACCCGTATCGGCATTGACGCCCGTCGGCATGTCGACGGCAATGACCGTCACGCTCCGACGGCAGAGGCCACATTGACTTCAGCGACGATGGCTGCTACGGGCTGGCGCAGGCTTCCGTGAAAGCCTGTGCGACCATGGCATCGATGACGATGGACGAGGCGTGAAGCCGTTTCCGCAAAAGCTGCCAGTCTTCCGGGCTTTCCGGTGCCGACAGGAGCAGGCACGTTTCGTCGTCAGCCAATTCCTGTAAGGTATGCAGGTGCTGCCGCGCTTCATCACTGTAATCGCTTCTTGGCCTAAGATGTAGACATAGGCTCTGGCGCCGGCGGCTAAGATATAACGGGCGATGACGAAGCCGTCGCCGCCGTTATTGCCCTTGCCGCAAAAGAGGACGACGTCCTTGCCGTCCCAGCTTCGATCCATTTCTCGGCTCGTTCGGCGACGGCGCGGCCGGCGTTTTCCATCAGCACGGCCGGCGCTATAGCGTAACTTCCGTGCATGGCTTCATAATCCATTTGCCGCATCTGGGCGGCAGTATTTATCTTCTTCATGGCAGTCTCCCTTCTCACTCCTAAAAGTTATCGACTTCTTCGCCCTTTACAGGACGACAAAAGCGACGGCATAGTCGCCGTCATGGGCGATGGACAGGGACGGCGGCTGGCAGCTCTTTTCCCGTACGGCCTCGGCGTAGACGCCGTAAAGGCGGTACTGCGGCGCCCCCAGTTCATCGTGGACGACTTCGACGTCGGTCCATTTTCCCTGGCGAAAGCCCGTTCCAAGGCCTTGAACAGGGCCTCTTTGGCCGCAAAGATGCCGGCCAGGGACTCCGTCCGCCACGACGTTCCTTTTTGGCAATAGGCCAGTTCCTGTTCCGTAAAAAAACGGCCCAGCGACGTGCCGTGACGCCGCACCAAGTCGTCCATACGGCTGATTTGTACAATATCCGTCCCGCAGTGCATACATTCCTCCAAAAAAAGAGCCGCAATCCCCTCAGGAACTGCGGCAAAGTTAACTACCACTTCTGCATTCGGATACAGACGCCCAGCCCTTCCAGCAAGACCCGGAAGGTCGTAAAGGACACGGTCATATCATCGTGAAGGCCGTGGGCTACTTTATAGGAAATCGTAACAGTTTGATGCTGGTAATCGTACCGAAAGCCGTGTAAATTCGTTTCAAAGGTATATTTCGGTGCCGGAATGGAAAACTTCGGCGGCTTCTCGACTTCCAGCCCGTGAATGAGCCGCTCCAAGGTCACGCGCTTGGGCAGTTCAGACTGCAGCATTTCTTCTGTAAAGCTATCCAATACAGACATGAATCCCCCTAGTCTTCTTCGTCGAAGAAGTGCTGATGAATGGCTTTGACGGCCTTATCGACAACTTCTTCCGCAATGAGGCAGGTAATACTGATTTCCGACGTAGAAATAATTTCGATGTTGATATCATTGTCGCTGAGGACACCGAACATGCCGGCAGCAATGCCCGGGTGACCGGCCATACCGGCGCCGACGACAGAAACCTTGGCCATCTTGTCGTCGATGATGATGTCTTCGACGGGCATTTCGCTGCGCAGGGATTCGAAAACCGATTCGGCTTCTTCCAAGTCCGTGCGGGCAATGGTAAAGGTAATATCCGTAACGCCTTCGTTAGCGTAGCGGACGCTCTGAACGATCATGTCGACGTCGACGTTCTTTTCTGCCAATTCAGAAGACGCGGTAGGCAAACCCCGGTTTATTAGGAATTCCGAGAACGGTGATTTTAGCCACATTTTTATCCGAAGCGACGCCGCGGATGAGATATTGTTTGACTTCCATAGAGCAATCCTCCTGTATCATAGTTCCTTCATCTTCCGAAAAAGTCGAGCGCACGTAAATGGGAACGCCGAAGCGGCTGCCCATTTCGACGGCCCGGGGCTGCATGACACCGGCGCCGAGTTTCGCCATTTCAAGCATCTCGCCGTATGTGATCTGATCGATTTTTCTAGCATTGGGAACGACACGGGGATCGGACGTGTACACGCCGTCAACGTCGGTATAGATTTCACAAACATCAGCGTGGATAGCGCCGGCGATAGCGACGGCTGTCGTATCGGAACCGCCGCGGCCGAGGGTCGTGATGTCACCATGACCGGTAATGCCCTGGAAACCGGCAACGACGACAATATTATCTTGTTCCAGTGCCTTCATGATACGGGCCGGCTTCAAGCCAAAATACGGCCTTTGTTGAAGGCATCACTGGTCTTGATGCCTGCTGAGCACCCGTAAAGGAGACGGCCTTCTGACCGGCTTCCTGGAATGCCATGGCCATGAGAGCGATCGAAACCTGTTCGCCCGTCGTCAG
>ENA-OQCE01001186-OQCE01001186.1-human-gut-metagenome-genome-assembly--contig:-NODE-1186-length-11161-cov-2.648994_pt1 | contig 11161 bp, 14 predicted proteins | sample MGYA00242495_ERZ504572 | MGnify/ENA primary metagenome ERZ504572 (study PRJEB26092, sample SAMD00036228) | human gut metagenome | host: Homo sapiens | study: EMG produced TPA metagenomics assembly of...
TGCTCATCCACTTCCCTTGCTACGGCCCTAGCAAGGGGGCTCATCGCAAGTGATGAGGATGGCACAGGCCAAGGGATCATGCTCGGCCTGGCTCAACAGATCGGCCGCCAGATACTTCGGATTGCCGGTTTGATCCGCGACAATCAGGATTTCACTGGGGCCTGCCAGCATATCGATATCGACGTGACCATAAACAGCCTTTTTGGCAAGGGTTACAAAGATATTTCCCGGGCCCGTTATTTTTTCGACCTTGGGAATGGTCTCTGTCCCAAAAGCAAGGGCAGCCACGGCCTGTGCGCCGCCCATCTTATAGATTTCCGTGATTCCGATTTTCCGGGCCGTAGCAAGGACATAGGGATTCATCCGGCCGTCACGGCTGGCAGGCGCTGCCATCACGATGCGGGGCACACCGGCCACCATGGCAGGCACGGCATTCATAATGACGCTGGACGGGTACGCCGCCGTACCGCCCGGCACATAGATGCCTACCGAATCAACAGGAGTCATCTTTTGGCCCAGGAAGGATCCATAGGCGCGGGGCGTCAGCCACGTCTTGGGAAGCTGTTCCTCATGAAACTTTCGTACATTGCTGATAGCCCGGCTGATTGCTTCCATGGTCTTTGTATCGACAGCCTTTTCTGCTTCTTCAAACTCTTTTTCCGTCACAGCGATGGTGTCTTTAGTAAAGTCGCCGCCGTCAAGGAGCTTTGTATAGTAAAAGAGGCGCTCGTCCCCACCCTTGCGAATCTCACCGACAATGCGGTCCACGACCTGGGCGGCCGTCAGCTTTTGACCAAACATCTTTTCCGTCCCAGCCGCCACGCGGGGGGACAGTTCCACTTCATCAAAAGCTTTCTTTTTCAGGAGCCTACTGATTTCTTCTGCACTGCTCTTTCTTTCATCAAATATCTTCATGCTTCTTCCTCCTTCAGCACGGCCTTCAAATCTTCAACGAGTTTCTTGATGCGTTCGTGCTGAAGTTTGAAACTGACCTTATTGGCAATGAGACGCGCCGAACTTTCATAAACCGTGGCGACTTCCTTGAGGTGATTTTCCCGGATGGTTGTCCCCGTTTCCACAATATCGACAATGAGTTCACTAAGACCCACAATCGGGGCCAGTTCAATGGAACCATTGAGCTTGATAATCTCCATCTGCATCCCCTGCCGGTCAAAGAACTCGACAGCACTGTGAGGGTATTTTGTCGCGACTCGCATATGGGTATAATCCATCATACGGGGCAGAACCTTTTCTTCCGGCACGGCCATCATGAGATGGCATTTGCCGTAGCCCATATCAAGCAGTTCATAGACGTCCCGTTCTTCTTCCTTGAGGACATCCTTTCCGATGATGCCGATGTCAGCTGCACCATATTCGACATAGACCGGAAGGTCCATGGTCTTGACAATGATGAAGCGGACTTTTGTTTTTTCATTGGTAATGACAAGTTTCCGTGAATCCTCGACGACGTTGTCAGCATCGCAACCGACTTTGGCAAGGACCTTGACGGACCGATCAAAGAGTTTTCCCTTAGGAAGGGCAATGGTTAGGTATTCCATAAAAAGGTCCTTCTTTCTTATTTGACGTAGAGAGATTCAAGGCTTTCTGCTGCTTACAGCATGCCGCCGCTTCGCCTTTATCCATAGGACGGGTTGCCACCTTGACTTTCCGTCCCTTGCAGCGCAGGGTCATGGCCTTTATAATGGCCTTGGTTTCTCCCTTGGCACTAAAAGCGACATAATCGTCCCAAGCTTCCTTCCCCTGCAGGGCGCCTTCGCGGCGCAGGGCGAGGATGATGCGGTCTACACCAAGGGCAAAACCGGTTGCCGGCATGGCTTTGCCAAATCTTTCCATCATCGAATCGTAGCGTCCGCCGCCGCAGATATTGAAGCCGATCTGGGGACCGTACGCTTCAAAGACCATGCCTGTATAATAGTCAAAGTTGCGGATAAGACTTAGATCAAAGACAATCTTATCTGTAACACCGTAGGCTTCACACAGATGATAAATGGCAAGCAGATTATCCAGAGCTTCAAGGCTTCTGGGATGAGTGACCTTTGTTTTCAAGGCTTGAAGCAGGTCCGGACCGCCCTGTTGGTAAAGGAGTCCTTTGACCAGCTCCCGGACAGGTTCGTAGGAAATGACGGAAGCGGCCTTTTCAAGGGCCACTGCATTATGGGTCAGGATCATCTTTTTGAGGCGTTCCACTTGGGCATCAGAAAGTTCCGCGTCTTCAATCAAGCCTGCCAAAAAACCGCTGTGCCCTATACTGATGGTAAAATGCGCAAGTCCCGCTGCCTTAAGGCTTTCCACGGCAAGGGCCAAGACCTCCGCGTCCGCTTCGGGTCCTTTTTTCGCCAAAAAATTCAACCCCAGCCTGACGGAACTCGCATTGCCGCCCGGCTTGTGTCTCTTCGTGACGGAAAACATTGGCAATATAAAAAAGACGCTTGATGCCTTCGTCCTGCCGCATCCTTGTAACAACCATCCGCGCCAGCGGCGTCGTCATTTCACTGCGGAGCATAAAAGTCCGATTGTCCCGCCCCAGAAATTTCATGCTTTCATCGGGAAGATCGGCCCCACTCAGGGCAAAGGGTATCAGCGTATTCAAAAGTCGCGTCATCGCCTCATCATACCCCCAGGAAAGAAAATTCCGGGCGAGGCGGTCTTCCATTTCACGCTTCACTCGGGCCTCGCCAGGCAGGATATCTTTCGTTCCATAGGGAATCTGCAAAAAGCCAGTGGTCATGCTAATCTATTCTCCTTCTTCAAGGAGCATGGGAATCACTTTTCGATATCCCCCGGCTCCATAATTTAAACAGCGGTTGACACGGGAAACCGTCGTACTGCTGGCGCCCGTATCGTTGACGATTTTGGCATAGTTTTCGCCGCGATGAAGACGCACCGCCACTTCCAGGCGCTGACTCAAGGCCTTCAATTCATTAGGCGTGCAGATATCCTCCAAAAAATCGAGACACATCCGGTCATTCTTCAAAAGTATAAAAGCGTGTGCCAGTCGATGAAGTTCCCTTTTGTTGAGACCTGCTGCATAATCGAGACTCCTTTCAAAACTACGAAAAATATAAAAGAAAAAGACTGCGTAAATTTAGTACGCTAATACATTAACACGTTAATGAAGTCATGGCAAGTCATTTTTTTGTTTTTACCCTTCTGCCTCCAGACGCCCGCTATCAGTGTAAAATGTGATACAGGTTCTCGTGTCCTTTCTGACAGTTCGAGGAGAAAAAAAGCTGCAAAGCCATGTTTTCCATGACTTCACAGCCAGATTGTTGCAGCGTACATTACTGCATCTTTGTTTTGTTCAGTTTGGCGCTGATATAGTTCCCGACGGACTGGACGAGCTGAACCAGGGCAATGAGGATGACGACCGTTGCCGCCATGGTATCTGCCTGGAAACGCTGATATCCGTAACGGATAGCAAGGTCACCTAGTCCACCGCCGCCCAAGGCACCGGCCATGGCAGAACTGCCGATGAGACTGATGATGGCAAGGGTCACGCCAAGGACGATGGCATGCATGGATTCTGGAAGGAGCACCTTCCAAATGATCTGGATGGGACTGGCTCCCATGGATTCGGCGGCCTCAATGACACCTGGATCGACTTCAAGGAGGGACGATTCAATGATGCGCGCAATAAAAGGCGTTGCCGAAATGGTGAGCGGCACAATGGCAGCCGTCGTCCCGATGGAAGATCCCACAATGATCCGCGTAAGGGGAATGATGGCCACCATGAGGATGATAAAGGGCGTCGAACGGGTGGCATTCACAACAGCCCCTAAGACGCGGTTGATGCCCTTGTTTTCCAGGATATGACCTTCCCGTGTGACGGTAAGGATGACGCCCAAAGGCATCCCGCAAAGGGTAGCAAGGGCCGCCGAAAGAAAGACCATATAACAAGTCTCTCCCAAAGATTTGATCAGCATCTGAATCATACTACTTGACATATCCAATCACCTCAATCTGCAACTTTTGCCCCTCAAGGTATGACAGGGCTTCCTTCAAATGGGCCTCATCTCCGTCCATGCCAATCAGGAGCGTTCCATAAGGCGTATCCTGGAGCGTTTCCACGTTGCCGGAAAGGATATTGACATCGATATCGTACTTTTTGATGAGGACCGTAATGACCGGTTCCCCGGCACTGTCACCAAGGAAATGCAAGCGCACAAGGGCCTTGTCACCGCTGGTATACTCCTTATGGAGGTCGAGCTTCTTTACCAGTTCCGGGACAATATCCGTCCGGGTACTTGCAACAAATTCCTTGGTCGTCGGATTCTTCGGATTCGTGAAGACTTCATAGAGGGGACCCTCTTCAATGATACGGCCGCCTTCAATGACCGCTACATGATCACAGATTTCTTTGACGACGTTCATCTGGTGGGTGATCATGACAATCGTGATATGAAGCCGTTTATTGATGTCCCGCAAGAGTTCCAGAATAGATTCCGTCGTCTGGGGATCAAGGGCGCTTGTAGCTTCGTCACAAAGAAGCACCTTAGGATCGGAAGCAAGGGCGCGGGCAATACCGACGCGCTGTTTCTGGCCGCCCGACAGCTGGGAAGGATAATGGTCGCGGCGTCCGTAAGACCGAGAGATCCAAGAGAGGTTCCACTTTCTTTCTAATTTCATCCCTGCTTTTCCCCTGGATTTCCAAAGGAAAGGCAATATTGTCATAGACCGTCCGGCTGCTTAAAAGGTTAAAATGCTGGAAGATCATGCCGATTTCCTGACGGGCCTTGCGCAGTTCCATTTTGGACAGTTTAGTCATGTCCCTGCCGTCAACGATCACTTCGCCACTCGTTGGCTGCTCCAGCATATTGATGCAGCGAACCAAGGTACTTTTACCGGCGCCGGATAATCCGATGATTCCATAGATTTCTCCTTCCTCAATGGATAGGTTGATATCCTTTAAGGCTTCCAGGTCCCCGCCCTTTGCATGGTAAACCTTGCCGATATGTTTCAGTTCAATCACAGCGACTCCCTCCTTATGAATAAAAATTCCTCTTCATCATTATGAAGAGGAATGGGTCGATTCATATTCGTCTTCATCTGCCAGGAAAATCCTGTTGGACTTAGCACCGTTCACTTTCGTGTGGTTGCCGTAACATCATGGGGCCATTCCCTCCGTTACTCTTGATGAATAATTCCTTAAAATCATACCGGATTCATATTGTTTTGTCAAGGGTAGTTTTATCTCTGTGCACAGATTCCCCGTCCCTAAGACACAAAGCACCTTACTTTCCCTTTGCCTGCGCAAAGAGCCACTCCTTAATGGCATCAAAGGAATAGGCAAAGCTCCACGTATACATATGGTTCCCGCCCTTAAATACTGTATAGTAGATATGGGTGTTAGGCCGTAACAATTGCTCTATTTTGTCATTGAGGGTCCCTACAGGAAGGGTGCTGTCCCAAAGCGTCTCATTCCGCGCCACCTTTACGCCTGCTTTTTCCCAGAGTGCGGTCGTTTCATTCATTGTGGGGTAGGCTTTATTATCCCCTTCACAGACGGTGATCCAAAGGGCTTATCCTTGAGGACCTGCATTTCCTTGGGATCCCATTGGCAGGCCACAAGATACTGGGCCGCAAAAAAATCGGGGTAGCGGTCACTGATGGCAATATTGGCCATACCGCCCTGGGACTGTCCTGTCCCATAGATCCTGTTTGGATCGACAGGGTAGGTCTTGACCGCATAATCAAGGAAATGCTTGAGCAAGGTGAGACCCTTTGTCCAATGATGATCATCGGCGGTCAGCATACCCAGTTTCGTCACAAGCTCAGACGTATACTGCGGGGCAACAACAATCGAAGGGTGCTTTGCCTGAAAAGCAGGATCGGTCCAGACTGTGGCCCCGTTGCCTTGATAAAGCGGCGTCGTAAGATCATCATTATTGCCGCTCATATCAACGCCAAAGTAGACCAGGGGCAGTTTCTCTCCCTGCTTGATTTCCTTGGGCAGATATAGATTATACGGCAGGGAAATGCCCGTTTCTGGGTCTGTAAAGACTTTCTGCGTAAAGCGGGAAAGATCGGGTTCAAGCGTTCGAGTCGACGCTATGAATCGGGTGGAGCCAGGGCTTTTATCCCCTCCCGCGCCAGTTACTTCCCCCACTTGTTTGACTGCAATGCCAAGATCCGGGGCTTTGCGATCAGAATGACCATCAAGCTTGGTTCCTGCCTCATTTTTTCCTTTGTTTCCTTTTGGGGCGGTGCGGGCAGTGTTTCAGGCACCGTATTTTCTGTCTTTACCTTCAAGATGACATAGCGGCCTTCCTCAGCCGCCTTAAGGGCGGGCAAAGAGCGAGTTACCTGGACGCTTTCAAGGGTACCCTTTGAAAGGACATAATCTTTGGGAGAAACGGAACTTGCCAGAAGGGGCTCACTGTAAGTCAAAATGACTTCCGAAATTTTTTCCCCATCGCCAAAGACGCGGGCCACACCGGTCACCTCGTTGACGGTGGGCGCCGCTTCTCCGCTTCCCATAAGGCCCACCAGGATCAGGCACAATAAGCCTTGCCCCAGCCTGCGGCCGATTACGGCTTCTTTTATGCCGCCTTTTTTTATCCGTATAAACATGAAAAGACCTCCTCAGCATGAAATCGATTCCATTTCTAGCAAATAGAAAATGAAAATAAGATGAAAGAAAAAAGAATAGCTGCCGTTGTTTGGCCGCGGCAATTTACGGTAATTTTACCAAGCTTTTGCAGAAACCTCCAGTTTCCTATGCTACACTCCTTCCATATAAAGAATCTTTTTCTTTGAAGCAAAATCATAGAGGAGGTTTGTTTATGAACACAAAACGTAAGCTTCGCCTATTTATCCAACTGTCGATGTTAGGGGCCCTTTCCATGGGCATCACCTCGACCCATGATGCCGTGGCTTTTGCGGCAGCATCCTCCATCTCGCAGGTGGCTGAATTCCATAACCGGATGCAGGAGACGGCAGATAACGGTGCCATTACCATCCTGCCAATCAACCGTGCCAAATTCTGGGCCGGTCAGCGGTTTGACTTTGAGGTGGAATTTCCCAAAAACAGCACAAACTTCAACGTCGGCATCAACGGAGAAGGGGCAGAAAAAGTCTTTGGGAAAAAGGCCATCATCACAGACTACGGCACCCACATTTCCTACCGCATCAACAATGTCACCTTTGACAAAATCGGTGAAAAAAGGGTAACGGCTTCCGCCAGCGGCCTTTCTGGAAGGCTCCAGGCAAAAGCCGCCTATACGGTGGTCCAGGAAAAAGCAAGGCGGCGCGCAAGAATGTCATCCTCTTCATTGGTGACGGCATGAGCATGCAGGCAAAGGAACTGGGCCGCATCCTTTCAAAAGGCCTTTCAAACGGAAAATTCAATGACGTCCTTTCCATGGAAAAGATGCCAAGCCTTGCCCTTGTCACAACAAGCGGCTATGACTCTATTGTAACGGACTCGGCAAACTCCATGTCCGCCTATATGACGGGCAATAAATCCGTCGTCAATGCCATGGGTGTCTACGAAAATAGGACCAAAGATCCCCTCGATGACCCAAAGGTGGAAACGGCAGCGGAAATCCTCTCCCGCAGTAAGAAGATGAGCTACGGCATGGTTACGACCGCGGCTGTTACGGATGCTACACCAGCGGCCGTCACGGCCCATACGCGTCGACGTGGGGAACAAAACTACATTGCTGCCGATTTCCTCAGTCGCAGGAATCCGCCAAAAGTGGTCATGGGCGGTGGGGCACAGTTCTTCCTTCCGCTGCAGACGCCCGGTTCCAAACGCAAGGATGACCGTAACCTGATCCAGGAATTCAAGGATAAAGGTTATCAATTTGCCGGCACCAAGACGGAATTAAATGCTCTCAACGGCGATCAGCCATTCTGGGGCTTTTCACCATGAACCACATGAACGTTTACATGGACCGTGAATTCCTGCCCAAAAACAGCAAGGTCCTGAAAGGGTTTACTGACCAGCCTGGCCTCCTTGATATGACAAAAAAAGCCGTATCCGTACTTGAAAAAAATCCGAATGGCTTCTTTCTCATGAGTGAAGGCGGCAGCATTGATAAGCAGCTCCATACCATGGACTGGCAGCGTTCCACCTATGACACCATCGAATTTGATCAAACCATCGAATGGGCGCAGGACTACGCCAAAAAGCACAATGATGATACACTTATCATTGTCGTTGCGGACCATGCCCACGGCATCAGCATCAGCGGCACCTATAAGGAAGAAAATGGCAAGACCGGCCGCGAAGCGGTTCGCGTCTACGGCGATGCCAAGTGGCCGACCTTCGTTGATGAAAACCACGACGGGTATCCCGATAACCCTGATCCGGATGTCACCCTGGCCGTGCAGTACGCCAATGCCCCGGACCATTACGAAAATTATCGTTTCCAGCCTGAACCGACTGTTCCGGCAACGACCGATGCCAAAGGAAACGTCATTGCCAACCCGAAACGCGCACCCAAAGGAGCCCGTCTTGTCCAAGGCGACCTGCCGACGACAACCGGAGAAACGAGCGAATGCCATTCTGCCGACGATGTAGTACTCATGGCCCAAGGCCTGGTTCTGAATACTTCCACGGCGTCATGGACAACACGGAAGTCTTCTTTGGGATCCTTCGCGCCCTCGGTGTCGACGCCCATAAAGGCACGCCGGAAGTTTCCTTTACATCAGAAAGCGGTGACAGCAAGTGAGATTGGAAAAGGTCTTCAGAAAGTTTCTTGCTTCCCTCTTCCTATCCATCACAATGAGTATCGCCTTGGAGCAATGCGGCCTCCTTGGATTTTTCTGATATGTACAGCGGAGCAAGTTCGGAAGGCTCGTCTTTTCGGATACCCTGAATTCCCTGAATGGTTCGGAAGTGACCATGACGGGGTTCATGGCGCCCCCCTTAAAGCCTCCATCAATTTCTTTGTCCTTACGGAAACGCCCATGGCTGTTTGTCCCTTCTGTTCCACCGATGCAGACTGGCCCTATAACATGGTTGTCGTCTACGTCAACGGCAGTGTGGACGCCCTACCTTACGACCAGGAAGTGACCGTAACGGGGACCCTGGATCTTGGCAGCTATATGGATGGGGATACGGGCTTTGTGAGCCAGGTTCGCCTTCTTGATGCCACCGTGGAATAGGAGGTCCATATGCTCAAAGTTACCCATTTGGTCCATCGCTATCCTGACGGAAGAAGATCCTGACAGCCCTTTCCGTGCCCCATCTAGAAGCCTATGACGGCGAAGCGTGGTGCATCACAGGACCAAGCGGCAGTGGAAAATCGACCTTTCTCCATTGCCTTTCAGGTCTCCTGCGCCCTACAGAAGGGGATATTTCCTATAAGGGCCGTTCCCTTACCCTTGATATGTCGGACGCAGACCTTGATGTGTTTCGGGGCCGCACCATTGGCTGCCTCTATCAAAAGTTTAACCTCCTGCCCTTTCTTTCAGCCGGGATAACATCCTCCTTGGCGCCCATTTTGGCGGTGTACCGAAAAAGGAGGCCGAAGCTAGACTGTCAGCTCTTGCAGAAAAGATGGGCCTCATGCACCTTCTTTCCCATTACCCCAATGAACTGAGCCAGGGGGAAGAACAGCGAACCGCCCTTGCCCGGGCTCTCATCAAGGAGCCGCCAATCCTCCTTGCCGATGAACCGACAGCAACCTGGATGAGGATAATAGCCGCATCGTCATTCATCTGCTCCTTGACTATGTAAAAGCGCACAACGCCCTAATTTTTGTAGCAAGCCATGACCCTATGGTGATTCGTTCCTTCAGCCACATCCTGCCCCTTCATAAAGGAGGCGCCCATGCTTAGAAAAGCTGCGTTGCGGCAGCTCATCCACCGGCCCATGACAACCCTTCTCATGATACTCATCATGGGCCTTTCCCTTGGCATCAGCCTCTTTTTATCGGCCCTCCACGAAGGGATCCATGAAGGACTCACAAAGGCGACGGAACCGTTTAGCCTGCTTGTAAGCTCACCAGGAAGCCAGTATCAGCTCGTTCTGACGTCCGTCTTTTTACAGGACCGGCCCCTCCCCAACCTTCCCTATGAAGAAGTGGATGCTCTCTCAGGCCAGAAAAATCTCGTCAGTTTCGCCCTGCCCTTGGCCTTTGGTGATTCCTACGGAGGTTATCGCGTTGTCGGGACGACGGGCGGCATCTTTGCCATGACGACGGGGAAAAATAAGGACAAGTGGCTGATCCTTCAGCAAGGCCGTCCCTTTTCCGCGCCCTATGAAGCCGTCATTGGTGCGGACGTCGCGCGGCGCCTTCATCTAACCGTTGGATCCACCTTTTCTTCCCTCCACGGTCTCGTCCAAAAAGGCCGCGCCCACAAGGAGCATCCCTACACCGTCGTTGGCATCTTAACCGACGTCAAAGGCCCTATAACCAGGCCATCCTGACTTCCATCGAGTCCATTTGGGACGCCCATGAGCACAAGAAGAATAAGAGGCTAGAGGCCAAGAAGGCGGATAATAAGACGCACAATGACCATAAGGAAGTAAGCGCCATCCTCGTCGAACCTGTAGGCTACAGCGAAGCCTACCAGCTTGCCGCAAAATATCAGCACCGCAAAGACGCCATGCTCGTCTTCCCGTCCCAGAGCATCGTCCAGCTCTTTAATCTCATGGGCTGCGGCGAAAGAATGTGGCAGAAAGTGGGACTTTTCCTCATAGTTCTTTCCACTTATCGTCGTTATGACAAGCTATCTTTCAAGCCTTTCGAGACTTCGGGAATATGCCATCATGCGGGCCTCGGGGCTACGGGAAAAGACATTTCCACATTTTCCTTTGGCAAAACGCCTTTCTCGTCCTTTGCGGCACCGCTGCAGCACCCTTTTAGGAATCGGGGCCTATACTCTCTTAGCCACGCCCTTGCGTCAACGACGGCCCTTTTCGCTGCCACTTTTTTCCTTTTCACCGGTCATGGGAATCCTCCTTGCTGCCACGGTGGCAGCAACCCTTCTATTAAGTCTTATTCCTTTGAAAATCCTGAAAGAAAAACTGGCCTCCATGATGTGATCCTTAATAGAAAAACTGGTTCTTTGTCAAATTTTGGGGTGCTAAAGTGTCTATGCACTCCTGGAGAGGACATGCACTGAATACAGTGCGTGTCCTTTTTCGTTGCGTGTGTTAATGTACAAGATCCTATTACGAAAGCGCTCA
>ENA-OQCE01001187-OQCE01001187.1-human-gut-metagenome-genome-assembly--contig:-NODE-1187-length-11154-cov-2.926272_pt1 | contig 11154 bp, 11 predicted proteins | sample MGYA00242495_ERZ504572 | MGnify/ENA primary metagenome ERZ504572 (study PRJEB26092, sample SAMD00036228) | human gut metagenome | host: Homo sapiens | study: EMG produced TPA metagenomics assembly of...
GTAATAGGATCTTGTACATTAACACACGCAACGAAAAAGGACACGCACTGTATTCAGTGCATGTCCTCTCCAGGAGTGCATAGACACTTTAGCACCCCAAAATTTGACAAAGAACCCTTTTTTATGCAAAAATGGGGTGAGGAAAGAATATTTCCTCACCCCAACATTTATTATAGAACCTAAAATGTCTGCAATCACTGTATGTGACTGCAGACCATTTTTCATTGTTTCTTGATATTGACGCCATAGGTTCGATGCTGCGCATCGAGTACAAAGGAAAAAGAAAAAGGCGGGACGTGGCGGTATTATTGTGATTCTGGGTTTGGCTCTCTTCTTTTAAACTTACAGCTCTCTCAATCGGAGCATTTTTTGCTTCGACGCAGCCTCATGCTTTTTTGCTCCGACCGGTCTCGTAATTGATGGAGATTCCAGGCTGGTTGTTATATACATAAACATTGAACTGGACTCCAGCACCTTTATCTTCGACACTGTAGGCTTCCATCTGAACACCCCGCGCCACAAGTTCCCGCTCCTTAAAAATGGGGGTGACCCGATAGAGTACATGGTGATTGGTTTCTTTGACATAGTCGGCTACCATGTTTTCAAAGGGCAGCATCCCTGTTACGTTAAGATATCGTGTCCCAGTAATGAGATTGCGCGGATTGGCGTTTTCTGCCGTCAGCTGATACCCAATCAAGTGGCAGCGGTTGTATAGATATTTGCCGTCAATGCCTTCATATTTGACTGTATGCCAGCCTGAGGGTTTGATGTTTCCGATGGCGCCTCGTTTTTTAGTCGGCATGGTAGAACGGCTTACGTTGGCAAAGGCTGCGCCGCAGCGCCCTAGACTGTCGAGCTTGCTGTAGTGTTCAAAGGAACTGGTGGAAGCCTTGTCCTTATCGGAAAAGCTCGGCACATTGTCATTGATGACAACATAAGGTTTGCCGGAAAAATCAGGAATGCTTGCTAAATCAAAGGAGGTTTGTGCCGCTGATACCTTTTGGGTGGCGACGGGCGCCGCGGCGGGCGCACTCTTTCTGGATGCTGCTTCCTTGGACTGGCCGCAGCCTGCTGCCATGAGTGAGAGGGAAAGTAAAAGGGATGCCGCGAAGTTCATGAGTTTTTTCATTTTTCGTATACCTCTTCTGTAATCTTGTCATGGGAAGAACCGGCAAAACTCCTTGTAAAGACGCAGTGCCAGGCCTTTGTTACATCGATATCAAAGAAAAAATCACCTGGATAGGACCGGTTCCAGTGATAGAGCACAATTTTTTCAATCCGGTCCAGGTAAGGGGCCGCTTCCCGGTCTTCAAGAAGGGCATATTCCTTAGGACCTGCTTTTTGAAGAAAATCTTCAGCCACTTCGATAGAAGCATTTTCTCCTTCAAAGAGGGCTGCCGTATAGGCGTCCATCCAAAGTTTTTGACCCGATACCTGGGCAAGGATTTCCTTCCTGAGGATCCGGTCCTGACTTTGACGGCGGTTGTTAAAGAGCAGGCCGCCTGCATCGTCGACACATGTGATGAGAATCATTGTAACATCGTTCCTTTCCGCAAAGTTGGGTACTTTGTCTATTATAACAAAATCCTTGCTGCGAATGCCTGTTTTCTTAAAAAAGAAGAAGCAGGGAAAAGATTATTTGGATAGTGAAAAGAGTCTTTGGCTGGAGCTTAGGTATCGTGAGCGATAGAAAACGTTTGTTTTATAAAATGAGCCCGTCTTTGAACAATCAAAGACGGGCTGACTCCATTGAAATGAAGTCCAATTAGTTTTTTTGAGCAGGTGCTTTAGGATGGCGTTCCAGAAACCTGAGGGAGTCGCCGCGGTCTACGACCATTTCATAGTTATGGCTAGAAAGGCTCGCATAAAGGGACTGGAGACGGCGCAGGAGGGAAACACCTCCACTGCGCCTTGTGACGCCAGGCACGGGCGGCGGGAAGAGGGGGACACGAAGTACATTGGCCCCGGAGTAAATCGCCATGACTTGTCCTTGGACATGGATGCTGTTAACAAGGGAGAGGCGGCGATATTGGCCTTAGGGAACATCACGCGCAGGATGGCCGTGAGGCGCAGGAAGGTTTCCAGGTTACACGGCAGCTGATGACGGAAACTCGTTCCTTCCCTTGGAACAAAAGGAGATAGGCTGATTGTATCGGGATTGATTTCCTGGAGCATGGTAAGGTCACGGGCAAGATACTCCGCCATCTCATAAGGAGCCCCGACAAGGAATCCTGTATCAAGCTCATAGCCAAGGAGCTTAAGGTCGTTTAGGCAGTCTATTTTGGTTGATAGGGAATTCGACGGGGGATGGAGTCTTGAAAAGTGCAGGGGATCTGCCGTTTCAAAACGCAGGAGATACCGATCGGCACCGGATTTTTTCATTCGGCTGTAAGATAGGCGGCTTCGCTCACCAATGGAAAGGCCCAGCGCACAGTCCGGAAACTCCCCTTTGAGCGTTGAGATGAGGTTGCCCATGATAATATCTGTATAGTAATGATCTTCTCCTGATTCCAGGATGAATGAGCGCAGACCGAGTTCATACCCTTCTTTCAGGGCGCCGCGGATTTCCTCTGAATTGAGACGGAATCTTTTTTTATCCCTGTTTTCTTCTCGGAGGTCACAATAAAAGCAGTTTCGCGGGCAGTGATTGGTGAACTCCAGAACGCCCTGCATATAGACCCGGCGATGAAACAGATAATTCACCGCTTCCTGCGCGGCCGCAAAAAGCTTATTGCGCAGCGAAGGATCCTGGGAGCGCAGAAGCTCCAAATATTGTTCATCCGCAAGACGAACGCTGCATGAGCAGGTCGACAACATCCATGACAATTCCTCAACTTCCCTTTATTCGGTCACTACCGTCTACTTAACATTCCTATTATACTATATTGCGCGGCTTGTTACTAGATGGGTATGAAAAAATGCCCCATCTTGACAAGTGCGTTCCATTCCGATATACTTCATTTGTTATGGAGAGGTGGCCGAGTGGTTTAAGGCACCAGTCTTGAAAACTGGCGATCCTGCGAGGGACCGTGGGTTCGAATCCCACCCTCTCCGCCAATTAAAAATGAGATATGCGGACGCTTTCCGCATAAATTCAAATAACACCGCATGAGTCTTTGAAGAAGGACTGGTGCGGTGTTTCAGTCTTTTATCATTTCCACATATGTTTACATGAGTCCGTACCATCAAGCAAAGCTTGCGCACCAATTGCGCACCAGCTGCCCCTAAAAACATCCTCTTTTGATTCACCCCTATGGACTGTCCGAAAGGAGAAATTTCCCATGAACTTTTTTGATCTTTTATCGGCCCGCCGCAGCGTGCGTCAGTATACGGAAGAACCCATCGAGCGCAATAAGCTCCAACAGATTGTTGCCGCCGGACTCATGACGCCGAGCAGCAAGAACCTTCACAGTACAGAATTTTTAGTCGTCGAGGACCGGAGCCTCATTTCCCAAATGGCCCGCTGCAAGCCTCGCTTTGGGGAAATGCTTACACAAGCGACGGCGGCTGTCATTGTATTGGGGCGCCTTGAATCCCATGCTTGGGTGGAAGACGCGTCCCTTGCTATGCTCGCGATGATGCTTGAGGCCCGGGAACTGGGAATTGGCAGCTGTTGGGTGCAGGTAAGGCATATGGTCTCCGAAAAAATAGGCTCTGATGGAAATCCCCTTACGTCGAATAAGGATCTGCAGGAACTGCTCCATTTTCCGGATGGGCTTGAGGTTGAAGCCATCCTTTCCTTGGGATATCCGCTCCATCCCATTCGTCCAAGAAAATTGGCTGACGTGAGACCTTTCCGGGTTCATTGGGGCAAGTGGGAGTAGGGCCATTTCCTCTTGCTGTTTGGGCAGCCGTAAAAAAGGGACGCAACGCATAGACATGGACAAGCGACAGGATCTGTACGTATGGAATGGGCGCTGCAGGTCTTGTTTTTTTGTCGCCTTTTGTCCCTTCCCACGAGATTTTTGAAAGTCAAGTTGTATCGACCTTCCTTTCTTTGGTAAAATGAAGGACAAAGCATTGCTTTTTCACCAACTTGCACTATAATGAAAGTGAATACATGTTTAGGATAGGAGGGGTGACAATGGGGTCCAGGACCATTGATGAGCTGCGGAAGCTGCTCCATCTGCCGATGTGGAATATGGCCGGGAAAGCATCAGGCGCAGGAAGTGGCAGGAACCGCTTCCTGCCGCACTGCAAAAGCTTCGGGAATACCAATGGCAGGCACGCAACAAGTATAGCCCTTCCGAACTTTTTGTCCTACAGGGAAAAGCCGCGGAAAACTATAGCGATGAAACGGTTCACACTGGCCCCTGCCTTCACTATTATCCATCTTATTCGGCGCTCAGTGACAGCGAGCTACGGGGCTACTTTGGCTGGCGTACGCGGGTTCGTCGGGGACAGGTGGAACCATCAAACCTCACCTTTTACATCCTTTATGCCAATGAACTGATCAATCTTATTGGTGTCAAATCGCCGGAGGAGGGATACGAACGGCTCCTAAAGCTGCGGGACGACTATGGGCCGAAGGAACCGACTTATTATGCGCCTGAATGAGTGGCTTTTTCATTTCATGGTCTATTATGGGGTGACGCCCGAAAAACTCCCGCCCGTCGTGCAGAGTCTCATGGCCCTTGGTAAGGACCTTACGTATCTGGAAACGGAAGACCTAGTCCTTCATCATCATGAGACCGTTGAGGTCCTTTCTAGACATTCCAATTACAACCTTAAGAAATCCCTTCTCTATCATAAAGATCCTCTGCATTATGAACGCTTCATTGCCCTGATCTACCAAAAGATTGTGGCCTATTTCAAGGACCATCGACAGATGGGATTCATGGATACGTGCCTTGCCAGTGAAACCTATCGTTGGCTCGACCTTTTTGAAACGGCTTATTTTCTTCCTGAACGGCGGGAACGAAAAAAACTGATTTATCGATTCGATCAGTATGCATATGTAAAGACTGATGGGGAAATCTGGACCCTATGGTACCGAACGGCGGATAATAAGCATAGGCGGAGACTGGGATCCTATCTGCGCATGGCCGAAGTCCATTATCGAAAGCTCATGGAAGAGCCGCCCCTCCAGCCGCTTGAAACGCCGCCTAAATGGTTGGTGAAAAGTGTGGATGCCATTGAGGCCCATTTTCAGGAAGAAGCCGCACGTAAGGCACGGCAGGAAGTGTCCTTCGATTTGAGTAAATTGGGCTTAATCCGCAAGGATGCCGCACAAACGCGGGATAAGCTCATGACAGAAGAGGAAACGCGGGAAGAAAGCCTTCGGGAGTTGTCCAAGGAAGAAAGAAAGGAACCCGCTTTGACGCGGGTTGCTGAAAAGGCCTCTGAGCAAGGACCTCAGCTCGCCTTCTTGGAAAAAGAAAAAAGTACAGCCCAGATACCGCCCCCTCACAGAGTGCCCGTGGTGGAAAAGAAGGCACTTCCCTATGGCCTTACGGAGGCGGAAGCCGCTTTTCTTAGGGCACTGCTTACGCATGCATCCTATAAGGAAACGCTTCCTCCTGGCATGATGGTTTCCCTCATGATTGACCGGGTCAACGAGAAACTTTATGATGAATTTATGGATACGGTCCTTGCTGATGACGGAGGGCCGATGATCCTTGCCGATTACGTCGATGACCTGAAAGGAGTCCTACTGTGATCAAAATCCCAAAAAGAATTGCCCGGACCCTCATCAGTTCCTTAAAGGGCGGTGTCGTGCCCCGCATTGGCCTGCCTTATATTACTGTGGGGCGTAAGAACGAGATTGACGCGCTGCTCCACGATGTCTCCGTGATTGAAGAAGGCGGCGCCTCCTTCCGTTTTGTCGTAGGGCGCTACGGAAGCGGCAAAAGCTTCCTGCTCCAAACCATACGCAACTATATCCTTGAAAAGAACTTTGTCGTGGTGGATGGGGACCTGTCACCGGAACGGCGGCTTCAAGGAACCCATGGCAGGGGCTTGCCACGTACCGTGAACTCGTGCGCAACATGTCGACCAAGACCCGCCCCGAAGGGGGTGCCCTTACGCTCATCCTCGACCGCTGGATTGACCGTGTCCAGGCCCTGACCATGGAAGAAACCGGCCTTGCATGGGGGATGGGGCCCTTATTGACGCTGTGGAAAAAAAAGATCCGCAAGGTCCTATATTCCCTGGGGGACATGGTCCACGGTTTTGATTTTGCCCGTCTCCTGAGTCTTTACTACGAGGCCTACCGCAGCGGTGATGATGCCCAAAAGGCCCTTGTCATCAAATGGTTCCGCGGGGAATACGAGACAAAGACAGAGGCCAGGAAAGAACTCGGCGTCAATATCATCATCACCGATGATGACTGGTATGAATACCTTAAAATCTTTGCCTATTTCCTGAAACAGGCTGGTTATGCCGGCTTTTTTATCCTGATCGATGAACTGGTCAATATCTATAAGATTCCCAATGCCATTTCCCGTCAATATAACTATGAGAAGATCCTTACCATGTTCAACGATACCATGCAGGGAAAGGCCCACTACCTAGGCATCATTCTCAGCGGTACGCCTCAATGCATGGAAGATCCGCGCCGCGGCGTCTATAGCTATGAAGCGCTGCGTTCTCGCTTGGCGGCAGGGCATTTCAGCGGTGACTACAAAGACCTGCTGGCACCCGTGATCTACCTTCAGCCCCTGACGCCGGAAGAACTGCTCATCTTGACGGAAAAACTGACGGAGATCCACGGCTTGCTCTATGAATATGACAATAAAGTGACCCAGGAAGACCGCATTTCTTTCATTCGTCAGGAATTTGCCCGCGTCGGGGCCGATTCGCATATTACGCCCCGGGAAATCATCCGTGATTTTATCGAGCTCCTTGATCTTGTCTACCAGCACCCGGATAAGACAATCGGTGATTTCCTCCAAAGCGGTGAGTTTGTCTATGCCAAAAGTGAGGAAACGCCCGACGGAAAGTTCGCCGAATTTACGCTTTGACTCGGTTGCTGTTTGTTGACAGGAAAGGATCCTGATTTTGTCTATTTTTGATGAATATGCTCCTTTTGTGCAGGATTTCATCTATCGAAATGGCTGGGACGAACTGCGCCCCATCCAAGTGGCCGCAGGGGACGCCATCTTCCATACCGATGATAACCTGCTCCTCACGGCATCGACGGCGTCAGGCAAGACGGAAGCCGCCTTTTTTCCCATCCTGAGCCTTTTTGATGCCAATCCGCCCAAGTCTGTGGGCTGTATCTACATCGGACCGTTAAAAGCCCTCATCAATGATCAATTCCAGCGCCTGACAGACCTTTGTTCCGATGGGAATATCCCTATCTGGCACTGGCATGGTGATGTTTCCCAGTCTCACAAAGCAAAGCTCATGCGCCATCCGTCGGGCATCCTGCAGTTGACCCCGGAATCCCTGGAAGCCATTCTGCTTCATAAGCATATGGCCGTTCCTAGGCTCTTTGGGGATTTGCGCTTTGTTGTCATTGATGAGGTCCATTCCCTGCTGCGCGGTGACAGGGGCGGACAGACCTTGTGCCTTATCGAGCGAGTCAGCCGCCTTGCTGGCGTCAATCCCCGCCGCATTGGGCTGTCAGCTACGATGGGGGACCCTGAACGAACAGGGGCTTTTTTGTCCCTCGGCACGGGGCGGCGCACCATCATTCCCCGTATACAGTCAAAAGGAAGCCGCTGGCGTCTTTCCCTTGAGCATTTTTATGTCAAGGATACCCAGGCCGGGGAAGGGCGGACCGATATCAAAGCCCTGCCCGTTCTCGATGAAAAGACCGATACGGCTCCTCGTGAGGCGGATCCCGGTCTTGGTTACATTTTTGAACATACGCGGGGAAAGAAGTGCCTTGTTTTTGTCAATTCCCGCGAAGAGTGTGAAGGAGTGACGACAAGCCTGCGCCAATACTGCGAACTGAACCATGAGGCGGACCGCTTCCTGATCCACCACGGAAATCTCAGCGCAAGTTACCGGGAAACGGCGGAAATGCTTATGAAGGATGAAAGCAAACCCTTAACGACGGTTACGACGTCGACCCTTGAACTAGGAATCGACATTGGTCGTCTGGAACGAGCCTTCCAAATCGACGCGCCCTGGACGGTCTCGAGCTTCCTGCAGCGTATGGGACGCACGGGACGGCGCGCCCTGCCGCAGGAAATGTGGTATGTCATCAGGGAAGACGAACCGGAAATCCGGGCCCTGCTGCCAGCGACCATCCCTTGGAAGCTCCTTCAAGCCTGTGCCTTAATCCAGCTTTACCTGGAAGAGCGCTGGGTGGAACCGCCGCGGCTTGACCGGCTGCCTTTCAGCCTTCTTTATCACCAGACCATGAGTGTCCTTGCTTCCTGCGGGGAGATGAGCCTGCTGAGCTTGCCTCCCGCGTACTGACACTCAATTATTTTCACCGCATCACCCTGATGACTACCGCGTCCTCCTGCATCATCTTATCCAAACGGACCACATCCAGTTGACGGAAAAAGGCGGCCTCATTGTCGGTCTTGCGGGGGAGCGGGTCATCAATTCCTTTAAGTTCTATGGCGTCTTTCAGGAAAGCGAGGAATATACTGTCCGCAGCGAATCCCAGGAACTGGGTACGGTTGTTGCACCCCCGCCGCCGGGTGAAAAGATTGCCCTAGCCGGCCATGTATGGCGCGTCCTTGAAGTAGACCGCAAACGGCATCTGATCTACTGTGAAATGGTAAAGGGCAAAGTACCGGCTTACTTTGGTGAATGCCCAGGTGACCTTCATACAAAGGTCCTGAAACGGATGCGCCAGGTCCTGCGGGAAGATACCCTTTATCCCTATCTCATGAAAAATGCTGTCAGCCGCCTTACGCAGGCGCGCTGCACGGCAACCCAAAGCGGTGCTGCTGATGAGAATCTGATTTTTTTGGGCGGCAAGATGTGGTGCTTCATTCCCTGGCTTGGGACCTATGGATTTCTTGCATGGAGCGTTTCCTGCGCCTTAAATGCGGAGATAAGCTTGGCCTAAAGAATTTGGACCCCTTCCGGCCCTTTTTCATGCAGTTTACCATGGAAGCGGATGCGCCTACCTTTTATGCCGTCCTGCGGGAAGAGGGGGAAAAGCTCAATAATCCGATGGATCTGGTGTACCCAAACGAGGTCCCTTTATTTGATAAATATGATGAATATTTGCCCGAGGAACTTGTAAAGAAAGGATTTGCCTACGGCGTGCTCCGCATGGATGAAGTCAAGGACTTTTGCCGCAGCCTTTCAGCAGAAAAGGCAAGCCGGCGGAACTGGTTGACGGGGCACCATCATGAAAAATAGGAGAAAAAAATGACCCAAACCATGGGAACCTCATTGTCCTTTTATCGACAGGCATGTGGGGCATCTCTGGCGTGTGCGGCCAGTATCTGTTTGAACACACGCAGATTGATTCGACTTGGCTGATTGCTGTGCGGCAGATCCTTGCCGGTCTCATGTACATGATGGTAATAGTCCAAAGGGGAAAGGAACCGCTATTTGCTATTTTTCGCGCTCAGCGGCAAACCCTTTGGAAAATGCTCTTTTTTACCTTGGGCCTTCTGGGGTCCCAGTATGGTTTTTATTATGCCATCAAGCTCTCAAACGCTCCTACAGCAACGGTCCTCATTTACACAGCGCCTGTCTTTGTCGTGCTCCAGCAAGTGCTGATGCAGCATCGACCTGTGGAAAAAAGGAAGCCGTGGGAATCTTTACGGCTCTTATGGGTGTCTTTCTTGTTTCCACCCATGGCAACCCGACTAGCCTTGTCATTTCGCCGGCTGCTCTTTTTTGGTCCATTTTGTCTGCCATTGCCATGACCCTTTACACGGTGGCGCCAGCGCATATCCTTAAAGAATACAGCAGTCCTTACCTGATGGGGTGGGGGCAGCTCCTTTCAGGATTCATCCTTCTTCCTTTATGCAATCCCTTTCATTCCGGGGTGGAAAGCTGGACGTTTTTTAGCATAGGAGCCATGGGCTATATCATTGTCTTTGGGACGGTTGTGCCATTTCTCATGTACTTTAACGGCCTCAAGGTCATTGGCCCCGTCAAGGCATCTCTCATCAGCTGCAGTGAACCTCTTTGTTCCGTCTTGTTTTCTGTCGCCTTTTTAGGAACCTTCCTTGCCCTGCCGGACTATTTGGGCGTTGTGTGTATTGTAGGGACGGTGGTGATGCTGAGTTTGAAATAGATTGATGGGGGAGCGCAAAAATCGGGCTCAAATTCCAGAATACTGTGCCTCCATTGCATCCATAAAATAAAGAATCAAGCATAGTAGGAAGTACTTGCTTCGAATCGGATCGATTTTTGCTCCGAGTAATAATACGGGATGAGGCGCGGACCTAAACCGCCCCTTGCGGGGGAAGGGGTCCGAAATGATTTGCTCTCAAACATTTTTCTCGGACTTACGATGACGCATCAAAAGCGTCCTTCGAAACTCCGGGCGAAGGTTCCTCACTACCGTTTGCAGGGAAACGGCGCTTTGCTTCTCATCCACCACCAAAATCGGGAAATGATCATGATAAATGCTTGTAGAAATTTACCGGTTTCGGTCCCCTCCTTTGCAAAAGCGGATCGATGTTGCGCATCGAGTACAAAGGGAAAATACGAACACGGGTCGTTCCAAGCACTATCGTGGTTTCTATATTTTCAAAAGACAATCCTTTTTTCAGAACTCACATAAACGTTAAGAACCCTAAACGGGATCCTTGTTATATTCGTTTGGGGTTATTTCTCACGATCTTTTGGGTTATAATCTTTTGTCTCCGTGTTTTGCCTAGGTAAAGGCGAATCGACACTACGAGTCGATCTCAAAGGGAAATCGCGAAAGCGGATTGTTCCGGATGCTATTGTTATCTTTCTATAAAAAGATCTTTTTTTTCAGAACCCAAATAAAAACGAAGAGCCCTGTCCCGAACCAGTGACTGCGTTCGGGGCAGGGGTTACTTTTGGAATCATACCTTACGGGTCTTATGCCTTACTGTTTTTCACCGATCAATTCCCAATCTGCAGTTTTTTATAAAGGGGAAAGCAAGCGTCCTATCAGGGCGTTTCGGTGAGTCGTCTTTGAACGAGCTTTTTATCTTAAAAAAAACACCCCCCGCTCTTGCGGGAAGTGTTTTTCTTGTATCTTTTGAAAACCGCGCCATAGTGGCGTGGTTCCGGAAAGCCTATAGCTATAAA
>ENA-OQCE01001188-OQCE01001188.1-human-gut-metagenome-genome-assembly--contig:-NODE-1188-length-11151-cov-2.079735_pt1 | contig 11151 bp, 14 predicted proteins | sample MGYA00242495_ERZ504572 | MGnify/ENA primary metagenome ERZ504572 (study PRJEB26092, sample SAMD00036228) | human gut metagenome | host: Homo sapiens | study: EMG produced TPA metagenomics assembly of...
CAAATCAGGACAACCAGGCAGAATATGGTATTGGATTTTTCAGAAATCTGACGACCCCGTATTCTACATCGCTGACAATATCCCAAAATCCAATCACTGTGAAAAATATTACCCTTTCTGATGTGACGGTTTCTACAACAACACAAAAGGTTAAACAAAATTTTAGTTTGATTGGAGGCGTGTTGAAGCTCCTGCTTGGAAATTTAAGTGGATTGGAACCGGATCCACAATCCCTGGCAACAGGAGGATTTGCTGGTGTTGTAAAAGGAAATATCCAGATTGAAAACTGCAATGTGGAAAATTTACATGGAGTTTCCAATGTAAATGACCGGACCGGTGGCTTCGCAGGTTATGTCAGTGGTATGACACAGTATGATTTGGTATCAAGTGGCTTAGGAGGTCTGGTTGATACTTTAACAAAAATCCTGAATCTGATTCCGCTGCTTGGAGTCGGTGATTTGCTGACTCTCCTTTTAAATGGAGGATTACTCAGTGTAAAAAATCTTATTCCGATAGGCTATGTCAATCCAAGTATTCAGAATTGTTCTGTAAGCGGTGACACTTCTGTTACAGGTCAGAAGAGTACCGGTGGATTCGCCGGGGAAGCCATCGGTGCAGTGATGAAAAACTGTTCTGTAGGTGGAAGTACCACAGTGTCCGGAAATGACTGTTCTGGTGGATTTGTGGGACGTTCTGCGAATGCAGTCGTGGTAGGTGCATTAAGCAGCCTTGGTATTGAACTTATGGGAAATTTCCGGTCAATACAGTTATGCTGAACTGCAGAATTGATGGAACGGTAAACGTATCCGCACAGGGAAGTTTCGCTAAGGAAAGTGGTTATGCAGGCGGATTTATTGGCGAAATGCGAAATAGTTACGCTGTAGACTGCAGTATTTCTTCTTTGGGTACAGTGTCCGGAAAAGATTATACCGGAGGATTTGCCGGTATAGCAACTCTTGGTGATGTAGCGGATATTGATGAAAGCCAGGGACTTCTGGTAATTGTAAAGGATCTTCTTACAGGGTTGTTAAATGGTAAATTAACCAACATGGATCTTTTGAACCTGGTGGGACTTCGACCTTCTGTTATAAGCGGATGCACCATTGCAGGAGATAGCATTTCTGTAACAGCAAACGGTAAAAATGCCGGTGGACTTGTGGGATATGCAGGGGCTGTCCAGATTTCCAATACTTTAGAACTTACAGACGATTCAAAGTCAACTACAAAAGCCCTCCAGCGAGTGCTTACTAAGACTGGCGTTACCTATGAATTTGCAGACCGTGTGAATCAGATCAATGCAGCTTCCTCAATGAAGGTTTCAGCAACAGAGAATGCAGGAGGAATCTTAGGCTATGCGAAAATGACCAGTGTCGGTGATGTCCTTGGTGGAACAGTTAAAGCAGCGGATTACATGCGTTTTGAATGTAAAGACTGTTCCGTAAATGGAGGCTCTTCCGGTCTTACTGTTACTGCGTCAGATAAGGAGAATGGTCGTGCTGGAGGTACTATCGGTTATGGAACAGGTGGAGAAGTAAGGAGAACATCCGTCACAAATCTGAATTCCGTAACGGCGGGAAAGTGTGCAGGCGGTTTTGCAGGATATTTCGGAAGCGGTACCCTTGCCAATGTTGGCGGTATTAGCTTCTTGGATTACCGCTACTAAAAATTGACAGCCTTCTTTCTGTAGGCCAGATGATTGAGACATTTACAGTTGACAGCACTGTTTCAGGTGTTTCGTCAGGATATAGTGTGTCTACTGGTAATGAGAAAGGTTATAGTGGTGGCTTTATTGGAGAATGCATTAGTGGACGAGCAAGGGACACTAAGATCAGCAACCTGAAAACTGTTACTGCATCTGCAACATCAGGAAAAGCCGGAGGTTTGCAGGTTTTGCTAAAGCCGGAGATGCATTAAGTGCTGGAGATTCCACTACATCAAAACTGACAGGAATTGAATTAGAGAATCTGCTTGGAGTTGTCAGTGCCCTGAGACCGGAGTTCAACAATACTTCTATTGCCTATGTTTCGAATGGTTCTGACCCTCAGGTATCCGCTGATATGGCGGGCGGCTTTGTGGGAGACGGACAGGCTGTAGATATCAATTATGGAAACAACAATTCCGGATTCAAAGCAGACACAGACACCAATCCATCTTCGAATGAATCTACAGATGAAAAGAATAGTGAAGAAGATTTCAGTTCAACAGACACGAATAGTGAGGATGGACAACCAAAGGCGAGACTGGTGCGATTGCAACAACAAATATTACCGGACTCTCTTATATAAAGGGAACCAGCTATGCCGGTGGTTTTGCAGGAAGGCTGATGCCTGGTGATGTGGCACAGACAGGTTCTATTAAGTTACTGGGCCTCTTGAATGTAAATCAACTTCTCAGTGTCATGGATGTGGCTTATCCGAGAATTTCCGATTCTTCTATTGAAGGAAACAATTTAGTCGTAACAGCATCCGGAAAAAATGATGATGAGGCGCTTGGAGATGCCGGAGGATACATCGGTAATGGAAAAGCAGTTATGGTTAAAAACTCTGATGTGACCAATGTAAAAGAAGTCACAGCACCATATCATGCCGGTGGCTATATCGGAATTATGCGCTCCGGAAGTGCAGCGGAGGCAGGAGATGCCACAGGAGATCTTTTGAATAGTGTCCTTGGTAAGATCCTGAGTCTGAAAGAGCTGGCAAGTGTCCTTCAGGCGGCATCCAGCAAAATTACAAATTGCAAAGTTGCTGGTACCGCAGATGGATTGACTGTTACGGCTGACAGCGGATTTGAAAACGCAGAAGGCTATGCAGGTGGCTTCGTTGGAGAGATGCAGAGCGGTCATGTAGATAATTCAGCAAATGCTGTTGATTCCGGAAAAGGAACGGCAGTAGAAAATCTTCTGAAAGTAGAAGGACTTCGTTATGCCGGAGGATTCGGAGGTCTGGTAAAAGCTGGAGCGGTTGCAGAGATTGGAGCTAAATCATCAATTCTTACAAAACTGGTTGATCTGACAGGATTACTATCCCTGGTCAATGCTTTTGTTCCGGTGATCAGTAATGCCAGTGTTAATTCTGTAGAAAAAGGGTTTACTGTTACCGTTACAGGTACTCTTGAAAAAGACAGCACCAACGATGCGGATGCCGGAAGTGCCGGAGGCTTTATCGGATGCGGAACTGGTGTACAGATCAGCAATTCCGATGTAAATAAATTGCAGCATACAGGTGTCAGTGAGCCAAAGAATCTGCAGCAGGAAGATGGTAGCAGTTATTACGGAACTGGAAGTGAGTATGCGGTAAGTGGTTATCGTTATGCCGGCGGCTATATTGGGAAAGCTGCAATGGGAAGTACGGCGGCTATCGGAGGTGCAAGCGTTCTGGATCATGTACTTTCTGCTACAAATCTGTTATCAGCATTGACCGTAGTTGCATCTATCATAGACAGTTCAGATGTTTACGGAGCGATAGGCGGATTTAATGTTCTTGCAACAGATGGAGACGGTGATACCGGAAAAGCTGGTGGATATGCAGGAGAACTTCTTGGAGTTCAGATTCAGAATAGTAATTCTTATAATTTTGCACATATCATAGGGCGTGAAAGTGCCGGTGGATATGTTGGAACCATGGAGCCGGGGAGTGCGGCAGATGTGGTAGATGGATTAAGTGCTCTTGGAGGACTGATCAAGGCAGATAATCTTTTTGGCGTTTTACAGGCATTTGTTCCTGTGATCAAAAACAGTGAAACAACCTGTGTACCTTGTGGAGGTGCTGTGAGGGCTCAGGCTGAAAGTGATGACAGCATTTACCGTGGACTTGCAGGAGGATATGCAGGTTACAACTATGGCGGTCAGATCTGGGGAAACAATACGGATAACTGGAAAGGCTCTACATATGCAGGAACCGTAAGAGAATGTGCGGCCTATCGTATCCGTTCCGTATATGGAACGGAATATGCCGGAGGTTATACAGGACTGATGCGGTGTGCGAATGTTGCAGATACAGGAAGTCTGAAGGTTTTATTTGGTCTTATCAAACTAGATAATCCGCTGACGCTTCTTCAGGCGGTGTATCCGACAGAAAGAATACAGCTGTTTATGGACCGCTTCGTGGACTGGATACGGATACCTGGAACAAATGGTTGGTGCTGTCGGTTCTTATGGAAGTTACGGTAATAAATTACAGGCACTTGGTGAAGTCAATGATCAAGAACAGTTAAATGAGATCATTTCTCAGTATGCATATGGATACGCAGTCACAGCAGGAAGGAGCATTCTGGCAAGTAAAGCAACACAGGGCGGTTCTGCCGGAGCTATGTAGGCCGTATGGAAGGCGGTACCGTGACAAATGGAACTGCAACAGATCTTCAGTCAGTGGAAGCCTTCAGAAGCAGCGGTGGATTTGCGGGTGAGATGCTTACCGGTTCTGTGGCAAACACAGGTGACGTTTCACTGGCAGGTCTTAAGATTATCGGTGCAGACGGTCTGGCGGCATTAAAAACCTTTGTGCCGGTTGTAAAACAGTCCAAGGTGGAAGGCTATCGTTCCGGAGCAAGGATCAAAGCAACCGGTATTGCAGACAAAGACCCGGCAGGATTTGCCGGAGGCTATGTGGGAAGAATGATCGGCGGTCAGATCTGGGGAGATGAAACTACCTCCTGCAGTATCACAAATTTAAGGCGTGTAGATGGAACTTCCTATGTAGGCGGTTTTGCTGGAAAAGTAGATCCAGGTAGTGTGGCAGCTATTGATACAGCTACAAAGCAGGGACTTTTGAATAAGCTTCTGGATGTTCTTATGGTAAATGCTCCGGCAGAACTGATTAAGGTTCTGAATGCTACTGTTTCCACCATCCGCTGTGCATCTGTGTCAGCCTGGGATGACTGGGGCCTGATCGTAAACGGAACCTATCAAAATGGAAGCAATACAGGGTATGCAAAAGCAGCTGGAGGATTCGCAGGAAGTCTTTGTGGAGCAGTTCTTGGCGAGAAGGATAAACCGGAAAGCGGAATCCGTGCAGACAAGATTCGCTCTGTAGTAGCCGGTGAATATGTCGGCGGATGCTTCGGTATTGCGGATGTTTCCGGTGCCGCAAACATTAGTGCAGGTAATGAGACCTCGGTATTACAGTATCTTTTAAAACTTGGAAAAACCGATGTGTTGGATGCGTTTCGAAGCTATGTATATTACGGAAATGTCACAGGAAGTCCAGATGCAGGGCTTGGCGTCAGTGCTAACACAGCGACAAAATCAGGCCAGAATAATGAAGTAACATATAGCGGAACGGCTGGAGGATTTGGCGGTTCCCTGTTAAATGGCTCTGTCAAAAACAGCAGCGTAATGGGATTAAATTATGTAACTGGACTAAACAGCGTCGGCGGTTTTGTAGGATACTCCGGAAAAAGCGGAGTTGTAAAAATGGAGAAGCTGGATGTGCTGGGAGATAATGCAGGACAGCTCCTGGGCGGTGCCCTCGGCGTTCTGGATATTTTCGGTTCCCACATTGATGACAGCAGTGTGACAGGCATACCTGGAGGTTATACTGTTCAGAGTAAAGGCGGAGATGAGCAGATTGCGGGAGGATTTATCGGCTACGCAAATCTTGCCAGAATGTCAGGCTGTAATGCAGGAGATGCTCAAAATCAGGAAAACAGCCTGAAACTGGTAGAATCCGGTGGAACAGCTGGTGGCTTCGCAGGAAGAACAAGCTTTGCCTATCTAGCGGATGTAAAACTGGATTCCACAGTGGTGGATGCGTTGCTCGTAGTTCTGAATCAGCTTGTACAGGCGTTATATCTGGATAAGATCCAGGATTCCAACCTTTTGCATATCAATCTTGGAATTGTGAAGGTTGATGCACTGTATGAGGGAAATCTTCTCCATGTGAATCTGCTGGGACTGGATATTTCTGTCGGGCTGTCTAAAAAGTCGACAGAAAATAATCAACAGACAGATCTTGCAATCATCAAGATCGGAGATTCATCCATCAAGCTTCCTTGTGATAAAGATGGATCATAACAAAAGATAATGATGTAAAGTCTAATATCAGTATCAATCTGATCAAGGCAAACAGGACAAAGATCACGGACAGCAGTGTGTATGGAATTAGTACAGGATATGATGTCTATGCAGGCGGAGCAGGAAATGATGCGGATGGTTCTGCAAATGATGGACGAAGCGGAGGTTTTGTTGGATACAACGATGAAGGACTGCTGAAGAATAACAATATGTATTACTGCGATGTGGTCCGTGGAACATCTAAGCTGGTGGGACCATTCAGCGGAAAAAGTGATCTGGACTCTGCATATGACTTTAATACAAAAGCAGGTGTAGAAGGCGAGAATAACAATTATCGTATCTACGAAAACCGGCGATTAGTTTTGATGAGATCAAAAAGAATTCTAAACTTCTGACAGATACGTTCAGTCAGGAAAATGGATGGAGTATCTTCTCGATAAAACATGTCGTGCAGGTAGATGAGTATAACACCTTGCAGAATGCAGTTATGGCAACAAAAGATTCTTCTGAAACAGCAGATCTGAATGCATATATATCAGATGCAAAAGCTGTTCTGATGTCAGATGCCAAAACGACAGTCAATACAGGTGACAGCACATCACCGGAACCGTCTGATACGCAGGATCCATGTGATGAGAATGTAAACCTGACGATAAACAAAGTCTGGAAAGATTTCCGAAATATGGACAATCTCAGACCAGACTCTATTACGGTCACAATTTCCAGAAGCTGGACGGATGCGGAAGGAACAAAACAAACAGAAGTTGTGCCGGGATATGAAAACTATGAAATAAAAGGTGATATTTCAAAATCTACATGGCAGAAAGTGATTGAAACTCTTCCAGCCTACATAAAAGATGATGCTGACAAAACGCATTATTATGAATATTCTGTTACGGAAACGGAAATAAACGGATATACAACTACAATAAAAAGCTCTGATGATGGATTTACCTTCACGATTATCAACCGACATTTTGCACTTCTTCCGGACACTGGCGGAAAAGGCATCATGATGTTCATCGTAGCAGGTGGTTTGTTGTTAGCGTTCCTGCTTTATACCGGACGCAGAAGGAAACGGAAACAGACGATGTAGGAAAGGGGGAGTAGAGTCATGAGAGAGATATGGCTGCGTGGGGAACTTCCACCGTAAAAGCTGAAGGAATCCCAAGCGAACCAATAAAAAATCAAAAGAAAGTGAGAAGAGGAACATGAAGAAATTAGTATCAAGATTTATGGCAGTTCTGATGGCAATGACCATGATACTGTCCATGAGCATGACTGCATTTGCAGCAGATGCAGCAGATGCTCCAAAAGGAACCCTGACAGTCAACAATACAGTAGAAGGAAAGACTCTGGATCTGTATCAGATTTTTACAGCAACAAAAAGTGGCGAGAATGTAGCATATACACTGAACAGTGCATATGAAGGATTTTTTAAGAATAATAACTAGAATTCCAGGATCTGAAAGTTTAAACAGGCGAAGCTTTAAGTGAAGCGGCATATAAACTTATGTTAAAGAACAGGTCGGAGCAAATGGAGAGGCTGCTACAGCGAAAACATTTGCTAAAGATGTGCTTGGATGGATTTTAGATTCAAAGAACCATATTACAGCAACAAAAACAGTTAATACGACAGCAACTTCTACAGTAGTTTCTGATTTAGCATATGGATACTATTTAGTTTATCCAAAAGGAGCAACAGATACCTCCACAGCACCAGGAAATCAGACTTATACATCTGCAGCATCTTTAGTTAGCATTACAGCTGATACAGCTACAATTAACATGAAGAGCAATTACCCGACAGTAGACAAGAAAATCATTCCGGCACAGAGTGGAAGCGGAATTACAGTTGGTGCTATTGTAGATGCTTCATGGGATGGCAGCCATCAGATGGAATTGGACGATGAGAATAATCCTGAAGATACCATCGCACCACACAGCGAATCAGATGAAAAGAAAGCTGGAGATTTTGGAATTGGCGATACTGTCACTTATCAGCTGACTTCTAAAGTGCCGGACATGACAGGATATAATTCTTATACTTTTAAATTTACCGATACATTATCAAAGGACTAGACTTAAAAGCAATTCTGTCTGTAAAAGTTGGAAATACAACACTTACAGCTAAGGGAACAGGAGCAAATACATATGCACTTGCATATGACCAGGCTAAACGTACTTTAACAGTTACCTTAAATGATTTCTATAATTCCTATAAGAATCATACAGGCGAGACAATCACAGTTGTTTACACTGCAACCTTAAACAAAGATGCTGTAATCGGTATGAATCCAAATACCAACAAGGCGGTCGTTGAATACAGTAATGACCCGACAACAGGTGGAACAGGTACATCTGAGCCAAGCATCGTAGATGTACATACTTTTGATTTTACAATTTATAAATATTATTTAAAAAGACCAGAATAATAAAAGAAGATAAGACTGCACTTGCAAAGGCAGAATTTGAGCTTTACAAGGGAAACACAGAAGGTACTGCAGCAGATGAACAGGCGAAGGTTAATATTGTAGACGAAGGAGAAGGTGTATACCGTCAGGCAACAGCCGATGAAGCTAAAGCAACAGGCTTTACTTCTGCAAAAATTGTATCCGATGCTGACGGAAAAGTACTTGTAAAAGGTCTTGATGCTGGAACTTATTACTTAAGAGAGACAAAAGCACCAGAAGGATACAATAAGCTTCTCAGCGATATCAAGGTTGAGATTAAAGCAAACTATGATCCAAAAACCGGAAAACTGACAAGCTATTCAGTTGATTACACATACAATGGAACTACAACAACAGGTAAAGAAATTAAAGATACAAAAACTTCTCCAGAAGTAGCTGTAGAAAACAAAACAGGTGCACAGCTTCCATCTACTGGTAGCAAGGGTGCCTCATGGTAACACTGGCTGGTATCGTTCTTTTCGGTGTATTAACAGCAAGCAAAGCTTTTGGCAAAAAGAAAGCAAAAAACTAAGACATTCTGAAGTTTAAGAATGGATAAAAAGACAGTTCATCTTCCGGTATTGTACCGGGAGGATGTCTGCTTTTTCTGAAATGTCCAGTGTGGACTGGATATTTCAGAAGAAACAGACGAAAAGGTGAAAGGTATTATGAAGAAAGTAGTAAAAATACTAAGAGGAATCGGATATCTGATGGCATTTTCTTTAATCCTGTATCCGGTAGTGAGTAATTACATTAATCAGATGAACAGCACAACCATTGCTACAGATTATGAACAGGAAGTTTCGCATTTGTCGGAAGAACAGGAAAATGCAATGATCAAGCAGGCACAGGACTACAACGAAAGCCTGATCGGAATTGGTTCCATAGCAGATCCATTTTCAGAAAGCAATGAAAACCAGACAGAAGATGATGAGTATAACAAACTTTTGAAAATTGATGATACTGGAATGATGGGATATATTGATATCCCAAAGCTTGATGTTGTTCTTCCGGTTTATCATGGAACATCCGAAAAAGTACTGCAGTCAGGTGTAGGACATCTGAAAAACACCTCGCTTCCGGTAGGCGGTGAGAGCTGTCATGCGGTATTATCCGGACACCGTGGACTTGCAAATGCCAAGATATTCACCGACCTGAACAAGATGGAGGTTGGAGATGTATTTTATATTAAAGTTCTTCATCATACCTTTGCCTATCAGGTGGATCAGATTCTGACAGTATTGCCATCAGATACAGATGCTTTACAAATTGAAAAAGGCAAGGATTATGTAACGCTGGTCACATGCACTCCTTATGCAGTTAATACACACAGACTGCTTGTACGTGGCACCAGAATTCCGTATGAAGAGGCACAGAAGATAGATGAGGAAGTTGGTCTTCATCATACAATTCCATTCAATTTGATTCTATTGATTGGGGGAATTGTTGCTTTGATCATCATATGGGTGAGCATTAAATCTCATAAACGCAGGAAGGAGAAAAAACATGAGCAGAATAATTAAACATAAGCGAATATATATGTGTATGGCCAGTGTGATGTGTATGCTTTTACTCCTCATTCCGTTACCTGTGTCTGCGAATGATCAGGGAAGTATATTATTAAAAGCAACTGTTGAAGATGAGACCACGGTATATAAGCTAAGTAATATTGAATTTACGATGTATCAGGTTGGAACATATAAAAATAATTCATGGGCATTAGTGAGTGAGTTTGCAAAGTCTGGAGTCATATTTGATTTTGAGGATTCTTCTGCTCAGGCAGAAGCTGCAAAAAAAACTGGGAAAATATGTACAGGATAACGGCATCCAAGGAATATCAGGGAAGACCAATTCCGATGGAGAAGTTATGTACAGAGATCTGGAAAAAGGTGTGTATCTTTTTGTGCAGACACAAAAAACACAAATTGGAAATCAAGTATATCAAAGCGAACCTTTTATCATAACAGTTCCAGGTAATTATGATGGTCAGATAATTTGGAATGTAACGGCAGAGCCTAAATTTAAAAATGAATCGATACCACCAATTACCACGAATACGCCACCAGTTTCAGAAGAACCATCAGGTGATAATAGCAGTCATACTCCAAATGTAAAAACGGGAGACGATACGAATGTAATTATGTGGCTTTCCTTAATGGGAATATCCTTAATCATATTTAGTATATGCAAAAGAAAATCCCATAAATAATATGAGAAGATCGGGAAATCCCGGTCTTTTCGTTTCGTTATATAACTGTCATAATCCAAAAACAAATACCTCCGGAGGTGCACCGTATGGCGTCACCTGGGAGAAAATGGGTTTTAAACCATGGGAAGATTTGAAAGAAAATGAGTGAGTTGCCAGTGCAATCTTATTTTATCTCTTGTGACAGAAATAGGTTCCCGTTTTGCTGGAAGTAAGTCTGAACTGATCTCAGGAGAATTAAGCAGTGCTGTGAAATTCTGTCTGATGATATCCAGTGTCTTCTGCTTTTTCTGTAATTCCTGCTTTTCACGGACAGTAGCAGCCTGTTCAGATTCAAGATTTTCTATCCGCTTCTGGATTTTATTAGAGCTTGGGATTTTGGTAACACCGAGATCCTGAAGCTCTTTTTTTAGTGAATCGTGGAGTTGGTATTCTGCTTGATGTTTGGTCCGGTATGCGTTTGGATTTTTAGCAGATTTGCA
>ENA-OQCE01001189-OQCE01001189.1-human-gut-metagenome-genome-assembly--contig:-NODE-1189-length-11146-cov-2.212814_pt1 | contig 11146 bp, 10 predicted proteins | sample MGYA00242495_ERZ504572 | MGnify/ENA primary metagenome ERZ504572 (study PRJEB26092, sample SAMD00036228) | human gut metagenome | host: Homo sapiens | study: EMG produced TPA metagenomics assembly of...
AGAAGGCCTTTTTTTAAGTTCCGGTGTTCTGCACAGTCCAGACTATACGATGGAACTTATTTACGCTGCCCTCTACAAGCTGCGTACAGAATTTCATTTTCAAGGCTATATTCATGTCAAAGCGATCCCTGGAACAAGTCAGGAGTTGATCCAAAAGCTTGGTTTTCTTGTGGACAGAATGAGTGTCAACCTGGAGCTTCCGACAGCCGAAGGATTAAAACGTCTGGCGCCCCACAAAACAAGGAAAAATATACTTTCTCCTATGCGTCTTGTGCAGAACAGAATGGAAGAAAATAAGCAGGAGATTCAGGTGTACAGACATGCGTCTCGTTTTGTCCCGGCAGGACAGAGCACACAGATGATCATAGGGGCGACTCCCGATACAGATTTTCAGATTATCCATGTGGCGGAATCTCTTTATAAAAAATTTGGGCTGAAAAGAGTATTTTACTCTGCTTTTGTACATGTCAATGAGGACAGCAGTCTTCCGGCAAGGACAGGGGAGGGGCCGCCTCTTCTTAGAGAGCACAGGCTTTATCAGGCTGACTGGCTTCTCAGATACTATCATTTTGAAGCAGGAGAACTTTTGGATGAAGAAAATCCTAATTTTAATGCATATCTTGATCCGAAATGCTTTTGGGCGTTAAGGCATCTCGAAGAATTTCCGATCGAGATAAATTACGCGGCATATGATATGCTTCTTAGAGTTCCCGGAATAGGGTATAAATCAGCATCGCGCATTGTGAAAGCGCGCAGGATGGGGATGCTTGATTTTGAAGATTTAAAGAAAATGGGAGTTGTTTTGAAGCGGGCGCTCTATTTTATTACATGTAAAGGAAAAATGATGTATCCGATTCGAATGGATGAAGATTATATTACAAGAAATCTCCTTAATACAAAAGAAAAACTGCCCGAAGGCGCAGATGGGATGAGCTTTCGTCAGTTGTCGTTATTTGACGATATGGGGATAGAATAGGAGGTAAAATAAGAGCTGCTGATTTTTGGTTACTTTGAAAAATAAGAGAATATCCGGCAGATTGGGGGAAGCGATGAAACAGATCTATATATGTGAAGATACGATAACCGGCATTTATTCAGCTTTGCATGATGCCTGGAAAGAATGCAGAGATACGCAGGCGGGTGTCGAACTGAGGGGGAGGACACAGCGGCAGCTTTTTTGTGAGTACAGAATAGTAGAAGAATCAGAAGAAAAAAGCGCTGAGATTAGAAAGAATGATAAAGCATCATCTCGGATACAATGCCTACTGGGAGATTTACCATGCGCTTCTTTCGACAGATGACAGAAAAGGAACGGTAGTATTTGAAGTGCTGCAGGAAGCCAGAAAAATCAGGCAGAGTGAAAAGATAATGGAACATTTAGGGTGTCCGGCAGTTGCGGATGTATTTTCTATGAGCAGGAGCGTGTCCAATGAAGCGCATAGATATGAAGAATTTATTCGTTTCAGAGAACTTGAAAACGGAATTTTGTTTTCGGAGATTACTCCGAAAGCGCAGATTTTAACTTGTGTTGCAGATCATTTTGAGGATAGGTTTCCATTGGAAAATTGGATCATATATGATAAAACGCATAAAGTATGTCTTGTACACGGAGTTAGGAAAAGATGGAGACTTGTGTGGGGAGAGCTTTTTAATGAGAGAGCGGCAGAGAATATATCGGAAGAGGAACGGAAATATGAGTTTTTGTGGAAGCGGTTTTTTCATTCGGTTTCGATCAAAGAGAGGGAGAATCCCAAATGTCAGCAGGCGCACCTTCCTTTTCGATATAGAGGGGAAATGACGGAATTTAGTTGTGCGGAAGATAAAATAGGATTATGATAGAACTATCATGAAAATTTCAAAATGCAGATAAGATGCGGTGAAGTGAAAGTGCTTATATGAATATCCGAAATTTTGATGAAATACGAAGTGACAGAACGGGCAGAGATATTATTGAAAGAAGAAGTGAAGATTGTTCGTATTTCCGTGAGAGATTTAGTTGAATTTGTTTTGCGGGAAGGCGATATCGATAATCGAAAAATAGGAATGTCAGATAAAGATGTTATGGCTATGGGCGGAAAGCTTCACAGAAAAATACAACGGCAGATGGGATCGGATTATCATGCGGAAACAGCGATGAAGCTTCAGATTCCATGTGGAGAATTCGATCTTAGAGTTGAGGGGCGGGCAGACGGAGTTATTATAAAAGGGGATACATCTGAAGTAATTATAGATGAGATTAAAGGTATTTTGCGTGATTTGAGTTTGATCGAACAGCCGGTGAATGTCCATCTTGCTCAGGCAAAATGTTATGCGTATATATATGCAAAGCAGCATAGCCTGCGTGAAATCGGTATTCAGATGACATACTGCAATTTGGATACAGAAGAGATTCGACGATTTTATCACACTATACGTATGAAGCATTGGAATGCTGGTTTGAAGAATTGATCAGTAGTTATGAAAAATGGGCTCGATTTCAGATTAAGTGGGAGGAAAAGAGGAATTCGTCAATTCGATTGGTTGAATTTCCGTTTTCTTACAGGGAAGGGCAAAGAGAGGTGGCAGCGGCGGTTTACCGTACTATATTACGGAAAAAGAAGCTGTTTCTTCAGGCTCCGACCGGAGTCGGAAAAACGATATCTACTTTGTTTCCGTCGGTAAAAGCGATAGGAGAGGGCTGGGAGAAAAGATTTTTTACCTGACGGCAAAAACAATTACAAGAACTGTTGCGGAACAGGCGTTTCGGATACTGGGAGAACAAGGTCTGCAGATGAAAGTGATTACGCTTACTGCGAAAGAAAAGATATGTAAATGTGAGGAGACAGAATGCAATCCTGTTTCATGTCCATATGCAAAAGGTCATTTTGACCGCGTGAATGACGCAGTGTATGATCTGATAATGAATTACAATGAAATTACAAGAGACGTGATTGAAAATCAGTCTGAAAAATATATGGTTTGTCCTTTTGAAATGTCATTGGATGTTTCGTTATGGGTAGATGCAGTTATATGTGATTATAATTATGCGTTTGATCCGACGGCACATTTGAAACGTTTTTTTTCTGAAAATGCAGGGAAAAAATATATTTTTCTTGTAGATGAGGCGCATAATCTTGTCGAACGAGGAAGGGAAATGTACAGTGCCCGGTTGTATAAAGAAGATTTCCTTGAATTGAAAAAAATGATGCGTGTTAAAGAACCGATTCTTTCAAAAAAAGCAGACGAAGTAAACCGACAGTTTCTTTTATTAAAGAGAGAATGTGAAGAATATAGAGTGCTTGAAAGTGTTTCTCATCTGGCGATAAAATTGATGAATCTTTTGGCGGAGATGGAACGTTTTTTTGAGAAATCTTCCGAATCGGATAAACGGGATCAAGTTTTAGAATTGTATTTTAAAGTAAGAGAGTTTTTAAATATTCATGATATTCTGGATGAAAATTATGTTATATATAGTGAGTATCAGCAAGACGGCAGATTTATGGTAAAGCTTTTTTGTGTAAATCCGGCAGTGAATTTACAGGCATATTTAGAATATGGTATCGGAACGGTCTTTTTTTCGGCAACGCTTCTTCCGGTCCGTTATTATAAAAAGCTTTTATCGATTGAAACAGATGATTATGCGATCTATGCGGATTCTCCGTTTCCGAAAGACAGTCGGCTGCTTTTGATCGGAAGAGATGTGAGTACAAGATATACACAGCGTGGGCCGGAGATGTACCGGCGGATTGCGTCATATATTGTGGGTGCAGCAGATGCGAAAAAGGGAAATTATATGGTGTTCTTTCCGTCCTATCGGGTAATGGAAGAAGTGCATAGTGTTTTTTCGGAAAAGTGCGGAAAAATTTCTTCTGCTGTTCAGTCTCCGTTTATGAGTGAAGAAGACAGAGAGGTGTTTCTTAAAGAGTTCGATGAGATAAGGGAAGAAAGCTTTGTCGGTTTTTGCGTGATGGGAGGAATTTTTTCTGAAGGGATAGATTTGCCGGAAGATAAGTTGATCGGTGTGATCATTGTTGGAACAGGACTTCCTCAAGTATGTAATGAACGGGAGATTGTCAAACAGTATTTTAGCGGAATCGGTTCAGATGGTTTTGAATATGCATATCTCTATCCGGGGATGAATAAAGTGCTTCAATCTGCAGGAAGGGTGATCAGGACAGAAAAAGACAGAGGACTGATCCTTTTGCTCGATGAGCGGTTTTCCACAGGAAGGTATCGGGAATTATTTCCCAGAGAATGGAGTAATGCCCGACACTGTACTGCGGAAAGTTTGACGAGTTACATGCAGGAATTTTGGGAATGTTAGCATGTTTTATCACGGAAGTAACTCAAAAATTCCATTGAGGCACGTGAGAGCGGAAGGTGTTCGTTGTATGCGATAGCAAGTTCGCGCTCGGGAAGTTCTTCTTTTGTGTGCAGGATGAATACGTCTTCGCTGTCAGGGAAAATACAATAGTCCGGCACAAAAGCAATGCCTAATCCTATGCGTGCCAGATCGATCAGCAGATCATTGCTCGTAAGTTCGATTTCGGGAACAAGATCGAGCTGATGTTGTTGAAATACCTGATGAAGAAATTCGTTGGTCGTACTGTTTTTGTCCAGCATTAAGATGGGATATTTCAACAGTTGGGAGAAAGTCAGAGTTTCTCCTTTTAGTTTTTGGAAAGTATTTCCGGCGATAAACACGTCTCTGAATTTTTTGATGCGCATAACGGAAGTTGTTGTTCCGAGGTGATTGTTCGGAAAGTTTACAACAGTAAGATCTACAAGTCCGTTTCGCAGAAGCTCGGCACATTTCATGGACGTTTGGTTGATTACTTTGATATGCGCGCCGGGAAATGCTTTATGAAAGCGCTCTAAGTAAGGAATCAGGAAATAGCGGCATATAGTATCGCTGGCACCGATGCGTATTTGCCCTCCGGTTGATGCCGCGTCGAGAAGTTGGGTTTCACCTTTTTGAATCAGATTCATAGCGGGTTCAACATGCCGCATAAGAATTTCTCCTTCGGGAGTCAGTTGAACTTTTTTTTGTACTTCTGATAAAAAGTGTCTGATCTAGTTTTCTCTCTAATGTTTTGATAGACTGGCTGACTGCGGATTGTGAAATATAGAGCTGTTTGGATGCTTCTGAAAAGTTTAAAGTAGAAGCAACGTGATAAAAAACTTTGTAAAGTTCATAATTAATATCGATCACTATTAGACCTCCTAATAAATACTACAGGTATTATAAGATATATTTTATAAAATTACAATAAATTTGGAGGATAGTAGAGCGGTGACAGGAAGATTATTGTTTGAGATTCATAAAAAAGTGAGATGTATGGGAGACGTAGAATGAATGGGAAAACCAAGAAAATTATTCAGTGGACAGCGGGGGTGATTTTTTCATTATTAATCATTTTTGTAATTTTGATTTCTTCTTTTGAAATTGTTCTGTATTCGGATATGAGTGTTTACCGCAAAGAATATGAAAAGTATGAAGTGTTGGATGAATTGGATATGACGATGGATGATGCAATGTATGTGACACGTGAAATGATGGATTATTTGCGGGGAGATAAGGAAACATTATCTGTTATCACAGAAGTGGAGGGGAAAAGACAAGATTTTTTTAATGAACAGGATAGGTTTCATATGAGAGAGGTCAGAGATATTTTTGCCGGAGGGCTGCGATTGAGAACTGCGGCGCTTGTGGCGGCAGCAGTCTCCCTTTTGATTCTATATATGTGTCGCGCGGATGTTAAGAAGATCCTTCCACAGACATATCAGGTGGCAGTGGGGATTGTTTTGATCCCGACAGCAGGGATCGGAATTGCCGCGGCGATTGATTTTAATTCAGTATTTGTACAGTTTCATAATATCTTTTTTGACAATGATCTTTGGCTGTTTGATCCGGCGGAAGATTTTATGATCCGAATGCTTCCCGAAGGTCTTTTTTATGATATGGCATTCAGAGTCGGAAGCTATTTGCCGGGATTCTTGTAATACTTTTTCTGTTAAGTCTTTATATGAGATGGAGAGAAAACAGTCGAAAAGTAAAAGAAAAAACAGGAAAAAAGAAAAATGATTAGTATTGCTTATTAGAAAGTTTAGTTATATTAATTATACTAATGATGTGAAGTGTGGTACGATACAAACAGAGGTTTTCAGTTAAAAATGGAGGAGACAACATATGAGTAATGTGAAACGTGTATTTGTAGAGAAGAAGCCGGAGTTTGCTGTTGCTGCGAAGGAGCTGGGTCATGAAATCCGCCATTATCTCGGTATTACAGATGTGACGGGAGTGCGTGTGCTGATTCGATATGATGTGGAAAATATTTCAGATGAAACTTTTGAAAAGGCATGTCAGGGGGTATTTGCAGAACCGCCTGTAGATATTCTTTATAAAGAGACATTTAATATGTCTGATGCGGATCACAGCTTTTCGGTAGAGTATCTTCCGGGACAGTTTGATCAAAGAGCTGATTCGGCAGAACAGTGTGTAAGATTTATTAAAGAGGATGAAACACCGGTGATCCATACGGCAACGACGTATGTGATCGAAGGTACGATTTCGGAAGAAGAATTTGCGGCGATAAAGAATCATTGTATCAATCCGGTTGATTCAAGAGAAGCCGGAGAAGAAAAACCGGAAACACTCGTGACGGTTTTTGATGATCCGGAAGATGTGATCGTATTTGAAGGATTCAAAGAAATGAAGGAAGACGAACTAGAAAAGCTTTATAGTTCATTGGGGCTGGCAATGACTTTTAAAGATTTTCTTCATATTCGCAATTATTATAAAGATGAAGAGCATAGAGATCCGACGATGACGGAGATCCGAGTTCTTGATACATACTGGTCCGATCATTGCCGTCATACAACATTTTCGACAGAGTTGAAGGAAGTATCTTTTAATGAAGGTTTTTATAAGAAACCGATTGAGGATACATATAAAGCATATCTGAAAGATCATAGTGAGATTTTCGCTGGTAGAGAGGACAAGTTTGTCTGCCTGATGGATCTGGCGTTGATGGCAATGCGCAGATTGAAAAAAGAAGGAAAACTTCAGGATCAGGAAAAATCAGATGAAATCAATGCATGCAGTATTGTGGTTCCGATCAAAGTGGACGGCGTAGAAGAAGAGTGGCTGATCAACTTTAAAAATGAAACGCATAATCATCCGACGGAAATCGAACCGTTTGGCGGCGCGGCTACATGTCTTGGCGGTGCGATTCGAGATCCGCTGTCAGGTCGTACATATGTATATCAGGCAATGAGAGTGACAGGAGCTGCAGATCCGACAGTATCTGTAGAAGAAACATTAAAAGGAAAGCTTCCGCAGAAAAAACTTGTTAGGGGAGCGGCTTCAGGCTACAGTTCTTACGGAAATCAGATAGGATTGGCTACAGGTCTTGTAAAAGAGATTTATCATCCTGATTATGTTGCAAAAAGAATGGAAATAGGAGCGGTATTGGGAGCGGCTCCGAGAAGGGCGGTAATCCGGGAGAATTCTGATCCGGGAGATATTATTATTTTGCTTGGCGGACGTACAGGACGTGACGGCTGTGGCGGTGCGACCGGTTCGTCTAAAGTGCATACAGAAGAGTCGATCGAAACATGCGGTGCGGAAGTTCAGAAAGGAAACCCGCCTACAGAGCGTAAGATTCAAAGATTATTCCGCCGTGAAGAGGTAAGCTGCCTTATTAAAAAATGCAACGATTTCGGTGCGGGAGGAGTGTCTGTGGCAATCGGCGAACTGGCAGATGGTCTCCGGTTGAACTTGATAAAGTGCCGAAGAAATATGCAGGTCTCGACGGAACAGAAATTGCAATTTCGGAATCCCAGGAAAGAATGGCTGTTGTTGTAGATCCAAAAGATGTAGAGAAGTTTATGTCCTATGCGAAAGAAGAGAATCTGGAAGCGACGGAAGTAGCGGTTGTTACAGAAGAGCCAAGACTTGTTCTTGTATGGAGAGGAAAAGAGATTGTCAATCTTTCCCGAGCGTTTTTGGATACGAATGGAGCGCATCAGGAAACGGCGGTAGAAGTGGAAATACCTCGTCAAGAAGAAAGTTTATTTGTTAAAACAGCAGTAAGTGATGTGAAGGAAAAATGGCTGGATGTATTAAGCGATTTGAATGTCTGCTCTCAGAAAGGACTTGTTGAGATGTTTGACGGTTCAATCGGCGCAGGCTCGGTCTTTATGCCTCACGGTGGAAAATATCAGATGACAGAGACACAGGCCATGGTAGCAAAGGTTCCCGTGCAAAACGGAACAACTGACAGTGTGTCTATGATGAGTTATGGATTTGACCCGTATCTTTCAAGTTGGAGTCCGTATCATGGCGCAGCTTACGCGGTTGTTGAATCGGTTGCCAAGATAGTTGCGGCAGGTGGAGATTACAGTAAGATCAGATTTACGTTTCAGGAATATTTCAGAAGAATGTCAGAAGATCCAAAACGTTGGAGCCAGCCTTTTGCAGCGCTTCTTGGAGCTTATGCGGCACAGATCGGATTCGGACTTCCGTCGATCGGAGGAAAAGACAGTATGTCCGGAACATTTCAGGATATAGATGTTCCGCCGACTTTGGTTTCGTTTGCTGTAGATATGGCAGTAGAAAAAGAAATTATTACGCCGGAATTGAAAGAGGCAGGAAATAAGCTTGTGTGGCTGAAAGCGGCTCGTGATGAGTATGACCTTCCTGTTTATAGCCGGATTATGGAACAGTATAGCAAGTTTACAGAAGATATCAGAAATGGAAGAGTTGTTTCGGCTTATGCGCTTGACAGACATGGTGTTGTTTCGGCAGTCAGCAAAATGGCATTCGGAAATCAAATGGGTGTATGTCTTGAAAGCAGTTTGGATAAAGATGCGATTTTTGCTCCTGCATTTGGCGATATCGTCGCAGAGGTTAAAGCAGACACGTTTGAAGAGCTTGTGGGAGAATATACTTTGATCGGTGAAGTGACAAATGAAAAGGCGTTCGCATATGGCGATGTGAAGATCGGTATGGATGATGCGCTGGATGCATGGACAAAACCGCTTGAAAAAGTATTTGCAACAAAATCAGCGGAAGTTCGGATATACCGGTAGAGGAAAAGTTATACGATGCTTCAACCGTACATGTGTGCAGCCATAAGATCGGACAGCTACGGTGTTTATTCCGGTATTCCCGGGTACAAACTGTGAGTATGACAGTGCGAGGCTTTTGAGAGAGCCGGTGCAAATGTGATTACGAAGGTGTTTAGAAACTTAGATGCAGAAGACATCCGTTCTTCGGTGGAAGAGTTTGAAAAAGCGATTTCTAAAGCGCAGATTATTATGTTCCCCGGTGGATTTAGTGCGGGAGATGAACCTGATGGATCGGCAAAGTTCTTTGCAACAGCGTTTAGAAACGCAAAGATTAAAGAAGCGGTAGATAAATTGCTAAATGAACGCGACGGACTTGCATTAGGCGTATGCAATGGTTTTCAGGCTTTGATCAAGCTTGGACTCGTTCCATATGGACAGATCGTCGGACAGACCGATGATTCTCCGACTTTGACGTATAACACAATAGGACGTCATATATCGAAGATGGTTTATACAAAAGTGGTTACAAATAAATCTCCATGGCTTGCAGAGGCAAAACTCGGAGGCGTATATACAAATCCTGCGTCTCATGGAGAAGGACGATTTGTTGCGAGTGAAGAATGGATTGACAAGTTGTTTGCGAATGGTCAGGTGGCGACACAATATTGTATCCTGAAGGACATATTACGATGGATGAAGAATGGAATGTTAATGGATCTTATCACGCGATTGAAGGAATCACAAGTCCGGACGGTCGAGTGCTCGGAAAAATGGCTCACTCTGAAAGAAGGGGTAATTCTGTTGCGATTAATATTTATGGAGAGCAGGATCTTAAGATTTTTGAATCCGGAGTAAAATATTTTAAGTAAAAAGTCAGTAATGCAAAAGCAGGGCATATGCGAGTGTATGCTCTGCTTTTGTATGATCATTTAATATTGTCAGAGCAGGAGGGGGCAGACTTATGTTCAAAAGTGAGAAAAAGCAGAGGGGTGAGGGGATAACAACAGATGAAAAAGAAAAGAATATAATAAAAACTCCAAGAAAATATCTTGGAGTTTTATTAGTAGCGGAAACTGGATTTGAACCAGCGACACCACGGGTATGAACCGTGTGCTCTAGCCAACTGAGCTATTCCGCCATAACTTGAACAAAATGTTCCGAATATTTGTAAGTTATGGGGCCTACTAGGCGTCGAACCTAATGACCTCTCGCTTGTTAAGGACAGATGCTCTCCCAGCTGAGCTAAGACCCCATATTGTTTTGGGTTTCAGAAGCTTTTCCGTAACCCGCTTCGCTATTATACTATTATTTTTCATCAAATGTCAACACTTTTTTTAAAAATTTTTATTTTTAAATTTTTAATTTTTAAGGTAAATGTAAGAGTAAAATCCAGTTTCTATGTTCATTTTCGGAAATCTGTTTTCCATTAATTTTAAAAAGGTGCAGGTATATGTTTTTTAACCTACCTTTTACAAGGAATCCTCTACTTCTAAAGAGGGGAAGGAATTGAGTTATATATTATTCATAAGTACACAAAGATATGATATTATATAAGCAGTCGAAATGATGAAAGATCATATTCTTTTTAAAGCACATCCGAAGTCTGAAATCAGTAAATTTATAAATGTTCATAAAAGTGCAGCCACAGACTTCTGAAAAAGAATTTCCACAGATTCGTGAGAAGTCCTCACCTCTTTAGGCGGTGGGAGTATGTCACGAGTTGCTTTAAGAAAAAAGAAAAATATGTTACAATAAAGCACATAATAATTACGGAGGAAGAGGAAAATGAATAAAAAAGGCATGGTATACCTTTCGGATTGTTTTAGGAGGATATTTAGCTTGGCTTGGGATAAGGATGTTGATTGAAATGGTAAATGAAAAACCGAATAATATGGTTTTTATGTGTGTGATGTCTGTAATCTTTATATTGATCGGTTTAGCCTATGCTATTTATTATGTGAAAAAAAATGTTTGATCTGAAAAAAGAAGATCATAGGATTGAAGAGGAAGATAAAGAGGCATTCGATGCGGGAAAAGATCAGGCGGATCGAAAAAGAAGAAAAAATGTTTTGCCGGAAATTGGTCCGAATGAGGA
>ENA-OQCE01001190-OQCE01001190.1-human-gut-metagenome-genome-assembly--contig:-NODE-1190-length-11139-cov-2.254995_pt1 | contig 11139 bp, 7 predicted proteins | sample MGYA00242495_ERZ504572 | MGnify/ENA primary metagenome ERZ504572 (study PRJEB26092, sample SAMD00036228) | human gut metagenome | host: Homo sapiens | study: EMG produced TPA metagenomics assembly of...
CTCTTATTTTCCTGTTACCCTGGCTAATCTTTACTAATTATTAGTTTAGACTATGATTATTATGAACAAGGAACTATTGCTTATTTATTTTTATTGCTTTTTCTATGACTATATACAAACATAAAAACACGAATAAAATTTATTTATGGCATTTGCATCATTCCTATTTTATATGGAATAGCAGGTCCTATCGTACATTTATTTGCTATATCGGCATTGTTCTTTGAGTTTTTAACCAATGGAAAGAAAAAATATATTAGTATTATTTATTTGTTGATTGCCGCACTTTCAGCAATTGCAGGTACTTACTTAGGATATAGTAGAAATTTAACTTTAGCATTTTTACCAGAGGCTTATTGTAATCCACTACAAACAGTATCCGGGATATATTATGCATGGTATGCATTACCTATGACAATGCTTCTGGTTGCTTATTTGAAACGATACAAAGAACCCGTTTCTCTAAAAGGGAAATGTATATGGGAAGGGGCACAATGGGCAATCATGTTTCTATTGGTCTATCAAGGTATCTTTCATTTTGGGAAATTGGATGCACAGCATTCCATGAAGCAGGACTATTTGCTCCGGACGGAACAGTGGGACCTTGTTATCAGTGAATTTAACCATGATGTATTGTCTAAACGCCGAATGTGCGGTTTAAACTTAGCTTTGGCACATAAAGGCCAGCTTTCAGAGAGATTGTTAGATTATCCTCAACACGGTATTGAAACCTTGATGCTACATTGGGATCAGTCGATCTATACAGCACAACTGCATAGTGATCTGTATTATTGTATGGGAATAATAAGCGCAGCACAAAAATTCGCTTTTGAAGCGTTTGTTAGTTCTCGTTCTTCCGGTAATCCCCGGATGTTGAAAAGGCTGATAGAGACAAATCTGATAACAGGGTCCTATCCGATTGCGGATAAATATATTCAATTGTTGGAAAAGACTTGGTACTATAAGGATTGGGCTACTGCTCACCGTCGATTTCTTTACAATGATAAAGCAGTCGAGGAAGATAAAATTTTAGGAATGAAACGTCGCTGTTGGAAGGCCGAAGCCTCTGCTGCAAAACTATATACAGATCCTGTCAGTTCATTAATAAACTTGCTCCCGGCTTGTCCGGATAATAAAGCAGGATTAGCATATTTGACTTCGTTTTTACTGTTGAACAAAGATATTGAAACTTATAAAACCTTGCAGGAGAGCTTGTACCGTTCTCCCGCCTGGCGCGATATGACGGAATGCCAGCAGGAGGCAATCGTGATTTGCAGTCCCAATGATCCGCACTTCTGGTTAGAGCATGGTGAGCATCAAAGTAAGGAACAGAGCGATCGCTTTTATGCAGAAAGTGCAAGATATTTCCCGTTCGGGGCAGAATCCTGCGGTCGCTTTGGCTTCCGAGTATGGCAAAACGTATTGGTACTATTATATGTTTAATATGATGGACAAATGAAACAATTGCTTTTTTGCATATTCCTTTTGTTGTTGGAAGGATGTTCTTCCAACCAGCCACCTGCCGTCTCCGGGCAGATAGATGAACTGCCGACCATCTATCCGGATTATATTGACGTAACCATACCGCAATCGATCGCACCTTTGAATTTTGCCGTGCAAACGGAAGGGAAAGCATGCGCGGTATTTACAACCGAAGGATATGCATTTACCGTTTACGCCTCCAACGGAGCCTTTTCCATTCCCGATACAGACTGGGAAAAGTTATTGACTGCGGCAAAAGGGAAACAGGTAGAGGTATCTGTCCTGACAGAAGAAAAAGGGAAATGGAATGCCTTTCTTCCGTTTCATATCCGGGTTTCCGAAGACCCGATCGATCCGTATATCGCTTACCGCCTGATCGATCCCGGTTACCAGCTATGGAACGAAATGGGAATCTATCAACGCGAATTATCCTCTTTCGATCAGGAACCGATTCTGGAAAACCGCCTGACGGATAATAATTGCATGAACTGCCATTCGTTTTGCATGCAGGACCCGGACAAAATGCTGTTCCATGTCCGTGCAAAGTATGGCTGTACCGTGTTTGTGGATGGCGACCGGATAGAAACGTTCGATACGAAAACCGATCGGACGATATCGGCATTGGTCTACCCTTCCTGGCATCCTTCGGGAAAGTTTGTTGCTTTTTCCATCAATAATACAACCCAGGATACGCATCCGGTACATCGTACAGAAGTATATGACAAGGCATCGGATGTAGTCGTCTACGATGTAGAAAAACAGGAAATCATCACGACTCAAGCACTATTCTCAAAAAAACGTTTTGAAACATTCCCGACTTTTTCACCGGATGGAAACAACTTTACTTTTGTTCCGCCCCGGCATTGAAAGTTCCGGGCGAATTGCGTGACCTTCGTTATAGCCTTTGCCGCGTTTCTTTTGATCCTGAAAGCCGGACTTTCGGTTCTGTTGTCGACACGATCTTTCAAGCGGAAACAGAAGGGCAAAGCATTTTGTTTCCCCGTGTCTCGCCAGACGGAAAATATCTGCTTTGTACAACGACATCTTACGGAACCTTCCCTATCTGGCACAAAGATGCGGATCTATGCATGTTCGACCTGAGCACGGGTGCGCAAGTTCCAACAGAAGAAGCGAACAGCCCTGATACGGACAGTTATCATTCCTGGTCGTCCAACAGCAAGTGGGTGGTATTCAGCAGCCGTCGTTTGGATGGCTTGTACACACGTCCTTTCATTGCTCATGTCGGTGAAAGAGGCGTTCTCTCAAAGCCGTTCGTCCTACCTCAGAAATCAACGGAATATTATACATTTCTCACCAAATCGTATAATATCCCGGAATTTGTCAAGGGGAAAGTGAAAACGGATACATACAAATTAGTTTCCCGAATAAAAGAAGGGAAAAACCAGCAGATCTCATTTACAAAATAACAACATGAACACAAAGAATCTTTTAATCACCGGTATGTTTGCCGGGTTATTTCTTTCCTGCAAGGAAGTAGAGCCGCCCGCACCTGTTTTGCCGGTTCCGACGCCGGAGCAGATCAAATGGCAGAAAATGGAGAATTATGCATTCGTGCATTTCGGGTTGAACACATTCAATGATTTGGAATGGGGCTATGGGAATACACCTGCGGAAACATTCAATCCGACAGACCTGGATTGCGAACAATGGGTACGTATCATCAAAGCGGCCGGCCTGAAAGGGGTGATCCTGACAGCTAAGCATCACGACGGCTTTTGCCTTTGGCCGACCAAAACGGTCGACTATAATATCTCTAACTCGCCTTATAAAAACGGAAAGGGCGACATGGTTCGCGAATTGTCCGATGCCTGCAAGAAGCACGGCTTGAAGTTCGGGCTTTACCTCTCTCCCTGGGATCGCCATAATGCCGAATATGGGCGGGAAGGATACCAGAAGACCTATCATGAGCAAATCAACGAACTGATCTCCAACTACGGTCCGTTGTTCGAGTTCTGGTTTGACGGGGCAAACGGAGGAAATGGCTGGTACGGTGGAACGAATGAAACGCGTTCGATCGATCCGAAAACCTATTACGGCTACGAGACGGCCCGTGAAATGATCAAAGCGAAACATCCGGAAGCGATGATCTTCGGCGGAACGGTTCCCGATATCCGCTGGATCGGCAACGAGTCCGGTTGGGCCGGCGAAACAAACTGGTCGCCCTATTCGTTGGACAAGGAGACACATTATACACAAAACCAATGGGGAATGAAAGACGGAAACCAGTGGTTGCCGGGAGAATGCGACGTATCGATCCGTCCGGGGTGGTTCTATCATCATCGTGAAGATCATCAGGTTCGTACTGTTCCGAATCTGGTCGATTTGTATTATCGCAGTGTGGGGCATAATGCCAACTTCCTGCTGAACTTCCCGGTAGCACTGAACGGACAGATTCATCCGGTCGATTCGGCACGTGCCGTCGACTGGTATCATACGATCCAAGCAGAATTGAAAGATAATCTTTTGGCAGGTATCCAGCCAAAAGCAAGCGAAACCCGTGGGGGTGCTTATAAAGCATCGAATGTGACGGACGACAACTGGGATTCTTATTGGGCTACTTCCGACGGGATGACGTCGGGCTCGCTGACTTTCCCGTTACCGACAGGGACTTCGCTGAACCGGGTGATGATTCAAGAGTATATACCTCTTGGACAACGTGTATGCGCCTTTACGCTTGAAGTGGAAAAGGATGGCAAATGGCTGCCGGTGGAAACAACCGATACGCTTTCGACAGTAGGTTACAAACGTATCGTCCGTTTCAAAACGACTCCGGCAGATGCTTTGCGCATTCATTTCACAGAGCAAAAGGCCCGTTATGTATTAATAATGTGGAAGCCTTCCTGCTCCCCCGCTGTTGGAACAGCCGCGTATCGTGCGAAATGCGAAAAATGAAGTCCATATAGATGTGGAAAGCGAAGGAGCCGACATTTATTATACAACAGATGGAACGGAGCCGACGGCACAGTCTGCAAAATATGAAGTTCCGTTTACATTAGACAAGAAAGGAACCGTCAAAGCGATTACTTATGATGCGCAGTCCGGCAAATCCGGTCCTGTAGCCAGCCGCCGTTTCGACCTGCCAGCAGCCGATTACAAGGTGACCAGCCCTGCCGATGAGCGGACAAATCTCATGTTTGACGGAAACGGTTATTCCACCTATTATCTGCCCGAAGGCAAAAACGAAATAGTAGTAGAGTTGGCCGCCCCTCATACGATAAGCGGTTTTGTTTACACCCCTAATCAGGGACGCGATTCGCAGGGACATATTTCAAACTATCAATTGTCAGTGGATGGAAAGGTCGTGGCTTCGGGCGAGTTCTCAAACATCAAACATAACCCGATTGAACAAGAAATACATTTTGCTCCTGTCAAGGGCAAAAAATTAGTTTTTAAGGCAACACGAATTGTTGATAACGTAAAACGTGTTGGAATTGCTGAGTTTTCAGTTATCACGGAAGACTAAACGATTTTCAACATAATTTGTGTTTGGCAGCAAGTGCCTGTGAAGGTCCTTGCTGTTTTTTTTAGGGCCATTCGGTCCTTCCGCAAAAATCGCCCTTATGCTCCTGAAGTCATACACCGGATTCTCCGACAGGCAGCTGGTGGAACATCTGAACAGGAACATACACTACCAGATGTTCTGTGGAATCATGAGAGCCACATGCGTTTTCCTACGGACATGAAACTCCTTTGGGAAAGCATCGAATGGCTCTACAGCCATATATGCCGGCATTGCAGGGATCTCTGGGCATAAGACGTCCGCGCAACAAATACAGGAATGTGGCGGAATCCTATCTGTCCTACTGCAAGAAAAGAAAGAGGAGAGCTTCAAGGACAAAAGTGATTATACTCTATCATCTTCATATGCCATGTATTTTGTGGGAACATTTACTGAATATCCCTAAATAGACATTTTATTTAAATATTGTTTATTGAAAATCAACTAAACCTAAACAGCTTTTGCAGTGATAGTTTCAAAAAAGATGCATGAGTTCGATAAGAACTATGGTATTATGAAATCTCATATCCGGGTCAAAGATATGATTTTTTTTATTTCGTTACGCGTTTTTTATAAAAAAATCACATTGATTTTATTTTTAACAGTTGATTTTTATAAATTCTTAGCGATCATTGGGGAATACTATGAGTTAAAATTTGTTTGTCGCGATGTCGACTGTAAAAGTTTTAAATTTATCACAGATTATGTTTTACATAATACCATAGTTCTTATCGAACTATGTAAAAACACAGATTACTATAAAGTATACTTAAATCAAATAATAAGCAAAGTCCAATAAGGCACTTAACAGATAAAAGTAATTTTCATAAGATGTGTTTTAATACATAATTTATATAAGAACAAATTTATCAGTCTGATTTTATTTTACTCATGAAATAAACTCAATAACAATCTAAGCCTCAAATGATGTTTAGATTCAATATTAACAAAATAATTTTATTATGAAAAAGGAACCTGTATTTGCCACTTTAGTGCTATTATCGGTCATGACCTCACCGACCATAATGCTACGCCATGGCATTCTAACACAAAGGTTGGTCCAGAATCAATCGTAACAAAAACAGAGTTCTAAACAAAACTATGTCAACGCTAAGACAGTAAAAGGCACAGTTGTCGATGAAAACGGTATCCCCATTATTGGAGCGAATATTGTCGTAGCAGGTACAACACATGGTACAGTTACAGACATCGATGGTAACTTCACCTTAGAGGGAGTAAATAATGGTGACAAACTGACAATATCCTATATCGGATATATTGAACAATCACTCGTTGTTAACCAAAATTCGGAGTACAAAATCGTCTTAAAAGAAGACTCGCAGAGTTTAGACGAAGTTGTAGTCGTCGGTTATGGTACACAAAAAAAAGTAAACCTGACAGGTGCCGTTGCAGCAATTGGTGCAGATGAAATCATCCAAGCCCCGGTAGCCAATATCTCGAATGCTTGGCTGGTCGTCTACCGGGTATCCGTGTACAAAACACAGGCGGTACGCCGGGTGCCGAATCTAGCGTGGATATTCGCGGATTCGGGAAACCTCTGATTTTGGTAGATGGAGTTGAACAACCAGGTTTCCAAGTAGACCCAAACGAAATCGAAAGCATTTCCGTATTAAAAGACGCCCTCCGCAGCCATCTATGGAGTGAAGGCAGGTAATGGTGTCGTATTGATCACGACCAAAAAAGGTGCAGAAGGGAAAGCGCAGATCACATACAACGGATCTATCGGCTGGCAGAACTTCACAAGCTATCCAGATATGGTAGATGCTGCCGGATACGCAGAGTTGACCGATGAAGATGCGATCAACCGAGGGAATGCCCCCGTTTATGGACCGGATAAATTAGCCTTGTTCCGCGAAGGCACTCAAGAAGGATACAAAAGCTACGACTGGAAAGACATCCTAACCCGCAAGAATGCTCCACAGACTCAACATAATATCAATGTGAACGGAGGAACCGAAAAAGTGAAATACTTCATGTCAGTAGGTTACTTAAATCAAGAAGGCTTGTATGCCACAAAAGATATCAATTTCTCTCGTTACAACTTCCGTTCCAACATCTCTGCGAAAATTTCCAAGTATTTGACCGCAGATGCGCAGTTAAGCGGACATGTACAAGACAAGATGGCACCTTATGACGACGATACTTATATCATTCACGGTATCACCCGTATGCACCCTTACTATTCTCCATACGCCAACGACGAAGAAGGTAAGCACTATGGATTAACCAACTTCCAAAATCCCCTGGCACGTTCAGATGCAGATGTTTCTGGCTATCGAAAAGAACGTAAGAAATTATTCAATGGAGTTTTCTCCTTAAAATATGATATGCCGTTTATTCCAGGACTGTCAGCCAAGGTTTTATTTTCCTATTTGACAAAAGTAGAAGAATTCAAAACCTTTGCGAAAGAGTTCAAACTCTATTCATACGATAAGGAATCTGGTAAATACAATACGGTTTTCACAGGAAACTCGCCGTCCAACTTGACTCGCAAAGATTACACACAAGAGCAGAACATGCTTCAGTTCTCTCTGAATTACAATCGCACATTCCTTGACAAACACAATGTGCAGGCTTTGTTCTTGTATGAACAACGTGAAGATTTGGATGATTATTTGCAGGCCTACCGTCAATTTGCAATTGATGCCCTTGACCAAATAAATTCAGGTTCGGACAAGAACAAAAATAACGCAGGTGTAGCAAGCGAATTGGCCAACGCATCTTTTGTAGGACGTATCAATTATGATTACGCAAGCAAATATTTATTCGAATTCTCTTTTCGCGAAGATGGTTCCGCAAAATTCTACAAAAACAACCGTTGGGGATTCTTCCCGAGCGTATCCGTAGGATGGCGTTTATCCGAAGAATCATTTATCAAGAATAACACCCAAATTTTTGACAACTTAAAGATCAGAGCATCATATGGCGTCATGGGGGATGACCAATTCTTGGACTCTAGCGGTAATCCGCAAGTTCTTCCGTTCCAATACCTGACAGGTTACAACTATCCGGGTGGAACAAATTATATCTTCGGTAGCGATGTAGTCAATTCATTGATAACAAAAGGATTGGCTAACACAGAATATTCTTGGTTGACATCCAAGATACTAAATGTCGGTTTCGATGCATCTTTGTGGAATCGCAAATTAGAAGCAAGTGTAGATGTTTTCTACCGGAAACGCGACGGCTTATTTGCATACCGTTCCGGTTCATTACCCAACACTTTTGGAGCTTCTTTCCCACAAGAAAACTTAAACAGTGATGATTTCCGAGGTTTTGAGTTGGTATTAGGACACACAAATACAGTAGGAGACTGGACTTACTCGGTCAAAGGTAATATGTCGTTCACTCGCGCGAAAAACCGCCACATTGAACAAGCTGATCCAATCAACTCCTACAAGAACTGGACCAGTAACTTTAGCGATCGTTGGAATAATATGTCTTTCGGTTACAAATGTGTAGGTCAGTTCCAAGATCAAGAAGACATCAATAACTGGGCAATCCAAGATGACGCCGGCAACACGACTATGATGCCGGGCGACTTGAAATACGAGGATTTCAATGGCGATGGCGTAATTGATAATAACGATATTCAACCAATTACCCGTAGCAACACGCCAGAAATTTATTTCGGTTTGGACCTGAGTGCCTCTTGGAAAGGTTTCGACTTCTCCCTGTTGATGCAAGGAGCAACCAATTACAATGTATATATGTCTGGTTGTTTGGGTAATGCCATGTTCAACGGGTCCAATACATTGGAATGCTTTATGGACCGATGGCATCGCGAAGACTTGTATGATCCTGAATCGGCATGGATTCCGGGGAAATATCCGTCAACATGGAACTCCGGGAAGCCATCTAACACTCGTGTTTCTACCTTCAACCACATCAGCTCATACTACCTGCGTGTAAAAAACATCGAGTTCGGCTACACCTTCCCCAAAGAGTGGTTAAGCAAGGTTTATGTTGAAAGATTACGTCTGTATGTATCCGGAAATAACGTACTGACATTTGATAATCTGCCGTTTGGCGACCCAGAAGCACCCAGTAGCGATAGAATCTTATATCCGCAGTTGAAAATTTGGAATATTGGTGTAAATGTTACATTTTAAGAATTTGATTAAAATATGAAAAGCATAAAATTATTAGTACTGTCTTTGTGTGGGCTATTTAGCATGTCGTCCTGTGTCAACGACTTCTTGGACCGTGATCCTATGGATATTATATCTGAAGACTTGGTTTGGTCCAATGAGAATGCGGTCAACGCTTATATGGCCGGAATGTACGAAGATATGTTCGTCGAACCTCATGCATGGTTGATTAACTGGGGTACCTTGGGGCATTACACAGACGAATCCATGCGTAGTTATTCATGGGGCTATCCCTACACCCCGGTATTGGATCTCTCCAGCTTGCAACAATGGGAATACAATAAAATACGTATCGCCAATGTGTTCTTGCAAAACATCCAAACCTCTACATTGAACGAGGATTTGAAACAACGTTGGACAGCGGAAGCACACTTTGTACGGGCATTCCACTATTTCACAATGGCAAAACGCTATGGTGGTGTACCTTTGATAAAAGAGGTACAAGAATATACCGGAAACAACGTAGAAGAACTAAAGGTTCCGCGCAATACGGAAGAAGAAGTCTGGAACTTCATTGCTGAAGAGTGTGATTTAGCGATCGCCGGTTTGCCTGAATCCTACGGATCTACAGATCAGTTCCGTGTAACCAAATATGCCGCAGCCGCTTTGAAAGCAAGAGCTCTGCTTTATGCAGGCTCCATCAGTCGCTATGGCACCGTACAGTTGAATGGCTTGGTAGGTATTCCTGCAGATAAGGCAAACGACTTTTTCAAAAGATCCATGGAGGCCTCTGACATGATCATTAAATCAGGCAAGTTCGCTCTATTCAATCAAGATCCGGATCCTGCTGCCAACTACCAACAACTGTTCTTAGACAAAACAATGAACAGCGAAGCTATCTTTGTAAAAGCTTTTGCATCTCCTGACAAAGCGCATAATTTCGATTATGCTATGGCCGCTCCCTCCTTCAAAATTGACTGGGGAACCAATACAAGTCCGACGTTGGAATTAGTAGAATCATATGAGTATATAGATGGAACACCTGGTACGTTAAAAAACAACCGATGCAAGTGGAAATCTGATCTATTACGAAAACGCAGAAGATATTTTCAAGGATAAAGACCCGCGTTTCTTCGCCTCTATTCTTTACCCAGGTTCTCCTTGGCAAAACGGAGAGTTGGAAGTAAGACGCGGCATTATCAAAAATGATGGCTCCAAAGAGGCTGCTTCGGCATTCACGGATGTGTTCAGCGAAGATCCGTCTATGAAAACCGGAGGTAAAGATGGGCTCGTCATGGCAGGTGATTGCAGTCGTACAGGATTTTATATCAAGAAATTTATGGATCCTACCAATCGAGTAGAAATGGACCGTTCCGAAACGAACTTTATGGTGTTCCGTTATGCAGAAACCTTGCTGAATTATGCGGAAGCCGCTTTCGAATTGGGACTAAAAGACCAAGCTCTCCAAAAAGTGAACGAAGTACGTAAACGTGCTGGTATCAAGGAGAAAAATAGCTTGACAATGGATGATATCCGAAACGAAAGACGCGTAGAATTGGCATTCGAGAATTTACGTTACTGGGATTTGGTCCGTTGGCGTGTTGCTTCCAAAGTAATGAACAACACAACTTTCTCGGCATTAATTCCTTGGTTGGACTATAAGACCAAAAAATATGTTTTCGAGAAATCGGTCAATACCTTGAATCTGCCCAAAACGTTTTTGGACAAACAATACTACTTGGAGATTCCGGGTGTAGCTCAAAACGATTTATTAGAACAAAATCCGGGTTATTAATCTTTTCATATTTAAAGACATGAAAAAAATATTTTTATATGCAACACTAATTTGTGGCTTGTGCTCCTGCGGGCTTGACAACTATGACGCACCTACCGCTTCCCTAAGTGGAGCGATCATAGACAAAGAGACAAAAGAAAAATGTCCCCGGACAAGCTCAAAACGGGACAAAAATACGTATGTATGAGTTTTATAATGACGAATGGTCTGTACAACCCAACGATTCATGG
>ENA-OQCE01001191-OQCE01001191.1-human-gut-metagenome-genome-assembly--contig:-NODE-1191-length-11138-cov-1.787304_pt1 | contig 11138 bp, 18 predicted proteins | sample MGYA00242495_ERZ504572 | MGnify/ENA primary metagenome ERZ504572 (study PRJEB26092, sample SAMD00036228) | human gut metagenome | host: Homo sapiens | study: EMG produced TPA metagenomics assembly of...
CCCGCTGGTCCTGATGTATCTGGTGGACGCTGTGGCCGCGGACGGCCAGCCCAGGACCCAGGAGGTCGACCCCTGGCATACAGACGACTGGAACGGCGCGCGAAACAGGCGCCTGCCAGAATACAATCTAAAGGAGAAGTGCTGTCATGAACGAAGAAAACACTGTCATTTCCTCGCGGGAGGAGCATTGCTTACCGGTCCTGCCCACACAGGTGAATGTACGCATCTACGCGATCCATACCTCCGGCCCGGTCCTGGCGGAAGCCTCCGCCAATCTGAACGGCTGTTTCACCATCCGGGGCCTGAAGGTGGTGGACGTGGGGAACGGACCCTTCATTTCCATGCCGGATTACCGCACAGGCGGCGGATACCGGGACGCCTGCTTCCCCAGCGAGAGGGAGTTCCGCCAGCAGTTCCGTCAGGCGGTGCTGGACGCCTATGAGCAGGCCCTGTATCAACTCCCCCAGCGCCAGCAGGAGTACCAGGCCGAGTCTACGCAGAATAGCGAGAGTATGTAAGGAGGTGGTCATCCATGAAACGAGCATTCAGCCTTTGCGCCGCGGCGCTGATGCTGACCCTGGCCCTGCCGGTCAGCGCCCTTGCCGCCGAGACCGCGGCGGTCTGCTATCCAACCTCGGTGACCCGGAGCGAGGATGGTACGGAGCTGAAGAAGATCTATGACCTGGCCCCGGAGGAGGATCCTGCCGGTATCCCCCGGTCCGACTTTGAGCAGGACGGTTTCCGCTACACGCTCACAGACCTGCTTAAGCAGGACCTCCCCGAGCATGAGGAGCGGCAGCATACAGAGACTGTCTCTCTCCCCAGCAAGAACAAGGACATGGCCTCAGTGCTCGCCCTGCTTCCCCAGGAGCGTGAATTCGTCACCGATGACGGACTCATGGGCACCCTGACGCTCCAGCTGGACACCGTCCGGGTGGAGGTGGCCGGGTATGGAAGCTCTACGAAAGAGATCAGCGCCACCCGGTCCTATCCCAACCTCGCGGGCCAGGATACGCAGTACATCCCCAAGACGATTGAGGAGAACGGAAAGACCCTGACGCTCAAGAATATCGACTGGCAGACAGACAATACCGCCACCTCAGACGGCTACGCTCTGGGGGACCGCTATACCGCTGTGGCCACCTATACCGCTCCGCCACCAGCAGCTACGTCAAGGGCTACACGGTAACGGCAGACTACACCGGGACGGTCAGCCGGATTGCCCTGAATCGGACACGGTATGTAGCTATCTTCGAGGGGACGCCCCTCCAGCCTGTGACAGCCCGGAGGACCAGCTCCCCGCCCAGTTCAACTGGGCGGCGGTCCTGGTCCCCTTTGGCATTGTGGCTCTGGCGGGCGCGGGGATCGGAGCGGCGGTATTCATCCGGCGCCGCCGTGAGGCGGATGAAGATGGCGGCGAGTCCGCCTGATGGGAGGAACACACCATGAAACGAACCATGACAGCCATGCTTGCCCTCTGCCTTGCCGCGGGGCTGGTCCTGCCGGCCAGCGCGCTGGAGTACACCATCGACGCCCCGGACGGGCCGGACTATGGCAAGCCCACCTCCGTGGAGGTGGTCCACACCGCGGACGGCGGCGTCAGAAAGAATGAGGACGTCAGCAAAAACGCCGCCCTCATTCCGCCCGGTTTCGGAACGCCCAGCATGGATACCAGGAACACCGGAGCTATCTCACGCCTAACCTGGCCCCCGGTGGTGCTCCTGCCACCGGGGCGGTGGTCAATGGGAGCGGCTCAAGTGTCATAACGCCCGGAAGTCCCACTGGCTCCGTGACTGTCCCCGACACGACCGCCCCCTCTACCCGCTACACGGAGGTGACGGATGATCTCTACTACAAGGGCGGGTATCTGGCCACCCTGAAGATCCCGGCCATCGACCTGACGGTCAAGGTCTATGAGGTACGGACAGCAAGACATTGGCCAAAGGGGCCGGTCATTTCGAGGACACCTCCATTTGGCGTGGAAATATCGCGCTGGCAGCACACAACCGGGGCGTCAACAACCATTTTGGGCAGCTCCACACGCTGGAGATCGGGGACAAGGTTACCCTGACCACCAAGCTGGGGACCAAAACCTATGAGGTGGCCTCCGTGGAAAAAGTCAGTGAAAATGACACCTCCGGCCTGAACCCCACCGCCAACGACCAAATCACCATGTACACCTGTGTCCGCAATCAGCGGGACAACCGCTGGAAAGTGGTGGCGGTGGCCAATTGATTCCCGAATCATAAAATAGACGCTGATTTCTCCCTTTTCACGAACGCTTTCCGCTCGACTTTCAAAACCTTTTCTGATATGTTGGGCTTGCAAAGGCAAAGCCTGATAACATCGAGGAGGAAAACGGTATGAGCAGAAGAAAGAACGTGCTGATGGTGACCACAGGCATCCTGATCGGGCTCCTGATGGCCAGCACCGCAGCCCATGCGGCAGAGGCGCCTCCCATCCGGGTGAGCAGCTACAAGGGCGCTGTACTGGAAGTGGGGGAACGGAGCGGCCTTGTAATCGGCCCCAGCGGGGCGGCGTACACGGTGACCTCCAGCGCCCGGACACGGTGGCGGTGGAACAGGTGATGAGCTGCTGGGTGGCCGTTGCCAAGTCCGAGGGGAGTGTGGAGATCACCGCCTCCAACCAGGCCGGGGAAACCGGCGCCCTGACGCTGACCGTGGGGCCAAACGCACCGCAGGCCCCCACCACCGGGGACAGCCCGGACCAACGTGAGGTGTCGGATGTGCGGTTGGAGCTGGTACGGCTGGTCAACGAGACGCGCCGGGAGAATGGTGCAGCGGAGCTGACCGTCAATGAAGCCTGATGGACGCAGCCCAAAGCATCTCAGACAAGGAGTATAGCTGGCATCACACAAAAGAGGAATGTGAGGCAGCCCTGACGTGCGGCTATCCCTACGGGTTCGGTGTGAACCTGACCGTGTTCACCGGCGTAGCCACGGAGGATGCAGCCCAACACGCCCTGGAGAACTGGATCAGCTCCCCCGGCCACTTCGAAACCATGATCGATCCAGACGGTGACAGCATCGGTGTGGGCGTGACGGAGCGCGACGGCGTGACCTACTGCTACCTGTTTGTAGGCTGCCCGAACACCCACAACCCATATGAATGAGCATACCAGCCAGCTGGCCTCTCAAACGAGAGGCCAGCTTTTATATCAGCCCGAGAGGAGGTGGTCACACCCCAGTAAACACTTCGCCGGAGCGATCCGCATGAGGCTCCGCGCCGCGCGCATCAATAAATTAAAACGCAGAAAAAGAAACAGGCCGTAGGGACCAGGTCCCCGCAGCCTGTTTTTATTGTTGGGAAGCATGGTCCCCCGGCCTTTCCTTTTTCGGAAAGGAACAAGGTATGCGAAAGATTTGTTTCCCATACAAGCGAATGATCTCCATGCTGCTGGTGCTGATCTGTATGCTGGGTCTGCTGCCCACCGCCGCGCTGGCGGCAGACGCCCCCCAGTTCCATCAAGATGGAGGACTGCACCCACAACGGCGTCCACTATGAGTCTCCCAGCTGGGGACCTGCTGGCTCCATCAGATGACCTTCGATTACAACCAGAAAAGCACCATCGGCTTCTGCGCCGAACACGGCAAGGGCATGGGCTGGTCCCTGGAGGGGCAGACCTGGGGGAAACCCAAGCCCATCACCGACCCTACCGTACAGACCATGATGGCCTACTACTACGCCCATACCACCGGCGTGTTCACCGACCAGGCTCACGCCCTGGGCGTAGATGAGGTGTGGGGCAGCGATTATTCCTGGACTATGAATGCTTGGGTGCAGGCTATCATCTGGCGCTATCAGGCTGGCCTGCTGACGGACCCGGCCACCGCCTGCGCCGAGGAGTTGGTCTGCGTTTATAATAACCTGCACCACGGCAATTACAGCGGTGTAGATGACCTGCTGGATGGGATGTCCTTCCGCGACCGTGCCCAATATATCCTAGACCTGGGCAAACAGGGCGTATGGGGCGATTGTACCGTCCATAAGTACGCCTATACCGGCTCCAGCACCAGCTCCCATCAGGCCAAGGACGTGCAGGCCATTATGATTGGGAACCTGGACGTCACCCGTGAGAAGTACGACCTGACCGTGAAGAAGGTGGACGCACCAATCCCAACAAGGGGCTCCCTGGAGCACGGTTCATGGTGCGTTCAGAAAACGGGACCTATGAGCAAGAGGTCGTGACCGGGAGCGACGGGACCTATACGCTCAAAGGCTTGGACGCCTCGACATATTCCATCGTGGAACTGGAAGCGCCGGAAGGATACCAGATCGACAACGCGGGACCCCAGTATGTGGCCCTGCCCAACGGTAGCAGCAGGGCCGTGACCGTCACATTCACGGACACGCCCGAGGTCACCAGTGAAGGGAGCATCCGCAAGGTGGACGCGGATGACCCCACCACAGGTCTTGCCGGCGCTGTCATTCGGATCGACGGTGTAGACAACAGCTTTACCGGCACATATACGACCGGCCTGGGCGGCTACCTGACCGACGTCCCCTGGGACACTATGCCCATTGGCAGTTTTACCGCGACGGAACTCACCCCGCCAGCCGGCTACTCCCTCAGCCCGGACCCGGACAAGGTCAAACAGGAATTTGTGTGGGATGGCAAGCATGATGTCAGTTTAGTTTTTGAAAATGACGCCCGCGTCAAAATCGAACTGCTGAAGCTGGACGATTCTGATGATCCCCTCCCTGACGCGGTCTTCCATGTGATAAAGGACGGCAGATCATCGCCACAGAGAAAACCGACAGCTCAGGCCGCATCGTGGTCCCCAACGTCACCGAGGGCATGTACGCATTCATTGAGAAGTCCGTACCGGCGCCCATGGCCACCCTGCTGGAGCCGGTCATTGTCCATGTGGATCAAGCTACGGTGGATGGGGGTGGGACCGTCAAGGTGACCGCCAAGGACCAGCGCCTACCCAATCTGACCATCTGGAAACGGGACGGCAGCGACGAGAATACCGTCATCCCCGGCACCGTCTTTGAGGTCAAGGTATCCACTCCGGCTTTCACACCGATGTGACCACCGGCGAGGACGGAAAAGCGGTCCTGACGGCCCTCCCTGTGGACAGTTTCGAAGTGACGGAAAAATCCGTTCCTGCGCCTTATGTGATCGGGGATGAGCCACTCAGACCATCTGGCTTGGCCCCGGTGATGAGAAAGAGCTGGTTTTTGTCAATCGGAAGCAGCCCCTGCTCACCATCGCAAAGTCAGACGCGGATGATCCCACGATCAAGATCCCCGGAACCGTCTTCCTGGTGGAGGGGATCGACAGCGACTACAAGGACGAGTGGACCACCGGGGAGGACGGAACCGTCTCCAAGCGGGTAGACCCCGGCAGCTATGAGATCACAGAAAAATCCGTTCCCTCCCCATATTATATCTCAGAAACGGAATCGGAACGGGTCCAGACCATCAGCCTGAACGCCGGCGATGAAAAGACGATCAGCTTTGAGAACCACAAGCGGCCTTTTATTGAGATCATCAAGGAAAACGAGATCACTCATGATCCCATCGAAAATGTCAAGATGCAGGTCTGGTACGCCTCCAACAATACCGCCACCGGAGAGTATAACGACCTGGGCGTGTACTATACGGACTCCGAGGGCCGTATCGTTCTCTCCGAGCCGGACATCTCCCTCCGGGACGGCTGGTACCGGGTAAAAGAGCTGGATCCTGCCCCTGGATTCGCCCTGCCGGACGAGGACACGCAGGAGGTATTCATTCCGGCTGGGGGAAGCCATACCTTCCGCTTCCAAAACCAACCTCTCTCAGCCATCTGTGTGTGGAAGTATGATTCCAAAACAGGGGCCGCTTTATCTGACTGCTGGTTCCAAGTCCGGTATCTGAGCGGCAACGCCAGCGGCAGCGGCGGCACGGTGATCGGCGTCTACCAGACCTCGGAGAATGGCTCCTTTACCGTCACCGGCTGTGAAGCTGGCACTTATATCATTGAGGAGCTCTCCAGCGACGGCACTCATGTCATCGACACACCGCCTCAGACGGTCTATCTCTCCGGTAAGGATCAGGAGGTCGTGGAGGTCCATTTTGGCAACTCCCCCAAGGGCGCTCTGCTGGTCACCAAGATCTCGGATGATGAGAAAAAAGAGCCGCTTTCCGGCGTGGAATTTCTGGTCACCACCAGCGATGGGACGCTGGTGGGAGACGCCAACGGCAAATTCGTGACGGACAGCAGCGGTTCTTTCCTGGTGGAGAATCAGGACCCCGGCACGGTGCTGGTGGTGCGCGAAACCAGAGCGAAGCCGGGCTATTTGCTGGATGACACCCCGCAGACAGCGGAAATCAAGGCTGGGCAAACCATGTCGCTTGAGTTCCGGAACCAACCCCTGGGCAATTTGATCATTCACAAGCTGTCGGGCGCCGATAAAAAAAACGCCGCTGGAGGGGGCGCAATTCAAAATCACTTATGCGGATGGTTCTTTCCTGCCGGATGAAAACGGCCAGTTGTCCTCCAACGGCCTGTACTGGAGCAATTTAGAGGGACAGATCATCCTCTCTGGGATCACAGGCACCGTCGTGGTGACTGAGGTACAGAGCGTACCAGGCTATACCATTGACGAGGATACCCGGAGCCAGACGGTGGTGGTCAATCCGGATGACACGCAGCATCTTTATTTTTACAACGACCCGGAAAAAACGTTGGTTCTCCAGAAGAACATCTACGACGGTGATAAAAACGACAAGCCACTGGCCGGGGTGGAATTTCTGGTGACGGACTCCACCGGGGCTTATATAGCCCGGACAATGGCCGATATGTGAGCGATAGCAAGGGCCGTGTGGTCATCACCGGCCTCACCGCCGGCATGACCATTACGGCAAAGGAGGTCTCCACAGTCGCGGGCTATGTTCTGGACAGTACCCCTCAGACCATTGAGATCTCGGAGGGCGACGAGGTCCAGACCCTCTACTTTTATAATGAGCCGGAGGGCGGCGTCGAATTTACCAAGGTCAGTGCGGCAGACAAAACGGAGCGGATTCCTGACACTACATTCGAGATCCGCAAGGTCAGCGATGACGCGCTGGTGGACACCGTCACCACAGGGAAAGACGGCAAGGTCTATCTCCCGCTGGAGGCCGGCGATTACTACGCGGTGGAAACCGACTGTCCCAGCTCGTTCCGCCTGGACGCTGCCCCCATCTATTTCACGGTGGAGGATGGGCAGGTCACCCGCGAGACTGTGACCAACCAGCCATCAGCGGTATTCTCATCCACAAGGTGGACCCGGACGGCGAGGGAATCCCCGGCGCCGTTTTCCTGCTTTATGACTCTAACAAGAAGCCTATCGGTCAATACACCTCGGATGACCGGGGATACGTCTATATCGACGATCTGACCGATTCCGGCCGGTTTTACCTGCGTGAGCTGGAAAACGAGGGATATGTGGTGGACGACCAGCTCAAGACCGTCTATGTGCGCGCCGGAAAGGTCACTGAGGTTGAGTGGGAGAATACCCCCATCACCGGACAGATCCAGATCACGAAGACCTCGGAAGACTACAACTCCATGAACGGCTGGCCTGCCGGCACCCCAATCCCTAACACGGAGTTTGAGATCTACAACGCCCGGACGGCCGTCTGGTGGATACCATCCGGACTGATAAAAATGGTGTAGCCGTGAGCAAGCCCCTGCCTCTGGCCCGCTATGAAATCATTGAATCCAGGGCGGCGGACTTCTACGGCCTGGACAAAACGCCCATTGAGGTGGAGATCGAGCATGAGGCCAGATCGTCAGGGCAGCCATGACCAATAAGAGCCTCTATACCAACGTCAGCATCAAGAAGACAGGGTATGTGGAGGTCATGCCGGGCCAGCAGATCCGCTATGACCTCAGCGGCATCGCCAACAACTCCACCACCAGCCTCACCTCGTTTTATTGGAGGGACACGATCCCCACTCAGGCGGTGCGGCTGGATAAGCTGGTCACCGGCACCTACAATGTGACGGGCAATTACAAGGTGGTCTACAAGACCAATCTCAGCGGAGATACCTGGCGCGCCCTGGCGGATAACCTCTCCACTCAGCAAAACTATGTACTGGACGCATCTCCCGCCGCGCTGGGGCTGGCCTCCAACGAGTATGTGACGCAGTTTATGGTCTCCTTCGGGGTGGTCCCCGCTAACTTCCGGCAGGTGGAGGCTCCGCGGGTGTACTGCGATGTGGTCTCCTGGGTCACTGGCGGTACCCAGTTCACCAACCAGGCGGACGCGGGCGGCGTCTATGACGGCCAGTGGATCATGGCCACCAGCCGGTGGGTGACCAAGGTCTACAAGCCATCCAATCCCCTGCCCCGCACCGGCTACTGAGGCTTACCGCGGAAGACAAATAAAGCAGGGGCGCGGCCTTATTGGGCCGTGCCCCCCACTCGGAGAGAGATCGGTCCTTCTGAACGACGACAATCTCCCAAGAAACGTCATCGTCCAGCTTCACGCCAGTGAGGGCTTCGAACTGCTTCCGCATATCGCCTTCACAATGGAGCTGCGGGGAGCGGCCTCGTATCCCGCCTCCGCGGCGGCCTTTACCATGGCCTGAGCCTGACCGTTGAACCGCCGTCAGAGGCGGGATGCTTCCGGGTGTACAGCGTAGTTTCTCTTCGTTCATACTGTTTCCTCCAACGCAAGCAGAATATCCGATGGATTAAACTTGTACTATGCAATACATCGAGGGCGTTGCCAACTCACGACTGCCCCGCTCCAAGGCTTTGGGGGCGGCTGTGTTTCTGAGGAGGTGGAGCAGAAAATCAAGCGATTTCCGCATCGATTTTATAGACGTGATTTTAAAGGAGGAGAGCCCGTGAAACTGAAAAAATGGGTCTGCGTCCTGCTGGCGGTTTTCCTGCTGGCAGGGCTTTTTTGTATGCCCGCGCTGGCCGCCGCGGATGATGTGGCGGATGCGGTGGAACAGACCTGGGGAGACGCCTCAGAGCAGATCAAAACGGTGGTGGACAGCGTCGTGTTTCCGGCGCTGGGCATGGTGCTGGCCATCGCTTTTTTTGTCAAATTAGCAATGGCGTATTTTGATTATCGGAAGCATGGTCAGTTTGAATGGACTGGCCCCGCTATCCTATTCGTGTGCTTAATTTTCGTCCTGCTGGCCCCAAACTACATCTGGGGCATTGTGGGGCTCTGACGCTATGACCAGGGAAGATTTTGAGCGGAGGATAACAGACCTGCTTCCGGATGTCTCTGACCAGGCCATGAAAAACTGGCTGGAATACGCTGAAAATCTGGACCGGGACGGGACGGAAACAGAATCCGAAATTTTTGACCGCTCCTTTGTGGAGCTCGCCCTCATCAAGCGGCACCAAGGCATGGAAACCGCCGCGGCCCTGTTCAATTACGGAGAAAAGTTTGTCTTCAATTATTTTGAGCTTCGCGGCGCGGCTGAGCTTCTGAAGGAGGGCTGGCCGCTGGAGCGGATCAGCGATCACGCGGTAGAGAATGGGTGTGATCCAACGCTGGAGGCGATGGAGGAGTCCCATGCGGCTTTGGAGGAATTTCAAAGCGGAAAGTGGGATACCAGAGAAAACAAACGGAAGTTCAGCTCAGATCTGTCCCAGGGGATCCGCCAATTTTACGCGTTGGAGCAGGGATTGGGGGGCCAGGACGGGACATTCAGCGAGTGGATCCGGGCAGCCTATGAGATCAACGAGGATTTTGATCAGTCCTTTGCTGAAATTGTCAGCGGCCTCTGCGGCGCGTTTCATGACGCGGACGCTCAATATGGGCGCGACATCAGCAGACAGCTCTACAATACGCTTGCTGTGGTTCTGCCAACGGAGATCCGAAGCGCGGCCCAGTACCTGAGTCTTGGCGGGAGTCTGGACCATGTGCCAGCTCTTGCGTCGGTGGGCTTCCTCATGGAACCCCAAAACCATGACAGCATGCTTCGGGCTGTGAAGCATATGAATGATGGCGGGTGTGCTGACAACGCCTATTACGCGGCTGAGGGGGAAGTGTTTAAAGACCACTCTCCTCAGTGTCAGCAGACCATGTGATACCCCAAATTTATTTCCTTCATACCCCGCACCAGAGAGTATGCTAATATGGAATTGAATTTTGGCATAAAGACACGCGGGCACTGAAGCAGTGCCCGCTTTCTTTCTGTCGCAACGACTATATGAGGGCCGTACCGTCTGTACGGTCCTCATTTTTATTCCGCCGCAGGCGGTACGCCCCTTTCGCAAGAGGGTGATTTTTCTTTGTTTATCTGGGACTTTGTGGCCTCCACAGTCATGGACAACCTGATCGACTGGTTCTACGGACAGATCGTGGGCTTCCTTGGGAACTTCTTCTCCGCCATGGGCAACATGGGGGTGGAGATCTTTGAACTGGAGTGGGTACAGGCCATTGTCCTGTTTTTTTCTCAGCTTGGCTGGGCGCTGTATGGTGTGAGCCTGGTGGTGTGCGCCTTTGAGTTCGGCATTGAGTACACCACAGGCCGGGCCAATCTCCAGCACACGGCGCTGGGCGCCATCAAGGCTTCCTGGCCGTCAGCCTGTTCACCATCCTTCCCGTGCGGCTCTACGCCCTGTCCGTATCGCTGCAGGGCCAGCTCAGCGCCGGGCTCACCGGCTACGGGACCAGCATTGGGGATGTGGGACAGCAGATCATCACGGATCTCGGCAGTGTGGAAAGCATCGCGGATATGACGCAGGTGACGCTGGATTTTGGCTTTGGCGTCATTACCAGCCCATCATGCTCCTATTCTGCATCATCCTTATGGCCTACGCGGTGATCAAGGTCTTTTTCGCAAACCTGAAGCGGGGCGGCATCCTGCTCATCCAGATTGCCGTTGGATCGCTGTATATGTTCAGCATTCCCAGAGGATATGTGGATGGCTTTGTACAGTGGATGAAGCAGGTCATCGGCCTGTGCCTGACCGCCTTTCTGCAATCCACCATTCTGGTGGCGGGCCTTATGGTGTTCAAGGACCACGCCCTGCTGGGACTGGGGCTCATGCTCTCCGCGGGGGAGGTGCCCAGGATCGCCGGTACCTTTGGCCTGGATACACAACGAGAGCCACACACTATGGAGCGCGGTCTACACAGCGCAGGCCGCCGTCAACACCACCCGGACCCATCGCGGC
>ENA-OQCE01001196-OQCE01001196.1-human-gut-metagenome-genome-assembly--contig:-NODE-1196-length-11093-cov-2.134598_pt1 | contig 11093 bp, 15 predicted proteins | sample MGYA00242495_ERZ504572 | MGnify/ENA primary metagenome ERZ504572 (study PRJEB26092, sample SAMD00036228) | human gut metagenome | host: Homo sapiens | study: EMG produced TPA metagenomics assembly of...
TAAAAAAATAGAAAAACGTCAAGATGTTTTTATATATTTAAACAAGCATAATCAATGTTCCTGCTATGATGAGCACCAGCCTGTAAAGGATTTAGGAGTCAGCTTTTCCTTAAATACGAAATATGAAAACACGATTGACACAACTATGCTCAGCTTATCTATAGGCACTACGACACTCGCAAGTCCGTCCTGCAGTGCCTTGTAATAGCAAAGCCATGAGCCGCCTGTTGCAAGTCCCGAAAGGCAGATAAAGCCAAGCTCTTTTTTCTCTATATGCTTTATGGTGTGCTGTTTTCCTGTGGCAAATACCACTATCCAAGCCATGATAAGCACCACTATCGTCCTTATTGCAGTTCCCAGATTAGAATTGATTCCCTCTATGCCGACCTTTCCCAGTATTGAGGTGAAGCTGGCAAAAACAGCAGACAGCACTGCATAAAACAGCCATCCATGAGAACCCCTGGCCTTATTCTGCTCTTCCTGTGATATCTCCTTTTTGGTGATCATCATATACGTTCCAATTGCTATAAGCACCACACATACCAGCCTGAGTGCGTTTATCTTCTCTTTAAAAAAGATAAATGCAAGTATAATGGTCAGTATTGTGCTTGATTTATCAATCGGCACCACTCTGTTTACATCGCCAAGCTGGAGTGCTTTAAAATAACAAAGCCATGAGGCTCCGGTAGCGACTCCTGAAAGCATCAGAAATATCCATGTCTTTGCTGACACAGCTGTGATCTGCCCCTGCGCTTTAACCACAAATACCATAATCCATGAAAAAATCAAACTACAATTGTCCTGATTGCAGTTGCTACGTTTGAATCAGTTTTTTTGATACCACACTTTGCCAGTATTGATGTTATACCCGCAAAAAATGCGGATCCAAATGCATATAATACCCACATATTTTCCTCGGTCTACGCTCCGGTCAACTCCGTTGTCCGGAATTCGATTTCTACGATGTCTGACATTAAAAAACGCCTCTTTAAGAGAGGCATTTTTAATGAGACATCGGGGATTCGAACCCCGGACAACTTGATTAAAAGTCAAGTGCTCTACCACCTGAGCTAATATCCCATATATTCAGATTGCAACAGGGCTAGTTGGATTCGAACCAACGAATGCAGGAATCAAAATCCTGTGCCTTACCGCTTGGCGATAGCCTTGAGTAATACTCGTGCGCCGCACGGATACGCATATAATGCGCACGACACTATTTGCACTAATGCAAAGGGTGGATACAGGGATTCGAACCCTGGGCCTCCAGAGCCACAATCTGCGCGCTAACCAACTGCGCTATACCCACCATATTTACTTCATATGGTCCATATGGAATTGATATGAAATAAAAAATGTGCCTGAAGGGATTCGAACCCCCGACACCCGGCTTAGAAGGCCGGTGCTCTATCCAACTGAGCTACAGACACATATGGGATACTGCGAACACTGCAATATCTAAGCGGGTGATGGGAATCGAACCCACGTATCCAGCTTGGAAGGCTGGTGTTCTACCATTGAACTACACCCGCATGTAGTCGGGGTGACAGGATTCGAACCTGCGACCTCCTGGTCCCAAACCAGCGCTCTAGCCAAGCTGAGCCACACCCCGAAGGCTATGTTGTTGCGTCCGTGTTGTTTGTGTCTCATCCGTGACGCAAGATAGATTATAGTATAGCCTGGCAATAAAGTCAACAACTTTTTTGAATTTTTCAAATATTTTTTTCAATTTCCTCAATAAGCCCCAGAAACTCGGCTTTTTCCAATGCCTGCGTGGCAGATACAGAGAAAGAATATGTGCCGTCCGACCAGGTTGCAAGCATATAACTGCCTTTTTCCTGTCCTTTGAAAGTGACAGAATATTTTCCCACAACAATCAATTTTTCTTCTGCATAGTGCGTATAGTCACCGGAATTATCCTCTGCCCCTGTGACTGCCGGAAACAGATACTTTGTGAATCCCAGCGGTATGTGATCTCTGCCAGTCCATCCCCATATGTCACATAGGAACGATCCGTTGCTTTTTCTTTCAGCGAAGCAATATCCCTGACCGGAAAGCCCACCGCATCCGTCAGTTTTTCGGCCGATGCTACCTCCTGTGGCGCATATACGCCCTCTACCGCCGGTTTTTCTTCTCCCGGCTTTTGCGGGTTTTGCGGAATTTTCTGCCGGATCTGCGGAACTGCAAGCCCCGCCACAACAATCACTGCACATGCAGCAAACGGAAGAATACGACGTGCCAGCCGCATCGGAACAATATTATTTTTCCGGGAGCGCGCGTACTGCCTCCCACACAAAACGCAGATCTTCTCGCTTTTCTGCAACGAGCGTTTCCTCCAGCTCATCGGTCTGCCGGATACGATTGTAATCAATCCGGTTTTTGCTCAGGTTGGCAGCCACTTTCAGAAGCCATGCCTTCTCATGGGCCGGGTTCTCCAGAACAGGCGCTGTCTGCAGATATTGTATCAGAGTCTCCTGCAGGATGTCCTCTGCATCGCTCATGTTATGTAAATAAGCATATGCCATCCGCAAAATACTGTTTCCATAATCTTTCAGAAGCTTTTCCGCTTTCTGGTTGACGGCTGCCCTCTCATCCTGTTTCTCCTGTTTTACAGCCATCTGCAACAGATGCTGTCTGCATATCCGCCAGCAGTCAGCGGCCGCAGCATGCAGCCGCTCCTGCCAGGAAATTGTCCGTTCCAGACAAATTACCATATCTTTACTCCTATTGTACCTGTTTTACGAGTCTGATCAGTGCTTTCTGGCTCATTCCTACACTTGTATACAAAGAATAGGAATAGGTTCCGTCACTCCATACCGCAAGATTTTTCTTCTTTTCCGTTCCTTTGATCGTAACCTTTCTCTTTTTCCCTTTGACAGACACTTTCTTTGTCACATCATAAACATTGTAATCCCCACTGATATCTTTTCCCTGTGATACCAGCGCCTTACGGATTAAAATCTCCTTATCCCCGCTTTTGTAAAATACCTGCAGAACTAATCCGTCGACTGCCTGAATCATATCTTTTGTATAACCACTGATCTTTTTCGGAAGCTTTACGGAAAATCCCACTGCATTTTCTGCATCTTTCACAGAAGTGTATTCCTTCCACGGATTCGGAATCTGCTCTCCCTCCTGTGCGGAAATTACCGGTGTTTCCGGACTCTCCGCCGCAAATACACTGCCAATACCACAGGTCAACGCCGACATTGCCATCATCCCGCATAATATACATACAACCAGTTTCTTTTTCATAATAAATTACCATCCTTTCCGTATGTGTGTCACAGCTTTTTTGCTGTTCTACTTACTATACAGATCAGATGGTAAAAATGTTTCATTCTTTTTTAAATTTCTTTTTTCAGCAATTCTTTCATCGCACGCAATGCCTTGCCTCTGTGACTGATCGCATTCTTCTGTTCCGGAGAAATCGCTGCCGATGAGCATCCGTATTCATCCAGATAAAAAATCGGATCATACCCAAAGCCGTTTTCCCCTTCCGGTTCCCAGCCGATATATCCTTCCATCGTCTGACGGGTCACCAGTTCCCTTCCATCCGGAAGGACAGCCGCAATCGCACAGACAAAGCGTGCGGTACGTTTTTCTTTCGGTACGCCATCCAGACGGTCAATCAGATTTTTGTTTTTCACATCGTAAGAAGTATCCTCTCCCATATAACGGGCAGAATATACGCCCGGCTCTTTATTCAGTGCATCGATTTCCAGTCCGGAATCATCAGCCAGAACAATCGCATCCGTATGTGCAGCCACGGCCCGTGCTTTGATCTTTGCATTTTCCTCGAAAGTAGTTCCATCTTCCACAATATCCACCCTGATGCCGGCTTCCTTCATGGATACAATATGTACATCACAATCCGCCATAATCTCACGGATCTCACGCATTTTATCCTTGTTTCCCGTTGCAAAAATAATCTCTGTCAATTTAATATCCCTCCTGAAATGCTTCATTGATTGCGTTATAAATACCTCAGCTGCCTTTTTCTGATAACTTGCACTGTTCAGCAGATCCAGTTCCTTATAATTTGTCATAAACCTACCTCAATCAGTGCCACCGGCACCTTACTTGTGCGGATAATATAGATACTGTCTCCTTTTAGCAGCCCCCGGTTCTCACTGCCCGTCGTATCCACGACATTTTTCAGGCAGATCTCCGCCAGCTTCTTACTCGACAGCTTTGCGTCATCCGATTCGCTGTACATTACCTGGGTTCCCTTCACTTTGGTAAAGTTTCCGGTTGCATCCGAATTGTTATGTACGCTGATAAACAGATCTGCATTTGCCTTATTTGCCAGCTGAACCCTCTGATCCAGCGTCGGATTCGTATCCGATGTACGTGTATAGTACACCCTGATCCTGCGTTTATCCTCATCAAACAGTTTTTTCAACTGCTGCACGATCGCCAGATTAAGGCTTTTTTCAGAAATTCCAAGTTTTACGGCACCTGCTGCGTGGCTTCCGTGTCCGGCATCCACCACAATGACTTTATCATAGATATCGTGCGGATCAATAAAATCAAGGTAAAGGCTTCCCTTTTTGAACCGGTTTTTCAGTTCATACACCTGATCCAGCTGAAGTGCGATCACGCCCTCTTCCTTATCCTTATAATAAGCCATGGATGCTATATGATCACTGCTTCCCTTGATGGCATACTGCTCGAAATAATCATCCACACCACCCGCAAATTTGATATAAATGGTCTGCGTCACATAATCATTTTCAATTTCTACATCTGCTTTTGAAATTCCCTCCGGTAGAGCAATCTTAAGCTGCGCGTTCAGATCCTTTGACTGCTCCACCACCGCTTTCGGATTCGCCGTTGTAGCGATCAGATTTCCTCCGCCGACTTCCTTTTGCTGCTCGGCTGCCAAAACAGCCCGTTCATGTATATCCGGGAAAAAGAAAACCGACACGCAGACAATCACCGTCAGGATTCCCGACAGTACTGTCACCCACTTTAAAACGATTTCGTCCATCTTAATCCCTCGTAAATGCTTTAATGCAAAGATTGCAATCCTTTTTCTCTTTTACGTTTACAAAGTTTTTTCCATTTAAACTGATATAACCCTCTCCGTCATCCAGATCCACCCCCTGTAAAATTTTCTCTCCGGTATCATATTCGATTGCCATCGGATGTTTGGTTCCGGGTGTTTTCAGGTATACCAGCACGGCATAACGTTCCCCTTTTTTCAGAGAAACCTTTGTATCAAAATCAACGGTGTAATATCCCGCTTTCTGTAACGTTCCGGATGCAAGCTGTTCTCTCTGCGCAAAAGACTTCTCATTTTCAAAATCGTGCACCACATAAACTTCATACTGTGTGTTTGCACCGGTCGCATAAAAAGAAGCAGCAGACAATGTTTTCGCTCCCTTTTGCCTCAAACACATTCGCCCCGTAAATCTGGTCACTGTCATATCCTAATTTTCCAACCCAGCCGCACAGATCACTCTGATAGATGTGATCATAATTATGTACATCATCTACCCGCGTATATGCCACATTATGCGTGCCAATATTCGTATCGTAGTAGGACACATAAAAAATTCCGTTTTCTCCAAATCCATCTCCAGCTGTTCTGGCAGATAAACGCACCGTCTCCCTCCAGCGGAGTATTGAAATTGGATCTCGAATAATTGTCATCCCATCCAATGATCACTACATCATGATTCGGTTTTTCCGTACCAATATAACAGTACGCACTTGTATTCTGATTATAATACACCGAACTCCCCTGTGAACTTCTTATGGTACTGTAAAGGGAAGATTCCACACCGCCATATTTAAATACCGCTTCTTTTATTCCTTCGTAATCTTTACCGTCAATAACCTGCATTTCCTGCACATGACGCATTGCTTTCAGCGAATCGTCAGTCACCCCGTCCCCATACGGATCGTCCTTCTCATAGACCGGTCCCTGCCATGCTGCCAGATAAGCCATTCCCATGGTATATTCTCCACCATCATACTGATTGGCATGAAAAGAATTGCTCATGCTCATATGGTCCACGGAAAAATTAACTTTTTCCTCCGGTCGCAGGGAAGACTCCAAGGCACTGGTTGCGGCAAACGCCCAGCACGTACCATAGGAACCCTGATTGTATATCGTTGATACCCGGTCACGCTCCCTTAAATCATAGGAAGCCGGAACAATCGCAGAAGTATCTTTATCGGATGCCGTAATTGTATTACTTGCGATATCGAAACTGCAACTGTAACCTAACAGGTTGGACAGATCTTCCAGACTGACAACCAGCTGGCCTCTGACTTCCTTTAAAGCGGATGAAATATCTACTACATCCCCATTTAAATACGCCTTTTTCTGACCCACATCCATCGATACGGACTGACTGTGTTTTTCCACCAGAAGACGTTTTTTATCGTACACATGTGCACTGCAATTCAGCGCATCCCGCAACATGCTGACAGGAACCATAATATTGCGGTTTTTGTCCATGTAAAATTTCGATTTACTGTTATTGTAAGTCTGGTTATCGATTACGGCATGAATGGTCTGCCCGTTGACTTCCTTTGCCACCATCGGATTCCATACCTGTGTATCCAGTTCTCCTCCGCGGAACCGTCCCACCTGTGCATTGTCCACGCCCAGAATCTGAAATTTTAAAATAAAAACCAGCGCCAGCACAATTGTAAACGCAATATACCGTTTCGAGTATTTCATATATTACTGCTGTTCCTTCCTTTCGATCGTTTTCTCTGCTGCTTCTCTGCGTTTCGGTGGTTTTGGTCCCATAAACTGATAAAAATAGGTTTTTATCATACCATTATAAATCTTTCTGTTTTTATCTGCCTTTCTTCCTATATAACGCTCCGCATCCTCATAACTGGTAATCATATACAGTGACCAGCTGTCAAGTCCTGCATAAGCCTGTCCGATCTGCGTATACAGCTCCGGAAGATCCTCTTTCTCCTCGAGGCGCTCTCCATACGGCGGATTTGTAATGACAAACCCATATTTTTTCGGATGATGCAGATCCGCAACCGCTCTCTGCTGAAAATGAATCAGATGATCCACGCCCGCACGCTTTGCATTCTCTCTGGCTGCTTTCACCACTTCCGCATCGATATCATATCCCTGAATATCTACCTGGATATCTGCATCCATAAGATCCTGTGCCTCTTCTACCGTGTCATACCACAACTGTTTCGGAATCAGATTTTTCCATTGCTCTGCGGTAAACTGCCGGTTCATTCCCGGTGCAATATTTGCTGCAATCATGGCTGCCTCAATCGGGAACGTTCCACTTCCGCAAAACGGATCTACCAGAATACGGTCCTTTTTCCACGGTGTCAGCATAATCAGTGCTGCTGCCAGCGTCTCCGTCAGTGGAGCCTTGCTGGTCATCAGACGATAGCCTCTCTTGTGCAGGGAATCCCCGGAAGTATCCAGTGTAACCATTACCTCATCCTTTAACAGGAAAATGCGTACCGGATAAGGTGCTCCATCCTCCGGAAACCAGTTCAGCCGGTAGACATTCTTCAGCCGCTCTACCATCGCCTTTTTTGCAATTGACTGAATATCCGACGGACTGAACAGTTTACTTTTAATAGAAGATGCCTTTTTTACCCAGAATTTTCCATCCTTTGGAATATAGTCTTCCCAAGGCAGAGCTTTTATCCCCTCAAACAGTTCATCAAATGTTGTTGCCCTAAAACGTCCTACCTGCAACAGCACTCTTTCTGCACTGCGAAGGAATATATTTGCACGGCATATGGCTTCCGCATCTCCCGCAAATGTCACTCTGCCATCTTCTACTCTTGTAATTTCATATCCTAAATCATAAATTTCTCTTTTTGTTACCGCCTCGAGTCCAAAATGACACGGTACAACCAATTCATATGTATCCATAAATGTTCTCTTTTCTACTATAATGTATTGCATGGTCTGCAGTTCTATTGTTACATATTCTCACGATTTTTTAAAATAGTTTTTCGAAATTTTTTTTCATCGCCTCATAACCACCAACCACACTTGCCACATGATACCCCTGTTCCCAAGCATACGCGCCATCTGCATGCTTCCTCCCCCATGGTCGCAGTACAAAATCAGCTTGCGGTTTTTCGGCAGACGGGCAGTTCCTCGTTCCAGCTGATCATACGGATAGCTGACGGCCCCCGGCCAGTGTTCCCTCTCATACTCTTTCCTGTCACGGATATCAATTACCAGTGCCCTGCTCTCCCTTTGTTTCTGCCTCAGCTGCGATGCGTAAATCAGTTCAAAATCTTTCACAATATCCTCCAGAATATGCCGTTTTCATTAAAAACAGATTACACGCTGTCCTTCGTGTAATCTGTTTTTTATTATATTATGCAATTTTATGCATTTTGTTTCTGCCTAGCGCATATTATCAGATGCGGAATCAGACACATCTCCTGCCTTATCTGATACCCTGTCTTCTGTCTTGTCTGATGTCTTATTCACAGATTTATTGGATGTTCTGTTTTCAGACTTGTTGGAATAACAATCAGAGACACGATTGCTTCCGCTGCGATTTGTTGCACTGTTTGTTCCTGTACTGTTTTTTGACATACTTTTTCCTCCTTTAACGTTTCCCCAAAAACTGCATGGTTCAACGAATACAATTATTTAGTACAGGAATAGTTTCTCAACTTTTCGAGAAAATATTCATTATTTGATTGCAATCCATACCGCAATCCATTATAATACTTTGAAAAGAAGTTTTTTCTTTCTTTTCAATGTTATACCTCTTATTAATTATTTATACTCCCCTCAAAAGAGCCGGTCAGACGACCGGCTCTTTTACTTTCTTCATATGCTTTCATTTATATTTATGCATTCATTTCCCGTTTGATAGCCGCACCAAAGGCTACTTTTGACAGTGGAAACTTATAAAACAGCTTCATAAGTCCATACTGTATCACTCCTCCGGTCAGAACCAGTACAATATCTGCCACAATAGCCACCAGTGGATGAATGAATCCCTTTGGGATAAAAAAATGCAATCCGATTTCCAAAAGCATTCCGGCTCCAAATATAAGATGGATGGAAGATATTCTCCCTGTGCATATTTACCGGCCAGGATATCTGTCCGAAACTGATTGGCAATCTGCATATAAATCTGTCAACCTTATACTTCCATTTTATGATTTTGTTTTCTTCGCACCCGGCTCAGATGCTGTTCAAAATATCCTTTATTGATAAATTCTGCCAGCGCATACTGTTCTAATACCGGTACGGTACAGGAAAATCCGCCGGAAGTTTTTTTGTAACGTTCCATCAGTCTCTCCGGCAAAATCATATATCCCATACGAATGGACGGTGACAGACTTTTAGAAAATGTATTGATATATATGACCGAACTGCTGTCATCCAGCATAAACAATGTCTCTACCGGCTTACCAGGCATGAAGAACTCACTGTCAAAATCATCTTCCACAAATAAAATGATGTTTTTTCTCTTTGCCCATTCAAGATATTCGTATCGCTTCCCCTATGGTTGCCGTAACCCCGGACGGAAAACTGTGAAACGGTGTCACGTGCAGCACATCCGCCCTTGTCTGTGCCAGCACATCACTCCTGATTCCATCTTCCCCCATAGGCAGCATTTCACAGACCGCACCCGTTCCCTCATAGACTTTCCGGATCTGATGATAGGACGGATCTTCAATTCCATAAATCTTATCCGCTCCAAGAATACGCACAACCGTACCATACAGATGTTCCGCTCCCGATCCGATAATAATCTGTTCCGGCTGTGCAAATAATCCACGATAACGCAGCAGATAGGATGCAATACTGTTTCGCAGAATCGCACAGCCTCATTTGGTGAACGATACAGCAATTCTTCTCCATATTCTGTAATAACACTTCGCACGGTCTTAAAATACAGGGAATATGGAAAGCTGGAAAGTGCTGCATTCTGCAATCGTCCATCTTCGATTTCTTCCGGTATCTCGGGAAGCATATGCAGTTGCTGATTCTGCTCTTTCATTTCTCCGATTACATGTATTTCACATACATAATATCCACTGCGTTCCCTCGGTTCTATATACCTTCATCTTTTAACATCTGATACGCATTCTCTACCGTGATCAGACTGATTCCGAGGTGTTCCGCCAGACTTCTCTTGGATGGAAGTTTTTCTCCTTTTTTCAGTTTTCCACGCTCAATATCCCGTCGGATCATTTTATATATATAATAATATTTCGGTTCATCATTTCTCTGTTCCAGATTGTAAGTAAGCATATTCTTCTCCCGTCATTTTCTTTTATATTTGAACTTTTACGTGCTGGAATACTAAAAAAGGAGTAAGACTTACGTCTTGCTCCTTTTTTCATACGTGCGCGAGAGGATTCGAACCCCCGACACCTTGGTCCGTAGCCAAGTGCTCTATCCAGCTGAGCTACGCACACATATTTACTTAACACTATAAATCATAGTGTAATGCCGGCGACCGGAATCGAACCGGTACTGTGTCACCACAACAGGATTTTAAGTCCTGCGCGTCTGCCAGTTCCGCCACGCCGGCATGAATGGGACCTACAGGGCTCGAACCTGTGACCCTCTGCTTGTAAGGCAGATGCTCTCCCAGCTGAGCTAAGATCCCATATCGTAATCGTAAAAACAATTACTGAAACGACCCAGACGGGACTCGAACCCGTGACCTCCGCCGTGACAGGGCGGCGCTCTAACCAACTGAGCCACTAGGCCATAAATAATATACTTTCAAAACTTCATACAGATTTAACCGCTTTTTTAATCAAGCCCTCGACCTATTAGTAACAGTCAGCTCCATGTGTTGCCACACTTCCACCTCTGCCCTATCTACTTGTAGTCTTCAAGGGGTCTTACTCCCGAAGGAGGGATATCTCATCTTGAGGGGGGCTTCACGCTTAGATGCCTTCAGCGTTTATCCTTCCAGACTTGGCTACTCTGCCATGCCGTTGGTCGACAACAGATACACCAGTGGTCCGTCCATCCCGGTCCTCTCGTACTAAGGACAGCTCCTCTCAAATATCCTCCGCCCGCGCCGGATAGGGACCGAACTGTCTCACGACGTTCTGAACCCAGCTCGCGTACCGCTTTAATGGGCGAA
>ENA-OQCE01001197-OQCE01001197.1-human-gut-metagenome-genome-assembly--contig:-NODE-1197-length-11089-cov-1.920635_pt1 | contig 11089 bp, 10 predicted proteins | sample MGYA00242495_ERZ504572 | MGnify/ENA primary metagenome ERZ504572 (study PRJEB26092, sample SAMD00036228) | human gut metagenome | host: Homo sapiens | study: EMG produced TPA metagenomics assembly of...
TTTTGCCGATCCCGTTTACCTACCCGGACTTCTTTTTAGTTTCCTGTTTTTGCCTTAAAAGCAAATGGATTTTTCTTTATTTACCATAAATATTCCCTTTTTTCTGCAAAAAATAAAGGATTAACATCAATATTCATTCTATTTATTGGCAATAATATAGAATTTACTTACTTTTGTCCTTCTAAAGCATTCAGTTCATGACTACATTCAATTACACGAAAATATTAACGCAGGCAGTAGATGAATTATCTGAAAGCCAGTCCTATAAAGGATTATTCCACCAACACAAAGATGGAGATCCTTTACCATCTGCCAAATCCCTATACAAGATAGTAGAATTGGCACGCGCCATTATCTTCCCCGGCTACTTTGGTAATTCCACCGTTAACAGCCATACCATCAACTACCATATCGGTGTAAATGTAGAAACCCTGTTCGGTCTGCTGACCGAACAAATTCTGGCAGGACTTTGCTTCGGACAGGAAAACAGTAAAAATGCAACCGATGACAATGAACCGTGCAGAGAAACAGCCTCTTTGCTGGCAGCTCGTTTCATCAGTAAACTGCCCGAACTCCGCCGCATTCTGGCTACCGATGTAGAAGCCGCATATTATGGTGATCCCGCCGCCACATGCTTTGGTGAAATCATCAGTTGCTATCCGGCTATCCGCGCTATCAGCAATTACCGCATCGCACATGAGCTGTTAATACTGGGTGTACCTTTAATCCCCCGCTTCATTACAGAAATGGCACATTCGGAAACCGGTATCGATATTCATCCGGGGGCACAAATAGGACACCATTTCACTATCGACCACGGTACAGGTGTAGTAATCGGAGCGACCAGCATCATCGGAAATAATGTGAAACTCTATCAAGGGGTAACATTAGGAGCTAAAAGCTTTCCGCTAGACAATAATGGAAATCCCATTAAAGGCATTCCACGCCATCCTATTTTAGAAGACGATGTCATTGTATATTCCAATGCAACCATTTTAGGGCGTGTTACTATTGGCAAGGGTGCTACCGTAGGAGGTAATATTTGGGTAACAGAAAATGTACCTGCCGGATCACGTATCGTACAGCGAAAAAACAAAGACGAATAAAACCCCTTTGCCATCATAGAAATGCTGACATCACAAAATGGTCTAAAAGGTAGTATGGCAGCAAACTTTTTAATAAAACAGTAACTTCCTGTACACCTTCTTGTAACAGATAAACAAGATATTTGCAGTACGATAAAAAAGGAGGTATATATGGAACTTAAAAGCAATGAATATCAGATAGAATGTACACTACGGGGAATATTACGCCTTTTTAACAGACTACCACCAATGCTGCACTTACGGCGAAACTGCCGAAGAAGCATTGGAAACCCTGTCAGATATCGCCGATGAGTTTTTCTGCGAAATAAACGAAGTCTATCTGGCAGAAGAATTCGCATAAAAGTCACTCAACCTATTAATCATAGAATTTCTCTTACAGAAACCATACCTGTGTGATACAGATATGGTTTCATTTTGTCCTAAGCATGCCCCATACGGTAGAGACTGTACCCCAAATAAACCAAATACAAACAAGAGACCAGTATCATTAAAGCACAAACCACATATCCTTACGTTTCTCATCCGTCAATTCCATTTTCATTCTGATTTCTATTTAAGTTTCTTGATTCAGCAAAAATGGCAAATTCCTGTGTAGAATTTATTTCTATAGGATAACAATTACATTGCCGGATACATATTTTGTCAATTTATTCCACAGATATACCCAATTCCGTTTTCAAAGAATTTTTATAATCAAAGGTAAATAAAGACCCCGGCAAGGAGCGTGGACGCCCCGATTTCATCCTCTTTTTTGCTTCATCAAACAGATTAATTCTCTAAATAATTGATTAGCAAACAGAAAATCATTAAATTTGTCCCATCAATTGAAATTACGTAATTATCATTTAAGATGAAGGAAGAATTCGAGCTAATCGCCAAGACTTTCCAGGGACTGGAAGAAGTACTGGCAAAAGAACTCACCGAGCTGGGAGCCAGCAATATAGAAGTAGGAAGACGCATGGTAGCCTTTACGGGCGATAAAGAAATGATGTATAGGGCAAACTTCTGCCTGCGTACTGCCATCCGCATCCTGAAACCCATCAAACATTTTGAGGCGAAGAATGCCGATGAAGTTTACGAAGCTATCAAGGCCATTGCGTGGGAAGACTTCTTGGATAAAGATAAAAGTTTTGCCGTAGACGCTGTGGTTTTCTCGAACGAGTTCCGTCACTCCAAGTTCGTAGCCTACAAAGTAAAAGACGCCATTGTGGACTATTTCCGTGAAAAGACAGGAGAGCGCCCCTCGGTACGCATCAACCATCCCGATGTGGCACTGAACATCCATATAGCCGAAAATAAATGCACTCTGTCACTGGATAGTTCGGGCGAGTCACTCCACCGCCGGGGTTATCGCCAGGAAGCCGTAGAAGCTCCTTTGAATGAGGTACTGGCAGCCGGTATGATCCTGATGACCGGATGGAAAGGCGAATGTGATTTGATAGACCCGATGTGCGGTTCAGGAACAATACCTATCGAAGCCGCCCTGATAGCACGTAACATCGCTCCCGGCGTATTCCGCAAGGAGTTCGCTTTTGAAAAGTGGAACGATTTTGATCAGGAACTATTTGACCGCATCTACAATGACGACTCACAGGAACGTGAGTTCACACATAAGATTTTTGGATATGACAATAATCCGAAAGCAAATGAAATTGCCACTCACAATGTGAAAGCAGCCGGACTGAGCAAGGAGATTATCTTAAAAATCCAACCGTTCCAGCAATTTGAGCAACCCAAAGAAAAAAGCATCATCATCACCAACCCTCCTTATGGAGAACGTATCTCAACCAATGATTTGCTGGGCCTGTATCAAATGATAGGCGAACGTCTGAAACACTCTTTCACCGGCAATGATGCATGGGTACTAAGTTACCGTGAAGAATGTTTCGACCAGATTGGTTTAAAGCCTTCTATAAAAATCCCCCTGTTCAACGGTTCGTTGGAATGTGAATTCCGCAAATACCAATTATTCAACGGCAAATTCAAAGAATTCCGTAGTGAGAACGCCGATCGGGAATTCAAGCCCCGCCGGGAAGAAATCCGCCCGCGCCGTAACACGGAAAAGGTAGAATATGGAGAACGCAGAGAACGTCGTAGTTTGACAACAGAGTGAAGAACACGGAGAGTACAAAGGAGGAGAGCGCAGAGAAAGACGCTCTTTTGATGACAAACGTGAGGGACGTGGCGATTTCAAAAGAGGAGAACACCGCAACTTTGGTGACAGACGTGAAGGCCGCGACAATTTCAAAAGCAGTCCCCGTAAATTTGACGACAATAAGGAAAAGACAGAAGAATAAACAGTTATGAGAAAATTAATCAATCTGATTGCCTTATTAATCATGGCTTCATCTGTAACATGGGCACAAGACAAGAAAAGTTTCACACTGGAAGACTTGATGCCGGGAGGAAACAATTATTATAACCTGCTTCCACAAAACCTGTATGGTTTGCAATGGTGGGGAGATGTATGCATCAACGCCGACATAGAAGAGGTAAAAACCATCCAGCCGGCAAATGGGAAGGAAAACGTACTTATCACTTTGCAGGAAGTGAATGAACTGTTGGCAAACAAGGAATTAGGGAAAATCAACCACTTCAGGAATGCATCTTTCCCATACGCTGAAAAGATGATGCTGGTAAATACCACATCCAATAAAGTGCTGATCGATTTAACTAAAAAGGAAATAATATGGAGTCAGCCTCTCTCTCCTAAAGCCGCCAACCAGGACTGGAACAAGGAAAGCCGTTCATTGGCTTATACCCTTGACAACAATCTGTTTGTAACGACTGCGACGGGAAAACGCAACAAGTCACCGACGAACCGAAAGGCATCGTATGCGGACAAAGTGTACACCGTCAGGAATTTGGTATCTCGAAAGGTACTTTCTGGAGTCCGAAAGGAAATCTGCTTGCTTTCTACCGCATGGACGAAAGCATGGTAACCGATTATCCACAAGTAAATACCTCCACCCGCATAGCGACACTGGAGCCGGACAAGTATCCGATGGCAGGAATGACCAGCCACAAAGTGACTGTCGGCATCTACAATCCGGCGACCCAAAAAACAGTTTATCTGAAAGCCGGCGACCCTACCGACCGTTATTTTACCAATATCAGCTGGAGTCCTGACGAAAAAAGCGTTTATGTCATTGAACTGAACCGTGACCAGAACCATGCCCTGCTATGCTGCTATGACGCGGAAACAGGAGAGCCACTGAAAAGCAATCCCCTTTACGAAGAGAAGCATACTAAATATGTAGAGCCCCAACATCCCATCGTCTTTCTGCCTTGGGACCACACGAAGTTCATCTATCAGAGCCAGCGCGACGGCTACAACCATCTTTACCTGATGGACACCAAGACTTCCGTATATCCGGAATCACATGGAGCCGCGGCCGGAGGTTCTTACCGGGAAAGCTACAAGACCAGACAGCTTACCCAAGGCAACTGGGTAGTACAAAACATCCTCGGATTCAATGAAAAGACCAAGGAAGTCATCATCATGAGCACAGAGGTTTCCCCTTTGCAGAGCAACGCATACGCTGTGAATGTAAAGACAGGCAAACGCCGCCTCATCGGCAATAAAGACGGTATGCATCATGTACAACTGTCCGGTAGCGGCAACTATGTGATAGACAATTATACTTCTTTCACCATTCCCCGGAATATCGAGATCGTTCCCACTTCCGGAAAGGGAAAGACTATCAGCCTGTTGACCGCCACCAATCCGTTGGAAGCATACAATATGCCCGAAATCACTGTCGGTACCCTCAAGGCAGCCGACGGCAAGACCGACTTATACTACCGCCTGATAAAGCCGGTGAATTTTGACCCCAACAAAAAATACCCGGCCGTAGTCTACGTGTATGGCGGACCACATGCCCAACTAATCCACAACAACCGCAACTATGACGCCCGCGGATGGGATATTTACATGGCACAACTGGGTTACGTCATGCTGACCGTTGACAACCGGGGCAGTGACAACCGGGGACTGGAATTTGAGAACTGTACGTTCCGCCAATTGGGAACCGAAGAGATGAAAGACCAGGTAAAAGGAGTGGATTTCTTAAAATCATTGGGTTATGTGGACAATAACCGCATTGGCGTACATGGTTGGAGCTTCGGTGGTTTCATGACCACCAACTTGATGCTGACTTACCCCGAACTATTCAAAGTAGGAGTAGCCGGCGGTCCTGTCATCGACTGGACTTACTACGAAGTAATGTACGGCGAACGCTACATGGATACTCCGCAAACCAACCCCGAAGGCTACAAGAACGCCAACCTGAAGCTGAGAGCCGGAAACCTGAAAGGACGTCTGGAAGTGATCATTGGCGCCAATGACCCCACTTGTGTTCCCCAGCACAGCATCAGTTTCCTCCGTGCCTGCATTGATGCCGGAACCCAACCCGATTTCTTTATGTATCCGGGCGACGGTCATAATATGTTCGGACGCGACCGTGTGCACTTGTATGAACGCATTACACGCTATTTTGAAGACCACTTAAAATAAACAAAAGATAAGATTATGAAACTGTTGCTATTAGGCTCAGGCGGACGTGAACACGCCCTGGCATGGAAGATTGCTCAAAGTCCCAAAATCGAGAAACTCTATATCGCTCCGGGAAATGCCGGCACAAGTAATGTAGGCGAGAATGTAGCGATTAAAGCAGATGACTTTACAGCAATCAGAGAGTTTGTAGTAAAGAATAATATAGATATGGTAGTGGTAGGTCCCGAAGACCCGTTAGTCAAAGGAATCTATGACTATTTCAAAAAAGATGAAGCGCTGAAAAACATTCCTGTTATCGGGCCTTCAAAAGCGGGTGCGGTACTGGAAGCAGCAAGGAGTTCGCCAAAGGCTTCATGCAACGCCATAATATCCCGACAGCCGGTTACAAAAGTATCACTGCCGCAAATCTGGAAGAAGGATTAGCCTTTCTGGAAACATTGGAAGCTCCATACGTACTGAAAGCCGACGGTCTTTGCGCCGGAAAAGGCGTACTGATTCTGCCCACCCTGGAAGAAGCCAAGAAAGAATTGAAAGAAATGCTGAGCGGAATGTTCGGTGACGCTTCCGCCACCGTAGTGATTGAAGAATTCCTGAGCGGTATAGAATGTTCCGTATTCGTTCTGACCGATGGAAAGAACTACAAGATTCTGCCCGAAGCAAAAGACTACAAACGCATCGGCGAAGGCGACAAAGCTGAACACCGGTGGTATGGGTAGTGTATCTCCTGTTCCGTTTGCCGACAAAGCATGGATGGAAAAAGTGGAAGAACGTATCATCCGCCCCACAGTAGAAGGACTGGCAGCAGAAGGCATCGACTATAAAGGCTTTATCTTCTTCGGCCTGATTAATGTAAAAGGCGAACCGATGGTCATTGAATACAATGTACGCATGGGCGACCCGGAAACGGAAAGTGTCATGCTGCGCATCAAGAGTGACTTGGTGGAACTGCTTGAAGGAGTGGCAACAGGCAATCTGAATGAAAAAGTCCTGGAGATAGACCCCCGTTCGGCAGTATGCGTCATGCTGGTATCCGGCGGATATCCGGAACATTATGACAAGGGATTTGCCATCAGCGGAGTAGAAGAGATTGAAAACAGCATTGTATTCCATGCAGGAACAGCACTGAAAGACGGACAGGTAGTCACTAGCGGCGGACGTGTCATTGCAGTCAGCTCCTACGGTGCCAATAAAGAAGAAGCCTTGGCACAATCATTCGCCAATGCGAAGAAAATCAATTTCGACAAGAAATATTTCCGTTCAGATATTGGATTCGACCTGTAATCAGCGGACTATCAACCATGCAGGCTATGACAAATTCCAAATAGATATGGCAAAGGGAAGATTCACCTTCCTGTTGCCATCCTTATATGCCTGCTTCTCCGGATCATCACGGGCAATGAATGGCAGGATGTAATCAATTTGCTGGTCTGTGCTTTGACTGCCTATCTGCTGATCGAGATAAACACCGCCTTCACGCTGATACGGACACGCAGTACCTTGCATGTCAGCTTTTACGTATTCCTGTCCACGGCCTGCCTGTTTCTGCATTCCTTCCAGTATGCCGTTTTTGCGCCACTCACTTTTCTGATCGCTATTTCCCAATTATTCAGCAGCTACGAATCTCCCTATCCGGCGGGAAGTATATTCCACGCTTTCTTTTTCATCGGACTGGGAAGCCTGTTGTTTCCACAGTTGCTTTATTTTGTACCTCTGTTCTATTTGGGGATGATCAGTTTCAGATCCCTGTCACTCAAAAGTTTCTTTGCCGGACTTACAGGACTCTGTGTGCCCTACTGGCTCTTTTTCGGCTATGCGTTCTATTACGACAAAATGAATCTCTTCTATCACCCTTTACAGGAGCTTATTCATTTTCAACCCATCAGTTATGGGACATTAGGGATGGACAGAATCATATCCTGTGGAATCATCACCTTGATATCACTGGTCAGCAGCGTGCATTATTTCCATGTTTCTTATTTAGACAAGGTACGCACGCGTATATTCCTTTTTTTCCTGATCGCCGTTGAAGCCTGGATTTATTTACTGGGTATCTTACAGCCACAGCATTTCGACATCCTGTTGCAGATGCAGATCATTGTAGGATCCATTTTAACAGGACATTTATTTACTTTAACCCACAACCGCTTTACCGGCATCTTTTTCATCATTACATTTGTTCTATTAATAGTTCTAACTATATACAATTTATGGATGCAATTCTTCAATTCCTGATCGACTGGGGATATTGGGGTCTTTTTCTAGCTCTTTTATAGCCGGAAGTGTTCTCCCTTCAGTTCGGAGGCCGTATTGGCAGCCTGTGTAGGTCCGTTGGGCTTAGACCCGGTGATCAGTATAACCGCCGCCACCGCCGGCAATGTTGCCGGAGGCATGACCTGCTACTGGATGGGACATCTGGGCAATATGGAATGGATCGAGAAATATTTTCATGTAAAAAAAGAGAAGATGGACCGTGCGGAGCGGTTTGTACACGGACGGGGTGCCTGGATGGCTTTCTTCGCCTTTATCCCTATTTTGGGAAGTGCCATATCCATTGTATTGGGCATGATGCGTGCCAATATATGGATTGTCATTCTCGCTATGACCATCGGAAAGATACTCCGCTACGCCTTATTGGTATGGGGAGTATTGGAAGCCTCCGCTTTAATGCATTAAAATTATGAAACTGGAACAAACAGCAGATGGAAGTTATACCCTCTATGTACCCGAACTGGACGAACATTATCATTCGGTGAAAGGGGCACTGACGGAGTCACAACATATTTTTATCGAAATGGGATTAAAGCATTCTCCCGTTTCCGAGCCCCACATTCTGGAGATAGGACTAGGAACAGCTGAATGCCTTTCTGACACTGCTTTCAGCAGAAGAGACCCGACGGAAAGTACATTATACCGGTATCGAACGCTATCCGTTAGCCGAAGAAACCTTGAAGCAACTGGACTACCCCCGCCTGATCGGCAAACAGCATGAGGAGGATTATTACGCCATTCACCGGGCGCCCTGGAACACAGAAACAGAGGTATCCCCTTGGTTCACATTACATAAAATTGAAGATGATTTTACCCGGCTTTTCAACCCGGAGGAAGGCAGCCGTCCCGCCGTTCCCTTATACGATATCATCTACTTTGATGCCTTCGCTCCCGAAAAACAACCCGAAATGTGGAACAATCTCTTTTCGATACTTTATACAAGGTATTGAATGAAGGAGGTATCCTGACAACTTACTGTGCCAAAGGGTGGTAAGAAGGATGCTGCAAACAGCCGGATTCACAGTAGAACGCCTTCCCGGCCCTCCGGGGGGAAAACGCGAGATACTGCGGGCAACCAAGTCTGATTAAACTTCTAGGACCGAAACTGATGAATGGTCAAGTTTCACCTAAAACAGTAAAACCGTTGTAAAATCCTTCAAATCCGTCATATACGCATAACTGCATATTTATCAGCAAATTACCATGAAACATTCATCGCTGAATCCGTCATAGATTCTTCATATTCTTTCTCCACGCTGAGATGATTGCCGTTATATACATAAAAAATCTCCGGCTTGTCACAAGCCAGAGATTCTGTTTTATAAATCTAAAGTTTTTATTATATAAGATTCTCCTGTCGGAGAAAGTCTTATCTTGGAATTGTTAGTGAGAGTGCCCCGAAAGTCACTCTCACTTTTTAAGACTCTATTATTAGATCCAATTAGTTCAAAGTCTGTACATAGAATGTCAAGTCTTTAGTCATACCAAATACATCTGTGATATGATATGTGATTTCAATAACCTTACCATTACCTACTTCTTTGGCAATATCAAACTTCATCTTGTTGGTATTGGCAGTTTGAGCAGCACCGTCTAAGATGTAAGTCACCACATTTGTAGCCTGTTGATCCATCTTGGCAGAAGGATACAAGCCATAGAATGAAGGATCAGCTTATCTACAACAATGCTTTGTCTGTTATTTACCAATGAAGAGTTCAATTCGGCACGTAATGCAGCAGTTACACCTTGTGCGGCAGCACGGTCAAACAGATAGTACGGTTTGTCGAATGCATCAGCCAAAGTGAAATCAGTATTGCTTACTTCGAATGCATACTTCAAAATTGTCTGCAAACCATCTGTTGAATAAACAGCTTTTGCAATGAACGGATTCTCTTTTGTACCCTTAGATGCTACTTTTGCAACCTTAGAGTCAGCAATACGGCTGGCAAACTGTAATATAATATCATCCTTAGCTTCTGTATAAACATTGAAGTGATGATATTTAACATCGGTCAAAGTATATGCATCCATGTTGCCGGCTGTGCCATAGAAACCGATTGTATTCCATTCAGTATATAATGAGCTATTTGAGATATCGGCAAGAGTTGCATAGCTTTCATTAGTCTTACCAATAATTTGGAACGAATTAGTTGGAACCAATACTTCATACCACTTAGCTTCAACATTTGCTTGTGCATTGTAAGCACCATTCTGGTAGTTATAAACTCCCTTGAATGCATCACGCATATCAGCTGCAACAGCATCATAACGGTCCAACAGTTTTTCACCATATACTTTCAATACATCATTTCCGTCTTTGTCTTTAGACCAAGCAGATGTACGGTTAGCTACAGATTCACGTTTGATCGGACAGTTAGTAGGCATCTGCAATTCGAATGAGAAGTTCATTCTTGCCACTTCGTATTGATCATAACGAGTTGCGATTTCTACACGGAATGCGTTGTCCAAAGGCAATGCAATCTTCGTGTTGTCACCACTATACTGACGACCGTCTGTTGTGTAATAAGGAGCAGTTACATGTCCTCCTAATTCGCTATCAACCTTGAATGTTACCTTCAATGCGGTAATCTTATCCAAATCACGGATGTTTCCGGTCAGACAAGACTTGCCGGTTGCGTCTACATAATCAAATTCAATGTATTTGTCCAGCAATGCACCATTGTATATAACACGGTCCCAAGTACCTTGGTTGTTGATAGGATCACCACCAGTCAGTTCTACATTGAAATCAAGGTCATTGCTACCATATCTCTTATCGAATACACTTCTGTTGATTTCTTGTGGATCAGTTGAATTACCCATGCTGCGTGCAATCGCATCAATCCACTTCATCTTGCCTGCATCTCCCAATGTGTTGAAGAATTCTGTCAAGTCAAGTGCCTTGCTCCATCCATACCATCTGGTTTGATCGGCAATAACCGTAGCATTGAACGGTGCAACGATATCTTCCAGGAACTTGTCAGGAACAGTCACAGCCTCATCATTAAAGTTGACAGAGAAGTAAGTCTTACCTTTCTGACCGTTTATCAAGATGTAGTTGTAAATGAACGGAATAGTATTGTTCACTACAGCTTCTTTCTTAGCGATGAAACGATAACCGTCTGCAGTAATCTCCACACCATATTTTCTGATGGATTCATCTGTAATCTTGCTCTTGTCTATTTCCAGATAGTAGTCA
>ENA-OQCE01001198-OQCE01001198.1-human-gut-metagenome-genome-assembly--contig:-NODE-1198-length-11081-cov-1.810206_pt1 | contig 11081 bp, 15 predicted proteins | sample MGYA00242495_ERZ504572 | MGnify/ENA primary metagenome ERZ504572 (study PRJEB26092, sample SAMD00036228) | human gut metagenome | host: Homo sapiens | study: EMG produced TPA metagenomics assembly of...
AAGAAAAAGAGGTTTTGGCACAAGGGGAACTTATCAGTACAGCCCTGCTGCACTTCTACCTGCGGGAACGGAAGATTGCCAATATCCTGCTCTCCGCCTTCGACTTTATGCGTACCGGACCGGAAGGAGAACCGGACTTGAAATATATAGAGGAAAAACTGCAGGCGCAATTGACACAGTATCCCGGCATCAATCTTTTTATTACTCAAGGGTACATCTGCAAAAATGCTTATAATGAAACGGATAACCTGAAACGGGGCGGCAGCGACTATACGGCATCGCTCATCGGCGCTGCCATCCGCGCAGAGGAAATACAGATATGGACGGACATTGACGGGATGCACAATAATGACCCGCGTGAAGTAACGGGAACCCGCTCCGTAAAGCATCTCAGTTTCAACGAAGCCGAGCAACTGGCCTTTTACGGAGCAAAAATATTACACCCGTTCTGCATCGCCCCGGCACGCAAGCGCAATATCCCGGTACGATTGCTCAACTCAATGAATCCTCAGGCAGAGGGGACATTGATTTCGGATTTGCAGGACGACAATATCATTAAAGCCATAGCCGCCAAAGACAACATCTTCTACGTGAAGTTCGAGTCGAAACATAACTTATGTCCTTATCAGTTTATCAGTAAGATTTTTGATACGTTTGCCAAATACAGAACGCCGCTTTGTCTGTTGGTTTCATCCAATCAGGATGTATCCGTCGCCATAGACAACAGCGAACATCTATGCAAAATCCTTGCGGAACTGGAACAATATGCAAAAATTCTGATGGAAGACCGCATGTCCATTGTATCCGTGGTGGGAAACATGCGTTGGCAGTATGCCGGTGTCGAAGCACAGATTATAGAGCTCTGGCAGATATCCCGCTACGTATGATTTCGTATGGCAGCAATGACAGTGACGTGGCATTCGTCATTAAGACGGAAGACAAGAAAAGGGCTTTGCAGGCACTCAGCAATAGACTCTTCGAACCGGAGACGGATAAAATTGTAAAGTAAATAAAAGTTCAATCTATGGAGCCAATAAACAGATACTTTCAAAGAATTTCCGTATTTTTGCTTTCATTGTTTTTACAACCTTATATAATATAAAGTCTAACTAAAACCAACAGATATGACTAAATCCCATCTATCTCCCGCCCCCGGCAGATACGAAAACGGTATGAAATACCGCCGTTGCGGAAAGAGCGGCATCCTTCTACCTGAAATATCTTTAGGGCTATGGCACAACTTCGGCGATGTCAATACTTTCGCCAACTCGCTATCAATGGCACATTATGCATTCGACAAGGGTATCACCCATTTTGACCTCGCCAACAATTACGGCCCTTCCTGCGGCTCTGCAGAAGAAACATTCGGTATGATTATGAAGAAATCATTTATGCTACCGGGATGAATTATTCATTTCTACCAAAGCAGGACATGAAATGTGGCCGGGTCCTTACGGTGATTGGGGTTCCCGAAAATCACTGATGAGCAGCCTCAACCAAAGTTTAAAGCGGATGAACCTCGAATATGTAGACATCTTCTATACCCACCGTTACGATCCCAACACCCCGCTTGAAGAGACACTTCAAACACTCGTTGACATCGTACGGCAAGGTAAAGCGCTATACATCGGCATTTCCAAATACCCTAAAGACAAAGCAGAATTAGCATATAAATACTTGGAAGAGCGGGATGTGCACTGCCTACTCCATCAAGGTAAATACAATCTGTTTAACCGCGAACCGGAAGAAGAAGGTATCCTGAGGCAAGCCAAAGAAAACGGTACAGGATTCATCGCTTTCTCCCCTTTGGCACAAGGATTGCTTACCAACCGCTACCTGAACGGTATTCCCGATGATTCACGCATCGCCAAAGGCGCTTCCTTAAAAAAGAAGCGCTGACAGATGAAGTCTTGAAAAAGATAAAAGCACTGAATGAACTCGCCATCCGTCGCGGTCAGACACTTGCCGAAATGGCGCTTGCATGGATACTGAAAGACGACTTGGTGACCTCGGTTATTATCGGAGCCAGTTCTGTTGGACAATTGGCAGATAATCTGAAAGCGATTGATAATACCGCTTTCTCTGCAGAAGAATTAAAAAACATTTATCAGATTGTAAAATAGTCGCCAATACCCTCGTATGCTATGAAAGAGACTATCTCAAAATGAAAATTGAGATAGTCTTTTTGATATAACCAGTCCCAAAGCGGTAACAACTATTTAAAACCAGCTAATTCCACCGCCTTGAATTATTATTGTGCCACTTTATTGGCACAACAATGCCTATTTATTGGCACAACTGTGCCACCTATATGGCACGGTTATGCCAACGAACTGGCAATGATAGTCTGAAAAGCCATTCATACCCATCTGAATAAAAAGAAAACAAACCAGTTTCTTTGATAGCCCACCGCACATTTAACACATCTATTTTTGAACCTTTTATTTTTTATCTTGTTCTTTCTCCAAAAGCCTAAGGTACCAATAGGGCAGGAATTTATATTTAACCTAAACATTATAGAAGTATGAAGAAATTTATTCCCTTATTATTAGCGGTCTTCGCAATAGCATTCGTATCTTGCGAAAAAGACCCCGACATGGATAAGCTGGACAGCAAGTATCTGGTTTATACCAATTATGACACGAAAGCAGACTTCAAAGCTTTCGAAACCTATTACTTACCGGATAGCATCCTTGTTATCGGCAACAGTAAAGACGCCGAATATTGGAAAGACGAAAGTGCACAGGAAATCCTCAGCGCATACGTTGCCAATATGAACAACCGCGGTTATGTCCGTACAGACAATCGCGAAGACGCCGACCTCGGTTTGCAAGTGAGTTACGTAAAGAGCACTTACTACTTTACGGACTACGGACGCCCCGAATGGTGGTGGAACTACCCGGGCTATTGGGATGCTCCTTACTGGGGTAACTGGGGCGGATGGTACTATCCGTATGCTGTAAACTATGCTTATAGTACCGGTTCCTTCATCACCGAATTGCTGAACCTCGACGCTCCCCAAGGCGAAAAGGAAAAACTTCCCGTGCTGTGGACCAGCTACATGAGCGGGTTATTGAGCGGCTCGACCTCTTTCAACACCAAAATGGCAGTGGAAGGCGTGAATCAGGCTTTTACACAATCTGCCTATCTTAACAGAATGAGTGCCCAGCCGAGATAAACTACCGACTTCTTCTATCCCGATAGAAAGCTATTGTTGAATTTATAAAACAAGAACAAGTATGAAAACATTGAAATATATATCCTTGAGGGCATTCGCAATCGCCGCCCTCGCCCTTGTCTTCGCCATGCCGGCAAAGGCACAGATGACCGATAACGGTTATGCCAACATCGACTGGCAGTTCAATTTCCCCTTAAACAACCACTTTGCCGACAAAAGGCAGCGGGATGGGGTATGAACTTTGAAGGGCGGTTACTTCCTGACGTCCAACTTTGGCTTTGGGAGGCTTCCTGGCTTATCATAGCAACCATGAATATTTCAGCCGTCAGACCTTGCCGGTCGGTACGAGCGGCAGTTTGAATACCGACCAGCAGCATACCGTATTCCAGTTGCCTTTCGGTCTTGCCACACGTTATGCGTGGAACCGTGGCGGTGCATTCCAACCGTATGTGGGTGTAAAACTCGGTACACAGTATGCACAGTTGAAGTCCACTTTCAATGTATTTGAAACCAATAAAGATACATGGGGATTCTACGTATCTCCGGAAATCGGTTTCAACGTTTACCCGTGGGCTTACGGTCCGGGCCTGCACTTCGCAGCCTATTACAGCTACGGGACCAACAAAGGCGACCTCTTCACTTACAGTGTGGACGGTATGAACAACTTAGGTCTGCGTATCGGTATTGCATTCTGACATACACACCTAAAACTTAACAGAATAAATTAATTGTTTCAAAAAAAGAGATGCTGCCTAACGATTTCAAGTTAGCCGGCATCTCCTTTTTTATTCTGATGCGATTGCCTTACTTCAACACAGCCCGATACATCGCTTCCTGTATTCTTTCCCGAATATCCGATTTCAGCAATTTCGCATTCCACACCTCCGGATAAATACGGTTGCTGAGGAATACATACACCAAGCCGTTATCCGGGTCTACCCATGCACAAGTTCCGGTAAAGCCCGTATGTCCGTACACCGATGCCGGAGCGGAAAGGGCGCAGGGACTTTTCGCAGGATTCTGCATATCCGGCTTATCGAATCCCAAACCACGGCGGCATCCCTTGGCAACCGTAGTGGTAAAGAGCCTGCACGTCTCCTTGCTTAAATAACGTTTTCCGTTCAACTCACCGCCATTCAGCAGCATCTGATAAATCTGCGCCACTTCCTCAGCCGTGGAGAACAATCCCGCATTGCCGGAAACACCGCCTTGAAAAGCAGCCGATTCATCGTGTGCAAATCCTTGCAAAACTGTTTTCCGCAGGAAAGGGTCAACGGACGAAGGCACAATCTCCTCTTTAGACAAGAACCGTAACGGAAGATACCCGGTACGCTTCAGCCCATTGGAGTATAAAACTCTTGAGCAAGAAACTCATCCATAGGCATTCCTGCACGTGCCTCAACCACCTGCTGCAGCAGAATGAAGCCCACACAGCTATAACGATACCGTTTATCCCTCAAAGGCGCATCCGCTATCTTTTGGAGATACTCCTTTTTAAAGGACTTATTCAACCAAAGACTGTCACAGACCTGTAAAGTACATTCGGCTGTACGTACTTTCGACGTCAGCCCCGGACGGAAACGGAAATTCGGGTTAGCCCATGTCTGCCGCCCGATACGGGCAGGATGCAGTTTATCCGGTCGTGCCTTAAATAATGTACCCTCGTAACTATCCTCATCAATGGCATCCTGATAGAACAGCAAGGTGGAAGGCAATCCCGACTGGTGGAACAGCAGTTCCCTGACCGTTATATTGCATTATCCGTATCCTGCAGGTAGGAAGATAATCAGACACACGGTCTGTCAGGCTTAAACGGCCTTTATCATAAAGCTTCATTACGGCCAATAAGGTAGCTGTCGTCTTCGTCAAAGATGCAACGTCATATACGGATGCCGGTGTCACCGGAACTGCTTCCTTATTTCCGGTTGTATATGTATAAGTACCGAAAGCCTTATTATACATCTCTTTCCCGTCCTTCAAAACCACTACCTGACATCCCGGATAGGCTCCTTCCCGTATGCCTTCCCGGGCAATCGTATCAATCCGTGCCAAAAAGCGGGAATCCAGGCCATGCTCTTCGGGAATGAAATGAGACTTTGTCTGCGGACTTAAGGTCATCCCTTCTCCGGCGGCAAACAAACTGCCGATACTTGCCGAAAGCCGGCCGTCAGCCACGGCATCCGCATAAAGTATCCCGGCCACCTGCCGCTGTACGTCATCATTCGAAGAATGCGCCAATACCACCGCTTCGGCTGCCGATATGCCCTGACGTATCTGTGGCAGTTGCTTGCCGGGAATAAAGCACACATACACCACCGGAACGTCCGGAGCAAACTCCGCAAAGAAAGACTGATAAGCCGCCAGACGATGCTCGGTAACACATACCAGAATACGTTTATATCCGGACAGTTTATCTCTCAAAGCCTTACGTCCTGCCGCCGGTAAATCTTTTCCCAATTGGAACTCTACCGGATGCGCATATTCGGAAAGCTGCTTGATAAAAGGCCGTATCTCTGCTGCTTCCCCGACATTCAACACCGCAACATCTTTAATCGCCGGATCCAATGGCAGCACTTTCGTCGCATTGCCCAGCACGGTAACAGCCGCCAGATTCAAACGACGAATCAAATCCCGCGTATAGGCGTATTAATTCGGGTTCCCAATCCGGAAAGACGAATAAGAGGCTTCTTATTCAGCCAAGTGCATATTTATAAGTCAATACCTTTCTGCATTTCTCCTCCACCGCCTGCTCCGTCAACTCACCGCGCTTTACGGCAGCCAGTATGGCATCCACTTCTTCTTTTATACGCCGGGGAACGAGCAGTAAGTCATGCCCCGCCTGCAATGCTTTCAAGCAGAGCGACTCATGTTTGGAAACTCCCTTCATAGCCAAAGCATCTGTGAAGACAAGTCCCCGGAACTGCAATTCGCGTGTCAGCAAGTCATAAACCACATTGCGGGAAAGGGAAGAAGGCAATCCGCGCTGCGCCTCAAAAGCAGGCACTTCCAAATGCCCCACCATAATGCCGCCTACCCCTGCCTGAACGGCTTTTCTAAAAGGATACAACTCCACACTGTCCAAACGCTCGCGCGTGAACGGTAAAACCGGAAGCGATTTATGCGAATCCACGTCCGTATCTCCATGCCCCGGAAAATGTTTGGATACCGAGAGTACTCCGCCGTCTTCCAGCCCCCTGGCATAGGCGATAACCTTATTGGCAACGTTCACCGGATTTTCACCGAAAGAGCGGGTGTTGATAACCGGATTTTTCGGATTGATGTTAACATCCGCCACCGGAGCAAAATTCACCTGTACGCCGAGTTCCCGGCACTGCCTTGCCATTTCCCTGCCATACTCATAGAGCAGGGTATCGTTCTGTATACATCCCAGTACCATATTCTTCGGAAAGACGGGTGTACCCCGCAGACGCATGGAAAGCCCCCACTCACCGTCGAACGTAATCAGCAGAGGAATATCCGCCATGCGTTGCGCTTCATTCGTCAGCATAGCCTGGTTTTGCATCAGTCCGCCGGAAAACAGCAAACCGCCGACTTTATAATCCTCGACAACCTTGCGCAGCAACTCCTTGTTGCCCTTGTCCTGATAGGGGGCGATTGTATAGATAAAAAGCTGTCCTATCCGCTCTTTCAGGCTGAGTGTGCCCAAAACCGAATCCACCACTGCCTGCATCGCACATCATCCACTGCCGACCTCACCAGCAATGGCTCCACGGGGGAAACAACGGCAGGTGTCGCCGGACAACGTTTCGCATCCGAAGCAAAACGCCCGCAACATCCCATTATAACCAGTATAAACAGTAACAGCCTTTTCATCCGCTATTCCTTCGTCAGTGTCAAATCCAATTCTCCTACAAAAATGCCGCTTCTCCCGGTGTGCAATACCGGAATACTCTTCCCCTCCGCATTCAGGCAGAAAGCCGGTTTCTCCATAAAAGTATGGGAATGGCCGCCCAATATTACATCAATTCCCCTGGTTGCCGCCGCCAGCTTCTCATCGCAGACTTCATTTTTAAGACGGAAGCCGAGATGGGAAAGACAGATAACGACATCACACCCTTCCTTGGTCCGCAAAAGGTCGGTTACTTCCTGCGCCGCAACAATAGGATCGTTGTATACAATGCCTTCACACTTATCGGCCTGTACCAGCCCTTCCATCTTGGGACTCACCCCGAACACTCCGATTTTCATATCTCCGCGTTCCAGGACTACATAAGGTTTCACCAGTCCCTCAAGAACTGTTCCGGTGACATCGTAATTGGCACATACCACCGGGAAGTGGGCCATACGGAACAAACGCGCCATATTATCCAGCCCGAAGTCAAACTCATGATTACCGATAGTCATGGCATCATAGCCCATAAGGTTCATCATCCGGACTTCCACCTCGCCCCGGAAAAGATTGTAATAGGGAGTACCTTGCGAAATGTCGCCGCAGTCAAAGAGCAGGACATCCGGATTCTTGGTACGGAAATCTTTCAGAAAAGTAGCGCGGCGTACCACACCGCCCGCCCCTGCATACGGTCGGCAGCGTGCAGGTCAATCGGTTCGATACGGCTGTGAGTGTCACTTGTGTGCAGAATGACCAATTGCTTGGTCTGCTGTGCCGATGCTGTCAGCAATGCACAGAACATCAGCAGGCAATATATAGATATACGTTTCATCGAATTCTCTTTTTTAGTTTTCTGTTCTTAATCTTCCACGGTGATTCGTCCTTCCATGCGCGAAGTAATCTTCTTGCCTGCTGCCGTCTGTTGCTCTACATAGTCCATAAACAGACCGCGCAAGGTCGCACCCGGCGGACAATCTCTCTTTTCGGCCTGAATCAGGGCGGTCATATCGCTATTGCCGTCGGCCAGATAATCGATAGTGGCAACCGTGTACAGTTTGTCGTCGACAACCGGCTTGCGGCTACAGTAGCCCCCAGCAACTTTCCGCTTTTGGTAATCCGCAACTTCACGCCGCTGACTCCTTCGCCGCCCACGTGCCGCAATGCTCTCAAACAGTTGCTTCAGATAAACACCTTTCAAAGTCACGACACAAAGTGAGTTCTCGAACGGCAGTATTTCGTAGATGTTGCCGCAAGTAATGGGGCCTTCCGTCAGCACGTTCCGCAATCCACCCATATTCACAAGCCCCATATCGGCAGGTTTTCCAAGCACCTGCGCAGCCGCTCCGCGCAGCACATCGGCCACCAGATTGGAAAGGAGGCTTTCGGGAGCTCCTTTATCCATAGACATCTCGGCAGTGCCACTACCCGGTACATCATACTGTCTATCTTCGCCTTGTAGGGGGCAAGCAACGCCATGGCTTCCGCATCGGGAGCAACATCATAGGTAGAGTCTATCGGCTGCATGCGCCCTTCGGCTTTTGTCACTTCGTAGGCCGAATGGCAAGATGCAAACAAAAACATCACTGCCAACGCTGTTCCTGAGACGATTTTCAAATAACATTTCTTCATATTCATCCATTTTTAAATTGCTACAAATATACTTTTCTTTTGCTGTAATCCCAAAGAGGAACGGCATTTCTTTCCATCCGGCAAAAAAGAAAAAGAGTACATCTCTTTGTCAATCAAAAGAAAAACTCTACCTTTGCACCGCTTTCGCGCAATCGCTGTCAGGACACCGAGTGAGAAGCCTGGTATGTTGCGTTGTAACGATGAAACAATTTAATAATAAAAACAATGGATTTAATTAAAATTGCAGAAGAAGCATTTGCTACCGGCAAACAACACCCGAGCTTCAAGGCAGGTGACACTGTTACAGTAGCATATCGTATCGTCGAAGGTAACAAAGAACGTGTACAGTTGTACCGTGGCGTTGTTATCAAGATTGCCGGACATGGAGAGAAGAAGCGTTTTACTGTACGTAAGATGTCTGGTACTGTAGGTGTAGAACGTATTTTCCCGATTGAATCACCGGCTATCGACAGCATCGAAGTGAACAAAGTGGGTAAAGTTCGTCGCGCTAAATTGTACTACCTGCGTGCTCTTACCGGTAAGAAAGCAAGAATTAAAGAAAAAAGAGTTAACGGTTAATCCCAAACTCCTATTTCTAAATAAAAAGGGAAGCCGAATTGATTCGGTTTCCCTTTTTTAATGTCTCAAATACCTCATCCCACGGAATGGAATTATTCGTCTTACGGAACGGACAAATGTCCCTTCGCCCGCTATCCCATATGAATAAAAAATGCGAAAAGCAAAAGGAGTACAAACAAACCTGCATTTTCTACAAGCATTTTCTTTTTTCGTGGGATTAACAAAGATTTTTCATTATAGTGAAAAAGTTTGATACGGTTGAAAACTTTATTTAGTGTATATCCCAAAAAAAATACCGCCCAGCCGTGAAATCATATTCCGGCAGGGTGGCTATATTTTCAATCAAAGACTGAGCTTATTTAATATCTCTCAACTCCCAGCCAACGCACTGGCTCCCAGCACAGCAGCATCAGAGTCTTTCAGTTCGGACATCATCAATTTGGCCTTGCCCTTGTAAATCATCAGGATATTGTCATCAATAGCTTTCTGGATAGCTTGAAGATGTAATCTCCGGACTTAGCCAACCCACCGAACAGAATAATTGCTTCGGGACTGGAGAAAGCAATGAAGTCTGCAATAGCCTCTCCCAGAATAGTACCGGTAAAGTCAAAAATATCCTGTGCCAGCTTGTCACCTTGAACGGCTGCATCGTACACATCCTTAGAGGTGATGTTTTCGGCCGGAATGGAACGCAACAAACTCGGTTCGGTACGTGCAGTAAGGAACTCACGTGCAGTACGCGCCACACCGGTAGCCGAACAGTAAGTTTCCAGACAGCCGTGGCGACCGCATCCGCAGAGACGACCGTTTTCGCGACGTATGATAGTGTGTCCCAACTCTCCGGCAAAACCGTCGTGTCCGTATACCATTTGTCCGTTGATAACGATACCGCTGCCTACACCCGTACCCAGCGTTATCATGATGAAATCTTTCATACCGCGTGCAGCACCGTAGGTCATTTCACCGATAGCGGCGGCATTGGCGTCATTGGTCAGTGCCGTAGGGATGCCCAAACGTTCTTCAAACATGGCTGCCAAAGGAATTACTCCTTTCCACGGAAGATTCGGGGCAAACTCGATTGTACCGCTATAATAGTTGCCGTTAGGAGCACCGATACCGATACCTTTTATTTTATCAACACCGCCATTTGCGATAATCAGCGGAAGAAGATTCTTGCATACTTCGTCTACGTAATTGTCTGCCTCATCATAAGCTCCCGTCTTGATGGAACCACTTGCAAGAATAGTGCCACGTGCATCTACGATACCAAAGACGGTGTTCGTTCCGCCTATGTCAATCCCCACTACATAGGGTTTTTCCATGTTTGAATTCATGATATTTACTTTTTTGTTTAAAGGGTTAGTTATAACATTAATGGTTACAAATTACACAAAGAAAAACGACACTGCAAAATCTTTTTTTTAAAAACTTCACGTCAATTGCAAACTTTTCGTCACATTGCTGCGTCTAATAGTTAAAATCAATAAGAACAAAGCTATAAACAGGAAAAACGTGATACAACTGAAAGACATCAACAAGACCTATAATAACGGAGCACCGCTACACGTACTCAAAGGCATCGACCTTGATATCCGAAAAGGAGAGTTCGTCTCTATTATGGGAGCGTCAGGCTCCGGAAAATCCACGCTCCTCAACATCTTAGGCATTTTGGACAACTACGATACAGGAGAATATTACCTGAACGGTACGCTTATCAAGAACCTGAGCGAAAACAAAGCCGCCGAAATACCGCAACCGTATGATTGGCTTTAATCTTCCAGTCATTCAATCTGATTTCCTTCCAAGGATGCGGTTAGAGAATGTGGCCTCTTCCTCTCTTCTGAT
>ENA-OQCE01001199-OQCE01001199.1-human-gut-metagenome-genome-assembly--contig:-NODE-1199-length-11071-cov-1.676352_pt1 | contig 11071 bp, 10 predicted proteins | sample MGYA00242495_ERZ504572 | MGnify/ENA primary metagenome ERZ504572 (study PRJEB26092, sample SAMD00036228) | human gut metagenome | host: Homo sapiens | study: EMG produced TPA metagenomics assembly of...
CTACCAAATATGTGCCGGAACGGCTCGTATTTGCTGGAATGAAGTGCGCATACATACTGATAATAAGGAAGTAAAACCATCCAATCTCTCCATGTACATCCGCCAGAATCCCAATGCGAAGTGGTTCAGCCTGATAAAGACCCAGTTGTATGTCTACAACTGGTCCGGACGGGACTCTACACGCTGGATAAACCGTACATTGAGGAAATTAGGGGATGCTCCTGTCATATACAGTGAGGAGGAAACCAATCGGACCAGGGAAGAGATCACTAAGCTGTGCAGAATATGCTATATGGGTGCTCTGGTGGAACCGATACGCCAAGTCAAAAAGAAAAAGATGAGGTTAGTCTATAAGGTGACAACCGGCAAACCCTATAAAGTGCGTACCTTGAAATATGATATCCGGGACAGTAAAATAAAGGAATACATGCGGCAGGATTCTGCAGTAACCCTCTTATCCGAAGGCATGTATTTTGATGTCAATGTATTGGATGCAGAACGTCAGCGTATCACGAACAAACTGCTTCAGAACGGATATTATAAGTTCAATAAAGAGTACATCTCTTATACCGCAGATACTGTCCGCAATTCTTACCTGGTAGATTTGACGTTGCATTTGGCTCCATACAAGCAGCACAACGAGGATACACCGCAGAATCACCAACAGTACACTATCAATAAAGTGAGTTTCATTACAGACTATAATGTGTTGCAGGCATCTGCCTTGAACAGCATCGAGGTAAATGATTCATTGCACTACAAAGGATTCCCCATCTACTACAAAGACAAGCTTTATCTGCGTCCCAAAGTGCTGACCAACAATCTGCGCATCATTCCGGGAACTCTCTATAATGAGCAAAACGTGCAGCGCACCTACTCCAACTACGGACGCCTGCAAGCCCTGAAATACACCAACATCCGTTTTTTCGAAGTACAGCAGAGTGACAGTGCAAAGCTCAACGCCTATGTGATGCTGACCAGAGGCAAGCATCAGTCCGTATCCTTTGAAGTGGAAGGCACAAACTCTGCCGGCGACTTGGGAGCTGCCGCTTCAGTGGCTTTTCAGCACCGCAACATGTTCAAAGGTTCCGAAACATTCATGTTCAAGCTACGTGGGGCATACGAGGCTGTGTCTGGTTTGCAGAGCTCCTTAAATCAAGACTATATAGAATTAGGTGCGGAAGCAACTATCAACTTTCCACAGTTCATGTTTCCCTTTGTATCCAGCGATTTCAAACGGAGGATAAGGCTACTACAGAATTCGGCTTGCAATATAACTACCAGATGCGGCCTGAATTCACACGTATTGTGGCGTCTGCCGGATGGAGCTACAAATGGGGAGTACAACAACAGCGTTCGCAGCATCGCATTGATTTACTGGACATCAATTATCTGTACATGCCCAGCATAGACCAGAGATTTAAAGAGGATTATCTGGAGAAAGACGAGAACTACATCCTCAAATATAATTATGAAGACCGTTTTATTGTCCGCACCGGCTATAGCTATATTTATAACAGTGCCGGAAAGGCTTTGATGAATAATTCCGGCATCGGAAATTCCTATACCATCCGCTTCAATTTTGAATCAGCGGGCAATTTGTTGTATGCTGTGGCAAAGCTCGGAGGAATGAAGAAGAATGCATCGGGAGAATACACTTTATTAAACATTCCTTTTGCCCAATACCTGAAAGGCGATTTTGACTTTGCCAAGAACCTGGTCATTGACAACCGCAATTCATTGGCATTTCATTTTGGTGTCGGTATCGCCATTCCATACGGCAATGCAACAATGCTTCCATTTGAAAAACGCTACTTTTCCGGTGGCGCCAATAGTGTGCGCGGATGGTCTGTACGTGATTTGGGGCCCGGTTCTTTCCCCGGCGATAATAACTTCATGAACCAGTCGGGAGACATCAAGCTGGATGCCAGCATTGAATACCGCACACGGTTATTCTGGAAATTCAGAGGGGCTCTCTTTGTAGATGCCGGGAATATCTGGACAATACGGGATTATAAAGACCAGCCGGGAGGTCAGTTTAAATTTGACAAGTTCTATAAGCAGATTGCTTTGGCATATGGTTTAGGACTGCGTCTTGACTTAGATTTCTTTGTATTGCGTTTCGACGGAGGTATGAAAGCAATCAATCCAGCTTACGAGAAGAAAAAAGACCGTTATCCCATTATTCATCCTAAATTTAGCCGCGATTTTGCTTTCCACTTTGCTGTGGGATATCCGTTCTAAAAATATAAATGACTATGGATAAATGATACTGGATAATTAGCATATACATTTACCCATTATCATTTATCCATTATCCCATTACTTAAAGGCGTAATAGCTGTCAATCATTGTCGCTTGACGTGCTGCAGCCACACCTTGGGCATCCAGTGTCACTGTCATTTCCTCACCGTTCGGAAGGGTCATTTGTGCAGTGCCGTCATTGTTCATTTGCAGCAATTCTGTGCTGACACCATCGGCAACAACATTCCAAGTATTCAACTCTTTGTTGTAAATGAGTTCCATAGAAGCGGTCTCACCTTCTTTGGTGATAGAATAGCCGTTTTCAAGTGTCTCTACCAGGTAGTCACCGTTTTCACCTTTCACTTTCTTTACATCACCAATGCTGGCCATAGGGTTTGAACCACTCCAGAATTCGATGGAGTTGATGACCAACGCATCGGCCAGATAGCAAACGCCATATACCGGGATAATATTGAATGCCAAATAAACCAGTTCGTTTACAAACTTGGTACCAATACCTTGATTCCAGCTGACCAGTTTACTATGCAGTCCAAAAGAACCGATACAAGAACTGAAAAGAAACGAGCCGCAAATCATTACGGTCGCAGCCATCTTCAAATTGAACTTTTTCATAATCACTCTTTTTTATTTTACTGTGTTTAATAGCTTTATAGCTCATTGAGTTATTTTAAGCATCCGCAAATATAGGATTTTTTACGAAAATACATCCTATTTGAGCTTAAAATCTGTTTTCAGTAAAACAGAAGTGTCTATCTATGAGCTTTTTGAGAAAGAGCCTTTCCGATCCAACGGTCAACGGCAAACTTGCCCGGGCCTATGATATACATCAATATGAACACTACCAGGTACACAAAAGCCAGCTCTTTCGTGGCAAACGAGTCATTGCCATGAATTACAAAAAAGGCAACAGCCATTGTAAACACCATTGGTATCATAGCCAAACGATAGAGAAAACCTATAATGAATGCCATGGAGCATGCCAATTCACCGAAGATAGCCAATCCTAAAGACAGCGGGCTGCCTACACCCAATGGGTCTGGGAAAACAGCCGACAGCTCTTGAAAGTTAGTCCACTTCTGGATACCGTGGTTCATTAATAATATACCGAATACAATTCTTGCAATTAATAGCATAGCAGATGTTGCCGTTCCGTCCGGTTTGACGGGAAATAAAAGTCGTTTTAACATATTCATTCATTTTTAAGTTCGTATATGAACTATAACAAATATTACTCAATAAAAGTTTACTGCCGCTTCAAGGGTTTGATGATAATCCGTAAAGACAGGTCATAGGTAAAGTAACTCCACATCCAGTCTACGAAGATGGAAAGACGATTTTTTACACCCACAATACTCATCAAATGGATGAACAGCCACACAGCCCATACCGGAAAACTTCCAAAACGCAGCTTCTTAAGCTCGACTACGGCATGATTGCGGCCAATGGTCTCCATGGAGCCTTTGTTTTGATATATAAACGGTTGCAGCGGCAGGCATGCTTCTGCACGCTGCAAGTTCCTTATCAAGTTGCGGGCCTGCTGGATGGCTGGTTGCACCACTTGCGGGTGTCCTTTGGGATACTCCTCAGAAATCATAAGGGCCGTATTCCCGATAGCGAAAATATTGGGATATTGAGAAAGACGGTTATAAGTGTCCACCTTCAAGCGGTTTCCCGGTCCATAGGCAGGCAATCCTTGAAGGCTGTTTGCTTTGACACCGGCCACCCAGAATACATTTTTTTTGGTATTGCTTGCGGTCCCATCATTCAATGCCAACTGATAATTCTCGTATCCCATCACCCGTTGATTCAATTTAATTTCCACATCATGCTTCTTCAGATAATCAGTCACTTCTTTGGAAGACTTTTCAGAAAAGGCAGACAAAAGCCTGGAAGAGCCATCCAACAAGATGATACGCTTCTCATTGATATTCAAGCCTGGATAGTTTTGAGAAAGGACAAACTTTCTCATCTCGGCCAGAGTAGCGGACAACTTTATTTCCGTAGCTCCACCACCTACAATGGCAAAGGTCATCAGACGCCTGCGATCTTCTTTATTACCGGTGTTCTGGGCTTGTTCAAAACTATCCAATATCTGGTTTCGGTTGAACAAGGCTTCCGAAGTATTCAATTTTCGTACTAGCTTTAATCCATCGAAGCCACCGCCTACGATTACCCATCGTTTCTGCCCCTCTTTATCGAGAATGTTCATTGCTGTTTTCATTAATTCAATATCATGTTGTTCTTTGTAATATTAAAATAACAGTATAACTGAGGAAAGCTCTATAAATGATGTGGTTAAAAAGAGTGAACCCCACATGCAATGTAGAAATGAACATAAAAGAGAAAAATAGGAAACAAAAAGAAGGGTAACATTGTTGTAATGAAGAACATAAAACAAAACTTTGCCCACGGAAGTTTTCTACAAGCAAATGGACACTAAATTGACAAAATGGATATTACCAATATTGATGCTGATTACAGAAACGGCTGTTCATGCACAAACACACCTTGCAGAAGCAAAAAACTCTGTGGACTCAATTTCTACGTATCCGATAGACTCGCTTCCCAAGAAACGCAGTTTTTTCGGAAAAATTTTGAATTACTTCAACGATGCCAACAAAGAAAAGAAAAACAAGAAATTTGATTTCAGCATTATAGGCGGGCCTCATTATTCCAGTGACACCAAATTTGGAATCGGACTGGTGGCGGCAGGACTCTACCGTACCGACCGGAACGATAGTATTCTCCCTCCGTCCAATGTCTCTCTGTATGGGGATGTCTCCACGGTGGGATTCTATTTGCTGGGAGTACGTGGAAACCATCTGTTTCCCCAAGACAAATACCGGTTGAACTACAATCTGTATTTCTATTCTTTCCCAAGCCTTTACTGGGGACAAGGATATGACAATGGAGCCAATGATGACAATGAGAGTGAATACGATGCTTTCAAGCGCAGGTTAAGGTGGACTTCATGTTCCGGATGGCACGTAACTTTTATATCGGTTCAATGACAGCATTTGATTACGTGTATGGGCATGACTTTGAAAAACCGGAATTATGGAAAGGAATGAAAGCGCACAGCACCAACGTGAGCTTGGGGTTTTCCTTGTTGTATGATTCACGCGATTTTCTGACAAATGCCTATAAAGGATATTACCTACGGATAGACCAGCGCTTCAGTCCGGCCTTTTTGGGAAATAAATACGCATTCAGCAATACGGAACTGACGACCAGCTATTACCAGTCCGTGTGGAAGGGTGGGGTGTTGGCAGGCCAGTTCCATACTCTGCTGAACTACGGAAATCCGCCCTGGGGACTGATGGCAACATTGGGAAGTTCCTATTCTATGCGTGGCTATTATGAGGGACGCTACCGTGACAAGTGTGCAATGGATGCCCAGCTGGAACTACGCCAACATGTATGGAAGCGAAATGGAGTTGCCGTATGGGTAGGGGCGGGAACCATATTCCCGAATTTCTCGGAATTGGAGGCCAGGCATATTCTTCCTAATTATGGTTTCGGCTACCGCTGGGAGTTCAAAAAGAGAGTAAACGTACGTTTGGATTTAGGTTTTGGCAAACACCAGACCGGATTTATATTCAATATCAATGAAGCTTTTTAGAGACATAAAAAAATGGTTCGACAATCAGGAACATTTGTTCTATCTGTTTCTGGTCATTCTGATAGTGCCCAATGTAGTGCTATGCTTTACAGAACCCATATCATGGACGGCAAAGATATGTAATATCCTGCTACCCCTTTCTATATATTATGCTGTAATGGCTTGGTCGAGAAACTGTGGCAGGATCATTCTGGCTGCTATTTCCGTTCATCTTCTTCGGAGCCTTCCAGCTTGTATTACTATATCTTTTCGGTCAGTCCATTATCGCAGTGGATATGTTTCTGAATCTGGTGACAACCAATTCAAGCGAGGCGCTGGAACTGCTGGACAATCTGATACCTGCCATCGTTATTGTGGTAGTGCTCTATATACCTGCATTAATTCTGGCAACCATATCCATTGTACACAAACGCAGACTGTCCGAAGCATTCATCCGGCAAGCTCGCCGTCGCACTCTGTATGTGCTGTCTGCCGGAATATTATCCTTAGGCAGTGCTTATTTGACAGATGACCGGTATGAGCTGAAATCCGAACTGTATCCTGCCAACGTATGCTACAACATAGCACTTGCCTTTCAACGGACGGCCCAAACGCGGAATTATCACAAGACCTCTAAAGATTTTACCTTTCATGCTAGAAGTACTCATCAGGCTGATGAAAGGGAAGTATATGTAATGGTGGTGGGAGAAACCTCACGGGCATGCAACTGGGCTTTGTACGACTATGAACGGGAAACTAACCCGGGACTGTCGGGCATTGGCGGACTGACAGCTTTCAGCCATGTGCTGACAGAATCAAACACCACCCACAAGAGTGTTCCGATGTTGCTGTCACCGGTCAGTGCTTCCAGTTTTGATTCCATCTATTATCAAAAAGGGATTATCACAGCATTCAAGGAAGCCGGTTATCAGACCGCCTTTTTCTCGAACCAGCGCTATAACCACTCATTTATAGATTTCTTCGGCAAAGAAGCCGACACGTATGATTTCATTAAAGAAGATGTGGGGGATTCCAATTACAACCCCTCTGATGACAAACTGTTGAAACTGGTAGCAAAAGAACTGGGCAAAGGAGTTTCCAGGCAATTTATAGTTCTCCACACTTACGGTTCTCATTTCAATTATAAAGAGCGCTATCCGGCAGAGCAGGCTTTCTTCCTGCCGGACATGCCCGTTGACGCGGAAGTGAAATACAAAGACAACCTGATCAATGCCTATGATAATTCTATCCGCTACACGGATAATTTTCTGGTTCGTCTGATAGATATGCTTCAAAAACAACATGTCAATTCTGCCTTGATATACACTTCAGACCATGGAGAAGATATTTTCGATGACAACCGGCATCTCTTTCTGCATGCCTCACCGGTACCTTCCTATTATCAGATACATGTGCCATTCTTTATTTGGATGTCCGACAACTACCGGCAGAGATACCCATCGTTATTGGAGCCGCACAAGCCAATAGGCAGAAGAATGTATCTTCCAGTGCCTCATTCTTCCAGACAATGCTGGAAATAGGTGGAGTGGAGACCCCATACCGGAATGACTCTTTATCTGTCACCAGCGCTCTGTTTATCGAAAGACCCAGAGTCTATCTGAACGACCACAATGAAGCCCGCACACTGGATGATGTCGGTATGCTCAAGGAAGACTTCAAGATGCTGGAAGAGAAAGGCATCAGGTAATCAGGGAAAGAGAGCAGGCTGTTGCTATTTTGCCCTGATTCTTGATATAAAATTCTGAATCACCGGATACATCTCCTCTACCGTATTCAGCTCCATGCAAGCCGTCTCCAACGGGCACCAGCCGGTCTTGTCACGGTTAATGATATGGGGGAACCTCTTGGGCAAAAGTCGTTTCAATTCCTGCTTCGCACAGCAATGCCAGCGCAGGAGTGCTGATTATATCGGCATAGACCGTTTTAAAGCCTCCCAGTACCATCAAAGCAGCGGCACCTTTCCCTATAACCTTATCGGCAATGGCAGCCCCCTTCATAAATGCAGAATCTGCCTGGTACAAATCATACAAATCCGCTACTCCCCGTTGGGTGAAAGTACGGACTTCCTCCCGGTTCTTCATAACACAAGAGTATCCTCCCTTGTGCAGTATGTCAATGATACTCTCCATTTTATAAAGTCTCTTGTTTCAACTGTTCTACAAATTTGTCAATACGATGCAGTTCTTTGGGAATATCAATCGTTTGCGGGCAATGCGGAGAACACTGGTTGCACCCGGTACAATGGTCGGCCTGTCTCAGTTTGGGTACACTTCGGTCATATCCTACGAGAAAAGCACGGCGTGCTTTCCGATAATTCTCATCCTGGCTGCTTTCCGGCACATTTCCTTCATTGACACATTTATTGTAATGTATCAAGATGGCAGGAATGTCAATTCCATACGGGCAAGGCATGCAGTACTTGCAGTCGTTGCAAGGTATGGTGGGGTACTCCATCATCAAATCTGCCGTATCATACAGATACTGAGTTTCTTCTTCTGTGAGTGGTACCAATGGAGAGTAAGTACGGATGTTATCCTGCAAATGTTCCATATAAGTCATGCCGCTCAGCACTGTCAGTACATCCTGGGAGAACCGGCATAACGGAATGCCCAAGACGCCACACTGCGTTCGGGTTCGCGCTGCTTCAGTCGTGCCACAATATGGTCGGGGACATTGGAGAGCCGCCCACCCAGCAGAGGCTCCATAATGACAGCAGGGATCTTACGCTTGGCCAGCTCGTCATACAGATACTCTGCCTTGAAGTTGCTGCCCGAAGCATGTTTCCAGTCCACATAATTCAACTGTATTTGTACAAAATCCCAATGAACTTCACCACGGTCATGCATCTGCAAGGCATAGTCATAGACTTCGATATCGCCGTGGAACGACCATCCCAAACGGCGGATGCGTCCTGCTTCACGCTCCTTGACAAGAAAATCAATCATACCGTTGTCTATGTAGCGTTTGCGGAATTGCTCCATGCCACCGCCACCAATCATGTGTAGCAGATAGTAGTCTATATAGTCCACCTGTATATCCTCGAATGACTTACGGTACATGGCAATGGAACCCTCGCGAGTCCAGGTATCAGGATGAAAATTGGATAGTTTGGTGGCAAGATAGAACGATTCGCGCGGGTGGCGTTTCAGAGCTATTCCCGTAGACTTCTCACTCCATCCTTGTACATACATCGGAGACGTATCGAAATAATTCACACCATGGGCAATGGCATAATCCACCAGTTCGTTCACAGCATCCTGGTCTATCATTTCCCCTTTTCCATCCGGAGCAGGAACGGTAGGCCAGCGCATACAACCATATCCTAAAATAGAAACTTTGTCACTCCCCAAACCGGGAAAACTACGATAGGTCATTTTATCCGTCGGAATGGGACCCAACGCTTTACTACCTTCACTGCTCCCTTCCTTAGAACCACATCCATAGAGGGCAGCAGTAGATGTGGCGGCTGTAATCCCCACTATCTTCAAGAAATCACGACGGTTCATATTGTTTTTATGATGTTCTTCCATACTTATAGAAATTCTACTTTGTTATATAATCCGATGTCTTTCATGCCCTTCCACATAGATGGCACTAAACGGACGGGCCGGACAAAGATTCTCGCATGCCCCGCAGCCGATACAGCGCTCCACATTGATTACCGGAATCTTTGGAGAATCCTTGTCTTCAGGTATACTCGGCACCATTTGTATGGCTCCCGTCGGGCAATGGCGTGCACAGTTGCCACACTGCACACCATCCGTCAGTGGTATGCAATTTTTCTTTACCCACACGGCATGCCCTATCTGAACGGATGATTTATCAGCTTTGGTTATCGGACGGATAGCCCCTGCAGGACATACCTCCGAACATTTTGTACATTCCGGTCTGCAATAGCCGCGTTCGTATGACATTTCCGGTTGCATCAATTTCCTTAAGTCCGCAGAAGGACGAAGAACCTGATTGGGACATGCCGACACACAGAGCTGGCAGGCCGTGCAGTGTTGCGCCATATTGCGGGCACTCAATGAGCCGGGAGGAGTGAGGGGAGTGCTTCGCTCGGGAATCTTCTTATCCTCAATGGCTGCCAGTCCTCCGTCTACTTTCTTTTCCTGCGCTTTTAAAACAGAAGTGGCTGCAACCAGAGCCGTTGCTGTGAAAAAACTGCGGCGGGTTTCGTTTATCTGTTCCGAATTAGCCTTGCCCGCAGCAGGTTTGCCGAAAGGATGATACTTGTAGGAAATGGCTCCATGCTTGCACTTCTCAATGCAGTTCATGCAAACCACACACCGGCTTGCATCAATCTGATGCTCCTTAAAGTTGATGCAGGCTGCCTTGCAGTTGCGTGAACAAAGACTGCATTGGTTGCACTTTTCCGAATCTATTGTGATGCGGAAAAGCGAATAACGTGAAAGGAAGCCCAAGACCGTTCCTACCGGGCAAATCGTATTACAATAGGTTCGTCCGTTGCGTCCGGCCAGAACAACAAGCACAGCCAAAGCAGCGGCAGCAATAATAAAAGTCGGCAGGCTCTTCAACCATACATCCGTTTCATAAAAGGCATAACTGTCTGCCCGTTCAGCCAGATAAGCAAGCAGATTGTTGCCCCATTGCCATATAGGTTGAAAAAGATTATTGGCAATACGTCCGTATGCACTATAGGGTGCAAGTAGAGCAGCCAATGAACCAATTCCGGCAATCAAAGCAATGATAAACACACCCAATACGCCATAGCGCAGCCAAGATAAGGCCGGAGAATAAGAGTAAGGAAGCTTCCTGCGTTTTTTAGGTTGCCAGCCAGCCATGCCAGTATATCCTGAAATACCCCTAAGGGGCAAATCACAGAACAATAGATACGCCCGCATACCAAAGTGAGAATTACAAGAAACAATATCACTCCCACATTTAGCGCCAATACAGCCGGCAAAAACTGGATTTTGGCCAACCAGCCGAACCACCCATGCAACGTTCCCGTAAAATCAAGGAACAACAAGGTGATGAGTACAAAGCAAATCATTGCAAAAGTCAGTCTAATCTTCCGTAACATGATAATCCTTTATTTTGAGTTCCTAAACTATATCAGCGATATGAGTACAAAACAACTGCCGAAATAGTGAAATTTTATTTATGCAAAAATACATAAAAAAAGAAAGGTATCATCATTCAATGGAATTAAAAACGAAA
>ENA-OQCE01001200-OQCE01001200.1-human-gut-metagenome-genome-assembly--contig:-NODE-1200-length-11067-cov-13.237843_pt1 | contig 11067 bp, 11 predicted proteins | sample MGYA00242495_ERZ504572 | MGnify/ENA primary metagenome ERZ504572 (study PRJEB26092, sample SAMD00036228) | human gut metagenome | host: Homo sapiens | study: EMG produced TPA metagenomics assembly of...
ACGCACGGCGCCTTTCTCTCGCAGGGAACGGGCGCGACTGCGTTATCCCCCCGCTTTGAGGAACCGCACCGCGTGTGGCGCATCTCCATGGAGCACTTCTACAACTCGGGCCCCCAGGCTCAGCAACGAGGATTCGTAGGCACAGGTCCACAAGAAGCGAGGTGCTTGCTTGCGAGCGTATTGAGACGGCGGCGCCCGCGGCGCTGCCCGCATCCGGACAAGACATGTGCCACAGCGGACAGCTTACACAGGAAGAACACCGTCAACGTCGTGAGCAGGCGCGGGGCAAGGCCGCTCCCAAAGACCGTCGCACTTCCTCGGCCCCCGAGGGCGAAGTCGACATCCCACGAGCGACCGAGCAGGCGCTTCTCAACCCCACCGACACGGCGCCCGACAACGCCGACCCCGGCATGGGCTATATCTTTGAGCATACGCGCGGCCGCAAATGCCTGGTCTTTGCCAACTCGCGCGAGGAGGCAGAGGCCGTGTGCTCCATGCTGCGCAGCTACTGCGAGAGCCGGCACGAGCCCGACCGTTTTCTCATCCATCACGGCAATCTTTCGGCATCGCTACGCGAGACGGCCGAGGAGCTCATGCGCGACGAGGAGCAGACGCAGACAACCGTCACCACCTCTACGTTGGAGCTCGGTATCGATATCGGCCGCCTGGAGCGCGCCTTCCAGATTGACGCGCCGTTTACCGTTAGCTCCTTTTTGCAGCGCATGGGGCGCACGGGCCGTCGCGATCTTCCGCCCGAGATGTGGTTTGTCATGCGCGAGGAAGAGCCCGAGCCGCGCACGATGATGCCCGAAACCATTCCCTGGAAGCTCCTGCAGGGTATCGCGCTCGTACAACTCTATCGCGAGGAAAAGTGGGTCGAGCCACCCAAGCTCGATCGTCTCCCCTACAGCCTGCTCTATCACCAGACTATGTCGACCCTCACCAGCACCGGCGAGCTCACGCCGGCCGAACTTGCCCAGCGCGTGCTCACGCTCAGCTATTTCCACCGTGTCTCGGCAGACGATTACCGCGTGCTGCTACGTCACCTCATTAAGATCGACCATATCCAGGTCACCGAAGGTGGCGGGCTCATCGTGGGTCTCGCGGGCGAGCGCATCATCAACAACTTTAAGTTCTACGCCGTGTTCCAGGAAAACGAGGAGTTTACCGTCCGGAGCGAATCGGCCGAGCTGGGCACGATCGTTAATCCGCCCCCGCCCGGTGAGCGCATCGCCATCGCCGGACACTGTTGGATTGTCGAGGAAGTGGACTGGAAGCGCCACACTGTCTTTGCCACGCAGGTCAAGGGCCGGGTGCCGGCCTACTTTGGCGACTGCCCCGGCGACATTAACACGCATGTGCTCGAGCGCATGCGCAAGGCGCTCAACGAGCACGCGACATATCCGTACCTTATGGGTAACGCACGGGCCCGCTTGGCGCAGGCTCGTCATACCGCCGAGATTTCGGGGGCGGGAACCAAGCCGCTCATTAACCTGGGCGGCGATACCTGGGTGCTCTTCCCCTGGCTGGGCAGCTACGCCTTTTTGGCGCTCGAGCGCATGCTCAAGATTAAATGTGCCGCGGAGCTGGGCCTTCGCGGGCTCGATCCGTCACGCCCGTACTTTATGCAGTTTAAGATGAAGGCCGACGAGGAGACGTTCTTTGAGGTGCTCGCCGCCGAGGCCGAAAAGGACTTCGATCCCATCGAGCTCGTCTATCCTGGCGAGGTGCCTTACTTTGACCGCTACGACGAGTTTGTTCCCGAAGAGCTCGTGCGCAAGGCTTTGCCGAAGGCGTGCTCGACATCGAGGGTATGAAGCAGCGCGTTCTCGGCTGGCGCGACCACGCCTAAGACCAGTCTTTTTTGGGACGGGGAGACTTACTTGTCGTGAAGGACGGTGCCGAGGAAGTCGGTGTCGAAGGGCACGGCTTCGGCAAAGGCGTAGTCGCCGTCGCTGGCGATGAGCAGGTAGTTCTCCTCGCCGCCGAACTCCGTATCGCCACAAGGCGCCACCCAAGCGCGGTTGAACACCTCAAGTGCCGTGGCAACGCAATCGCGCAGGAACGTCACATCGCTCCCCTCGTTTGCGCTCACGATATTGGCAACGTAGATGCCGCCGGCATTCAGGCTGCCCCGCACCAGGCGCAGCGCCTCAACGGTCGCCAGCTCGCGCACAGGCTCGGCACCGCCAAAGCAGTCGCTCACAACGACGTCGTAGCGACGATGGCCCACGCTCGTCACACCCAGATACGAGCGAGCCTCGGCGGTAATCACCCGCAGGCGATCGCCCACCGTGTGCTCCAGTTCATCCAGATAGAACCAACGGCGCGCCAAGCGCGTTATCTCTCCGTCATACTCGATGACGTCCATACGCAAGCCCTCATGCGACAACAGTGCAAACTTGGGATAGGAAAACCCACCGCCGCCGAGCATAAGCATGCGGTCGATGCCGTGACCATAAGCGTCGCGCATTGCATCCTCGGCCTCAAACACATCGTCAAATGCACGATAGTACGCAAAGGCCGCTCCGCCCAACGATCGCCAACATAGCTCGCGCTTTGGTAGACGCCGCCCTGCACGAGCACACGGACCTCGTCACCGCCCTCATTGTGCATGCGCTTCACCCGCGCCAGCCCGTTGCGGGTCCTCGCGACCTGCAAACAGGCAGCGCGAACAGCGACGGCGGCCGCACCAAGCGCCGCGGCTCCCAGGGCAACGCCGGCAACGACGCCGGCAGAAACACTTGGCTTGTTCATCTAGAGCTCCTTCTGCAGATAGAGTCCATGGTCATAAAACCCAAGATGGCGATAGTACTCGCGCGTACCAATCGCGCTGATCACGTTGATGTGCGTATAACCGGCATCCCGAGCTATCTGGCACGCACGCTCCACGAGCAAACGTCCCAATCCATGGTGCTGCGCCGCCTGACCCTGGTCGCCCACGCGCGCCGCCATACCGTACACGTGCACCTCGCGAATCATCGCCTCGTCCGGCGTCGTCGGCAGCTCGTCCACATGCGCGGCAACAAAAGCGCGATCGGGCAGCGACAACCGCAAAAAGCCCGCGATCTTGCCCCGCGGCGTCACCCATTGCAAAAAGTGCTCGTAAGTCACCGGCGTCTCGTACGCCACTTCCTCATCAAGGGTCAACTCGTCCAGGTCGGCACCCGCCGTGCTGATCTCGCGATAGCGAATCTCACGCACCGTCGCACCGTCACCCCGAGCAGCCAGGCGGTTCTCGACGAGCTGACGTAGGTTGGGCTTCTTGTTGCCCACCATGATGTCGTCGGAGCTAAAGTCGCGAATCATACGGCTGATGCGGCAGAACGCCGGCGTCACCACGATGTCGTCGGCCAGCACATCGAGCAGCTCTTCCTCGGTATAGGGGCGCCACTCGCCACGCTCATAGCAGCCCACCAGACGCGAGCCCTCGATGAGCGCACACGGGTAAACCTTGACCTCGTCGGGCATAAAGGCCCCTTCGGTCATAAAGCGCTCGTAGTCGCGCTTGTCCCCCTCGGGCGTGGCGCCCAGCAAGTTGAGCATAAAATGCGCGTGGATCTTAAAGCCAAACAGGCGCGCAAGCGAAAACGCCCGCTCGATCTGCGCCACCGAAATGCGACGCTCGTTGATATCGAGCAAATGCTGGTCGAGGCTCTGGATACCCATCTGAATCTTGGTGCAGCCCAGACGGCGGATAAGCGTGAGGGCCTGCGGCGTTACGGCATCGGGGCGCGTCTCGATAACGAGTCCCACCACGCGATGCTTCGCCGTCTCGTTGATGCGCTGCTGACGCTCGAGCTCCTCCATCGTTGCCGTCTGCCACTCGGTGACCTCGCCCCACGGCGTACCGGGGCCGTACAGACGACGCACCGCGCGGTTATAGCCGCCCACGGCAACATCCACACGCTCCTGCTCGTCGGCAACGCCGGCAGCGAGCTTGGCCTCGTCTGTCGCAATGCCGGCAGCCCGATAGCGCTCGCGGCGCTCTGTTACCACCGGCGGCAGGGCATCGGCGGGAGCGTCATCGAGCAGGCGCCCCGCCTCGGCACGGCTGATGCCCGGACGCGCCAACATGGGGTTTGCCGCCACGCCCGCCACCGCATCATCATTGAGCGCACGGAAGAGCTCCGACATAAACCATGCCTGATACCCTTGCGAATAGTCGCTCCAGGTACCGCCGAGCACGATGAGCTCGATCTTGTCGGTCGCATGCCCCATCTGCGAAAGCGCCGTCAAACGGGCGCTCACCTGCAGATACGGATCGAAGCAGTTTTGCTCCGCACGGGCGCACGCCGGCTCGGCGTGCAGGTAGCTTTTGGGCATGCGCAGATCGTTGGGGCAAAACAGGCAATCGCCCGAGCATGGCCAGGGCTTGGTGATGACGGTAATGGTCGCCACGCCCGAGGCCGTTCGGCGCGGCTTCATACGCAGCACCTGCAGCAGTTGGCGTTCCAGATCGGCATCGACATTCCATCCAGCCCAACGAGCCGGCTCCTCGCGCTTCACCCGCTGGTAAAACGGCAGCAGGCGGCGCTTGGCCAAATCGCGTTTGTCGGCGCCCTCACGGCGCGCCTCGCATGTATCAGCTTGACGAGTGCCTTGTCGTCCACGGTCTCGCCGCGACGCAGAGCCTCGAGTATGTTCAAAATAATCTGTTCCATGCCCCCATTGTAAAGGCAAAGGCGCCGGAGCCAGTCACGGCCCCGGCGCCTCCATCAAAGAGCATGCCTATATGCACCGATCTCCGAAAACCGCATGTCACACCGATTCGAACGACATGTCGCCCGAACCGACCTTAAAACGATACGTTGCAGACTTGTCACCGTTGTCGAATTCAGCATTCAATATGGTCTCGCCATCGTAGCCAAGCGGAAGGAAATCGCTCTCAAAGTCACCGCTGCCACGGTGAGGCTCGCCTTAAAGCCCGTAGAGTTCGGAACCGATATCTCCACATCGCCCGAGCCCACGCTTACGTCCATCGACTTCGCGGGGGCCTGGTAGAGCTCGAACGCCACATCGCCCGAACCGACCTCGGCATCCAAGGTGTCGGTTACGGTGCCCGCAAACTCGATGTCTCCCGAGTCCAAAGTCAAGTTGAGGTCATGACACGCAATGTCCGTGACCGTCAGATCGCCCGATCCTACATTCGCTGTAATGCCCACCATGTTATCGGCAACTTCGCGCGGCAGTTCGACGGTAACCGTGCGGTCAATGGCGCGCTCGTCATCGCAATCGAACTGGCGAATCTTGAGCGCAGAACCCTTAACCTCGGCCAGATTCTGAGTGGCAGCATCGTAGGTAGCTACCCCCTTTGCAACACGACCGCTCTCGATGACACGCACCTGCCCGCCGGAAACGCACTTGATCTCAACCTCACCCGATGTCACATCCAGGTCAAGGGACTGGAATGAGTCGGCATCAAACGTTTCGCTCGAAAGCTGCCGAGACTGAGCGGAATAGTTACCGCCATCCAAAGAATCGTCCCCGTCAACCACATCGTCCATACCGGACAAACCGGATGCAATATCGCCGAGATCCCACGGGCCATCAAAATGAAACAATATCCGCGAAGTGCCAAAGATAAGCCCGATGATGAGCACGAACGCTCCGATACCGACGCCCAGGCGGACCTTGGACTCATGCGAGAGCTTCATCATTCATCACCTTCTTTGGCGCTCGGCTCAGCGGCGGTCGAGGAAGCCACGTCAGTATCAACCGCAGCGGAAACATCCTGAGCCTTAGCCGCCTCCGGCGCCGGACCAACCTGAATATCCCCGCGTGCCCAATCGCCATCGAGCGCACGCGCCACCCAGTGATAGATGGGGATTGTAAAGAAGATCAGCGCGGCAAAGGAGCCACCAAACAGGAACATCAGCAAAAAGAACAGCAGCCAGCACACGGCCCAATACGGAAACGACTGGAACGGACCTTTCACCGGAGTCGAGCCAGCTGCGCCGCCACTCGTCACCTGCGCCGTAGCGGCATTGGCGGCCTGCGCGCTCCAGCTTGCCGCTTGCGCCGCCTTGGCGGCGGCATCACTCGCCTGTGTTGCCGCCTCGGTAGCACGTGCCGCTGCCTCATGGGTACGGGCGCGCTCCGCTGCCTCGGCTCGCGCTGACGGGCGCGGTCCTCGTTCTCAAACTCGATATCGTCCTCGATCTCATCGCTCGGATTAAGGAGCTCATCCAAACTCACGCCATAGAGTTTTGCGAGCGAGATCAGGTTCTCGGTATCGGGCGAGCTCTCCGCACGCTCCCATTTACTGACCGCCTGGCGCGACAGCCCCAGCTTTCGCGCCAGCCCTTCTTGGCTAAAACCCTTGCTGCGACGAAGGTCGGCGAGCCGCTGCGCAGTTTCTACATTCATGGTTCCTCCTATGCGATGCCAGCCGTGCCGCCGGACCGTTTTTGTTCTTAAGGCGCCTTGCACAGTTAAAAATCTATCCGCCACCGCCAAAAGCATGCCACCTATTCTAGTGAGATTTTTGACAACCGGCGGTTGCGGGCATATATGAGCTGCGGAAATGTGTCCAAACAAAGCAATGACCCGCAGCTCGGTTGTCCCCGTTGCGGCGTTAACGGTAGTATGGTCGTACTGTTTATTCCGCACCGCCAACGGAGGGAGTTCCGCGCCGTGAACCGCGATTTCGCCTCATCGCTCATTCAGCTCAACAATACGTTCTATCGCGAGCACTCCGCCTCCTTCTCCGATACGCGCCAGGCACCGTGGCCCGGCTGGGTACGCACCATGGACATAGCGCTCGAGCAGCTCGACGTCGCCACGATCGAGCATCCCGTCCGCGTCTTCGATCTTGCCTGCGGCAACATGCGATTCGAGAACTTTGCCGCCGGCGGCGCACTTTCCGCCAAGGGCGTCGACGGCGCAAACCCCTCGGCAGACGCCAGTTGCCCGTTTGAGTTCTATGGTGTTGACTCGTGTCAGGATTTGGCTATCGATGCGCACGGTCACGCCCTGCGCATTCCCAACCTGCACTTCCAGGAACTCGACGTACTCGATGCCCTCATGAAGCTCAACCCCGCCGAGACACCCGACGTGCTTTTCGACGCCCCGCTCGCCGACATCTCGGTCTGCTTTGGCTTTATGCACCACGTGCCGTCGTGCGAGTACCGCGTACGCGTGCTCGACGCCCTGGTGCGCCAGACGCGCCCAGGCGGCATCATCGCCATCAGCTTTTGGGAGTTTATGAACGACGAGCGCATGGCGCGCAAGGCCGTTCGCGCCGAAGCCCGCGCCGAGCTCACCCCGCCGTTTGAAAGTTACGATTCCGCGCAGTTTGAAGCCGGCGACCACCTCATTGGCTGGCAAAACGACCGCCACGCCTACCGCTATTGCCATCACTTTGACGATCAGCAGATCACCGACCTGGTGCGCGGCGTGCGCACATTCTACAAGAGCGGCGAGGTCCCCGTGCGCGAGCTTGAGCGCTTCCATGCCGACGGTCGCAGCGGCGAGCTCAACCGTTACGTGATTCTCAAGCGCCTGTAGCATCGGCGACTTGCCGCCGAGCCGCACCGCAACTTCGGGCAAGCTATGCCCCACCCTTTTCAACCCATTGATGGAACGTGCTGCCATGCGTTCCATACTCATGATCAAGGAGCCTCATGGGAGCCGTCCACGTTCGCACGCCTAAGAACTTTGTGCTCGAGGAGCGCCTGGAGCGCTACGCCGATGCGATTGAGACGAACCCCGAGGCCTATGCCGGAGATTGGCGCGAGGCTTGCGCGCCAGTTGGCAGCAAGCCCTTCGAACACCTTCACCTGGATCTTGGCTGTGGCAAGGAACGTACCTTGTAGAGCGCGCGGCCCACGAGCCAAACACCCTCTTTATCGGTATGGACCAGGAGCCCATCTGCATCGCCTATGCCGCACAGAAAATCTGCGAGCAGGAGCTGTCCAACGCACTCGTCCTGCCCCGAGGCGCCGCATCGCTGCCGCAGCTGTTTGCCGCAGGCGAGCTCGATGCCATTACCATTAACTTTCCCACGCCGCAGCCCAAGGCCAAGTACGCCAAAAAACGACTCGTCCATGTCGACCATCTGATGCTCTACCGCCCGCTCTTTTCAGCCGGCGCCACCGTCACACTGCGAACCGACAGTAAGCCATTGCGCGACTACGCCCTGGGGCAGTTTGCCGCGGCCGGCTACGACACGCTTTGGGTAAGCGACGACGTCCGCCGCGACCATCCCGAGCATCCCGAGACCGAGTACGAATGCCGCACGCGCGAGATGGGTGCCGTCGTCTATGGCATTTGCGCCACACCCGGCGCGCAGCCCAGCAATGAACAGCTCGCGGCGGGCCGCGCGCAGGAGCAAAGCCTTGCCTGCTACCTGCCCGAAAACCTCGATGAGCTCACCTATGTACCTCTGGGCATGGAAGAGGCCGTCGAGAACTTTAGAAACCGCGCCCGCAAAGGCAAGAAGCGCCTGCCGCAAGAGTCCTAGGGGCTTCTGATGGTCGCGGCGTCGGCAAACAAGCGCAAATTGGCGCCAGCGAACGGCCCTCAAACCTAAGTGAGTAGACTTTTTTGCAATAGCCAGGCACAGCCCGCATAGCGAAACATAAAACCGCAGGTAGAACCCTTGCGCAAAAGTCATGTGCTCGCAATATCGCAAAAAGTCTACTCACTTGGCTAGCGACTACACTAAACGGCTGGGCAGAACGCCCATTTCCTGCATTTTCTTGCCTGCGAACGCATCGATGCGACGCTACGCCATAATAGTTGGCGGACAATCGCGAGAGAAAGCAAACACATGGCACAGACCACGACAGATATCGCCGCCAGCACCGTCCCCGGTGCCGGAGCCGCCAGTTCATTCTCGGGCGGCACGGGAACCGAAGCCGAATTCGGCTCACTCGGTGCGCTCTCCCCCACCTGGTGGGAGCCCGAGGACGGCAGCGAGCCCGAACCGTGGCTCACGCCCGACCAGGCCTTCGAGCGCTTCTTTGAATGGACGAGCGATCGCGGTATTGAGCTGTGGGACCACCAGGAAGAGGCCCTCATGGATCTAGCCGCCGGCGATCACGTCATTCTGGGCACGCCGACCGGATCGGGCAAGTCGCTTGTCGCGCTGGGCATGCTCTTTATGGGCATGGCACAGGGCAAACGCTGCTATTACACGGCCCCCATCAAGGCTCTGGTCAGCGAGAAGTTTTTCGACCTTGTGCAGGTGCTCGGCCGCGATAACGTCGGTATGATCACCGGCGACACGCATATCAACACCAAGGCGCCCGTCATCTGCTGTACGGCAGAAATCCTCGCCAACGACGCACTACGCGAGGGCGAAGATGCCGATGTTGGCTGCGTCGCCATGGACGAGTTCCACTACTTTGCCGACCCCGATCGCGGTTGGGCCTGGCAGGTGCCGCTGCTCACCCTGCCTCACACGCAATTCATGCTCATGAGCGCCACGCTCGGCGATGTCACTGCCATCGCCGCCTCACTCGAGGAGCACACCGGCGCTGCTTGCGACTTGGTCGTCGACGCCCCGCGTCCTGTTCCGCTGAGTTACGACTATGTGACGACCTCCCTCGAGGCACGGTCGAGCTCGCCATGCGCCGCGACGAGGCCCCACTCTATATCGTGCACTTTAGCCAGGATGCCGCACTTGCGACGGCACAGTCGCTCGCCAATTTTGGCATTGCCAACAAGGAGCAGCGCGAGGCCATCAAGGAGGCGGCCAAGGGCACGAGCTTCTCGACGGCCTTCGGCAAAATCCTCAAGCGCTTGCTCGGATGCGGCGTCGGCGTGCACCATGCTGGCATGTTGCCGCGCTACCGCCTGCTGGTCGAGCGCTTGGCGCAGCAGGGCCTGCTACCCGTCATCTGCGGCACCGATACGCTCGGCGTCGGTATCAACGTGCCCATCCACACCGTGGTGCTCACCGCGCTCACCAAGTTCGATGGCTATAAGATGCGTCGTCTGCGCGCCCGCGAGTTCCATCAGATTGCCGGTCGTGCCGGCCGCTCGGGCTTCGATACCGAGGGCATGGTCATCGCCGAGGCACCCGAGCACGAGATCGAGAATGCCAAGCTTATGGCCAAGGCGGGCGACGACCCCAAAAAGCTCCGCAAGATTAAAAAAAAGAAGGCCCCCGAGGGCTTTGTCACCTGGAACAAGCAGACGTTCGAGCGCCTGATCGAGACGCAGCCCGAGACACTCAAGCCGCGCCTGCGCATCACGCACTCCATGGTGATTAGCGTGGTCGAGCAGGGTGGCGATGCCCGAGCCCGCGTACACGACCTCATCGAGACGAGCCTGCAGACCCCCGAGGAAAAGGCTAAGCTCGAGGTTCGTGCCGACGAGATCTTCGCCACGCTCATCGATTCCGGCGTCGTCGTGCGCACCGAGGTGCCGCCCGCACCCGACGCTCCGGCTGACGCCGCGCCGGACATCGACTACGCACTGACGGTCGACCTGCCCGAGGACTTTGCGCTCGACCAGCCGCTCTCGCCGTTTTTGCTTGCCGCGTTGGAGCTGCTCGATCCCGAGAGCGAGACCTATACCATGGACCTGATCTCGATGGTCGAGGCAACGCTCGAGATCCCAAGCAGGTGCTGCGCGCTCAGGAGCGCGCAGCGCGCGACCGCGCGATGGCCGAAATGAAGGCTGACGGCGTCGAATATGAGGAACGCCTGGAGCGCATCCAGGATGTCACCTACGAAAAACCGCTCGAGGACTTGCTCGACGCCGCCTTCGACAAGTACTGCCAGGAAGTGCCCTGGGCAAACGACTACCAGCTCTCTCCCAAAAGCGTCCTGCGCGATATGCTGGAAAGCGCGAGCGATTTTAAGGGTTACATTCAAAAGCTCGGCATCGCCCGTTCCGAGGGCATTTTGCTGCGTTACCTGGCAGAGGCCTACCGTTCGCTCGACCGCACCGTGCCCATCGAGAAGCGCGACGAGCGTCTGCGCGACATTATCTCGTGGCTCGGCTTTGTGGTGCGCTCGGTGGACTCGAGCCTGGTGGACGAGTGGGAGAACGCCGGCAACCCGGCAGCCTCGATGCTGCGCCGCCGCAGGGCATCGACGAGGTCGTGGCGGACCG
>ENA-OQCE01001202-OQCE01001202.1-human-gut-metagenome-genome-assembly--contig:-NODE-1202-length-11046-cov-4.309827_pt1 | contig 11046 bp, 9 predicted proteins | sample MGYA00242495_ERZ504572 | MGnify/ENA primary metagenome ERZ504572 (study PRJEB26092, sample SAMD00036228) | human gut metagenome | host: Homo sapiens | study: EMG produced TPA metagenomics assembly of...
TAAAAATCAGTATACGAAAAAAAGAACTGTTCTACAAGACTATCCACGCAAAAACTGTTGTTGTATTGTATCGGGTAATTTTGAGGGAATTCCTCAGACCGGCGAAACTGCCGGTATCTTTCACAGATAGAAGTTCTGTGAGTGAATTTATCATAGCATATCTATCCTTCAAAAACAATAATATTTTTCACTTTACTATTAAAAAACACCTACATGAGGTGAAGAGTTTATTTCCACTTTGAACAAAGTAGATTGTAGTGTTTCACTTATAAAGAAACACAGAACCACAGGGAATGTCAGAAGGCGCATTTCAGGATTGTACATAGCCGCCAAAATCTCCGGCGTTCCCGCACTCTGACCTATCACCTATATGAAAACTGCCGACAGGATTACCTGTCGGCAGAAAAACTGTATGATACTATTTTATTTGTTATGCTTTCAAGATCAATTATTTATCACATTCTGAAAACAGTTTTTAAATTAAGAACGTTTTTTGCGTGATTTCAACACCACAACACCAGCTCCTGCGGCTGCGCCGAGGCATACGATCCACGGTACTGCATTTGCTGTATCGCCCGTCTGAACTGCGCCTTCAACTTTATCGTTTTTGTCGTTCTTATCATTCTTATCAGTAGTCGGAAGCTTCTCAAAACGAGCCTCGATCTTCAGATCTCCCGTAATCGGAGTATTGAAATCAAATTCTTTTCCATCCACGAACCAACCGATGAACTTATATCCTTCTTTTACAGGATCAGCAGGACGATCAAGCGTCTTGCCATCTTCTACCGTAACTGTTTGTCCGTTAATGATTACTGTATGATAAACTTTTGTATCATCTTTCTTCTCATATACAGCTTCAACTGTTGTATCTTTCACCGGCACAAATGTATAAGGTGTTCCAAGAGCCTCTGTCTCTTTTCCATCTACTTTCCAACCTTTAAAGATATATCCGTCATTTGCTTTTGCTGTAACAGTTACTTCACCTTTGTCATTCATCTCGCTGACTGTGATTGTTCCGTTCTCACTCTCTACTGCTGTAACTTTATACTGTGTAAAGCGTGATTCAACATTCATATCAGATGTGATCGGTTTTGTGAAATCTACAGCCGTATCTGTTCCAACAAGGTAGAACCCTGCAAACGCATGACCCGGTTTAGACGGCTCTTCTACTGTCAGTGTTTCGCCGTCTTTTACTTTATGTCCTGTCCCGTCGATCGTTACCGTCCACTCTTTCGGCTGCGGATCCGGCGTTTCACCGTTTTTCGTGAAATGAGCGATCAAAGATGTATTCATTTCTACAGCAAATGTATATTCCGCATCATCAGATACCTTTTCTCCTGTAAGAATATCATACCATCCTGCAAACTTATACTCTTTATTCGGAGTCGCCGTTACAGTAACGTTCTCGTGCTGCATTACTTTTCCGTCTTTTGCGCTGCTTGTAACTTTTCCGCCCTTCTGAGCCGCAGCATAAACTGTCATTTCTTTTACCTTTTCATTGTCAACATCAAATTCAGATACAGCTACCCAACCGTCATTAGATGTTTTTGCAACGAATTTTACAAACTGAACTTCCTGCTCGTCAAAGTAGAATGTCTTCTTAGATGCATCAGCGGCAAATTCTGTATTTTCGGCAACTTTTACCCATTCGTCACCTTCATTTGCCTTCACATATAAATCAGCTTTTGTCACCTGACCACTTGCATTTCCCTGTCTTGGAGTGAAGGAGACTGATTGATCGTATATTTCTGACCGAGATTGATCACTCCGCCGATCTCATCAAAACTTCCCTGCGGTTTCAGCTTATCGCTTTTTCCATCTTTCCAATTTGAATGCCAGATTGTATTTGATTTTCCGTCAAATGCATATGTGAAAAGACCTTCTGTTTTACTATCAGCAATATTGGTTTCTGTATCAACAGATACTTTTGTCCATGCCGCTTTATTATACTCATCTTTTGACGAGATCGGATCTGCTGTCTTTACTTCTACATTATCGATCGTGCCGACGATTGAATTCGTCTTTGATCCGATACGCTGAACAGGCAGAAGCAGTGTTGCATTTTTAATCCCCTGTTTTCTGAGCGTATTATCAGTCTGTCTGTTGATGTAAATTCCTGTTGCCTGATATTCTTTTCCGTCTACGATCAACACAGTTTTCAACGTATCTGTCACGATTTCCATATGAACTTTCTCGCCAACCGGAAGTTATAATCGAAGTAGTAATCATAAAGCTCTCTTCTGAATCCAACTCTTCCGTCATCCATGATGCGGATATCATGTACATAATCTTCTCCGCCCGGTGTATCTGCTTCAAACAGGATCTGTCCTGCTCTTGCTTCTTCAGTTAATGTAACGTCAAATGACAGGGCGTTTCCGACTGCAAGTTTTTCAATCGGTGTCGACGCATAACTTTCGCCGCCTTTCAGTTTCAGCGCGCCGTCAATATCTGCATTCTTTGTCTCTTTGATATCTCTGTTGTTTTCAGACGAATCTTCTTTATTGTCAAAACCGTAAGACATATACTTGCCGTCTTTATCTGCCGTTTCTTCATAGTACGGATTGCTTCCCGGAGCATCTCCCAGTTTCTCCGCTTTTTCTTTTACTGCGGCAAACTCAAGATCTTCACCTTCGCCCCAGCCTTTGCTTGCAAGAATCGGAAGCGCATCTTCAAAACGCTCAAAGTTATCAACTTCTGAGATTCCCTGTGCAGCAGTGTCAATATTATCGTTCCAAATCGCAAACGTACTTCCGAGCATCTGATCAGATCCTGCCGGAATTACTGTTCCGCCCATATTATTCGGAATCCAATTTTTGTAAAGGTCTTCTGTTCTCAGATAATCGCCATATCCTCCTCTGCTTCCGCTTCCATTCGGAACCATATAGAGAGAACCGTCCAGTGTATTGATAAGATCAAATCCATCGTTGTACATCTGTTTCGGATTGGAGTATCCTGTATTCCATACGTTCAACTGTACATTTTCGCTTTTTACCGGAACTGTTCCGTCTCCGTCAATCTGCGTCAAACTTCCCCACATACGGACTGTACGGTCTTTACCTTGAATATATTTGATCATATCATCGGAGAAATGACGGAAAGCATTCTCTTCACCATAATATTCATCTGTTCCGATATGTACTGTCATACTGTCGTCGAACATATTGTCTGTCAGATATTCATCCCACACACCCTGAACAAATGAAAGGCTCTTACCATACTGACTGTCTTTGGAATTCACATCACCGCTTAAGTCAAACTGCTCGCCTGCACGTTTTGCATTTCCGTTGACAGCTTGATTCTGCGGAAGCATCAGATCAGGACGAACTTTTGTAAATGCACCCGAATGTCCCGGAGCATCAATTTCCGGCACAATACTTACTCCCTGCGCTTCAGACTCTTCGATAAAGTTTCTAAAGTCTTCCTTTGTATAGAAAAGGTCTTCGTTAGTCAGATCTTTTTTATTTTCTCCGCCTGCCTTAATATCGGACTCAAGACGGAATCCTGTATACGCCCTTTCTCGAGCGACTTCTGCGCTTTCAAAATTCTCATAGAAGATCAAGTTATCATTCAAATGAACCTGAAAATCATTCATCTTGTAGTATGCCATAGCGTCTACAAAATCTTCCAATGACTCAAGAGATGCCGGTTTACGGGCAACATCCAAGCTAAAGCTTCTTACTTTGAACTTCGGATAGTCTTTTGTAATACCTTTCGGAATCTCACCGTTATTCAGTTTCACGATCTGAAGAATGGAACGTGTCGACCAGTAAGCTCCCTGCGCCTGCTCAGCCTTTACATTTACTTTATCGTCCATCTCCATGATATAGCCTTCTTCACCGAGTCCGTTTTTATCATCTTTTGTAAAGACGATATCGCCTGCATCTTCTCCGCTGTCTGCAACCTGAAGATCAACGCCGTACTCTGCTTTATAATCTGTTGCAAGAGCTTCTGCCGCTGCCTTAAACGCGGCGTCTTTATAAACGATCTTTGTGCCTTCACCGATCTTAACAGATCCGGCCTCTGTTCCGCCATACCACTCTGCCAGTTCCGGAATTACAACCGGTTTCGCATTTGTTCCAGCGTTATCATATTTACCCGGAATCGTAACTGTATGTTCTCTTGCGCCTTCTGCTGTCTCTTCACCTTTTGTTACTTTGTAAATTCCCTTTACAGTTGTCTCTCTAAGCGGCTGATAGATCTTGCCGTCTCTTCCGACAACCTGTTCGTAATCTGCGAGGAACTCTACAGTAACTCCTTCCGGCACATCCTGCCACTCTAATCCGGTTTTGTCCGCCTTTACAGTCGGAGCTGCCAGCTTGTCCGCAATCTGTTTTGCTGTTGCATTCTCATCGATGACGCCTGACTCCGGCTTCATCGCATATGCGCCGAATTCTGCCACAGAAACATTATACCAAGTTCCTGTCGCAGCGCCGTACTCCGTTACGTTTAATTTCAGTTCTTTTGCCCATACAGGTTTGTCTAACTTGATAATCTGCTCGGCTTTTGTAACCTGCTCGCTGTTTGTATGAACTACAGTAAATTCGCCGCCTTCTTTTTCTGCCGCTTCAATCGTATATTTCTTCGGAGTAGGAACTCCGCTTGCCGGCATTTCCCAGTCGATCTTCACATATTCTACCCACTGCGCTGCCGGAAGCTTCACAGTCAGCGTACGGGCTGTCGTTCCTTTTCCATCGCTTTCTGTTGCCCAGCGTGTTGTTAAATCTCCGTCAATCGCTTTTGCCGGACCTTGTTTTCCCGGCTCGCTTTGAACCTCTTCAAAATTGCTTGCTTCTGCTGTTCCTTCCAGACAGTAGTTTTCATCCGGGAGAACCGTATCAGGAATCTCATTTGCATAGATCTGGAAGTCATAAAGAGAAACTGATCGCCAATTTGTCTGATCATCTGCCGCATTCGCCGTATATCCGTCAATATATAAACGTACATAACGTGCTGTTTTTGCCTCTGGCAAATGAATATTTTCATTTATATGAGAAATATGACTTGCTCCTGTTTTTGTATAGACGTCTTCCCATGAATTATCTTCGCCTGTCTGTGAAATCTGGATTTTATAACCGGTAATATTTCTTCTTTCCCATGCAAGAACAAACGACTGGAATGTTTTTGCTTCTTTCAAATCAATCTTCAGCCACTTTGCATCTGCATCTCCGCCTACGTTCGTTGCCCAACGGGACTGATCTCTTTTTGCTGCAGTTCTGTTAACAATACCGTCAACAGCTTTATCCGCGCCCCAATAGTCTGTTTCTTTATCGTTGACTGTTGCTGTTGAACCAATCGCCAGATTTTTCACTTCATCTGCCGCCTCAACACTTAGAGGTGCAAGCGGAGCTGCCAATCCGAAGACCATTACTCCGGCAAGCGCTCCCGCGCCGGCGCGCGTTAACTTTTTCATTTTCCTTCCCATTTTTTACCTCTCTGCTTTCTTAAAATTTTTAACGAGAGAAAACACGTTTTCGTACTTCTCTCGTTACTTCTGCTAATAAACTTCCAGTAAAAAGTTTATATCCTGATTTAGTCAGAGTCGATATAAAAAACCAACTCGCCTCTAGCGACTCTCTCATTATTATAGTTTTTTTCATCATAAAACTCAATATTTTTTATCACTACATAATTTTTTTGTGATTTTTAACAATATTTCCTTTTTCATCCTATGAAAACAGCCTTTCCGGGCGCATCTTCTCTTCAAAAATTTGTCAATTTTACTATTTTTACTTTTTTACACATGTGTTTCATATTCACATACTTTAAAACAAATAAGCGATCGCCAAGTTTCTGGGCATATCCGGACTTTCATCCGGTTTCTATAAGCTTCCTATAAAACAAACGAGACAGCACATACTATGATATGCTGTCTCGCTGTATATTACTTTAATTATGCAAGTTTCATCGGATTAACCTTCACGCCAGGTCCCATTGTAGATGTAAGAGTAATGCTCTTCAAATACTGTCCTTTAACCGCTGACGGTCTTGCCTTATTGATTGCATCGATAAGCGTCTGGAAGTTGTCCGCTAACTGTTCCTCTGTAAAGGATGCTTTACCGATCGGAACATGGATAATGTTTGTTTTGTCAAGTCTGTACTCGATCTTACCGGCTTTGATGTCGTTGATCGCTTTTGTCACGTCCATCGTAACTGTTCCGGCTTTCGGGTTCGGCATAAGACCTTTCGGTCCAAGTACACGTCCGAGACGTCCTACAACACCCATCATATCCGGTGTAGCTACAACTACGTCAAAGTCAAGCCATCCTTCGTTCTGGATCTTCGGAATAAGCTCGTCTCCTCCTACAAAATCAGCTCCTGCTGCTTTTGCTTCTTCTGCCTTTGCGTCTTTTGCAAATACAAGAATGCGAACTTTTTTACCTGTTCCGTGCGGAAGAACAACCGCGCCGCGGATCTGCTGATCTGCATGACGTCCGTCACAACCTGTTCTGATGTGAGCCTCGATTGTCTCGTCAAACTTTGCTGTTGCTGCTTTTTTCACTAATGCTACCGCTTCTTCTTTTTCGTAGAGGTTTCCTCTCTCGATCAGTTTTGCAGCTTCGATATATTTCTTTCCTCGTTTCATTTTACAATAACCTCCTTGTGGTATTTGCGGGAACGTGCCCCTCCCACTTCTTTCAAATCACTTGATGTTTGTTTCAATGCATCACGGATGTTTACATTCTGCCCTTCAAAACCGATTCATCCTCACCGCGCTTTGAATATGCAGACGAAACTCTGTGCCTACTCTTCTACTACTACACCCATAGAACGGCATGTTCCTGCTACCATACTCATAGCAGACTCAACTGTTGCCGCATTAAGATCCGGCATTTTCAGTTCCGCGATCTCCTGAAGCTGAGCTTTTGTGATCGTCGCAACTTTATTTTTGTTCGGTACGCCTGATCCGGACTGGATCTTGCAAGCTTTTTTAATCAAAACTGCTGCCGGCGGTGTCTTTGTAACGAAGCTGAAACTTCTGTCATTGTATACTGTGATGACAACCGGAATGATCAGATCGCCTGATCTGCTGTTCTTGCGTTGAACTGTTTTGTAAATTCAACGATATTAACGCCGTGCTGTCCAAGAGCCGGACCAACCGGCGGTGCCGGAGTTGCCTTGCCGGCAGGAATCTGCAATTTGATATAACCTTCTACTTTTTTTGCCATTTCAATTACCTCCTTGTGGTATTGTCGGGGACAAGCCCCTCCCACTTACTTTTAATCCATTTTTTTTCACTTCTGAAAAACTAAGTTCAACCGGTGTGTCACGGCCGAACAGCTCAACATTGATCGACAGACTCTTCTTCTGTTCGTTCATGCTCTGCACAGTTCCCACTGTGCCTTCCCATGCTCCGCTAAGTACGACAACCATGTCGCCGACTCCGAAATTCACGATAACATTATCTCTCTGGATGCCGAGATTTTCCATCTCATGCTCCTCGAGCGGAACCGGTTTTGATCCCGGTCCGACAAAGCCTGTCACTCCGCGAGTATTTCTGACTACATACCATGTATCGTCATTCATGACCATATGGATCATCACATACCCCGGAAACATCTTGCGCTGAACCGCTTTTTGAACACCGTTTCTCAACTCTGTCGCTTCTTCCATAGGAACGCGTACTTCAAGAATCTGATCTTCAAGATGACGGTTCTCGATCGCCTTATCAATATTCGCTTTCACTTTGTTTTCATACCCTGAATAAGTATGAACTACATACCATTTTGCTTCTGACATAAAATCACCTTTCCGCTGCGGTCAACTATTTTATCAATAAGTCAATACCGTATCTTAGGATTACGTCGATCACCGCGATCAACGCTCCGAGGATTACGGAAACAGCAACAACTGCCGTGGTCTGTCTTGCAAGTGTTTTCTTATCCGGCCAAATAACCTTTTTGAATTCCGCTTGAAGTCCTTTGAACCAGCTCTTTTTCTGAGTCTTTTCTGTTTCACTCATAATTCCACTTCCCCCTGACGACTACTTCGTTTCTTTGTGCAGTGTGTGTGATTTGCAGAATCTGCAGTATTTTTTAGTTTCCATGCGATCCGGATGAGCTTTCTTATCCTTCGTCATGTTGTAGTTACGGTTTTTACATTCCGTACACTCCAATGTAATTCTTGTGCGCACACTTCCACCTCCGCTTTAATTATTCACTACTTGTTGCTGACGGCTGCGACCCCGTCAAAATTTAGGCATAAAAAAAAGACCTACTTCCATTCGCCGTAGTATTGTACCACGAAAAACGGAAGTAAGTCAAGATGTTTATTAAATTCCATTCATTTCTACATGAAATATATGAATTATCTCTGTTTTTGTTCCAGTCTTTTATATACACTCTCTCTAAACAGCGTATATACAACCGACACTAACGGAATAAAGATCAGCATCCCCACAACGCCCATCAAACTGCCGCCGATCGTTACTGCCGCAAGCACCCATATGGAAGGCAGACCGACCGAATTTCCCACAACTTTCGGATAAATGAGATTTCCCTCAATCTGTTGAAGCACGAGAAACATAATGACAAAAAACAATGCCTGCAGCGGATCGACCATCAAAATGAGGAACGCTCCTACAACACAGCCGATAAAAGCCCCAAATATCGGAATAAGCGCTGTAAATGCCACGAGCACACCGACCAGAAGCGCATACGGCATCTTGAAAAGGCTCATCGCCACAAAAAACATCGACCCGAGAATAAGCGCCTCAAGACATTGTCCCGTCAAAAAATTAGAAAATGTTTTGGAAGTCAGTGTACACACTTTCAGACATCTTTTTTCCCATTTTTCTTTCAAAAACGCATGCATCACTTTTTTTACCTGCACGCCGAGTTTCTCTTTTTGAAGCAAAATATAACATGCAAATACAAACGCGATTACAAATGTTGTCACACCGTTTACGATAGAACCGATCGCATATACCGTAGAATTCAGCACGTTTCCGGCGCCGTTTCTAAAGAAAGCGATCACGCTGTCCAAAAGCTTATCCAAATCTACGTCCAGATTATTCAGCCACGCGCGTATTTCACTGTTGTCTGTAAATAACTCTTCCAGAAAATGCTGTGCCTCCGGTACAAATGCCTGTATTGTCTTTCCAAGCGAAAGCACTGTCTGCGCCAGCTCCGGAATAACGACGAACATCACCAGAACGACAACTCCGATCACTGCCACGATCGTAAGCACAAGACTCAACGGCCGAGCCAGCCTTTTCGCCAGTTTCTTTTCTTTTACCCGCTTATTTCCAAACAAAGTTTCTTCAAAAAAACTCATTGGCACGTTCAGCACAAAAGCGATTCCTCCGCCTATAAGAAATGGAGTAACAATGCCGAACGCAAAGCCGATCCACTCAAACAGCAGTTTATAGTTCCAAAGTGCAATGAGAAGAATGATCGTAAAAACGATCAATTCTCTCATCTTTTTCATATTTTCTTTATTCAAATCCATATATTTTTAATTCCCGATCTCTATTTTTACCCGCGAAATCGTAATGCTTATTCTGTCAGCCCTGATCTTCGATCACCTTCACAACGCTGTTTACATACTTTTCGCATATTTCATCAGTTGCCGCTTCGACCATTACACGGATCACAGGCTCTGTACCGCTTTCGCGAACAAGGATACGTCCGTCGCTTCCAAGCTCGTCAGCCGCTTTTTGAACTGCTTCCTGAACTGCCGGATTTTCTCTCGCCGTCTTTTTATCTGTGACACGGACATTTTTCAAAAGCTGAGGATAGATCTTCACCTCTCCCGCAAGTGTGCCGAGAGACTGTTTTTTCTCAAGGATTACTTCCATAATCAAAAGTGAGGTAAGGATGCCGTCGCCTGTTCTTGCATGTTTACTGAAAATGATATGGCCTGACTGCTCACCGCCGAGAATATAACCGTTTTTCAGCATATTCTCATAGACGTACTTATCGCCGACCGCCGTCTGCTCATATTTCATACCGATCTTATCACACGCTTTGTACAGTCCCAAGTTAGACATTACCGTTGTTACGATCGTGTTCCCCTCAAGACGGCCCTGTTCCATAAGATATTTTCCGCATATATAGAGAATCAAGTCTCCGTCTATCACTTTTCCGTTTTCATCTACAGCAATACATCTGTCTGCATCTCCGTCATAAGCGAATCCGACGTCAAGCTTTTTCTCTTTCACAAATTCCTGAAGAACGTGAATATGTGTAGATCCGCAGTCTGTATTGATGTTCGTACCATCCGGTTCATTATTGATAACATATGTTTTAGCTCCGAGCGCGTCAAATACGCTTTTCGCGATTGCAGATGAACTTCCGTTAGAACAATCCAATCCGACTCTCATATCTTTGAAAGAACGTGTTGCTACTGAGATAAGATGGCCGATATAACGGTTTCTTCCCGCTGCATAATCGACAGTACGTCCGATCTTTTCTTTTGTCGCCAGCGGAAGCTCTCCGATCTCACCGTCTATATACGCCTCAATCTTTTCTTCTACTTCTGCCTCTAATTTATGTCCTGCGCTGTTGATCACTTTGATCCCGTTATCATAAAACGGATTATGACTTGCAGAAATCATAATACCGCAGTCGAAATCTTCCGTTCTCACCACATATGAAACACTGGGGGTTGTCGTAACATGAAGAAGGTACGCATCCGCGCCTGACGCTGTCAATCCCGCCGCAAGAGCATACTCAAACATATAGCTGCTTCTTCTCGTATCTTTTCCGATCACGATCCTTGCCTTATGATCCTGTCCGAAATACCAGCCGAGATAACGTCCTACCTTAAATGCATGCTCTACTGTCAGCACAACATTCGCCTCACCACGAAAGCCGTCCGTTCCAAAATATTTTCCCATAATGATTATCCTCTTTGTTCTTTTATAATATTTATGCTGCAAAAGAATCTTCTACTCTCTTTTGTGACATAAACACATTATATTACCATTACGAAAAAGTTACAAGTATTTCTTATATGTTACATTTTTCTTTTTCCGCACAAGCGCTTAGTTCGATTCCGCTTCGCTACATCTCACTACCGTGCGTCGCACGGTATATACAAAAAAAG
>ENA-OQCE01001203-OQCE01001203.1-human-gut-metagenome-genome-assembly--contig:-NODE-1203-length-11040-cov-1.780629_pt1 | contig 11040 bp, 15 predicted proteins | sample MGYA00242495_ERZ504572 | MGnify/ENA primary metagenome ERZ504572 (study PRJEB26092, sample SAMD00036228) | human gut metagenome | host: Homo sapiens | study: EMG produced TPA metagenomics assembly of...
AATAGTTAAGAAGGTAAGGCAATGGTAAGACACGAATGCAACAGCCGCTCCCATACCCGTAAGCTGTCTCAACTTTCTTGGATACACCGAGGAATGGACAAATACCCAAGAATTGTGACAACACAATGTTGTTCACAAATATAGCGGTGATAAATATCAATATATATTCCATTTTCTTACTTTTTACGGGTTATGCTTTCTTCAGTTTATTCACAATCGCAATAAGGTAACCCAATGCAATGAAGGCTCCCGGTGCGAGAACGAAAATCAACATTCCGTATTGCTCCGGCATAATAGCGATATCAAACAATTTACCTGTACCAAGGAACTCACGTACACCACCAAGGATGGTCAATGCAAGTGTAAATCCTAGTCCCATACCCAATCCGTCAAAGAATGAAGGAACAGGACCGTTCTTTGCGGCAAACGCTTCGGCGCGTCCCAGCAAGATACAGTTTACCACAATCAACGGAATAAACAATCCCAAAGTAGCATACAGCGCCGGCACATATGCTGCATAATCATCTGCAACAAGGTTACAAATGATGCAATAACCACAATGAATGCAGGAATACGCACCATATCAGGAATCAGATTCTTGATAGATGAAATTACCACATTCGAACAAATCAACACAAACATGGTTGCCAGTCCCATACCCATACCATTGATGGCAGAAGAAGTGGTTCCCAATGTAGGACACATACCCAAAAGGAGTACAAACGTAGGATTCTCTTTGACAATCCCGTTCATCAATACTTTAAAATTATTCATAGTCTGCTCCTTCCTTATTTTTTGTTTTTACAATCTTGCTTTAGGCATTCTGCTTTTTTACAGTCCGCCTTGTCGCAGTTAGCAGGATCACATTTACCACCACAAGCAGCTTTGCAGGCAGCAGAGTCACAGGCTTGTCCGCAACAATCCTGAGTTCCCTCACATTGTGCCTTAGCTGCTTTGGGGGCATCGGCAGCAGTTTCAGACACCTGCTGTGTCGCACCGCTGGAACCATCCACATTTTGGCCACTATATGCCGCATAAGCATTATTCACAGCTTTCAGAAAAGCACGTGTCGTGATAGTAGAAGCAGTGATTGCATCTATCTGACCGCCATCTTTATTTACAACCAATGCTTTCTGTCCCGGATTCATACCAGTAATATCGCCTTTGCCGCCTTTCTTAAACCAATCGGCTGCCTTTGATCCCAGTCCCGGAGTTTCTGCATGACTCAACAAAGAATAGTCTATAATATTGCCCTCTTTATCGAAACCTACCAATACATTCAACGCACCACCAAACCATTTGCAGAAGACTCTACGGCTGCACCAATAAATTCTCCTCCTTTGGTTGCTTTATATATCTTATAAGTAACGCCTTCCAATTCTATGGTTTCAGGAGCTTCGGCAGGATTATTGTCAAATCCCGGAACTACGATAGCAATGGCATCACTCAAAGCCTTGGCATTAGCCTGTGCAATGGGTTCCTTTGTCAACTCATTCACATAACCCAGCAATGCTCCGGCTACCACGGTTACGCCTGTCAGCACGATAACCATGTTTTTCAAAGATGATTCTAGTTTTTTCATTTCTTCACGACCTCCCCGAATCTTTTAGGTTTACAATAAGTATTGATTAACGGAGTGAATGCGTTCATAATGAATATAGCGAAAGACATACCTTCGGGATATGCACCGAACAAACGGATAACCACCGTCAGGAAGCCGATAGCCACACCGTAAATAATCATACCTTTATGAGTCATAGGCGAAGTAACATAGTCGGTTGCCATGAAAATAGCTCCCAACATCAAACCACCTGTAAACAAGTGAGCCAACGGAGATGCGTAAGCAACCGGATCAACCAAATGCATCAGCCCGGCAAATACAAATACTGTCACCAGAATAGATACAGGAATATGCCAGGAAATAATCTTTTTCCATAGCATATATCCCAGACCAAGCAATAAAGCCAATGCACTCACCTCACCTAGTGAACCCGGGTTATTACCCAGAAACAGACTTAATGTATCGGGCAACTGACCTAAAGCATTTGCATCACCCTTTACAGCCATTTTCATCAATGCCAGCGGAGTAGCACCGGTTTCAGCATCGGTATAACTTCCCCATTGTTGAACCAACGGCCATGAAGTCATCTGCACAGGAAAAGAAATCAGCAGGAAGATACGACCTACCAGCGCGGGATTGAAAGGATTACAACCCAATCCGCCGAAAGTCATCTTGCCCACACCGATTGCCACCAACGCACCGATGATAATAATCCAAAGCGGCAAGTTGGAAGGCAGATTGAATGCCAGCAACACACCGGTTATAATAGCCGAACCATCACAGATGGTAGAGCGTTCTCTCTTCAAAATAAACTTGGTAATCGCCCATTCGAAGAATACACAGGCGGCAACCGAGGTCAAGGTCACCACCACGGCGCCCAGTCCGAACATATAAAATGACACCAGCAACGCAGGTATCAACGCAATGAGTACACCATACATATTCTTCTGTATGCTGTCACCGCTATGAACGTGAGGCGATAATGATACTATTAATTTATTAGCCATACTATTTTGTCGAATTATTTTTTAGCATTACGTGCACGGATGATACCGCCTACTGTGCCCTTACCCAAACGGATATAGTCCAGCAAATAACGATGAGACGGACATGTAAACTGACACGAACCGCACTCGATGCACGACATTACATCTTCTTTTTCTACTCTCTCCCAGTCCTTATGAGCTGAAAGTGTCGCCAACAAGAAAGGCTCCAATCCCATAGGACACACACTGACGCACTTGGCACAGCGGATACAGGCTGAGCTTCCGCACGGGCAGCTTCCTTATCATTCATAATCAGCACACCCGAACTACCTTTACAAATGGGAACTTCCGTATTAACCAGTGCTTTACCCATCATCGGACCGCCACCAATCACTTTTCCCGTATCTTCGGGCAAACCGCCAGCCGCATCAATCAGCTGGCTCATCGGGGTACCCATACGGGTGAGGAAGTTGGAGGGGTTCTTGACAGACTTACCCGTAACAGTCACGATACGTTCAAACAAAGGTTTGTTTTTCTGAACGGCTTCATAAACGGCAAATGCAGTACCTACATTCTGAACTACCGCACCCACATTGATAGGAATAGCGGGAGGAGCAGGAACCTGGCGACCGATCACAGCATCTATCAACTGTTTCTCACCACCTTGCGGATATTTCACCTGCAAAGGAACTACCTCTATACCGGGATACTGAGCAGCCTTTTCAGTCATCAGCTTAATAGCATCCGGTTTATTATTTTCAATACCGATATATCCCTTGGTCACTTTTGCAGCTTTCATCAGGATGCTTACACCCACCAGTACTTCGTCTGCCTTTTCCAGCATCAAACGATGATCGGCAGTGAGGTAAGGCTCACATTCTACAGCATTGATAATTACACATTCCGCCTTGCAGCCCGGAGGAGGAGAAAGTTTCACATGAGTAGGGAAACAAGCACCGCCCATACCTACTACACCTGCATTTTTCACTTTAGCAACGATTTCTTCGGGTGTGAGAGCACACTCTTTCACCAATGTCGAACTGCGGTCTATTGATTCTTCCCATTCGTCACCATCCACATCGATAAAGATAGCCGGCTTGCGGTAACCGCTAGCATCGATTACGGCGTCTACCTTGTTCACTTTACCGGATACAGACGAGAAGATGGCTGCTGAAACAAAGCCACCCGCCTCAGCAATCTTCGTACCTACTTCACCACATCGCCTTTTTTCACGATGGCAGTAGCAGGAGCACCGATATGCTGTGACAAAGGAAATACCGCTTGCTTAGGAAGTGCAAGTGTTTCAATGGCTTTGCCTGCTGACAATTTATTTTCTGCTGGATGTACTCCACCAATTCTAAATGTCTTCACTGTTATATCTTTTTAATTTTTACTTACTTTGAATTTTGATTATGCTTCCGTTTTCGGAGCTCAGCTTTCACCGCTTCCGCTTTCGGAGTTTCCACCTTTGAAGCCTCTACTTTTACAGCAGGTTTTGCAGCAGCCTCACCAGCCGGCACTTCTACTTTCGGTTTACGTGGCGGGAAATTGATAGCTTGGATAGCCCCTTTCGGACATTCCGATTCGCATTTACGGCAAGACTTACACTTAGCCGGATCAATGTATGCCAAATTATTTTCCAACGTAATGGCTTCGAACGGACACACTTTCACACACTTTCCACAACCAATACAACTAGCCTTGCAAGCTTTGTTGGCAACAGCTCCCTTATCCTTGTTCACACACATCACCACTACGCGGCGGTTGTTCTTTCCTTTCGGACGAATTTCAATGATCTTACGCGGACAAGCTTTGCTGCAAGCCCCACAAGCTGTACATTTTTCTTCGTCCACTTCCGGAAGACCGGTTTCAGGATTCATGTGAATAGCATCAAACTGACACGCTTCCACACAATCACCACAACCCAGACAACCGAATGTACAACCCGTCTCACCACCTGAAGTGGCATGAGCGATGGCACACGATTTAGCTCCGTCGTACAGAGCAGTACGAGGGCGATTTTCACAACTACCGTTGCATCTTACCACCGCAACTTTCGGTTCAGCAGCAACGGCTTCCAATCCCAAAATGGCAGCTACTTTCTCCATTACCGGAGCACCACCAACCGGACATAACTTACCCTCCAGCGAACCGGCATCGGCAGCCTTCACGCAGGCACCGGCAAAACCAGAGCAACCGGGATAACCACATCCGCCGCAATTCGCCTGAGGAAGCACTTCGCTCACCTTGGCAATCCGCGGATCTTCATACACAGCAAACTTCTTAGAAGCGGCATACAAGATTACCGCGCAATCAAGCCAATCGCTCCCAACGAAATTACTGCAACCAGAATTAAATCCATAAATTTTAGTTAGTTATTTATTAATTATTTTTTATTGGTTCAAGCGTAAATGAAAACTTCTTGCTCAACTTATTCCTGCATACATATATAATAAGGTAATACGGGAGCAAGGCTGACAAAGCAACAAGCGCCGACCTTAACTCATCCCCCCCCGTAAGACGCATGGAAATAAATAAAGTAATCAGCAATACCAAGAAAGGGATACCAAAAGCCAGCAATACGGCTTGCATCCCCATGGAAGTAGTACCATAAATCATCACCTCCTCACCTATGCGGTAAGAAGATGCCTTCATGTCAAAAACATCAATCAGTTTCTCTTTACTTTCAGATGCATTGCAATGCCCTTTCACACTACAAGCCGAACAGGCAGAAGTTTGTACGATTCTCACCCGCACGTGAGAACCTTCAATGTTTTCCACAATACCACGATGTTTGATTATATCGGTCATTTTTGCAAACTCTACATTACAAAACTGCGACAAATGTACGACTTTAATTGGATTCTAAGAAGTATAAAATGATATTTTCACTATAAAAATCGATTTTTTGTGTGGAGAAATTAAAATTAGAAGCAAGAAAAGGAAGAAAATATTTAATTTTCCTCCTTTCTACTTGTAAGGTATATAATTTATTTCATTATCACATAGCCTGCATCCAACAGTTTTTGACGAATGGATGCTATATGTTCCTCGTTTCTGGTTTCCATAACGACACGAAGGGCACATCCGGTGACATCTGCACTCTCACTATTTCGCTCATGATGTACAGAAATTACATTTCCTCCCTGCTCTGCGACAATTTTGCTGACTCCCAACAGCTGCCCCGGCTTGTCTATCAAGTCCAAAGTTACTGCATAGGTACGTCCCGACTTCGCCATACCGCGACTGATGACACGGCTCAATATCGTCACATCAATATTGCCTCCGGACACCAGGCAGACAGTTTTCTTACCCTTTACCGGTACTTTATTGAACATGGCTGCAGCAACGGACACAGCTCCCGCCCCCTCTGCAACAATCCGCTGGCGTTCTATCAATGCCAGAATAGCTGCGGCAATCTCGTCCTCAGTCACAGTTACAACTCCGTCCACATACTGATTTACCAAGTCAAAAGTATTTGTTCCCGGCTCTTTCACCGCGATTCCATCGGCAAAAGTGGAAACAGAGTGAAGACGCTCAATACGCGAATGAAGAATAGAATTTGCCATACTGGCCGCACCCAACGCCTGTACGCCATATACCTTGACAGATGGTTTCAAAGCCTTCAACGCATAAGCCACTCCCGAAATCAGTCCTCCCCCACCAATGGGAACAATGACTACCTCCACATCCGGCATTTCCTCCAATAATTCCAAACCGATAGTACCTTGTCCGGCTATCACGTTCTCGTCATCAAAGGGATGAACAAAAGTATATCCCTTTTCATCACGCAATTGCAGGGCTTTCTGATAAGCATCATCATAGACTCCCGGAACCAAACAAACTTCCGCCCCATAATGCTTCGTAGCCTCAACTTTAGATATAGGCGCTCCTTCCGGAAGACAAATCAACGACTTGATACCGCACTTAGTGGCAGCCAATGCCACCCCTTGCGCATGATTACCGGCAGAACAGGCTATCACGCCTCTCGCCTTTTCTTCATCGGACAATTGGGAAATCTTGTAATAAGCACCACGCACTTTAAACGATCCTGTGAGTTGCAGGTTTTCGGGCTTCAGATAAACTGTACTCTCAGGATTTATCTGAGGAGCATAAATCAAATCAGTGCGACGGACAACCTCTTTCAGGACATGAGCCGCTTTGTATATTGCATCTAATTGTAGCATAGGTATAACACTCTTGTTTTTAAATTGGGTGCAAAGCTACAAATAAAATTGATTCCTTACACTCACATACAACGTAAAATTGTATTCTTTTCTCTTTGTTCTCCTTTTCACTTGTCGACAGAGTTCACACTCAAGGAAGTATGTAAAAGTCCCGGCAGCACTATCGTTTTCATTTTGACACTCCTTATCTGCTGTCTTATTTTAATTTCGACGTAATCTGTTTATTGCTCTCGGCCACCTCTACCAGATAAACACTGGCACAAATAAGAACAATCGCCGCCAACTGTGTCCATGAGAAGCGATCCTGCCCCAAAACAAAAGAAGTCACCGTAGCAACAATCAATATTAAATACCCGTAAATGGCTACTAATGTCGTTTTCAGATATTTCAGCCCGAGAGGAAGTAATAAATAACTAATGGTGGTAGGAAATACCAAAACAAAAAGCAAGACCAACATAGGCGTAGAGAAAAGTGACATTTTCAGTATAGGAGCATCAAAGCCATAAATCGTATTGACAACAACAGCCATAACAGCCGCCCCTAAAAAAGTATATTTTAACATCGTCATATCTCCCACTCCTTTTAACAGACGGTTACTGAAAACAAGATAGACGGCATAAACCAATGAACTGGCCAAACACATCAAATTACCTAACGGAGCATTGGAGGCAAGATCGTCACTAGGTTGTGTGGATATGCATAGAACAGCTCCTCCCAATCCCATTCCAATGCCAAGCACTTTCATCCAGGTTACTTTTTCCTTATAAAACAATACAGAGATAATGAATACCCATATAGGCTCCAAACTGACAAAAATAGAACTGGAAACCGGAGTAGTCTTACTGATACCCAACAAATAAAAAAACATATATCCATAAATACCTAAAGCCCCTAAAATAAAGAGCTGCCATTTCTGACGGATAGTGGAGTTTTCGGGCTTGCAAAATATATCAATAAGCCAAAAAGCGGCGGCCCCAAATACCAATCGGAAAGTAACCCCTGTCACAGGAGCTATCCACAAAGGTAAAAGATACTTCAGTGCGTTCATATTAAGGCCTCCCAACGCTTTGGAGACAACCATGCTAAGGTTTGCTTCAACTTGTCTATTCATACTTCATGCTGTTATTACGTGGGTATTTTTCTTATAAACTCAGTTTTTCCTGCTTCATCACAATAAACATCCCCATCAAGGCTACCATCAGATTAAGCCAGAAGGCAAAGGTTTGCGAATGAGAATGGAACAGATTCTGAAAAGCATCCACAATAAACGGACAAAGCAGTATGGCCACATAATTCATCGCCATGACAAAAGCAAGTGCCAACGTCACTTTGTGAGGAACCGCCACATCAGAAGTCTTATCATAAATCAACGGTTGGATAATACCGTATGAAAGCCCGTTCAGAATACATCCCAAAGCAATCAGTATTTCGGAACGACTAAGCAGAATAATCCCCATTCCGCAGGCTATCATCAACAAACAAACCATATAGATACGGCGGCCCAAGACCTGCACTATCTTATTCAGGACAAAACCCGGTGCCATAATAGCGAGAAAAAACAAAGATATCAAGATGCCTGCCCTACCACTGGACAGCCCATATTCTTCCATCAGGAAAGGCAGATTGAAACTAATAATAATCACCAGATAAGTAGCCAATACCGTCAAAAACCATCAGCTTGACCAAAGCCTTTGACATTAATTCCCCGCTTACCCATTTCCCTGGCAGTATCGGCTGGAATATCATCAGAGGAATGATAATTGGAGAGATCTTTTTTCAGATAACGAGTAAGGAAAACGGATACAAAAGGAAACAGATAGACCAAAAACGGCAAATGCCAGTTCACTTCTGCCAGATATCCTGTCAGCGTAGTGGCAAGCACCAGCGTGATATTGGTGATGGCAGAACTGTAACCAAATTGCTTTGTACGGTAACTTCCTACAAAATAACGGGATATCAATCCGGTAGAAAGCGGAACAATCAATCCCGACCCCATCCCCAACATGGCGCTGACGGCTATCAACTGCCACATTTATCAGAAAGCAGATAAAGAATGCCACTCGCCCCGAAAAGAGCCAGCCCTATCTGCAACAACAAAAGGTTGTTCACTTTCTCTGTCAATTTACCTGATAACAAGATAAAGGGTATGATAAGAAGTGACGGCAACGAAGACAACATCTGGATCTCCAGATCTGTAGCAGAGGGAAATATTTTATTCAAATCTCCCAAAATGGGCGACACCGCCAGTCCCGGCAATGCATTGAGTGCCGAGATGGAAAATATACCTACTAACGTAATGAGGGGAATGGTCCCCTGCCCTGTTTGTACTTTCATAATGAAATCGGTTTAGATTGTGATAGAAACAAAGTGTAAAAGAATTGGTTCAAAGCCGGTTTATAATTGGTCAATGCAATCATGTGCCCATATGCTACTATGCCAATTGGCTGCGCTATGTTCCGCATGACACATTATCCCCCATAAATTAAAAAACATAAAATCAAGAAACTTTTCTCCAAACCTCCTGTTGAGGGAGAAAAACGCGGGAAACTCCCATGTTTTCCATTGTATTACTAATCTAAACTTTAAGTAAAATGAAAGAATGTAATTGTGATTTGAGAGACGGTGACGCAAAGACAGCCGTGTTTGGTTCAAACGAAATGCTACAGCCTGCCCCGGTAGATACCATCCCTATGGAACCTACCACCCCACAGATTGCTTATCAAATGGTAAAAGACGAAACATTCGCCCAAACCCAGCCACGCCTTAACCTGGCCACTTTCGTTACCACCTACATGGACGACTATGCCACCAAACTGATGAACGAAGCCATCAGCATCAACTACATTGATGAAACAGAATATCCTCGTATTGCAGTGATGAATGCCAAATGTATCAATATCATGGCTAATTTGTGGAATTCGCCCGAACAGGCAAAATGGAAAACCGGCGCACTGGCTATCGGCTCCAGCGAGGCTTGTATGCTGGGAGGAGTAGCCGCCTGGTTACGCTGGAAAGACAGACGTAAAGCTCAGGGGAAACCGACTGACAAGCCTAACTTTGTCATTTCAAGCGGTTTTCAGGTTGTTTGGGAAAAGTTCGCCCAACTTTGGCAAATTGAAATGCGCCAAGTACCTCTCACCTTGGACAAAACCACTCTGGACCCCGAAGAAGCACTGAAGATGTGTGACGAGAACACCATCTGCATCGTCCCCATCCAAGGTGTGACATGGACAGGTTTGAACGATGACGTGGAAGCGTTGGACAAAGCACTGGATGCCTACAACGCCAAAACCGGCTATGATATTCCTATCCATGTAGATGCTGCAACCGGCGGTTTCATCCTGCCGTTCCTCAATCCCGACACAAAATGGGACTTCCGCTTGAAATGGGTTCTCTCCATCAGCACTTCCGGCCACAAGTTCGGACTGGTTTATCCGGGACTGGGATGGGTAGTATGGAAAGACAAGAAATACCTTCCGGATGCCATGTCGTTCAGTGTAAATTATCTGGGTGCGAACATCACACAGGTTGGTTTGAACTTCAGCCGTCCCGCCGCACAGATTCTGGGACAGTACTACCAATTATCCGTCTGGGATTCCAAGGATACAAAGCCATCCAATACAATTCCATGGAAATCACCAAGTACATCCACAGCGAAATAGCCAAGATGGCTCCATTCGTAAATTACAGCGATGACGTAGTAAATCCTTTGTTCATCTGGTACATGAAACCCGAATATGCAAAGAACGCCAAATGGACTCTGTACGATTTGCAGGCTAAATTGCAGCAAAGCGGCTGGATGGTTCCTGCCTACACCTTGCCGGAAAATATCCAGAATTACGTGGTTATGCGTGTTGTGGTACGTCAGGGATTCAGCCGTGACATGGCAGATATGCTTCTGGCGACATCAACAATGCCATCGCCGAACTGGAAAAACTGGAATATCCAACTCCTACCCGTATGGCTCAAGAAAAGAATCTTCCGGTAGAAGCCAAGATGTTCAACCACGGTGGTCGTCGTAAAACCGTAAAAAAATAAAATGATCTATGGATAAAAAAGTAACACTCGCTCAATTGAAAGAAGTGGTACAGGAGGCATACGATCAGGTAAAGGCCAATACCGGCGGCAAGAATGCGACTATATTCCTTATCTGGCAAATGTCAACAAGGATCTCTTTGGAATCAGTGTCTGCCTGCTCAACGGGCAGACCATCCATGTGGGAGATACTGACTATCGCTTCGGTATAGAATCCGTATCCAAAGTACATACGGCTATCCTGGCACTGCGTCAATACGGTGCTAAAGAG
>ENA-OQCE01001208-OQCE01001208.1-human-gut-metagenome-genome-assembly--contig:-NODE-1208-length-10973-cov-2.473723_pt1 | contig 10973 bp, 7 predicted proteins | sample MGYA00242495_ERZ504572 | MGnify/ENA primary metagenome ERZ504572 (study PRJEB26092, sample SAMD00036228) | human gut metagenome | host: Homo sapiens | study: EMG produced TPA metagenomics assembly of...
GCAGCTTTTATCGGACCTCCTTTTTCAGCTTATGCAGTATTATGAGTTAAACACCTAACCACTTAATAGACTGCATTTTTGCTGTATTATCATCAACCTTGCTTTTTCTTTCTGCGTTTACTTTATTTCTTTATCATCTTTCCCTTCTTTCCCTCTCTTGGCATATTGGCTTGGGCTCATATCGAAATGTTTCTTGAATACTTCACGGAAATATTTCGCATCACTGAAACCGGTCAGCTCTGAAATCTCGGTGATGGTATGCTTTTGTTCTTTCAGAAGTTGGGCGGCATGTTTCAGTCGAATCAGCCGGATGTAGTCAGCCGGAGCTTGGTCGGTCAGTGCCTTTATCTTGTTGTAGAAGCTGGTTCTACTCATATTCAGCAGGTTGCAGAGCACGTCGACGTTGAAGCTTGGGTTGTCCATATTGTCTTCGACACTCTTTTTGACGGTTGCAATGAATTTCCAGTCCAAGTCGTTGGAGCAGTTGATGCAATCCGTATTGTTTTTCTCGTCGTTCAGGTCCAGGCTGGCATATTTGTGGCGCAACAGTGTCCGGTTAGTCAGTAAGTTGGCAATGTTTGCCCGCAATATACCGATATTGAAGGGTTTCACAATATATTCATCTGCTCCGCTTTGCAGTCCCTCGATGATATTCTTGTCGGTATTCAGTGCTGTGAGCAGGATGATGGGGATATGTGATGTCTCGATGTCGTTCTTCAGGATATGGCACAACTCGTCTCCTCTCATTTCCGGCATCATGATGTCTGAAATGACTAGGTTAGGCATATACTCCTTGACAATGATCAGTGCCTCTTTTCCATTGGAGCATACTTGTATGTTGTACTGTTCAGACAATGTTCTGCGCAGATATTCCCTTAATTCGTCATTGTCCTCTACAATAAGAATTTTCTGGTGGCTACTGTTGTTTTGCGACTGTTGCTGCGTCTTGTCGTAGATGCCGCTGGAAGCAGGGGACGGTGTGGCGGAGGCATTGATGGGCACTCCGGAAGCCGAATAAACAATCCGTTCGTTTTGGGGTTGAGGGCGTTGGATTGCCTTGCGGAAATGCTTGTTCCTTTGGGGAACGTGATTTTGATGCAAGAGCCTTTTCCTTCCATACTGCTGAAGTTGAGCTTTCCTTTATGTAAGCGTACAAGTTTCCCAACCAAGAGTAGTCCGATGCCGCTGCCGGTAACTTTGGAATTGATAGCATTGCTGCCGCGGAAATGCATCTTGAACAGCTTTTTTTGTTCCGAGGCCGGAATTCCGATACCGGTATCTTTCACCTCAATACTCCAGGTATCTTCCGTCTCGGAAGTAAAGACATGTACATTGCCGCCGTCCGGTGTATATTTCAATGCGTTGGATATGATATTCTTCAAAATGGAATCCATCTTGTCCTTGTCCAACCATACGTTCAGATAACGGAAACTGCTTTCGTAGGTCAGGTTGATGTGTTTTATGTTTGCGTATGGACGGAATGCATCGATTGTCTCCTCCATATATGTGCTCAGTTCGTATTCGGATACGTATAGACTTCCGGAATAGGTGTCTGCTCGTTCGAAATTAATAAGATTGGTGGTCAGGCGCAACAAGGCATTTACGTTTCGCAGAGCTGTGTTGATGTTGCTCTGTCCGCTGGAAGTCAGTTGTTCGCGTTCGGTGATTTCTTCCAAGGGTGCTTTGATGAGCGTCAGTGGAGTACGTATATCATGTGCCGTGTTGACGAAAAAGCGTATTTTCTCGTCGGATTCTTTCCGCTGTTTTCTCAAGGCTATGATTCGCAGGGCGATGCTTGCAATGGATATGATAATCACTGCATAGAGTATTAATGCCCAAAAACTGAGCCAGATGGGTTGTTCGATAATGATGTTCATACTACGTTCCTCCAGGACAATACGGCGGTCTTCGTTGGAGATGGCACGTACGCGGAGGGTATAGTTACCCGGACTCAGATTGGTAAAACGAATGACATTTTCCTGTCCCGGGCGGCTCCAGCCCTCATAGAATCCTTCCAGCTTCCAAGAGTACAGAATCAGGGAAGGGTAGTCATAGTTTATATCGGAAACTTGCAATGAGAAGATGTTCTGGTTGTACTTCAAACGCAAGGTTTCTGTCTCGTCTATATCCTGAATAAGTGGGGAACCTTCATCTTTGGGATAAACGGTCTGATAGAAAACCCGCAGGTCGCTGAATACCATTTTGAATTTATAGTCACGTGGCAGGACCATGTCCTTATCGAACTCTATGGCTCCGTCCGTACTGCCGAAAATGAAATTGCCGTTTCCTCTTAAGGTGCCTGAAGCTGCATTGAAATGATCTGACTTCAGTCCTTGTTCTTTGGTCCAGTTATGGAATGTCTCTTCGACAGGATCGAAGGTGGACAGACCGTGTTCTGTACTCAGAAAGATATTTCCTTTACCATCAGACAATAGTGTATAGATATTATTGGAAATCAAGGCGCAGTTGTCTCTATGATAATGTCTGAATGTGTTTTTGGTCGTATCATATACCAGTAAACCGGCATTGTTGGTACCGATGTACAACATTCCGTCAGAGGTCTGGCATAGAGAGTAGATATAGTATGATTCTACTGGCATTCGGATATAGGTGTACTTGCCGGTTGCTTTTTCTAATAAGTATAGGCCGGTTGCAGTGCCTATCCACATATGTGTGGAGTCTTTTTCTATAATGGCGGTAATGCCGTTCAGACCGGGGAAATGCCGTATGCTTTTGCTGGAATAGTCTATTTCCTTCAAGTTATAATACCCTCCGGACCAGATGTTTCCTGAAGAGTCTTTCATGATAGAACGGATATACTTGTCCGGCCGGATATTGAGGTTGCTGAATAAGGATGGAGTGAAGAAATCTACGGACTGTTGCTTCTTGTTTATCTGATAGATGCCTGAACTGTAACCTCCGGCCCAGATGATACCAGGCTCAACCTCGCATAGTGAGATAAAGGTGTGGTTTTTACTGTGGCTTGCAGGATCGAAGGTACTGAGAAAAGAATGCCATTGGTTTGTTTTACTATTATAAAGGCTGATGCCGTTGTTGGTGGCAAACCATAAATCTCCGTCATGATCTTCGATGATGGCATTTACTTGGTCATTGATGAGTGACTGTTTATTACCGATAGAGTGTTTTATCCATTGGTAATCGGCATATCGGTTGTCGCGTACGGTGATACCGATGGGATAATTGGCTATCCAGATGCGTTGTTCGCTGTCAATGTAGATGTCGTTGATGGTATTCCCGTTCATAGAGTTGTGCCGGTTGTAGTCGGCAACAATGTATGGTACGGACTCATAAGTAGCAGCGTTCATTTTGTAGATGCCGGCTCCGTCTGTTGCAATGAGAATTTCATTGTCAGTGTAGGAACGGATGCAGTTGATGCTGACATCCATCAGGCCGGACGGTATATGCATGACTTTATGTTTGTTCAAGTCATAGACAAATATTCCTCGTTGAAAAGTACCGATAAAAACCTTACGGGACGGTTTGTGATAGTATAATTCGTTGATTTGTACCTTTAAGGTATCCAATTGGTCGCAGGGACTCAAGGTGAGTACATTGTTTTCCAATTCGGCATAATGTATGCCGATGTCGGTTCCGATAAAGAAATGAGTTGAGTCAATCTGTACGATGTCCGTGATTCGTTCTTTTATTTCATTTTGAATGAAGGTCACTTTTTGAGTATTACTGTCGTACAGATATAGGGCATCTTCATTGCAAAGCCATATTACGCTGTTGGCATCCACAAAACCATAGCTGATGGGAGTAGGACGTCCTTTTACTTCATTTTCGGGTAGCTTGTATACTAAGACAAAACGGTCGTGTCTTGTGTCGTAGCGGAACACACGTCCTTTTTTGCCTATTTCCCATATGGTTCCTTTAGGATCCACATAGAGCCAGTTCAGATTCATCATGGAATTTACTTCTTCATCTCCGTCCATCAGTTTGTAAGACTTGAAATCTTTTCCGCTATATCGTCGATGCGTCGTGGGTGAGAAACCACATGTAACCTTTGGGGCCCTTTTGAATGCATATACCCGTCTGTTGCTCAAACCGTCTTCCACATCGATGTACTTGTATGTTTGCGCAATGCCTATAATTGGCAATAATAGTAGTATGTAGAAAAAGAAGTACTTTTTCATAATTGTCGAACGGTTTTTGAATGTTGTACTGAGGGAGAGTTGAAAATAAACACAAAAGTAGTGCTTTTGTTCGAGAAAAGCAAAAGGAAGGCAAAGAATGGAAAAAATGAACAAGCGCGGATTTATTTGTCAACCCGCGCTTGTCACATTTCTATTAAGAAGGAAGTTCTGTTTATTTTTTATTGGCTTCCACCCACTTGCGTGCATTGACAAACGCTTCTATCCAAGGAGTGATTTGGTCGCTGTTTACGCGGTCTGCGGGGTAGCAACCATTTTGCCAGGGGAAGATAGCACGTTCCAAGTGGGGCATCATGGCCAGATGGCGTCCGTCGGCACTTGCCAATCCGGCTATGGAATAATCCGAACCGTTGGGGTTGGCAGGATATTCGTCGTATGAGTATTTCAGCACAACGTTGTATTTGTCCTCATCGTACGGCAAAGAGAATTTGCCTTCGCCGTGGGCCACCCAGATACCCAGTTTACTGCCGCTCAAAGACCCGAGCATTACACTGCGGTTAGTGGGAACGGTAACACCGAGGTATCTGGATTCGAATTTGTGGGAATCGTTGTGCAACATCTTGCCTTTCTTTTCAAGCTCGGGATTGATAAGGTTGAGTTCCATCATAAGCTGGCAACCGTTGCAGACGCCTAGCGAAAGCGTATCCTTGCGTGCATAGTACTTATCGAGCGCTTCTTTGGCTTTCGGATTGAAAAGGAAGCACCGGCAACCCTTAGCAGAACCAAGCACGTCGGAATTGGAGAAACCACCGCAGTAAACAATCATGTTTACATCTTCCAGCGTCTCGCGGCCGCTGATAAGGTCGGTCATTGTAACATCTTTCACATCGAAGCCTGCCAAATAGAGCGAGTAGGCCATTTCGCGTTCGCCGTTAGTCCCTTTTTCACGGATGATGGCAGCGCGTATACCGGAAGGTGTGCGGCGGTCCGGGGGTAATGCCGTATTGTGAGAACTTGCCTTTGAAGTCCGGCATGAAGGCGAATTCCACCGGTTGCATCTTGTAGTTCTCGAAACGCTTCTTGGCACAGCCGTTCATGGACTGTTTACGATCAAGGAGATAAGAAGTGGAGTACCATACATCACGCATATATCGATGCCGAACTGATAAGTAGCATCGCCTTTTGATACAAGAATATGGCGTTCGTCTGTCGGTTTACCGAGTTTCACATAACCTACGCCTGCATCTTCCAGGATTTGCTTTACTGTTTCCTTATGCTTGTCACTCACCTGAATAACGATACCCGGATTCTCTGCAAACAGAATCTTGATAAGGTCTTGCTCCTTGATTTTATCCAGGTTGATTTCCATACCGCCCTCCACATTGGCAAAGCACATTTCAAGCAGTGTAGTGATAAGGCCACCGGCAGAAATATCATGTCCGGCAAGAATCAGTCCCTTGTTGACCAGCTCCTGCACGGCAAGGAAAGCATCGCGGAAGTATTCGGCATCCTGCACGCTGGGAACTTCGTCACCCACTTTGCCCAGGGTTTGGGCGAAGGCGGAACCACCGAGTTTCAGGTTGTCGAAACTGAAGTCTATATGATAAATGGTAGTTTTTTCATTGTTGACCAGCACTGGAGAAACGACCTTCTTGACATCGGAAACTTCTCCACCGGCAGAAACAATTACCGTGCCCGGAGAAATGACTTTGCTGCCGTCGGGGTATTTCTGTGTCATGGAAAGAGAGTCTTTACCAGTCGGTACATTGATTTGCAGGGAACAGCAGAAGTCGCTCAATGCCTTTACTGCCGTGTACAGACGGGCATCTTCACCTTCTTGCGAACGGCAAGGCCACATCCAGTTGGCAGAAAGGGAAACGCTGTCCAGACCTTCGGCAAGCGGTGCCCAAACCAAGTTGGTCAAGGCTTCGCTGACGGAAAGAACGGAGCCGGCTGCCGGGTCGGCAAGTGCCGCCTGGGGAGCATGGCCCAGAGAGGTTGCGATACCCTTTTCGCCGCGATAGTCCAAAGCTACCACACCACAATCGCTCAGAGGCAACTGCAATTCACCCTGGCACTGCTGGCGAGCAATCTTGCCTGTTACAGAACGGTCTACCTTGTTTGTCAACCAGTCTTTACAAGCCACAGCTTCCAGTTGGAGCACATTGGTGAGGTATTCATGTAGTTGGGAAAGTTCGTATTGGGGCATTTTGTAATGACGTTCCACGGTCTTGTCCACCATATAAGTCTTGGGGGAAGAGCCGAACATCTGTTCTACGGCGAGGTCGAACGGACGTACACCGTCAGCTTGCTGGAAGGCAAAGCGATGGTCACCGGTGGTTTCACCTACTACGTACATCGGAGCGCGTTCGCGTTCGGCTACCTTGCGTACATGTTCGATGGCCTCTTCCTGAATCAGCAAGCCCATGCGTTCCTGGCTTTCGTTGGCTATGATTTCCTTGGCAGACAGCGTGGTGTCACCGATGGGTAACTTGCTCATGTCAATCAGGCCGCCGCATTCCTCTACCAATTCAGACAGACAGTTAACATGTCCGGCAGAGCCGTGGTCGTGGATGGAGACAACCGGATTGGTCTCTTCCTCACAAAGTGCGCGTACCACGTTGTAGGCACGTTTTTGCATTTCGGCGTTGGCGCGTTGCACGGCATTCAGCTCGATGCCACTGCTGTAGCGTCCGGTATCTACGGAAGATACGGAGCCGCCGCCCAGACCGATGCGGTAATTGTCTCCACCGATAACAACCACTTTGTTTCCGGCTTCCGGTGTACCTTTCAAACAGTCGCGTTGGGTACCGTAGCCTACGCCTCCAGCAAGCATAATCACTTTGTCGTAACCATAGACTTCATCATTTTCCTTATGTTCGAAAGTGAGCACGGAACCGCAGATTAGCGGTTGACCGAATTTGTTTCCGAAATCACTGGCACCATTGGAGCCTTGATCAGTATTTGTTCGGGAGTCTGATACAGCCATTTGCGTACCGGCAGAATCTCTTCCCAAGGACGTCCTTCTTCCGTACGGGGGTAGGAGGTCATATAGACGGCTGTTCCGGCAATCGGCCAAGAGCCTTACCGCCGCCCATACGGTCGCGGATTTCACCGCCCGTACCGGTAGATGCACCGTTGAACGGTTCTACGGTAGTGGGAAAGTTATGTGTTTCCGCTTTCAGGGAGATGACACTCTTGATGTCTTTTACTTGGAAATAGTCGGGCTTGGAGTGGTCTGCCGGAGCAAACTGTTCGATAACCGGACCTTCGGCAAAGGCCACATTGTCTTTGTAGGCAGAGATAATCTTGTTGGGATTCTCTTGTGTGGTCTTCTTTATCATTTGGAAGAGTGAAGATTCTTGTTCTACTCCATCGATGATGAATGTCCCGCCGAAGATTTTGTGACGGCAGTGCTCGGAGTTGATTTGCGCAAAACCGAATACTTCGGAGTCCGTCAGAGGCGTCCAAGATCTTTTTCTACCTTCTTGAGGTAGTCCATTTCCTCTTTGGAAAGTGCCAGCCCTTCTTTCTCATTGTATTCCTCCAGGTCTTCGATGTGTACAATCGGTTCCGGTTGCCGGTTGGTTGTAAATACATTCTGGTCCAGCCCCTTGTACATACGTTGCAGCATCGGGTCATGGTCTGCATTCTCATCTTTTACGGGGAAATACTCCTCGATGCGGATAATGCCGTCCAGTCCCATGTTCTGGGTGATTTCTACGGCGTTTGTACTCCACGGAGTAATCATCTCGCGGCGCGGGCCGACGAAATGTCCTTTCAGGTTGTCTTCACTTTCGGGGGTGGCTTCTCCAAAAAGCCAGCAGAGTTTGTCGCTGTCTGCCTGGGGGAGTTCATGATTACATTCTACGGCAATCACACTCTTGGATGGTGTTCTGAAAAAAAGAATCATAGTTATATTTACGATTTTACGATTTACGATTTTACGATTGAAGTTACTTCTTTGAATATCTTCATCTTTTCTTCTTGGGGACAAAGATACGCAAAATCGGTGGGGAGGAGAAAAAAAGGAAAACAAAAAACGCATGCAATTTTACTTGTATGCGTTTTTTATTCTGTTTTATAAAGCCGGATGTATATTATTGTATGACGATTTCATCCGTAAATAAGAATTGTTTCTTCCTTGTATGGCGTGGAAGCGTACATACCGTGCTTCAGTAGGGGTGCCGGTCCATCCGAAATTTCTGAAAATCACGTCTTTTCCGGCATCCTCCTCGCTGCAAGTATCACTGCCCAGCAGGGAGAATTCTTTGCCGTCCACTGATGCCCACACTTCTACTTTGGCTGGAAGAAAAACCTGCGGGGTACGGATTTGCATGAAGTTGGCCATGACCCGCTGTATAGCGGTCACTTCGCCCAAGTCGATGGTGGCATCCAAATCATTGGGGCAGAATCCCTGCCAACGCCCGTCCATGTAGCTTTTACCGCCGCGAAGTCCGTCGAGGAGACCGGTGTCACCGCCGCCTTTGTATACTTCTTTATGCTGATAGTATCCGCCGCCCGGTGCATAGGTTATCTTTTTGCCTATGCCTTTGTGATAGTCGGTGCGCAGGTGAAGGCTTTTTCCGATAGGCTTTTCTCCATCGAAAAGACGTGCGGTCAGCAATATGGAGTCTTTTACGGCAAACGGTTTCTTGTATAACTTGGAAGACGCAGTCGGTTCGGAACCGTCCGTTGTGTAGCGGATGTCAATCGGATGTTTTTCGGAGGTGAGGGACAGCATGATTCTTTTCTTGGCATAGTCAACGGTCTGGCTGTCTGCACTAGTTCCGACAAGGTGAACGGGTTGTAGCCTATTGCTTTGATATGGCGTATTTCGTTGTTGATACGTCTCTTGAAACTTTCTGAATGCTTGTTCTTCATGGGAGTCCATCCTACTTCTGCCAGAGCGATGATGCGCGGGTATATCATATATTCGGCATGTTCGTAAGTGGGTAGATATTCGGCCATACATTGCCTTGCACGCCTAATATGTATTTGCAGATATCACTTTCCAATGAGTCGGGAGCCGGGTCGTAGGAGTAGGTCTGTCCGATGGGGACGCAGGCGCCGAACGCCAGCGGCTGTGTCTCGGGGTCATCCTGGTAGTGGTCCAGATAACAGTGGCTCTCCGGTGTCATGATGGCGTAATGCCCCATGCGGGCGGCGGCAATGCCACCTTCCGTACCCCGCCACGACATGACGGTTGCGTTGGGGGCCAGGCCTCCGTCCAGTATCTCATCCCAGCCGATGATTTCACGCCCTTTGTCGTTGAGGTACTTCTCTATGCGGGCTATCATATAGCTTTGCAGCTCACTTTCATCTTTGAGCCCTTCTTCCTTCATGCGCTTCTGGCATTTGGGACATGCTTTCCAGTGGCGTCTGCTGGCTTCATCGCTCCAATATGGATATAACGGGAAGGGAACAGCCGTATCACTTCATCCAGCACATCTTCGAAGACTTGAAGGTCTCTTCGTTGCCGATACAGACTTCACCGGATGTATAAGGCTCGCCGGTACAGGACAGCTGTGGATAGGCTGCCAGTACTTCTCCTGAGTGTCCCGGCATTTCTATTTCGGGGATGACAGTAACATGCCTCAAGCGGGCGTATTCTAAAACTTCGCGTACATCTGCTTCTGTATAGTAGCCTCCATAGGCTCCTTCTTCATCCTTTTCGCAGAAGCGGTGGTTATATTTCCCCCAATCCTGCAGATTGGCGGCTTTTCTCCAGGCTGCGAATTCTGTCAGGCGGGGATAGCCCGGAATCTCCAGCCGCCATCCGGCACCGTCGGTCAGATGCCAATGCAGGCGGTTAATTTTGTAGGTGGCTACCAGGTCTATTTGTTTCTTGACATAGTCCGTGTTAAAGAAGTGCCTTGAAACATCCAGGTGCAGCCCACGGTAGGGGAATCTGGGTTCGTCCTTGATGGTCGTGACTGGCAGTTCCTTCCCGTTACGGGCAAGTTGTGCCAGGGTTTGCAGTCCATAGAAGGCACCTGCTGCGGAGGAGGCCTGAATATTTACACCTTGTTTGCTGACTGTCAGGTTGTAGCCTTCGGCGGCGATTGGATTGTCCGTCTCGTCCGTTATTTCTATCGTTACAAAAGGATTCTTGTCGACAAGCTTCATGGGGATGGCAAAGTCCGGCAGATAGGCCAGCAGGTCATTCATGTCGGATTTCGCCAGATTGGTCGAGAAGGTTACCGTAGATGGCAGTTCGACTGTTTTTGACGTAGTTTGGGCATACTGCGGATATGGAATCACACCGAGTTCCTTGGGAGCTTCGCATGCCGTCAGTAGTAAGACGGTCATGGAAACGAGTGCTAGAGTTTTTTTTATTCGTTTCATTAGGGGGTATTGTTAAGTTCGGAGGTAAATATACGGAATAATATGTAAAATGGATAATCTTTACTTCTTAAAATCCTTTTCCGTCGAAAAAACGTTAACACTATTCGTTCGTCTCATAAAAAAGTCCGATATTTGCAGCCATGATTCAGATAGAGACCATATTTGACATATTGTGGAAGGGGTTCATTATTGGCGTCATTGTGTCCGCGCCATTGGGTCCTGTAGGAGTATTGTGTATTCAGCGTACTTTGAATAAAGGACGGTGGTATGGTTTCGTAACGGGGATAGGAGCTTCGCTGAGCGATATTGCATATGCTTGCTGACGGGCTACGGGATGAGTTTCGTTTTTGATTATGTCAACAAGAACATCTTTTACCTGCAGCTTTTCGGAAGCATTCTTCTGTTGGCATTTGGCATTTATACGTTCCGCAGCAATCCGGTACAGTCCATCCGTCCGGTATCCATCAACAAGGGTTCCTATTTTCATAACTTCATAACGGCGTTTGCGTC
>ENA-OQCE01001209-OQCE01001209.1-human-gut-metagenome-genome-assembly--contig:-NODE-1209-length-10969-cov-1.614001_pt1 | contig 10969 bp, 17 predicted proteins | sample MGYA00242495_ERZ504572 | MGnify/ENA primary metagenome ERZ504572 (study PRJEB26092, sample SAMD00036228) | human gut metagenome | host: Homo sapiens | study: EMG produced TPA metagenomics assembly of...
TTTTTGACAGTTTATTTGTTTACTACTGAAACCACTTCTCCTTTATACAGGCGAAGTGATAATTTCATCACCCTCATTTAAGAGAGAAGCATTCTTTATTACTTTACCGTTTTTCAATGTAATGCTGTAGCCACGGGCTAATTGCTTTTCCGGAGAAGCATCCGCCAGCCGTTGTTGCAGTAACTCCAGCCGATGATGCTGACGAGACAAGGAGGCTGTTACAGCTTGTACAATATCTTTTCGGACGGTAAGCAAAGTTAATTTTGCATCCGAAATGCAACCATAAGCAGCAGAGGGAATACGGTTCCTGTATGATACTAACTTCTGTTGCTCTTGTACCAGCAAATTCCGGACACCATCGCATAGGCGGGCAGCCAGCGATTCCAATTCATCGGCAGCCTCATTCATGCAGTCTATCAGAAATTCGGCAGCAGCAGTGGGAGTTTTGACACGGGTATGGGCCACGGAATCGAGAACCGTATCATCGCGTTCGTGTCCGATACCCGTGATAACAGGCAAAGGAAACTGCGCACAGGCAGCCGCGAGCAGATAAGTATCAAATCCGGAAAGGTCGGAAGTTGCCCCACCGCCCCGGATAATAACTACTACATCAAAACTGTCCGAACGGGAATTTATCTTATCCAAAGCAGACAAAACGGATTCTTCAACACGATCACCCTGCATCAATGCCGGAAAAAGTTCCGTATAGAAGTAAAAACCTCCCGGATTATTCTGCAACTGGTGGCAAAAGTCACCGTATCCGGCAGCGGTTGGGGAAGAAACAACCGCAATACGCTGCGGCAAACGAGGCATTCTCAATTCTTTATTTAAAGTAAGTACCCCTTCTTCTTCCAATTGTTTCAAAATCTCTTTACGGCGACGGGCCATATCACCCAAAGTATAGGTGGGATCTATATCCTGTACTGTAAGGCTATATCCATACAGTTCATGGAACTGACGGTCACTTGCACCAGCACTTTGATACCCGAAACAAAAGCCTGTCCCGTAGCTTCCTCAAAATAAGGTTTCAACAAACGAAAGACGTTCGACCATATCGTTCCTCTCGCCTTAGCTATCAGACTATTACTACGGGCATCTTTCTGTACGAACTCCAAATAACAATGTCCGGTGCTGTTGGTACGTACATCACTCAATTCTGCCTGTATCCAATAGGCATCAGGCAGACATTGCTCCAAGCTGCGACGCACCAGCGCATTTAATTCGTATAGTGATAAGGCATCCATTCTTTAAGTATAAGTATGCAAAGTTCCTGTCCTTACTTCATTTTTAATTTATAGCTATTATATGCTTTCCACATATCCGGCACGCCATAACCGTAGATATTATCCGGATAGTCGGCACGGTCACCGGAAGCACGGACTAATTCAAGCAACTCTTTCGCTGTCAGCCGGGGGCATGCCTGCCATAAACAAGCCACCATTCCACACATGACGGGCGAAGAGAAAGAAGTCCCGTTTGCCTTACCCTGATTTCCGTCCGTGCGAATCACATCCGCTCCTTCGCCCACAGCTACAACATCCGGTTTAATCCGGTTATCAGCTGTGTTGCCGATAGAGGAAAATGGCGCCAACACCGCCTGTTTGTTGATAGCGCCTACCGTCAACACATTATCAGCATCTCCCGGCGGGGTTATTTTTTTCCAGGACCCCATTCCCGAATTACCGGCACTGCACACCAGTACCATACCCTTATCGGCTATATGCAAGGCTTGACGCGACATCAAGGAATGATGTCCGTCCAAATCACGATATCTGTAATTTTTCGATTTGTCATCGAACGCATAATACCCCAAAGAAGTATTAAGCACATCAACTCCCACACTGTCGGCAAACTCTACGGCAGCAGCCCAATAATCCTGCTCCACCAAGTGTTCGGAAGCCTCATCCTCACTGCGGAACAGCCAAAAGGAAGCTTCCGGTGCAGTACCTGTCATAATTCCCGGCTGATTCATTCCAATGCAGGAAAGCACACTCAGTCCATGACTGCTTGCCGCAAATAAATCCGCCTGAGGATTGACAAAATCTTTCATGCCCAAGACACGGATATTCCGCATAGCCGTTATCTTATCCAGATTATGAAATCCGGCATCAATCACGGCAATCGTCATTCCCTGCCCCCTGAATCCGGCATCATGCAACTTATCTCCATTGCTCAACTGAATTTGAGTGAGAGCAGGACCGTAAATACTGTCTGTATATATCTTCGGCTCATTGATTACAGAATCACGCATTGCATCCCCCACTCCTTCATTCATTTTCGGAGCAGTCCATACTTTCTCCGTAGCGCGTACAAACGGCAATGCGGCAATATGTTCTATCAAAGCGGAATCATTGCAGGAAACCGTAACAAAATTTTCCCATTTCCCTACAACTACAATATTTACTCCTTGTCTGCGTATTTCATCAATATACTGACGGCAAACCGGCAGGTCGGTGGAATCAACCGCCAGGTTCTGTTTTTGACGTCTTGCAATGGCTTTCTCCGAAAGGAACTGTTCAGGATGCTCCAATGAATAAACGGTAGCTGCCTTGTCTCTTAAACTAATACGGTATTTCAACGTATCTTGCTGTGCCGACGCACTTGCCAGAAACAACACTAAAGCAGAAAGAATAATCAATCTCTTCCCCATTAATCTCTTTTTATTTTCAAATATACATGCCGATACCACGTTGTGAAGCAATGAACGAACCGCCTACCACCCTTTTTCCAATATAGAATACTGCTGATTGTCCGGGCGCAATGGCAGATGCTTCCGTCTCAAAATGCACCAGCAATCGCCCGTCTTCCAGACGCTTTACCGAACAAGGTATCGGTTTGCTCCGATAGCGGATGCGAACCGTCAGTTCCCCGCTTCCGAAAACTTCCCCCTCATCAATCAGATTATCCTGTTCCGCAAGCATATATTCCGCTTTGAGCTGCTCGGCATCTCCCAACATTACGGTATTCTTCTGCGGATTGATTTTCAGCACATAAGCTGGTTTTCCCAATGCGATTTCAAGTCCTTTCCGTTGCCCGATGGTATAGTAAGGAAAGCCCTTATGCTCTCCCAGCTTCACTCCTTCCGAATTGACAAACCATCCCGGGCCTACTTCATTGTCTATCTCCGGCGAATGCTCACGCAGGAAGTCCGATAATCTCCTTTTATGAAGCATACTTCCATGCTCTCTCCTTCCTCGGCTTTCGGTGCATAGCTTTATCCCTCAGATAATCGCGCACTTGCATCTTGGTATAGGTTCCCAACGGGAAAAGACAACGTCGCAAGACATCCTGCCCCAAGCGCCAAAGGAAATAAGACTGGTCTTTCTTATCGTCATCCCCGGCAACTATATATATTTTCCTATTCTGTTCTTCCAGACGGGTATAGTGCCCGGTAGCAATATACCGGCAATTCAATTTATCCGCCCACTCCGTTAGAATGCGGAACTTGAACAGAGGATTGCACATCACACAAGGATTGGGGGTACGCCCCTGCCGGTATTCATCGATAAAGTTCCGGACAATCACCTCACGAAAAGCCTCTCGTTCATCAGCCACATAATGTTCAATGCCCATATTCTGAGCAAGCTGGCGGGCTTCCAACGGCTCTTCTCCCACCACCCACATCGTAAGACCGATTACCTCGTAACCCTGCTCTTGCAACATCAGACATGTAGCGGTACTGTCAATGCCACCGCTCATTCCAACCAACACTCGTTTTTCTGCCTTGTTCATTTCTCGGATATACATCGTTTAAAATGCAAAAAATACAGGTTTTCAAACAGAAGAAAGAGAAAAGGCATGCCTTTTTTGCAAGAGTTCACATAGCTGCATACGTTTTGCCCGTGACTTTGTAACAGAAACGAAACACATATGACATAAAATCACAACACATACGACCGTATCTTTGCCAACATAAACAAACCGACAACAAATTATGAAAAAAAGCGCATTGATACTGTTCCTCACCCTGTTGCCCTTTATGCAAAAGCCCAAAACACCCAAAACAGCGAAGACGGAAAGAAGATAGACAAGGAAAAACTGGAAAGCAAGGATTATCTGCCCGAAATACACGGAACAATCCGGGGCAAATACGAATACCAGACCACTATGGGCGCCGGACGTTTCGAAGTGAGAAACGCACGTGTCAGCGTTACCGGCAATGTCTTGCCGATTGTTGCCTACAAAGCCGAAATAGACCTGTCGGACGAAGGAAGCATTAAAATGCTTGATGCCTACGCACGCCTGTTTCCGGCAAAAGGGTTGACAGTGACCGCCGGGCAGATGCGCGTGCCTTTTACCATCGACGCACACCGATCACCCCACCAGCAATATTTTGCCAACCGCTCGTTCATAGCCAAAGCAGGTGGGCAACGTACGCGATGTAGGTATCACACTGGGATATACTGCCTACCGACCTGCCTATTACGATAGAAGGCGGACTGTACAACGGTTCGGGACTGACCAATCAAAAAAGAATGGCATAAAGAAGTGAATTATTCTGCCAAAACCCAATTTCTTTTCACCAAAGGGCTGAACCTGACACTGAGCATACAGAGCATCCAACCGGAGGAAATACGGGTGCAATCGTACGACATCGGCGCTTACTATGAGTCCGACCGCTTCCATATCGAAGCGGAATATCTGTACAAGCAATATTCCGACAATGCCTTCAAAGATGTGCAAGCCGTAAACACATTCATCAATTACGACCTTCCGCTTCGTAAAATATTCAATAAAATGTCTTTCCTGCTACGCTACGACATGATGACGGACCAAAGCGACGCCAAGACCACCGATGAAGAAACCGGCGCATTGGTCACCACCGACTACAAACGCCAGCGACTGACGGGCGGTATCACCTTCAGCCTCAGTAAAGCATTCCGCACAGACCTGCGCCTGAATTATGAAAAATATTTCTATGCCAACAGCAGTATTGCAAAAGAATCTGAACAAGACAAAATAGTATTGGAATTAATGGTACGATTCTAAAAAAAATTACATATCTTTGGAATAAGCAAATTGATGTATGACAAATCCGCTTATTCCGGGCATCACTGCCGCAGAACAAGACGTGTTGTATCAAAAGCTAAATGAATACAACCTGAAAAAAGCTTCTTTCAAAGAGGTAGGCGCCTATCTTGTGGTATTGCCAAGAGCAGATTGTCCCCGATACTCACTTTGGATTTACTCCCCTCTGCCCGAAAGGCAATCCATATTTACATATTCGACCTGAGTGAGGATATACACGAAGCCTTACGAATGGCAAGCACCTTATGTTACTACTCCCCCGCCCTCTGTCGTTAGTGGAGTATAATGCCAAACGAATGCAGAATAAGGGCGACGATATTATCTCGTTCGGCAAATATCACGGACATTATCTGCACGAAATCCTGCGGATAGACCCCGGCTATCTCACCTGGATAGCTTTCAAGTTCACTCCCCGAATTCCTAAACAGGAAGCTTCGCACAAATCGCCCGGATATACCATTCCGTATACATTGACATCCTGCAACGGAAAGCCAAGCAACCGCCTGCCGGACACTTTCTTGGGAAAGAAGGGGAAAAAAGTGACAGATCTGACCCTGACCGTTCTCAGTGTCCGGCTGGAGGACGACCCCTACAAGACACAAGTCAGGGGTACGACCCCTTACTTCTATGTCCGGCAAATACTAAGGCTGAAAGACACCTCCGGAAATCTTGTGACTTTCCGCGTCAACTCCCGCACGGCAAGCAGGCATTCGTGCCAACTACCCGCCGTGGAACATGCTTACCGAACGGACGAAACCGTCCATATAGCCTCGGCACGCATTGCCGGTACGTACACCATCGGAAAAAACAAATGGACGCGACTTAATTATGTAAAATTTCATCCATAAGACCGAATCCGGTCAAAAATTCCATTTCAAACATCAATTCATCCACCCCTTACCGAAAAGAAACCCGTATTTTTGCTCCATACATATTTAAATACGTAATGCCATGAAAAAACAAACTGCACTCTGGTGCTTATCCCTCCTATTGGTGATGGGAGCCTGCACCACATCCTCTTCCCGGAAAACGGCCGGAGAATGGGCTAAAGTACCCGGAATACTAAAAAATATCGTACCGCCCGTATTCGCCGATACTGTTTATGATGTAACCGACTACGGAGCAAAGAGCGATACAACTTTCGACAGCCGTCCCGCCATCCTCCAAGCCATCAGTCATTGTAACACGAACGGTGGCGGTACCGTACTCATTCCCGCAGGAATTATTTCATCAAAGGAGCCATCACGCTGAAAAGTAACATAAACCTGCACATCGCCGAAGGAGCACGTCTGGAATTCTCTACCGAAGCCGCCGACTACCTGCCTATGGTACTGACAAAATGGGAAGGAACAGAATGTTTCAACTACTCCCCCTTTATCTACGCATACCAATGTACGAATGTCGCGGTAACCGGCAAAGGAACTATCGACGGAAACGGTTCGGTGACTTTCAACGGCTGGCATGCCATACAAGGTCCTGCCGTAGACCGTCTGCGCCAGATGGGTATCGATTCCGTTCCTGTATACCAACGCGTATTCGGAGAAGGACACTATCTGCGTCCCTGTATGATACAATTTTACGGTTGCAAGAACGTATTGGTAGAAGATTTAAAAATTTACGATTCTCCCTTCTGGATCATTCATCCCGTATTTTGCGACAACGTAACCGTACGGAATGTATATATCGACAGCAACAATTACAATAATGACGGCTGCGACCCGGAATCCTGCACCAATGTACTGATAGAAGATATGGATTTCAACGTTGGTGACGACGGCATCGCTATCAAATCAGGGCGCGACCAGGACGGCTGGCGCATCGGTCAGGCTACGGAAAATGTTATCATCCGCAACTGTCATTTCGCACGTTGGGCCATCACTGTCGGAAGCGAAATGTCGGGCGGAGTGCGGAATATCTATATTGAGGACTGCAAGATAGACAGTTGCCGTAACGGTATATATTTCAAGTCCAACCCGGACAGAGGCGGCTATTTCGAAAACCTGAATATGCGGCGCATCAAAGCCGATGTCTGCCTGTGGGGTGTTATCAATTTCCGCACGAACTACCACGGGTACCGGGGCGGCAATCATCCTACACTATTCCGCAACATCTGCATTGAAGATGTAACCTGTAACCGCGTGGACAGCGTAGCGCTCATGCTAACGGACTGCCTGAAGCCAAACTGCACAACATCACCCTGCGGAACATCAACGTGAAGAAAGCTCCCAAAGCGATACAAATGGAGAATGTGGTGAACCTGACGCTAGACAATGTAGTAGTAAACGGAGAAAAAGTAACTGCCCCCTGATTACTTCTCTCCACCGGCGGACGCTTACGCCAATCGTCTTTCCGGTAGCTGTCCGGATAAACCGTTTTGTCTTACAATCTCCCCGCCTTTGGTACGAATCCAGGTAGTGAATGTGCGGACGTTTTCTTTCATCAGAATAACACGGGCACCATTCTGCAGGTGGTTATACTCCGTATTTCCACCTGTAAAACGCCCGTAAGCCAACAGGATGCCGTGCCACATAACAGAATAATCATTATCGTGGTCGTGCCCCACAAAGGTACCCATTACATCACCGGCTTCTTTCATGGCGGCAAACATGCCGGTATTCAAGAGCGGAGCACAAGCCTTTTCCATACGCGTGCCTATCAATATGGCACTCTCATCAGCCGCAGCCTGATTATATTCGGGTAGGGGAATATGGAAAAAAGCCAGGGCAGGCAAAGGCTTTCCGCCATTTCTTTCCGTATAAGCAGCGCTCTGGCTACGATACCAGTTTACCTGGTCAAAGGTAAACCAGGCATATCCTTTCACATCTGGCAGCCGGGAGTAGGAGTGCGAATCCATACAATACAACAAAGCTGCATCACGATTACTGTCGGAAGCCTGCAATGCAAGCACGTAGTCGGGTGAATCGGCCTCACCTCTGTCCGGCTGAATATTATAAGGAACAGAGCGAACGACATCATATAATTCGGCACGCGTCTTATCCTGTTCATTGTCATGGTTGCCAAAAGTCACAACAAAAGGAATTTTACGGGAAGAAGCACAAGCAAGTACCGTACGCATGGCTGTTTCTGCCGGCTTCGCATACACCACGTCACCGGTAAATACAACCAGGTCGGGACGTTCTGCATCAAGCACTTCATTGATACGCTTCAAGGCAATATCCGAGGCAGGATTACCATATTTGAAATGCACATCGGTAAACTGCACTATTTTGAATTCCCCGTTTTTATCGAATTTCAAAGGCTTTATCTGTGCCCGGCAGAACATTACGGACAGCAGTACCATACAAAGGGTCAAAGCAAATTGTTTCATAGTATTTTCTGATTTTGATTCGGAGTTCGTTTATTCTTTGACTATCAAGACAGTTGCATAAGCCGATATTCCCTCTTCCCGTCCTGTAAAGCCCAACTTCTCCGTAGTGGTAGCCTTCACGGATACATCGTCTTCATCAATCCCCAACACAGCAGAAAGAGTCTGCTGCATGGCGGGTATATGAGTTTTCAACTTGGGTCGTTCCGCACAGATTGTCGCATCAATATTACCGATGGAATACTTTACTGCCTATCAGGTCCACCGTTTTCTTCAACAATATCTTACTATCTATATTTTTAAATTCGCCTGCCGTATCGGGAAAGTGATAGCCTATGTCGCGCATATTCGCCGCACCCAGCAATGCATCGCAAATAGCATGTATCAGCACGTCTGCATCCGAATGTCCCAAGAGACCTTTCTCATGCTCCAGGCGTACACCACCCAACCAAAGTTCTCTATCTGTCACCAGCCGGTGAACATCAAAGCCAAAACCAACACGTATCTTCATATCTTTTCAATTATATAATAAACGTGCTAAAGTAGGCATTATTCACTATCGGCTCAAAGATATTCTGCTATTTTTCCTTAATGAGAGGGATTACGTACCTAAAAACAAACAGCAAGTCTTACAGCCTAATACAAAGGAGCATGAAAGAGCTGACGAAATCAGCGGATATGGAAATCAAGCAGCTTCTCTTCTCCCAAATAACCTTGCAAATGCTGACCGACGCTGACGGGCCCTACCCCGGCAGGGGTACCTGTAAACAGTAAATCACCAATCTTCAAAGTCATAAAACGACTGACATAGGCTATTATATCGTCTATCTTGAAAAGCATGTCTGTCGTATTGCCACGTTGTACTTCGCAACCGTCTATATCGAGATGGAAATCCAAATTCTGCAAGTCTCCACCGGCTTGTTCCAAAGAAATGAACGTACCGATAGCTGCAGAGTTGTCAAACCCTTTGCACAGCTCCCACGGGTTACCGGCTTCACGGAATTTCCGCTGCAAGTCACGGGCTGTAAAATCAATGCCTACCGTCACCGCATCATAATAACGATGCGCAAAACGGGGAGCTATATTCTTACCTAACCGGCAAATACGTACTACAACTTCCGTTTCGTAATGGACTTCATGGGAGAAGTCGGGAACAAAAAACGGCTTGCCGTCTTTCAAAATAGCCGAGTCGGGTTTCATGAAGATAACAGGTTCCCTATTCTCCTGAGTATGCCCAAGCTCCTTATTGTGCTGTGCATAATTCATCCCTACTGCTATGATCTTCATTACCTTATCTCATTAAAATTCAAACGGTTAAACATTACTGCCAGATGTGCATACAACGAAGTGTTCTGAACCACTATATCTTCCGGCACACGGATACGGAACGGAGTAAAATTCCATACGGCTTTAATGCCGCCTGCCACCATCGTATCCGTAATTTTCTGCGCAATCTCAATAGGTACTGTCAGCACACCGATATTGACGTCATATGCCTGCATTTTCTCTTCAAAATCATCGGAATGATAGATTGGAATGCCATTCAATGCCGTCCCTACCAAATCGGGATTTACATCAAATGCTGCCACAATCTCCAGACCGAAATGGTTCAAACCGGAATCTCGCAGCAATGCACCACCCAAACTTCCCACACCGAAAAGAAATGCTTTATGTATATTGGTAAATCCCAAAAAATCTTCCAGCACGGCAATCAGCGTATCTATCTCATACCCCACACGGTACGGCCGGAAATATTGACATATGACAAGTCCTTCGCTATCTGAGAGGCATCAATATTGATTTCTTTGGAAATTTGAGTAGAAGAAACGAAACGCTCCCCTCTTTTTCTAAGCAATTTTACATTGGAAAGATACCACGGAAGCCGGCGCAAGGTAGGTTCCGGCACCTTTGTAGAGTCTTTCTTTTGTAACTGACTGTTCATAGCTTTTCCTTTAAGTTCTCAATATTATGACTGACAAAAGTAGTGCTTTTTTTCCAATCTATAATATATCTATGACAAAAGGTTAACATTATTTCTACCTGTGATTGCAAAGTTCCTTGCAAAACCGTATTTTTGGACTCCTTTTGTGAGAAAATTAAAACAAGTATATATGGCTAAGAAACCAAAAGAGAACGATTGGAAAGACAGACTGAATGTAGTGTATTCAACCAACCCCGACTTCAAATACGAATTGGACGATGAAGAAGAGCAAACCACTCTCCAACCGTCCCAACAACGTCTGCGCGTACAATTGGACCGCAAGAACCGGGGCGGTAAAGTTGTAACTCTCGTTACCGGATTTATCGGTACGGAAGACGATTTGAAAGAACTGGGCAAATTCCTTAAAAGTAAATGCGGTGTGGGAGGAAGCTCCAAAGACGGAGAAATCATTGTACAAGGAGACTTTAAGCAAAAAGTACTGGAATTACTAAAGAAAGAGGGGTATGCACAGACCAAAACGGTGGGATAACTCACTGCTGCTTTAAAAACATAATAAAGAAAAACGGTCGCTATGGATATTTCCATGCGACCGTTTCCATATATTTACATCCGTACGGAATTATTCAGCACGCAAAGTGAAACGCTTGAAATCAACGATTTTCAATTCAGGGTCA
>ENA-OQCE01001210-OQCE01001210.1-human-gut-metagenome-genome-assembly--contig:-NODE-1210-length-10949-cov-2.244410_pt1 | contig 10949 bp, 12 predicted proteins | sample MGYA00242495_ERZ504572 | MGnify/ENA primary metagenome ERZ504572 (study PRJEB26092, sample SAMD00036228) | human gut metagenome | host: Homo sapiens | study: EMG produced TPA metagenomics assembly of...
CCTCTATATTCCGGTTCTTGTCCAAATAGTTCTCATCCGTATCAAGCGCTTTCAAAGGTATTTTGACAGCAATATCGGACAATGGCATCCAACGGTCATAAAAATAATCATAGCTTCACCGCATTGCGCAAACTGTATTTTTCCAGGCTCTCAATAGCATCCCGGTTATTTTTTTTATACCATTTGCGTACACTTGCCAAATCCTGAGAATGAAGAGGGACTTTTATAAACAGCCCTTTCACAAAAGGATGTTCTGTATGAAACAACTCCTTGTTTTTCTCATAATAAGTGCTGATTTCCTCATCACTTATCTCATTGGCCAGTTTCTGATTAACCAGTTCCTCCTGATACGTATGCATGATCAATGCCCTGCGATAGTTCTCCACTAACTTGGCAATCTTTGCATTATCAGGAATATTTCCTTCCGCTTTATCAAAAAGCAGCACATCCTCCACCCAGTTTTTTATATAGTGCTCGGCAAACAAGACACTATCGTCTTTTGAAATATGGAAAGGCAACGCCGCCTGCAAATCTTCTTTATAGAGATATTCACCAGCAACTTCCACTAAAGGAGTCCTCCCCTTATGGTCGTGCTCCTGGCCGCATCCCGACAAAGCACCTGCTATAACAAGTAACACCCCCCAGTTTTTCACGATATTCATATAACATTAAAATAGTGAACGAAGATACTGCAATAATTAATTACTTCCGTTATTATTAACTGTTTTTAAAACCTCTTGGTTAATTTCAACCTTATATTTCCGCTTCAAATCTTTCAACCAGGCATCCTCATAGACAGTCAGATAATCCTTGACAACCGCTTCTCTTACATCCTCATAACTTTCAGGACCTTTCTTTAACTTCTTTCCCATCACAAAAGTATAAGGTAAATCCGGCTCAGGCTGAAAGCTACCGCATTTAAAGACCAATTTATCAATATACCTGTTGGTCCCTATCTGAAAGACACCTGCTTCCATACGAACTTTGGAGGAAGCATCATCTCCGGTCAGTGTATGTAATATATCTTTCCACTGGGATACCGGTTTTTTTTTCAATTGTTTCTTAATGGCTGAAGCCGTTTTTCTATCTTTACAATGAATCACCGCTCCCCGATAATGCGGCAATTCCCAGGCATAGTCTGATTTATGTTGCTTGAAGAAGCGTTCCAGGTCATCCTCATTCCAGCTTCATCACCCGATTGATATTTTTGCGACAAATAAGCCGCAAGCAAACCATCCTGCAATTCCCGCACCCGGAACTCCAGTTCTTCCTTCTGTCCTGCAGAAAGCTCCTTCCATGTACAATTGCCATTCTTCTCCAGATAATTCAATAACTGTTCCCGTTTTTCTTCAAAACTGACACCCTGCCTGCGGTCTATCCATTTCACTATATGAATGCCCATAGGTGAATAAAAAGGAGCTGAAATCTTATTTCTTTCCAAAGATTCCAGTTTGTCTATCCATTCCTGCATATTCTTGTTCACAGGCATCCACGGCAACACTCCTCCCACATTTTTACAAGCTTCATCATCCGAGTACCGGCGGGCCAGCGTTGCAAAATCCGCGCCTTCCCGCAATGCTTCATAAACCGAATCCATTTGCTGCCGCACCCTCATTTCCTCCTGACGGCTTGCATTCTGGGATAAATATTTGCTAATATGGGCAATTTTGATCCAATCATTTGCCTGCAAACGTTGTTCACCTTGCAGGTATAACCGGCGGGCAGCCTGTTCCTCCTTTTCTGCATCTGCCAAATAAGTTCTTAAAAGTTTGCCCCGATACCAGTCCACCTGCCTGCGGAAAACAGACAACGTATCTATTCCCATATCATGTGCATAGCGTACTTTTAATTTATAGTTGATAAAAGAAGGTAGAAAAGAAAGCGGGGTCCGATGAGAAGATTTACGAAAATAATATTCAAACTCGGAACGTTTTACAGGTTCACCGTCAATAGATAACACAACTTCTCCTTGCGCCCGCATTTCCAACGCGAACACAAGGAGAAGTGACAGAATACCGACCATTCTATGCGGCATCATTCATACATTTTATTGAGGACGGCTGTAGTTAGGAGCCTCGCTGGTTATGGCCACATCATGCGGATGACTTTCCAATACACCTGCGTTAGTAATACGGGTGAATTTGGCATCATGCAATTGTTCTATATTAGCAGCGCCACAATATCCCATTCCCGCACGAAGACCACCTACCAACTGGTAAATCACTTCATACAAAGTACCTTTATAAGGTACACGGGCTGCAATACCTTCCGGAACCAGTTTCTTCACATCGGCAGTTCCGCTCTGGAAATAACGATCCTTCGAACCGTTCTCCATCGCTTCCAAAGATCCCATTCCACGATAAGATTTGAATTTACGTCCGTTAAAGATAATCGTATCACCCGGTGACTCTTCCGTTCCGGCAACCAATGAACCGATCATTACACTATAACCGCCGGCAGCCAAAGCTTTTACCACATCCCCCGAATAACGCAAGCCACCATCAGCAATCAAAGGTATACCTGTACCTTTCAACGCCTTGGCAACATCATAAACGGCAGAAAGCTGGGGAACACCCACACCGGCAACCACACGGGTAGTACAGATAGAACCCGGACCGATACCGACCTTCACACCATCCGCACCGGCTTCCACCAACATTTTGGCAGCTTCGCCCGTAGCGATATTACCTACACAATATCAATATTCGGGAAACGTTTCTTAGCTTCTTTCAATTTTTCGATCACATACATGGAGTGGCCATGAGCCGTATCAATAACGATTGCATCCGCACCGGCATCAACCAAGGCCTGCATACGGTCCAGCGTATCGGCAGTAACCCCTACACCGGCAGCCACACGCAAACGTCCTTTGGCATCCTTGCAAGCCATCGGTTTATCTTTCGCTTTTGTAATATCTTTATAAGTAATAAGACCTACCAGTTACCTTCTTATCCACCACCGGCAACTTTTCAATCTTATGCTCTTGCAGAATCCGTGAGGCAGCCTCCATGTCAGTGGACTGGTTGGTAGTGACAATATTCTCCTTCGTCATTACCTCATCAATACGTTTGTCCATATCCTTCTCAAAACGAAGGTCACGGTTCGTCACAATACCTACCAAATATCTTTCATCGTCTACTACAGGGATACCGCCGATTCTATATTCAGACATCAACGCAAGTGCATCTCTCACAGTAGATCCTCTCTTGATAGTCACAGGATCATAAATCATACCGTTTTCCGCACGTTTCACTATGGCTACCTGACGTGCCTGCTCTTCGATAGACATGTTTTTGTGAATCACACCGATTCCCCCTTCACGGGCAATGGCAATGGCCATTTTCGCTTCTGTAACCGTATCCATAGCGGCAGTCACAAAAGGGACTTTCAACTCGATGTTGCGTGAGAACTTAGTCGTGAGTTCGACTGTTTTTGGTAAAACTTCAGAATAGGCGGGGATCAACAATACATCGTCGTAGGTTAATCCGTCCATTACGATTTTATCTGCAATAAATGACATAGGGCTTTATGCGTTTAGATTTTATTGCGTGCAAATATACGCATTTTATTCAATATGGGAAAACGATAGAATATTTTTTTGCTAAGAGAATACGAAATTTTGCAGAAATAAAAAGAATCAGTCCCCCAAATGGCTCACATAAAACAATTACAAAAAAACAGGGAGTTCATGAAACAAATGAAGCGCTTTTATTCTTCAGGTCCAGTGTTTTTCATTAAATTTGTACTTTGAACAAAAGAAACAAAAGAAACATGGAAAAACAACCGCAATTTCCCTTTGCGCCCAAAGACTTCGCACGCTGCCTTAACGCCACATGCCCCCGTTCCCAAAACTGCCTGAGACGAACTGCCGCCCTGCAGGATACGGATGAACATCTATTTCTCAAAGTGGTAAACCCGCTCCGTTATCCCAAGGAGGGTGAAGAATGTGAACTGTTCCGTTCCACCGACAAAGTGCGGATGGCATGGGGAGTCACCCACCTGCTGGACAATGTGCCCTACAAAGAAGGCAGCCTGCTGCGCAATATGATCATCAACACCTGGCAGAAGCCAGTATTACCGGTGCTTCCGCAAGGAACGCCCTTTTTCACCACAGGACCAACAGACCATCCGCCTTCTGTTCCGCCAGAGAGGCATCAGCGAAGAACCGCTATTCGACTATTATACAAATGAATTTAACTGGTAATATCCGTCACACTGTCACAACGGCATGCAACACATTGCGCGACAATAGTTACTACCGTGACGGATGATGTGACGGATAGTGTGACAGACTTTTATCTGTCACACCGCCGCATCCGGGTCTCATCAAGCCCTTACCAGCTGATACACAGTGCCTTTACGTGTATGCCGTGAAGGAATACCCTGTTTCCTCAAAATTCGTCCGAATGCCGCCACCCTCTTGGCGTTCAATGGAATATCCACTTCCTGATGCAATATCTTCAATATTTCGGCAGGCGCCATCCACTCGCCCTCTTCCCCCGCTTCCGCCATGCGGAAATAACGGAAAAGGAACTGCTCTTCAGGAGAATATTGCTGAAATTCGCGGTTCGCCTCCGTCATGACATACTCGTCCGCATCATTAAACCAGTAACGCTCGCCGTGCGCCAGCTCGTGCATGGCCTGTGCATACAACTGATCGTAGTCTATGGGACGCGAGGTATCAATCACCCCCTTCACCTCAATGCAGATGAAGCGGCGGCTGCCCGAAGGATCGGTCAGCAAATCCTTGTGGTTACTGGTGGCAATGAACGAAGCATAGCGGCGCATCTCCACCACCGATGTGCCGTAAGGCCGGCGCGCATTCACCACCGGCTTTTGCAGGATGTGCTTCAAGAATCCCTGTTGTGTGGCGCTCACCTGGTCGAACTCGTCAATGTTGATCAGCGCGAAGCGATTCAGGCTTAGTTCGACATCTTTCTTGCGTGAGAAATCGAGGCTGTCCGTATAGTAGGAACATTCGGAAGGCGGCATGATGCTGCGGCAAAAGGTGGACTTGCGCGTTCCCTGCGCTCCCACCAGCAGGGGCGAAACACTGTTGGCATAGCGCTTGTCCATCCCCCGCCAATGAGCCACCATGTTCAGAAACCAGCGATGGAACAATTCGGGCCAATGCGGATTGTCACAAGGTACGGTCTGCGCCAGCGGACGGATGCGGTCGCGTCCGTCCCACTCCGGAAGGTTGAACAGAAAATCCTCCAGCGGATTATACACCGGCACACGATTGGAATACACATAGCGGCTGATATCCCTGTCCCACAGGGGGATACCTTCGGCCTGTGCATCCAGGGCGATGCTGTTCAGCGCACGCTTGTCCACCGGCTGAAAGCGGAAGCAGAAGGAATGCCGCTCGCGGAACTCCGCCTCGCCGGTCTGCACGTTAAAGCGAAATTCATAACGTCTTTTCATAAACTCGGCAATGAGGACCGACAATTGCTGCTCACGGCTCAAAGCGCATTTGCTTCCGAAATCCTGACGCCGGCTGTACACATTCCGCACCACCTGACGCACCAGTTCCAACGGTTTGCGTGCAAAATGACGGAAACGCGCCCTGCTGACCACCGCTTCCTCCGGAATGCCCGACCGGAAACAGTTCAACGCCAGTTGCGAAAGAAGGGTATCCCAGCTATAGGAGGACTTTTCATCGGCCGGATCGGGCTTATCCAAATCAATGTAAGCCTGCCTCAAGGCCGCCTCGAACAGCATGGAGAGCGCATCTGCCGTTTCATAACTCCCCAAGCACGTTCCAAAGGACGCTGGCCGGAGACAGCAGGTTCGGTATGCAAGGCCATTTCATCGGGCATCCCCATAGGCTGTGACAGGTAGAACTGCACGGAGTCCGGCCGGTAAAGCACATCGGGGTCATAGGAAAGGCGTGAATATTGTTCCAGGAAAGGTTCCTTGGGACGGATATCGAATGACAACTGGGGCTGGTAGCACTTCACCGCCATGATGTAGGCATGAGCATGAAACGCTTCCGCCTCCGCACGGGTAAGGGGCAGCGTATTGTCGGGTCGGGTGAAAGCCACCAGGATTTTCACCGAATGTCCGCTGGCGCCCATAAAGGCGCACCGCGTCTGCGGCAACTTCCATGCCTCCCGTTTCACCTGCTCCACTTCCGCCCTGCCCGCCAAGGGGCCTACGGTCAATTCCACCAATCCGTTATAAGCCTTCATGCACTGTCCGCCCTCCGTCTTGCGGAACTCGGCGGCAGGCATCATCTTGGGCAGTTTGTCCGCCGCCTCGCAATGGTCGCCGGGGAGGAAATGGCGCAACTGGCTTCTGAACATGGTGACGGGACAGGTTTTCACCTCCTCTTTCATTCTTTCTACCCATGCATCCAGTGTAAGAGTGCTCTGGGTTACATGGTTTCCGCCGTCGCGTACCTGGGTAATCTTTATCATTTATCGTGTATTTATTCGTTTTTTCCAATCTATAAAGATACGGATAAAATCGGGAAACAAAGCAATATACAGGAAGGTTTCTTTCAAAAAAAAGGACGCGAAGGGCACAGGAATTTCCGATAGGGAGGTGAAGCGGAAAGATATTGAAGGAATGCATTCGCGACAGGTATAATCCAGACCATTATATGCTATGATACAATGTATTGCACCATTTGGAACAATGAGTTTTTCTAATAGAAACCATTAATTCTAGCGCATGGTACAACCTGTCTTTACATATAGGAATAAGTTGTTCCACTGATAGGAATAATTTGTTCCATTAGCATGAAACTATTTGTTCCACTGGACGGAACAAACTGTTCCAACAAGTGGAACAACCCACATCATGCATGTAAAAAGAGGCTGTAGCATATGTGCAAGATTAACAAAAGTCTGTCACCGTATCCGTCACGCTATCCGTCACCATCGCAACACGTTGTGATTCAAGTGTATAAGTTACCATGTGACAGATGTGACGGATGTGACAGTTTATTTTCTTTTTTTATATGAGGATTGCATACTATCCACGGGATTGTACTAACTCAATAACCATGTTGTTAAAGGAGCTACAGGGGTGCAAAGTAAATTCAGCTATTATTTTGCTTGTAGGGGCGAGGTTTGCTCGCCCGAAAATAGTCTACGTTGCATATTACTCCCAAGATCGTGACCGTTGGTTCGGGCAGGCAAGCCCCACAACCGTCAAGCTAAGGAAAAACATCTACCGTAAAGCATATCCTAATGCCTCACCAAGTTCTTCCAACGAATATCTGCCGACTGCAATTCTAGTTCCTTGGCGTATCTGGAAGGGTCACCGCTTTCATTCCTGTACAAAATAATCAATCGTCTATCCTTTACCTTCATGCTTATTATATCTTCCTTCCAGAGTACCATATCCTTGTATATCTCATGACAACTCGTACTAAAAATTATAACAACAGGACATACAAATACCAAAAGAGGATAGATGCTAAAACGATGTTCTATAAAACTAGGAGAGAGAACTAAAAAAAGAACTACCACTACTATCTTAACACTAAAGAATCTGCGAAGTTTTTATTCCTAAAGGCCGCTTCTTGACCTTTTTGAACTCATATCTGTCACCGGTTATGTATAATGTATCATACCGGAAGTATAATTCTTGGTCTTTCATAATTATATTTTTTTTAAGATTCATACAATCAACTCAACCTTATAACTTTTCATGATTATCCGCATATATATCACCGGATGATAAATGGGAATTTATGTGCCGGTATATTTCTCGGTACGGATGACGCTTCCACCGTAGGGGCAGACCCATGTGTCTGCTCGAAAGCATAAAGTGAATGTTATCAGGCGGACACACGGGTCCGCCCCTACGGTGAAAGCATCTATAAATTAGCATTTGGTGGTATGATTGCGGATAATCATTAACTTTCTTGGCTCTTCAAGCCTGCTTTTAATTATCTGACATTCTCCTCTTTTATACATCGAACATATCTTATGCGTCATTAAGCAACGAATAACGTCGCAATATTTGCGGCAAAAATACTTAATGATTATCGTATCACCAAGCGAAGTCTTATAATGTCGCAAAGAATGCGATGATTTTAGTAAAAAAACGTCTGATTAGCTTGATTTGCATCTGCATTTTCGAATCAAATTAGGGATTGTGCATTTGCAATGTCTGCAATTAGTCCCTAATTATCAAATGTTTTATTGAGTTTTTATTTATCATACAATACAATAGGCTGATTAAAGAAGTCATAAACGACATAATATCCTATTAATCAGCTATAAAGCGAGTTTCCAATTACATTTTTTTATTCTTTCCGATAACGAATCTCAGTAAAATAAAAAAAAAACAGTAAAATAGCAGCAACTAATATTGCAGCAACTTCTCCCCCCTTATTTTGCGGTATCACATACCACAACAGACAATAAGCTATGACTGCACCAATCAACAGAGGAAACAATTTAATCCATTTTTTCCGCATTTGCTCTTTTCATTTTATAACACACAATCGGATATTCTATGATCCATTTCATTCATACAATACCAATTTGGTTTTCATGACTACATTATTCATTAGTTTGACATCGGTAAAATTAGGAATAATACAATGAACCACCTAAAAAGTAAGATAGACAAATAGCAGGCTAAAAAAACATTTTATAAACAATTAGATACCAATAAATTACAAATAGAAGTTCATACAAACGGAGCGTCATCTATAGACAAGAACATCAACGGACACGCATCACAAATAGAGCGTGCCGTATCATTTGCCATAAATTCCTGCATTTTTTTCTTCATCCGGACTATCCACCCCATATTACCACCAAATCTGCTTTCCGCTTTCATACGTAAAAATCCGCTCTTCCTTTCCCTGCGTATGATTATGCAGCCAAAGCAATGCATTCTTGGGTACTTCCACATATACCAATGTGTCGTGTCCGGCTGTTTTTCTACCGAGACTACACCATTCGTCATTCCAATAGAAAAGTTCATAGTCATCACCAGGTATCACCTCATTACTGTCGTGAACATCAGAAGCTATTTTATTATACTTGGGGTATTTGCGATGTAAGGTGACAGATTCCGTATCGGATAAAATAGGGCGGAGAGAGCGGACTTCGCCTCCTTCATATAAAATGACCGGAGCGGCGAAAGGTTTCAATATTCCCCGTTCGTGAACGACCGGAAGATATGCAATGCCTTTCCCTTCTTCCCTGTAACCGTCTATCTTGTTATCTCCCCAAAGAAGTCCCCTCCCCAGGTTCCGGAAAGTCACGTTCCCATTCCCCGAACTTGCCAAGCACCGGTATCCACTGGCTATTATTAAATGTACACAAGTACGCCTGTTTGTTCTTACCGTCCAATGGGAAACTGACATCGGACAAAGGCATATCATATCCTTGTGTCACATCTTCCTCACCGGGAGACCGGTACTGCATTCTATACACTTTAGAAACTTTATAGACCACAAAGTTCTTCCCGTCCGGTCCGTAACCGATATCAACAAAATGTCCGGCAGTGTCTTTCACTACATTCCAACAATGTGCAGAACTCCTGTTGGCCCACGCCTTGACGACATCCGTTGCCGCAGGTATGCCGATAGCACGCAAGGACAAAGTGAGGAAAGCGGTCATGTCATCACAAGTCCCCCATTGCAAACTGTCCATTTCTTCATAACTCATGATATACGGATATTTGGTCATGCCTGCATTATAACGCACCGGATAACGCATGGCAATGCTGCGGGCTATATCCTGGGGTGCATTCAACGAATCCAGCCAGTGGCCATAACGCTGCAAGGCAGTCCTCCGCCAGTGAGACAGAGGTTCATGAGCCACCCGATAAGGCAATACATAACTACAGAAATCATCAAATGAATAATGCTTTGCCACCCCCCTCCGATTCCATACCTTAAACGCCGATTCTATGTTCTCTATTAAATAGTCACTTGTCATTACTTCTATATCCCTGACTATTTTAATCCGGGATTCGGGTTGGATTTTTGAAATAGAATCGAATACAGCGGCCACAAGCGAACGGGATATTTCCCAACTGACGGGATCCTCCTTATCCAAAGACAACAAAGCCCGTGCGTATGTGTCCGTGGAATCCAATGGTAACACAGCATATTGATCCGGCATATTTTCAATAAGGAAACAAGCTGCCTGATATTTCAACGTATCATCCCGATAGTATGCCAGCACTTTTTCCAGCTCCATCCGATTATCGCCTGCCTCACGCAAAGCACGTTCCAAGGCGGTCTTTTCCGGTAAGCAAGAAAAGAATGCGCTGACGAGAAACAGAAAAGATAAAAGCCTCAACATTTCATATCCGATTAAGGAAACGTAACTCCTTCGGGTACCAAAAACTTCATGGCCGGGACTTCTGCATTCTCCTGAATTTCCGTTGCCTGCTCGGTAACGATAACCATTCCATTGGATGAAGTCTCGTTCTTCAGCGGAATACCTTTCCATATCCATACCGTGGAATAGGTGGTTTGTCCTCCATACACTACCTCCAAAGTGTACTTGGTACACTTCCTGCCCAGTATTTCTTCTGTTCCCACTTCCTTTATCTTGTGCAGTTCACGTACTTCGTCTGTCAGATTCAAATAGTTGACCGGCTTGACGGGCAAAGTTGCTTTATTGGCCACCTTCATATCGAGGTCAATAGAGATAATCTTATCTCCATCGGCTATCGTCCGGATATGTTTCTCCACATTTGCCACGCCTCCCACTTTCATTGTAAGTTCGGACGCCTCCTTTCTGCCGTAATCGTCAAAATACTGCACGCCTTGCACTTTCTGCCCCATAGTGACCGCCTCTTTCTTGAGGATGGCAGACTTGATTCCATACTTCGCCTCTTGGGCGAATGCTGTTGCTGTAGCCGATAGCAACAGAACAGCCAATAAACATTTTACTTTCATTATCGTTTCTTTTTTAAAATAACACTATTTTATAACTTCATTTTTGCTTTTGCCATAAATCCTC
>ENA-OQCE01001211-OQCE01001211.1-human-gut-metagenome-genome-assembly--contig:-NODE-1211-length-10939-cov-1.774972_pt1 | contig 10939 bp, 15 predicted proteins | sample MGYA00242495_ERZ504572 | MGnify/ENA primary metagenome ERZ504572 (study PRJEB26092, sample SAMD00036228) | human gut metagenome | host: Homo sapiens | study: EMG produced TPA metagenomics assembly of...
ATCATTTGAGTTGAGCGGACAGTACTTGGTTGCCGCCCGCTTAATTCGTTTAACAGTTAATGAATATTAAAGATGAGTCATTCTTCTTGTTTATTCAAATAAACTATATATATTTACAGTGTACTAATCAACTAATACACTAAATAACTAATAAAACCATAAACACAATGATGATTGAAGTAAAGAACTTGTCTTTCAGTTATGGAAAGAGAAAACAGAAAGTCTTTGATGACTTCTCGCTAGCATTGGACAAAGGTTCAGTTTACGGCCTTTTAGGGAAGAACGGCACAGGTAAATCTACTTTGCTCTATTTAATGACAGGTTTGCTTCGTCCTCAGGCCGGACGGGTGCTTTACAAAGGGGTGGATGTTTCCATGCGCTATCCCCTGACTTTGCAGGACATGTTTCTAGTACCTGAAGAATTTGCTTTGCCATCAGTCAGTTTGAAACAATACTTGAAGCTGAATACTCCGTTTTATCCGAATTTCAGCAATGAACTCTTGAGCACTTGCCTTCGTGATTTTGATATGAATGAAGATATTCATTTGGGCGAGCTTTCGATGGGACAGAAGAAGAAAGCATTTATGTGCTTTGCATTAGCTACCAATACCTCTTTGTTGGTAATGGACGAGCCCAGTAATGGATTGGATATTCCTTCTAAAAGTCAGTTTCGTAAAGTAATCGCTTCGGGCATGACCGATGAAAAATCAGTCATCATCTCTACGCACCAGGTGAGAGATATTGACAGCCTGCTGGATCATGTGGTTATTATTGACGGTACCCTCGTATTGTTGAATGCATCGGTAAAGACCATCTGTGACAAAGTCTATTTTGCAGAGCAAGGCATGAATGAACCGACAGACACAGCACTCTATGTCCAGCCGTCCGTCCAGGGAAACAGTGTCATCTTCCCAAACACGCATAATGAGGAGACGAATTTGAATCTGGAAGTACTGTTTAACGCTATGCTGTCAGAGAGAGAAAAAATGCAGTCAATGTTTAACAAGTAACATACACAAACACTATGGATACGAATAAATTCTTTAGCTTTTCGCGTATTGCAATGGTCATGAAACGCGAAATTATGGAAATTGGAAAACAAATCTTTATCGTCTGATCGGGATTTATGCCGGATTTTTATTGGTGATGGTGTTCACAATGTCGAAACAGGCGTCGTTGTATAGTGATCCTCAGGTGGCTTTTCAGCATTACTGTTCTAATGTGCTGGGGGCGTTTGTTCTTATTATCGGTATTTTCGGCATTGTCTATGCTGCCAACATTATGGAGAACATGATTACCAAAGAAAAACGCATCGCTTTTCTGATGCTTCCGGCAACCATGATAGAGAAATTTGTGGCACGGTTCTTAACTGTTACGGTAGGACTGGCGGTGGCTGTCTTTGTTGCGGCGTCATTGGCGGAAATTACCCGTTATCTGTTACTCCCTTTATTTAATGTACCTGAAACATTCCATCAATCTGTTTTATATAACCTTCTTTCCATGGCTTCGGTAGATGGTGAGCAGATATATAGGGGATCAGGCTATGCTATGAATATGCCGTACCAGAATTGGTTGGGTGAGCTGTGCGGATGGGCTTTCTTGGTGTGGTCACATTCACTTTATATTCTAGGAGGTAGTTATTGGTACAAGAAACCTTTTTTCAAGACATTGGGTACATTGATGCTTATTTCTATTCTGTTGTTCGGTCTTGTCAGTACATATCATATCATGGGTAGGCAATGACGGTATGCGTAGTTTCGCCGAATGGCTGGAAGCTAATTCCCAGTGGATGACATTAAACAAGTTACTTTCCTTAGGAGTGGCGTTCTTCAGTGCATTCACCATGTTCAACTGGTGGCTGAGTTACCGGCTCTTTACCCGTTCACAAGTTATTAAACCCAAATTCCGCTTGCTATGAAATTTAAAGAAAGTAAATCCATTTACTTGCAGATAGCTGACCGGATATGTGATGAAATCCTGCAAGGACAATATATGGAAGAAGAGCGTATTCCATCGGTCAGAGAATACGCCGCCACAGTGGAGGTGAATGCAAATACGGTGGTCCGCACGTATGATTACCTTCAGGGACAAGAGATCATTTACAATAAACGCGGCATTGGTTATTTTGTATCAGCAGGGGCTAAAGACCGGATTATTGCTTTACGGAAAAATACATTCCTGCATGAAGACCTGCCTGAGTTTTTCAGACAAGTGAAGACATTGGATATTCCCATGAAGGAGATAGAAAAAATGTATAAGGAATATCTGACTCAACAATGACACAACACCAAGCACATCTACGACAACACATACACAACATCGGTTAGATAAAGAAATCCCGGCAGAGCGATGACTCGCCGGGATTTCTTTAGAAGGTTACTTGTCTGCTATAAAAATTGTAGTCCAGTATAACCATTCGGTTGCAGCTCGGAGGATATCGGGATTGATAGATTGGGTGTTATCTTTGGGATGATGGTAATAACCGCCTCCCAAGGCCCATAAGTCTATACATGGATAGCCGGCTTTCATAAAGACTGCACCGTCTGTGCGAGGGCGGGTCAGGAAATGAGTCTCACTAGTGAACAGACGTCGATGTACATACCTATCATTGGCTTTCTCTGATAGCTCAGCCAGTTCGGGGTATTTATAGTGATAATTCGCTCCTAGCATCTCACCTACACCCACTTGTTCCAAATTCAGGATTGCTACCACTTTGTTTTGGGGCACAAGGGGATGGTTGGTGTAGTAGGTACTTCCGGTGAGTCCGGCTTCCTCGCCGTCCACACTCATAAAGATGATGCTGCGTTTCGGTTTTATCTTTGATTTTGCCAGTGCTTCAGCTACTCCCAGCATGGCAGCGGAGGAAGAATTGTTGTCATTCGCTCCTTCAATCAGGAAAGGAATCATTCCTAAGTGGTCCAGATGGGCGGAAATGATTACATATTCATTGCATAGTATAGGATCACTGCCTTTGATCATGCCCAAAATATTTTTTCCAGTAGCATTGGGATTATAGGTAGCATTCATTTTGATGTGGGCTCTCTTTCCGGTATGGAAAGAGGCAGGCTTCTGAGTCTTATAAATCTGCCGGATGGTTTCTTTATAGGTCTTGCCTGTTCCCCTGAAAATATCATTGACCACAGTGTCTGTAACATGACAATAGACAAATCCCGGATTATAGGGGGCATTCGGACCGGGAACCCATTTGTATAACAAGCCTGCCGCACCATGGGCTGCAGCGTTGTTCAGCTTGGTCTGGTGCAAAGTATGTTTGTACCACATGGCCAGTGAATCGGGGTTACGGCTTATATTGGGTGTTTCTCCCTCTATCAGCACAATCTTGCCTTTTACATCTATGTCTTTGTAATCATCATATCCTAATTCGGGTGCCGTGACGCCGAATCCGGCATATACCACATCGGCTGTCACTTCTCCGTTACTGGTCATTCCTCCGGCAAACCAACCATCTGCCCAAGGGTATGTCTTGGAGATCCATACAGTTTTTTTCTTGTCTTGGGTGACAGGAAATAGGATATCCATAGTGCTTCCCGGTTGTATCTCTACACAAGGTGGGGGAATAGCTGTATGTAGGAACCATTCTCACCACGAGGTATTAGTTTCCATTCTTTAAAATATCCTTTTACGATATCTACAGCTTTAGCCATTCCGGGCGAACCTGCGAGTCGTCCTCCAAGGCCGGGTCTGAAAGTTGCTTTACATAACCGAAAATCTTTTCGGTAGTGATGTTACGATGCATGGCATCAAGGTACATTTCTTCGTCGGTCATGTTGGCCGTTCTTCTTTGGGCGGATGAAGACAGGGAGCCCAATGCAAGAATTGCAGATAACAAGAGGAGTCCTTTTTTCATATTAATATGTTGATTTAAGATTCGGTTCTAAAGATAAAAAGAAAAGATCAGATTCCTGTTTATCTCCTTGTAAAAATCTTAAGTTCGTATTTCTTGATATAAATCAAACCGCTACATCGTGAAAAGTCCGTACCTTTGCACCCCGAAAATCAAGGGTAACAAGTGGACGTAATTCAAGAACCGAGAAGTGTACGAAAGAACCTTGCCAGACTGGCGGTTCCTATTTTCATTGAAACATTGCTGATTATGATGCTGGGCGCGGTAGATACCGTGATGCTGAGTCAGTATTCAGACAATAGTGTGGCTGCCATCGGGGTGGTCAACCAGCTTATCATGTTTGCTTTTCTGATATTCGAGGTGATCAATATAGGAACTTCCGTGCTCTGTTCGCAATATTTGGGAGCAAGAATGCACAAGAATATGGTGCAGGTGGTGGGAGTATCATTGATACTCAATTTGGTGTTCGGCCTGTTTGTCAGTGCCATTCTGCATTACGGAGCCACTTTCCTGCTGTCCATGATGGGGCTTCGTTCCGAATTGATGGAATATGGAGTGAGTTACATGGAGATAGTAGGGGCATTCGCTTTTTTTCAAGCCATATCTCTGACTATTTCTGCCTCTTTGCGTAGTGCTAACAAAGCGGTTTATCCCATGATGGTAACGGTAGTTGTGAATATTCTGAATATCATCGGTAACTATTCGCTGATTTTCGGTAAGTTCGGCATGCCGGCTTTGGGAGTGGAAGGTGCGGCTATCTCTACAGCATTTGCCCGAGGGGTATCTATGGTGATACTTTTTGTAATTCTTTTCCGCAAGCATATTCCCAGATTTCCGTTATCCTATTTTTGCCCCTTCCCGTTTGTCGAGCTGAAAAACCTGTTGAAAATCGGAGTCCCCTCGGCCGGAGAAAATATGTCCTACAGTTTCTCTCAGGTAGTATTGACCTATTTTATTAATATGTTGGGGAATGAAGCGCTGGCTACCCGTACCTATGTGGTGAATATAGTGATGTTCGTTTATTTGTTTGCTATTGCCATGGCACAAGGCGGAGCATCTGTATCGGACATCTGGTAGGTGAAAGGAAAATTCATGCAGCCTATCTGTTAGGCAAATATGTGATGCGTATTTCTATTTTGGTTTCTTTGGTTTTATCCTGTATCTGGGCTTTGATGGGGCATACCTTGTTTAGCTGGTTGACAGATAATCCGGAAATTATCCGTCTGGGTACTATTATCCTGTTTATTGATGTGATTTTGGAAGTGGGACGGGCTATTAATATTTATGCGACGAATGCTTTACGTGCAACGGGTGATGTAAATTATCCGTTTTATGTAGGATTTGTTGTTCAGTGGAGTGTTGCCGTAGGTTGTGGTTTCTTGTTCGGCATTCATTGGGGATGGGGATTGGTAGGTATGTGGTGTGCGTTTGTGCTGGATGAAAATCTTCGTGGTATTATCTTTGTACAGCGTTGGAACAGTCTGAAATGGACTAAAAAGGGATTTGTGAAATAAATCTTCATTTTCGCAAACTTTATGCATCTTCAGGCCGTTAAACTCAAGAAAAAGAATTAATTTTGCAGTCTGATAATTATCAAAGAATATAATATGGAGCTCGATTTACTCACGGCAATATCACCTATTGACGGTCGATACAGAGGAAAAGCGGGAGCTTTGGCCTCTTATTTTTCTGAATTTGCACTCATCAAGTACCGTGTGCAGGTAGAAATTGAATACTTTATCACTCTGTGTGAACTACCGTTGCCACAGCTGAAAAGCTTGATCATGCACGTTTTGATGCATTGCGCGCTATTTATAAGAATTTTTCAGAAGCTGATGCACAGCGTATTAAAGAGATAGAAAGTGTAACAAACCACGATGTAAAGGCTGTAGAATATTTCATCAAAGAAGAATTCGATAAGTTGGGCGGAATGGAGGAATACAAGGAATTCATTCATTTCGGATTGACATCACAGGACATAAACAATACTTCTGTACCGTTGTCTATAAAGGAGGCATTGGAACAAGTGTACTATCCGCAAATTGAAGAGCTGATTGCTCAGTTGACTACATACGCTGAAGAATGGGCAAATATCCCTATGTTGGCAAAAAACACATGGGCAGCCTGCTTCTCCTACTCGCCTGGGTAAAGAAATCATGGTTTTCGTTTATCGTCTGAATCGTCAGCTGGCTGTATTGAAAGCTTGTCCTGTCACGGCTAAATTCGGTGGTGCGACGGGTAATTACAATGCACATCATGTAGCTTATCCCGAATATGACTGGAAAGCATTCGGAAATCAGTTCGTGGCAGAGAAGCTGGGGTTGGAACGTGAGGAATATACTACTCAGATTTCTAATTATGATAATCTGGGAGCCATCTTTGATGCCATGAAGCGCATCAATACCATTATGATTGACATGAACCGCGACTTCTGGCAGTACATCTCTATGGAGTACTTCAAACAGAAGATTAAAGCGGGCGAAGTCGGTTCCAGCGCTATGCCGCACAAAGTAAACCCCATCGACTTCGAAAATGCTGAAGGTAATCTAGGTATGGCAAACGCTATTTTGGAGCACCTTTCTTCTAAGTTGCCTGTTTCCCGCTTGCAACGTGACTTGACAGACTCTACTGTGTTGCGTAACGTCGGTGTACCTTTCGGTCACATTGTGATTGCTATCCAAAGTTCGTTGAAAGGTCTGCGTAAACTGTTGCTGAATGAGAAAGCAATCTATGCCGACTTGGATAATTGTTGGAGTGTGGTGGCGGAAGCTATCCAGACTATTTTGCGCCGCGAAGCCTATCCTCATCCGTATGAGGCATTGAAAGCTTTGACCCGTACAAACCAAGCTATCACAGAAGGGGCTATTAAAGAATTCATAGAAACACTAAATGTAAGCGAAGATATTAAAAAGGAACTGCGAGTGATTACACCGCATAATTATACAGGTATTTAAAAAATAGTTAGTTGGATTTTAATCAAAAAAGCCCGAGAGGGCGTTATACATTAATTAATAAACAAAAGGAAAACCATGAGTACAGAAAATGAAAGCAGACAAGAAGGTGCTGCAAACGAAGAAAACCAGAATGTAAGCCGTGATGGTGGTTATAAGTCTTATAACAGAGACAGTAATTACAACAGATACAACAACGACGGCGAACAGCGTCCTTACCGTCCTCGTACGAACAGCTATAATCGCGAAGGTGGCGACCGTCCTTACCGTTCTTCTTATAACAACGGTGACCGTCCTTCCTATAATCGCTATAATAATGGTGACCGTCCGCAACGTCCCCGCTTTAATCCTAACAGTGAGGATGGAGGAGAACAACGTTCATACCGTCCTCGTACAAATTATAATCGTGAAGGTGGTGAGCAGCGTCCATATACTCCGCGCCCTCGTTTCAATAATGGTGAGGAAGGTGGTGAACGTCAATACCGTCCCCGTACAAACTATAATCGCGAAGGTAGTGAGCAGCGTCCTTATACTCCGCGTCCCCGCACCGGAGGATATAATCGCGAAGGTGGTGAGCAGCGTCCATATACTCCGCGTCCCCGTTTTAACAGCGGTGAAGGTGGTGAACAGCGTTCTTACACTCCGCGTCCTCGTACCGGCGTATAATCAAGGCGGCGATCGTCCTTATCGTCCTCGTACCGGTGGTTATCAAGGTGGTGGATACAATCGTCCCTATCGCCCCCGTACGGCTGATTATAACCCGAATGCAAAGTATAGTCTGAAGAAACAGATTGAATATAAAGATATATTGACCGATCCAAATGAGCCGATTCGTCTGAACAAGTTCTTGGCTAATGCAGGTATATGTTCCCGTCGTGAGGCTGATGAGTTTATTACAGCAGGTGTAGTCAGTGTAAATGGTGAAGTGGTAACCGAATTAGGTACTAAGATCAAGCGTACTGACGAAGTGAAGTTCCATGACGAACCGGTAAGTATTGAACGCAAAACTTATATTTTGTTGAATAAACCGAAGGATTGTGTGACTACTTCTGATGATCCTCAGGAACGTAAGACTGTAATGGATTTTGTGAAAGGTGCTTGTAAGGAGCGCATTTATCCAGTTGGGCGTTTGGATCGTAATACTACCGGTGTATTACTGTTAACTAACGATGGTGATTTGGCTTCCAAGCTGACTCATCCTAAGTATTTGAAGAAGAAGATTTATCATGTATATTGTGATAAGAATGTAACCAAGGCAGATCTTGACCAGATTGCAGCAGGTGTGACATTGGATGATGGAGAGATCCATGCAGATGCCATCAGCTATGCATCGGAAACAGACAAGTCACAAGTCGGTATTGAAATCCATTCCGGAAAGAACCGTATTGTGCGTCGTATTTTTGAATCCTTGGGATATAAGGTAATCAAGCTGGACCGCGTTTATTTTGCTGGCCTGACTAAAAAAGGTTTGCGTCGCGGTGACTGGCGTTACCTGACGGAACAAGAAGTGAACATGCTCCGCATGGGCTCATTTGAATAATAAACAATAAAGAGACAAAACAATGGAAAAAATTAGTAGAACAAAGATTGTTGACTTGCTGAAGCGCCGTGATTTTGGTGCGATGGTCAATGTAAAAGGTTGGGTTCGTACCCGCCGCGGTAGCAAACAGGTAAATTTTATCGCCCTGAATGACGGTTCTACAATAAATAATGTGCAGATTGTTGTTGATTTGGCAAACTTTGACGAAGAAATGTTGAAGCAGATCACCACCGGTGCATGTATCAGTGTGAACGGTGAGTTGACCGAATCCATTGGCTCTGGTCAGGCTGCCGAAGTTCAAGCGCGTGGAATCGAAGTATTAGGTACTTGTGATAATACTTATCCGTTACAGAAGAAAGGTCATACGATGGAGTTTCTTCGTGAGATCGCTCATTTGCGTCCCCGTACCAATACATTTGGAGCTGTATTCCGCATCCGCCACAACATGGCTATCGCTATCCATAAGTTCTTCCATGAACGTGGTTTCTTCTATTTTCATACACCTATTATCACAGCATCCGATTGTGAAGGTGCGGGACAGATGTTCCAGGTTACTACCAAGAATCTTTATGATTTGAAGAAAGATGAAAACGGATCGATTATTTATGATGATGATTTCTTTGGCAAACAAGCCAGTTTGACGGTTTCCGGACAGTTGGAAGGTGAATTGGCTGCTACTGCTTTGGGGGCTATTTATACATTTGGACCTACATTCCGTGCGGAGAACTCCAATACGCCGCGTCACTTGGCCGAGTTTTGGATGATTGAACCTGAGGTTGCGTTCAATGATATTACTGATAATATGGATTTGGCCGAAGACTTTATTAAATATTGTGTACAGTGGGCGCTTGACAACTGCTATGATGATGTGAAGTTCTTGAACGATATGTTCGATAAAGGATTGATAGAACGTTTGCAGGGCGTGCTGAAGGAAGAATTTGTCCGTCTGCCTTATACGGAAGGTATCAAGATACTGGAGGAAGCTGTAGTAAAAGGTCATAAATTTGAATTCCCGGTATATTGGGGAGTAGACTTAGCCTCTGAACATGAACGTTATTTGGTGGAAGAGCACTTTAAACGTCCTGTAATCCTGACAGACTATCCGAAAGAAATCAAGGCATTCTATATGAAGCAGAATGAGGATGGCAAGACGGTGCGTGCAATGGATGTATTATTCCCGAAGATTGGCGAAATAATAGGTGGTTCTGAACGTGAGGCTGATTATGACAAATTGATGACCCGCATTCAGGAACTGGGAATTCCGATGAAGGATATGTGGTGGTATCTGGATACCCGCAAGTTTGGTTCATGTCCTCATTCTGGTTTTGGACTTGGTTTTGAACGGTTGTTGCTGTTTGTTACCGGTATGACAATATTCGTGATGTGATACCTTTCCCACGTACTCCGCGCAATGCTGAATTCTAATTGTAGGAAATAATAATTCAAAAATCCTGCCCTATAACATAGAGCAGGATTTTTTTGTGTTTAACTGTAAAAAAGTTATTTGAAAAGCAGAAGTTTGAAAAATTTTTCTAATTTTGTTGTATCCACATAACGCAATTTGTTAACTAAATATATACAGCTATGAAACGGAAAAAATTATTCCTACTGATGATAGCATTCTTGCTAATCGGTACTTCGCGTGTAGTGGGACAGGAAAAATCGGATGCAGCCCCTGTCAATTTGAAAGGGATTTGGCAGATGTGCTTTTATGTATCAGGTACTCCTCAGGTGCCGGGTGAGTTGAAACCAAGTAATTCTTTTAAAATTTTGTCTGATGACGGCAAGTTTACCAATATGACCATGATTCCTAATCATGGAGCTATTATTATTGGTTCCGGTACCTATCGGCAGACTGCTCCTAATGCTTATACAGAGCATGTGGAGAAAAATCTGCATCTTCCACAATTGGTAGGTGTGGATAACATTTTGGAATTTGAGATGAAGGGGGGCGATGTCATGGTACTGAAGTTTTTTGTGAAAACGGATAAGGATGGAAATGAAATCAATTCCTGGTATTATGAAACTTGGAAACGGGTGAAAATGCCTCCTGTTTATCCAAAGGATTTGTCAGATAAGTTTGAATCTTTGTTTATAAACAAAGGATAGTCATTGGGGAGGGGCTGCTCTTTCATTTTTTGAAAGCGTGGTCCCTATCTATATGGTGGGATATGTGTCTTGTTTATATGATTACTTGTTTGGATACTTAAATGAAAGGTGTCTATGTATTAATTGTTTCCAATAAAATGATGTAGTGAGTAACTGCTACCTGTTTGCACTTAAATATACGGTAAAATTCCTGTAATCTCTTCTTGATTTGCACAGAATTTCAAAAAATGTGCTATTATTCATCACTTTTATGTCTTTTCGAGAACAAAAATTGGAAATAATCGTTAACTTTGTCGCCAATAACAGAAATAGAAAAGGAGATTAATGTCTAAACTTTATATAATAGCGGGGTGTAACGGAGCTGGTAAAACGACTGCTTCGTATACGGTATTACCCGAAATTTTAGAGTGCCGTGAATTTGTCAATGCCGATGAAATCGCCAAGGGACTTTCTCCTTTTAACCCCTCAAGTGTA
>ENA-OQCE01001214-OQCE01001214.1-human-gut-metagenome-genome-assembly--contig:-NODE-1214-length-10886-cov-2.999349_pt1 | contig 10886 bp, 18 predicted proteins | sample MGYA00242495_ERZ504572 | MGnify/ENA primary metagenome ERZ504572 (study PRJEB26092, sample SAMD00036228) | human gut metagenome | host: Homo sapiens | study: EMG produced TPA metagenomics assembly of...
GGCCTGACCGGAATCGGTCATTGGATCAAAGTAAAAAGGAAAAGAAAGAAGGAAGAACATGGGAAGAGGATTGTTTGTTACAGGTACAGGAACGGGAATGTGGGAAAACTTTCGTCACAGCCTCATGGTGAAGAAACTGAGGGAGCATGGGTATGACGGAAGCTATTATAAAGCGGCCCTGAGCGGAGCCGAAACAGGAAAAGACGGGGGACTGATTCCCGCGATGCCCAGTTTGTGAAAATGGCGGCCGGGCTTTCCGAAGCGGCGGGGGATCTTGTGACCTATATCTACAAAGAGGCCGTATCACCTCATCTGCTCCCGCTGGAATAAGGATTCCATTGACCTTACAAGGATCCAGGAAGATTACGCCCGCCATTTGGCCCGTCATGACTATCTGACTATGGAAGGCAGCGGCGGCATTATTTGCCCTCTTTCTTGGGAATCGGAAAAGCGGCTGCTGCTCGAAGATGTAATCCTTGCCTTGAAGCTCCCTTGCGTCATTGTGGCGGACGCAGGTCTTGGAACCATCAATGCGTCGGTTCTTACGGCGCGTTATCTGAAGGAACGGGGAATCCGTGCAAAAGGGTTCTTCTTTAACCATTGGGATGAGACCGATCCCATGCAGCAAGATAATTGGGCCATGACAGAGGCGCTCACGGGGCTTCCCATCCTTGCCGGCATCAAGGACGGCGATAGGGATCTTTCCTTGTCTGCAGACCGCCTTGCCGCCCTATACGAATAAGAAAGGAGCTATTCCATGAATGATTATCAGCAGCGGGATCTTGCTCATATCTGGCATCCCTGCTCCCAAATGAAAGATTATGAAAGCCTGCCGCCCCTTTTTGTGGATCACGCAAAAGGGGCCTGGCTCTATGATGAAAAGGGGAAGGCCTATCTTGATATCATCAGTTCCTGGTGGGCCAATCTCCTGGGGCATGGCAACCCCGTCATCAATGAACGCATCAAGGCCCAACTGGAAAAGCTCGAACATGTGATCTTTGCCGGCTGCACCCATGAAGCGGCCATTACCCTTACAGAAAGGCTCCTGCCCCTTTTGCCTAAGGGGCTGACAAAATTCCATTTCAACGATAATGGATCTTCCTCGGTTGAGGCCGCCCTCAAGATTGCCTTCCAGTATCAACTCCAGACAGGCCACGGTGAACGGACCGCTTCATGTGCCTTTCCGATGGGTATCACGGCGAGACCATCGGGGCCCTTTCCGTAGGGAGCATGGATCAATTTGCAAGGCTCTATCAGCCATGATGATGGATAATATCCATGTAAAGGCCCCGGACTGCTACCGCTGTCCTTTTCATAAGACGCGGGAAAACTGCCAGGGAGACTGCATCCAGTACGCGGAGGAAACCTTTGCCCAATCTGCCAAGGAAACCTGTGCCCTCATCGTGGAACCACTCCTGCAGGGCTGCGCCGGTATGCGCGTTTATCCGGCTGTGTATCTGAAAAAAACTGCGGGCGCTGTGCGATGCCTATAATGTGCTTCTTATCTGTGATGAAATTGCCACGGGATTTGGCCGGACGGGAAAACTATTTGCCTGTGACCATGCAGGAATCACGCCGGATATCATGACCGTTTCCAAAGGACTTACCGGCGGTTATCTGCCTATGTCCATCACGCTCACGACGGATGCTGTCTACAATGCTTTTTATGCGGATTACAGCGAGCACAAGGCTTTTGTCCACAGCCACACGTATGCAGGAAATCCTTTGGGCTGCGCGGCGGCTCATGGCGTCTTGGATGAACTTATGGACCATGGTGTCCTCAAAAAGGCCCAAACCCTTGCCCCCTGGCTTACGGAGCAGCTTACCCAGCGCGTAGGGGAACATCCCCATGTCGGGGAAATCCGGCATATCGGACTGATCCATGCCTTGGAACTGGTGGCGGATAAAAAGAAGAAGACGCCGTATGATCCTTCCCGCCGCATGGGCTATGAACTTTATCAGAAAGCGCTTTCCAAGGGGCTTTTGCTGCGGCCTTTGGGAGATGTGCTCTATTTCAATCCGCCCCTTACGATTTCCCGGGAAGAGCTGACTTTTGCCCTGGATGTCCTTGAAGACGTACTCCAAAGCCTTTCTTAAGAGGCATTGCACTCTTTGGCTCAAGCTCCTATAATAAGGGCCGTACCCTTGTAAAAAAGGAGCTGATGGAAAATGGCCATCCTTGAACATGATGCCTTTATGAGTGATGAGCTGCGTCGTGTCCCCCTAAAGGAACTGACAAACCGTCTGGATTCTTTCCGCCGCGTTATGACAGAACGCGACCCGGCATGGAAAATGGCGGTCATTACGGATAAAATCGATATGTATTATTTTGCGGGAACCATGCAGGATGGGGCCTTCATCATCCGGCCGGAGGATGCCATCCTCTGGGTTCGGCGGAGCCTTGCCCGGGCCAAAAATGAATCTCTCCTGCCGGAATCCATGCTTCGCCGCATGCACAGTTTTCGCCAGCCAGCAGAGTTTTACGGAAAAGATATACCGTCTGTCATCTATTTGGATAACAAGCATACCAGCCTTGAATGGCTGGGATCTTCCAGAAGTATTTTCCCATGAAGCAGCAGCGGGACCTGACCCCTGTCCTTGCGCAGCTGCGCAGCATCAAGAGTGATTATGAACTGGAACTTTTGACGCGGGCGGGACGCATCCACGAACAGGTTCTGATCCATGATGTGGCCCCCTTCCTTCACGAAGGCATCAGCGAGGCGGAACTGGCCGTCCGTCTTTATCTCAAGATGCTCCTTCTGGGAAGCCATGGTGTGGCCCGGACCAATCGACCGACCGGGGAAGATGTCATTGGGCTGGCCTCTTTTGGGAAAAGTGCCCTTGTCCGTACGGCCTTTGACGGTCCCGGCGGCACGGGCGGAACCTGCGTGGCTGTCCAGAGCATTGGGTCGGCCTTCCGTCTCCTTAAACGGGGTCGCCTTGTCTATCTTGATATTTCCTGCGGGGTCGATGGCTACAATACGGATAAGACCGTGGTCTATTACTATGGGGACCTGAATCGGGATCCTGACCGCGAAAAGATCCTGAAGGCCTATGCCTACTGTCTGGCCCTTGAAAAGGAAACCGTTTCCCTTTTGAAGCCCGGAGCTGTTTTTGGCGATGTCTATGATACGGTCATGGCACATTTTGATCCAGCCTACGAACCGTATTTCATGAATGGCGGCCGTTTCTTGGGCCACAGCATCGGTCTTGTTATGGATGAGACCCCCGTCATCACTCACGGTGTGAAGGATATGGTCAAGGAGAACATGGTCCTTGCCGTGGAACCGAAGATTGGCCTTCCCGGTATTGGCATGGTGGGCACGGAAAATACCTATTTCATTGGGAAGGATGGGCCTATTTGCCTTACGGGCGGCCCGGTTCCCCTTGCTGTCATCAAATGAACTCGCCAAAAAGGACACTCCGTGATACAATATAGGGCATGAGTCCAACCTGAGGGGGAGCCTTATGGCAGATGAAGAAACCTATATCCTGACAAAAGAGGATTTCCAGGAACAACAGGAAGTCATCAAGAAACAGATCCTGGGCAACACAAAACTGGAAGGCCGGGAAAAACGCATGGCCCTTACCGTCCTGGACGGAATCGGTCAATCCGTCATGGCTGGCGGCGTCCGGCAGCACGGGATCACCAAACAGATGATGAAGGTGAGCCTGCCTATCTTTGGCAAGATGAGTGAGGATAAACGCCACAATGAAAAGGAACTGAAGGTCCTTCGGGCACTGACCATGGTGGTATATGAGGCCCTTTATGGGAAACGCCGCTGATGACAGCACTGACGATTTTTCTCATTGCTGTATCCCTGTCGATGGATGCTTTTGCAGTTTCTGTCTGCGGCGGCATGCGCCTTGCCGAGGATCGGAAATTTAGGGGCGGCCTTCAGTACGGGGCTTGGTTTGGTATCTTTCAGGCTTTGATGCCTTTTTTAGGTTATCATTTGGGCCTGTATTTTGCCGCTTGGTAGATGCCTATGCCCACTGGATCATTTTCTTGATCCTTTCCTGGATTGGCATTGGAATGATCAAGGAGGCACATGAAGAAGTCTCCTGCAAGGTCATTACAGGACCTTTGACGATGTTGGGCCTTGCGGTTGCTACCAGCATCGATGCCTTGGGCGTCGGTGTGGGCTTTGCCTTTGAAGGGCTCGACATTGGACCTACGGTCCTTGAAATTGGGACAATCACCTTTTGTTTATCCTTTATGGGCTGTGTTTTTGGATCCTATATTGGAATGAAAGGAAAAGCCAAAGCGGAATTGATGGGCGGCCTTGTACTTGTCGCTTAGGGATAAAGAGTCTCCTTGGCCATTACTTTTTTGAGAGATTGAAAAACCACGATCTGGACGCTTGAGTGCGTTCAAAGATCGTGGCTTTTTTTATAGGGGGATGGGAGGCCCCTTTTTTTGATGATGGTTTCCCCAAATCGTTTCTTCAGGGCATCCACAGCAAGGCTTCGCTGGGTATTGCGGTCGCTTTTGGAAAAGAGATTTTGCTCAGAACTTTCCTGTGGGACCAAGTGGCTCACGGTTACGCCAAGGAGCCTTACAGGATCCCGTAGGGGGTTCCTGCGGGTCAGGATCTTGACGCGTTCCATGATTTCTTCATCCAGCTGCAGGGGCAGGTCAGAGGAAAGGCTTCTCGTATGGACCTTGAAATCCTGTGTCTTCATCTTTAGCGTGACCGTATATCCGGAAAGGCCAGCACTTCGAAGACGAAAGCCCACTTCTTGGGAGAGGTTCCAAAGGATTTCCAGGATGACTGCATGATCTCGCAGGTCTTTTTCAAAGGTCAGTTCCCGGCCAAGGGATTGACGCTTTTCATCAGGAATGACGGGACGGTTGTCAAGACCGTGGGCAAAGCGTAGGATGGTTTCCGTATTTTTCCCGAAAAGGGGGGAAAGAAAGGACGCGTCACAGGCGCAAGGTCCCCGATGGTCCTGATGCCAAAGCGCGTTAAAAGGGAGGCGGACCTTGCTCCAATGCCGAAGATGCGGGAAATCGGAAGAGGGGCGATGCGTGAGGCTGCCTCGCTCTGCCGGATGATGACAAGACCATTGGGTTTTTTGAGGTCGCTGGCGAGTTTTGCGAGGAACTTATTGGGAGCAAGGCCAACAGATGCTGTAAGGCCCGTTTCCTTTTTGATGCGTTCCTTGATGCGGAGCCAAGGGCGGGGATGTCACCTACAAGGCGTTCCATGCCTGTTAGGTCCAAAAAAGCCTCGTCAATGGAAAGCGGTTCCACAAGGGGAGAAAATTCATGGAAGATTTGACGGATCTTTTGGGACAGTTCCAAGTATCTTCCATAGCGGCCTTCGACAAAGATGCCCTTAGGGCACCGCTCCAGGGCTTCCTTCATGGGCATGGCCGAGTGGACACCAAAGCGCCGGGCTTCATAAGAGGCCGTGGAGACAACGCCCCTTCCGGAAAGCCCGCCGACGATGACGGGTCTGTTGCGGTATTCTGGATGATCCAGCTGCTCAACGGAGGCAAAGAATGCGTCCATATCAACGTGCATGATCCAGCGTGGTCTGTTGGAAGAAACGGGTTTCATTGGAGAATCCCGCCGCCTATAACGACGTCTGTTTCATCACCAAGGCCATAGAGGACAGCGGACTGCCCTGGTGTAATGGCGCGCTGGGGCTCGTCAAAAAGGATGGAGAAGGTATCGGATCCGGTCGGGGTGACGATGGCCGGCTGCGCTTCCTGTCGATAACGGACCTTGACAAGGCAGGCAAAAGGTGCGTCCGGGACCTTGCCGGAAATCCAGTTGGCTTCCTTTACGGCTGCATCGCGGCGGAAAAGAGCCTGTGAAGGACCTACAATGACCGCGTTTTTCTTAGGATCGATGGCTATGACATAAAGCGGTCCATCGGGTTGGGGAAGTCCCAGCTTCTTGTGCTGTCCAATGGTATAGTAGATAATGCCTTTATGTGTGCCGATTTCCTTCCCGTCCAAGGTGAGGAAAGGACCTGGTTGGGGCTCATAGGAAAGGATGCGCTGTACGGCCTCTGTATAAGTTCCGTTGGGCACAAAGCAAATGTCCTGGCTGTCAGGCTTGTGGGAATTGATGAAGCCGCTTTCTTCGGCAATTTCCCGGGTATGGGTCTTTTCATAGTCGCCCAAAGGAAACTGCGTGTGGGCGAGCTGTTCCTGCGTGAGGTTATACAGGACATAGCTCTGGTCTTTTTTTGGATCTTTGGCGCGGAGCAGTTCATAGCAGCCATTGCGTTTCCGTATGCGGGCGTAATGACCGGTGACGATGGTGTCGCAGCCCAGTTCCTTTGCCCGTTCGTATAGGGCGCCAAATTTCAGGAACTTGTTGCAGTCAATGCAGGGATTTGGTGTTTTCCCGAGGGTGTAGGAACGGGCGAAGGTTTCCATGACATCCCGACGGAATTCGTCCATGTAGTTAAAGACAAAATAAGGCATGCCCAGACGGACAGCGACGCTGCGGGCGTCTTCCACATCCCGGATGCTGCAGCAGGTCTTGCTGCTGCAGCCGGCATCGGGGTTGTTGTAGAGCTTCATGGTGCAGCTACACATTCATATCCTTGATCAAGCATAAGTTTTGCGGCTACGGATGAATCAACGCCGCCGCTCATGGCGATGAGTGCTTTCATAGGGATTCCTCCTTGGCATCTATAATTGACGCATCGATGATGCGGGGAATGTGACCCATAGTGGGCCAGAATCGGCTGATAAGGTCCTTTGCGGCAATCTTGAGGGACTTATCATTACGGAAGGGATGGAAGATTAGGTCCTTTTTCGATAAGAGGATACGGGAAATGAGCAAGTGTTACGGCTTGTTTCGTATCAAAAAGCAGTTCCAAGGCCGATACAGCCCCTTTTTCACAGCAAAGGAGACGGGAAAGGGCCTTTTTATCTTTTTATCTCCAAAAGTAAGATGTCCTGCTCCAAGCGTTTCTTGAAGGGCTTTTCCTGTAAAGAACTCTCCTTCAGCAAGGAGAAACAGGAAGAACAGCTTCTTTTTTGGGTGCCTCCCAAAAAGGTCCTTTACCGCCACAGCCTTTATGGTTTCCGCAAGGGCAAGGCCTTCGTCAAGGGTCACGATGGGCGGATGAGGGAAACCCTCATAGAGAATCTTTAGCTTTTGAAGGGGACCATAGATTTGTATTTCCTTATTGGTCAGCATGGTGCAGGTTTCGTAGGGCCGTAACGTGACCGATGACAATTTCCGCAATGGTATCGATATCTTTTTCGTCAAGGTCTGCACCAAGACTGAACCGGATGGACGAGCGGGCCTGTTTGGCTGAAAGCCCCAAGGCAAGAAGCACATGGGAAGGTTCCGGTGAGCCGGAAGCACAGGCGGAGCCTGCCGAAACACAGATGCCGTCCATGCCCAATAGGGGCAGGAGGGCTTCTGATGGGGCGCTGTCAAAGGTAATGTTGAGCGTTCCCGGAAGGCTGGGAGAAAGGGCGCCGTTTTGCCGCACGCCTTTAAGGGCCAGCAGTTTTTTCCGCAGACGCTCTTTGAGGGACCGGATGCGAGCGCTTTCCGCAGCCTTTTCCTGCATGGCTTTTTCAAGGGCTGCGGCCATACCGACAATGGCCGGGATATTTTCTGTTCCCGCCCGTTTGCCCCGTTCCTGGGCCCCGCCTTCGATGAGGCTTTCAAGCTCGATGCCCTGCCTTGCATATAAGATTCCAACACCTTTGGGTCCATGGAACTTATGGCTGAAAAAGACGCCATGTCAATGACCCCTTTTGTAAAATCAAGGTCCATATGGGCCGCCCCTTGTACGGCATCCGTATGAAAGAGAACGCCTTTTTCATGGCACAGGGTCCCTATGGCCTCGATGGGCTGGATGGTGCCAATCTCGTTATTGGCCGCCATGACGCTGACGAGGGCCGTATCTGGGCGCAGGGCTTTTTTGACACTTTCGGGACTGACGAATCCATCTTTTGAAATGGGAAGCAGCGTGACCTCAAAGCCTTCTTCCTTGAGGCGCCTCAGACTGTGGAGCACGGCATGATGCTCCATGACGGTGGAAATAAGATGACGCTTTCCTTTTTGGGCGCCTATATGGGCCCCTGTAATCAAGGCCTGGTTGTCGCTTTCGCTGCCGCCGCCCGTAAAGGTGATTTCTGACGGGTGGACGGATAGGGCGCGGGCTGCCTGTTCCCGTGCCATAATAAGGGCGCGGGCCGCTTCCTGCCCCTTGGGATGCTGGCTTGAAGGATTGCCGTAAGCTTCTGTAAGATAGGGCATCATCGCTTGAGGGCTTCGGGATAAAGGGCGGTGGTGGCCGCTTGATCCAAATAGTAGAACATGATGGAACTCCTTTTTTCAGGGGAAAAACTTCCTTGAAAGGGAAGGATCCCGGTTTTTGGTTTCCTTATTATACACCAAAGTGGCTGTTCTAGGTACTGCCCCTTTGCCAAAGGGACAATCAGATGGCAAGAAACGGCCATTTTCCTAGAAAAAATGCCGTGGAAAAGTTCTTGAAATGTTTCATGAAGCATGGTAAAATAGTCAAGCTGTATATATGAAAGTATATACTTCTTCTGCTCCCATCGTAGGGAAGCAAATCCAAAGGAGGAGGTGATTTCGTGAATAACTACGAAGTCATGTACATCGTAAAGCCGGTTGAAGAGGAAGCTTATAGCGCTGTCGTAAAGAAATTCGACGACCTTCTGACGGCTAACGGCGCCACTATCGAAAAGACCGATAAGTGGGGCAAAAAGCACCTGGCTTATCCCATCCAGGACATCCAAGATGGCTTGTATGTATTGACCACTTTCAGTGCTGAACCTGCCGCCGTTAAGGAATTGGACCGCGTGATGAAGATTACCGACGAAATTCTGCGTCACATGATCATCCGCAAGGGCGAGTAAGCAAGGAGGATTTGGTGTATGAATAGGATATTTTTGTTAGGCCGGCTCGTACGCGATCCGGAAGTACGGGTAACTCCTACGGAACGTACCGTCTGCACCTTTACTCTGGCGGTGGACCGTCCCTTTACTGCGAAGAACGGCCAGCGCGAAGCGGATTTTATCAACATCGTAACTTGGAATAAAACCGCTGAATTATGTGGGAACAGCTTACTCAAGGGACAAAGGGCCCTCGTGGAAGGACGCCTGCAGATCCGTTCCTATGATGACAAGGACGGGAACCGTCATTGGGTCACGGAAGTCATCGCAGATCGGGTTGAATTCATTGAAAGAAAGGGTTCGGGTTCCCCGGCTCCTTCTTCTCAAGGCAGCACGCCTTCCCAGAGCGGAAATGCCCAGAACCAAGGGGGCATGGAAAGCTTTGGCTCTCCCATGGGTTTTGACGAAGAAATCCCATTCTGATAGGAGGGAAATACATGATTAACAAGCGTGACCGCGGAAACAGAAGACCGAGAAGAAAGGTCTGCTCCTTCTGCGTTGATAAAGTCGAAGAAATCGACTACAAGGATGTCGCAAAACTGCGCAAGTTCATCACCGAACGTGGCAAGATCCTGCCGCGCCGCATTACCGGTACCTGCGCAAAGCATCAGCGTCAGCTGACGATTGCTATCAAGCGCGCCAGAAACGTTGCTCTGCTGCCGTTTACGGCAGAATAAGGAGCTTAAAGGCTGTACAATGAAGCGTTGCTTCATTGTACAGCCCTTTTTTCTGTGCCTATGCTTGGCTGAAAGAAGAAAAGAGACTCCACCTTGAATTTCTTTACATAAAACCCTATACTTTGAATAGATAATTGTTGATAATATATCATTTTTTTAATTGGTGGGAGGTGGATGGGGTGAACTTCCTTCAACAGACATCCCTTGGCCTGTCTTTTCTTTGGCTCGTAGGGTCCTTTGCTCCGGCCCTTGCCTCAGCGGCCAAATCCGCTCTGCAGACTTTTTCTGGAGCGGCGGGGCAAAAGGATCCTTCTTGGATCGATTTGGCGACGTCTTATGGGAACCCGTACGTTCGGGATGACGTGGATGCTTCGCTATCGCAGCAACAGCTGGCTAGCTGGTGGGAACTCTTCCATGATGACACGCTGACAGAACTCATTTCTTTGGCCCTTGAGAACAACAAAGATCTTGAAGCCGCCCGTTCCCGGCTTTCTGAAGCTCGGGCCCAAGTTGGGATCGCAGAGTCTGCCCGGCTTCCCTGGATTAATCTGAATGGGGGATGGATGCGGGGAAACGTGCCGGATCACGTGGTTGACGGGGTGCTTCCCGAAGGTCCTGTACGGGACCAGATGGGGATTGACCCGCAGGCAGACGGATCCTTTGCCGGGATTGACGCGTCGTGGGAACTAGACGTTTTTGGAAGGACGAAAGCCAAGGTGCGGGCAGCTTCCGATACCCTTCAGGCCCAAAATGCCAAACTATATGAAGTGTGGGTCAGTTTATCGGCTGAACTGGCTTTAAACTACATCACCCTGCGGACTTTGCAGGCAGAGCGGATGGTTACGGCATCCCACATTGCCAGTGAGGAAGAAACCTTGGAATTGCTGCAGGTTAACCGCAAGTCGGGGCTTCTTTCCGATGTGCCCCTTCAGCAGTCGGAATATACCCTCTATAGTACCCGTTCCCAATTGCCCGCCCTCGATAAGGAAATTGCCGGCACCCTTTCGCGGATTGCCCTTTTGACCGGCACTATCCCGGGCTTTCTTGACCAGAAGCTGCGGACACCTCAGCCGCTTCCCGATATTGATGCACGTCTTTATGGGGCCATTCCGGCGGACCTGTTGAGGCAGCGGCCGGATATCCATGCCGCTGAACGCGCTTGGGCGGCTCAGATAGCCCGGACTGATGAAGCACGGGCCGCACTGAAACCTAAATTTTCCATCCTAGGGCTGCTTGGCTTTGCGACCCTTGGCGGGGGGCTTTTCTCAGCCTGGCAGTCAGGGATTTTCCCTGGTTCCCCAG
>ENA-OQCE01001215-OQCE01001215.1-human-gut-metagenome-genome-assembly--contig:-NODE-1215-length-10884-cov-2.995631_pt1 | contig 10884 bp, 16 predicted proteins | sample MGYA00242495_ERZ504572 | MGnify/ENA primary metagenome ERZ504572 (study PRJEB26092, sample SAMD00036228) | human gut metagenome | host: Homo sapiens | study: EMG produced TPA metagenomics assembly of...
TCGGGATCGACCATGAGGCAGTACACAAGCCCCATTGTCACGGCGCCGCTTTCACCTGAAATAATGGCAGGATCTCCTTTTGCGGGGTTTCCCAAAAAGCCGCATGCCGAAAGCCGCTACACTGTCGTCAACAGAAAAGAAGTGGGAAGCATGATGCTTGATAACATCCCAGCCCAAGGTACAGACTTCGCCGCAGCAGAGCCCCGCCATCATGGACGCAAGATTACCGGTTACAGCGTGGAGCTTGCCATCATTGGCCGCAGCCGTTTTATACAGGCAGCTCGCCGCTTTGGGCTCGACAATAGAAAGCCGGGGCATGTTCTTTCCATAATAGCGGGCCAAAAAGCCCGTAATGGACCCTGCCATAGCTCCGACGCGGCTTGCAGAAAGACGTGGGTAGGAACGACGTCCTTTAGGTCCTCCACAGCTTCATGGGCCATGGTCATATAGCCCTGCATGATCCAACGGGGAATCGTTTCATACCTTCCCATGCCGTATCCTGGACCAGGATCCAGCCTTTTTCTTCTGCCATACGACTTGCCAGGCGGACCGTGTCGTCATAGTTGACACTCGTGATTTCCGCTTCGGCACCTAGTTTCCGAATGTTTTCCAGGCGTTCCCTGCGGGAGCCTTCGGCATGCAGATGACGGCCTTTTGTCCCAAGTGCTGGGCGGCCCAGGCAACGCCCCGTCCATGATTGCCGTCTGTCGCGGTTACAAAGGTAAAGGTGCCGCGGGCAATGGAAGTCAGATCATCCATGGCTTTTCCCGTCTTTTCCGCAAGGACTTTAGCAAGGCATAGCTTCCGCCAAGTCCCTTGAAGGCATTGAGGCCGAAACGGTAACTTTCATCCTTGACGTAAAGCCCTTTAAGTCCCAAGATTTTTGCCGTTTTTGCGAGGTTTCTCAGCGGGGTCTTCGCATACCCGTCCAAAGTCTTATGGAAGGTACGGACCTTTTCTGCCTCTTCCGTGGAAAAAGGCGCATCCCAGGTCCCGCATTTTCCATCGCTGGAATAAGAAGTCATGGTAATTGTCATAATCTTCATCCTCTCTTTCATACTTTCTTTTCTTGCAAAGTAAGGGTGATATCGCTGTTTTTCCTTACGATTCCTAAAAATTTTCGTTTTTGTTAAATTCAGTATATTTCCAATTCTTCCTTAATTCTATGTAAATCATCCTCATTTATATCTAAATCTTCCCAAATTTCTTTTTTCCCTTGGAATTTTTGTAGTATACTGTCAGTAAAGAAGCCAAGCAAAAAGAAAAGGAGGTGCCCTCTTATGGGAAAACCATCCATCCCGCAGATTCGCTTGGGCGGCTCCCAATACACCATTGAGCCAACGGCTGACGCCGAGGAGCGGATTCCTTATCCTTATAAGGAACTGCCTATTGCCATGTTCAAGCAGATGTATCGGCCCCTTTTGGGCGATCAGATTCCTATCCACTGGCATGAGGGAATGCAGCTTTTATGGGTCTATGAAGGCACCCTCTCCTATCGCGCCAACGGAACGGAATTTCCTTTGGACCGCAACAAACTCCTTTTCATCAACCATGGCATCCTGCATAGTTCCCGTCCTGTCGGCACAAAGGTCAGGACCCTGTGCATTGACTTTGGAAAAGAACTTTTTCCTCCCGCCCTTTGGCAGCGCTTCCTGGAGCCCTTTGTGGAAAATCCGCATTGTACTTATGAACTGCTCCCCCTTGATGCGGCAGAAGTGGAAACCTATCGGCTACATCAATCAGACGGATGACGAGTTGATTCTTTTTTCCGTCACGGCCTTCATCCTCACCATCATGGAGCGGGTCATGAAGACCTTTACAGGTACGGGAGAATCGAGAAATACGGAAGAAACCATGCTATTTGACGGGCTTCTTTCCTATATCAAGGAGCATTTTACCGAATCCATCAGTCTCGCTCAGCTCTCCGGTGTCTCCCACCTCAATAAGAACAAACTGACCGAACTCTTTCAAAAGTACACGGGCATGCCGCCCATCCTCTTTCTCAATACGTATCGCCTTGATGAAGCGCGGACCCGGCTCCTGCAATCAGACCGCAGCGTATCGGAAATCAGTGAAGATATCGGCTATGACCAGGTCAGCCATTTCATCCAACAGTTCAAGAAACGCTATGCCTGACGCCGCTCCAGTATCGGAGGGCCTATGGCGAAAAGAAAGAGAAGAAAGCAAGGAACAATTTACTATAGAAAAATACTCCCCGTTTCCCCAATAGGAAACGGGGAGTATTTCTTATGGATTCACTAGTGTGTTAGATAAGCATGCAAAACAATTTCGCTTCTCTGCTCTATTTTTCCCTTAAGCAAGAAGCAGTTCAGACAACAATATCAAGGAACACATTGGCCGCCACCGGACGAGGTCCTCATCACGGTATATTCCTTCGGATTATGGCTGATTCCCTTCACGCTCGGCACAAAAATCATGGCAGTCGGCAGATGCGGGCCATCATTTGGGCATCCTGACCGGCGCCGCTTGTCATCCGGCAATGGCTGAGGCCTTCTTTTTTCTGCCATTTTCTCCGTAATCTTGCAGATGCCGTTATCAAATTCAACCGGTTCGAACCGAACCAAGCGTTCCGTATGGATTTTCACGTGGTCCGTTTCTTCCAGTTTCTTTAGATAAGCAGCAAGTGCCATTTCTTCTTCCTTTAGTTTTTCTTCATTCGGGTTCCGCACATCCACCGTAAAAACAGCCTTGGAAGGAATGACGTTAACCGCGTTCGGTTCAAGGGCCATGGTCCCCACGGTGCAGACGGTCTTACCGCTGGAAGCAAGGCAGCGTTCCCGCATAAAGACATTGACTTTGGAAGCGGCAAGGCCTGCGTCAATGCGCATATCCGTTGGCGTCGTTCCTGCATGGTTGGCCGCTCCCTCGATGCTAATGCGCTGCCAGGAAATGCCTTGGAGGTTTTCAACGGCGCCAATAGAAATGCCTTTGGCATCCATGATGGGACCCTGCTCAATGTGCAGTTCGATGAATGCATAGGGTTTGATGAAACCGGGATCAACCGTTCCGCCGTACCCAATACGAGTCAATTCATCCCGCAGGATGGTTCCATCGGTTCCTACGCTGTCAAGGGCTTCGTCAAGGGATAGGTCGCCGGCATAGACCAAGGAACCATCATGTCCGGCTGGTAACGAACGCCCTCTTCATTTGTAAACGCACCGACAACAAGCGGCCGTTTGAGCGCAGCCTTTTGTTCCTTCAAGGTGCGGACGATTTCGATGCCAGTCAAAACACCGTAGCAGCCATCATATTGTCCGGCATTGATGACCGTATCAATATGGGAGCCAATCATGAGAGGCGCTTCCTTCCTATTTTCTTCCGTTTGCCAAATGCCAAAGATATTCCCGATACGATCCACAACAACATCAAGACCGGCTTCCCTCATTTGCTTTACAACAAAATCACGGCCTTCTTTTTCCGCGTCCGATGCTGCAAGCCTCGTCCGTTCTCCAGATGCATCAATGCCAATTTTTCCCAGCATAAAGATTGAATCCAGCAGTCTTTCCTTATTGATGTCCATAATTGCCACTCCTTTTCTTTTCTAGGGCATTCGAATTTTTACTAAATTCAGTATATTTCCATTTAACCATAGTTCTATGTCAATCATCCCCATTTTTATCAAATTCTTCCCAAATTACAGGGACACCTCGCGAGATTATGCTATACTGGTAAAAAGCAGTAAAGGAGAGTGAATCCCATGGCTCAATCGTCATTTCCCCAATGCCGACGTGAAGGCGTCCAGTATCGGATTTCGACAACCGAAAATGCACAGGAAGAAATTTGGTATTCCCAGAATGAAATTCCCATTGCCATGTTCACACAGCGTTACCAGCCCATCTAGGGGACCATATTCCGATTCACTGGCACCAGGAAATGCAGTTGCTTTGGGTCTATGACGGCACACTTTCCTACCGCGTCAACGGCATGGAGTTTCCCCTTGACCGCAGCCAGCTTCTTTTCATCAATGATTCCATCCTGCATAGCTCCCATCCGATTACGACGGAAGTCAAGACATTATGCATCAATTTTAGAAAGGACATCTTTCCCTCTGCCCTTTGGAACCAGTTCTTGCGCCCCCTTACGGAAAATCCTTACTGCACGTATGAACTCATCAATCTAAATGCCCAATCCCTTGAGAAACTCGGCCGCTTTATCCACCATGTCGATGATTCTACAGGTCTTTTTTCCGTCACAACCTTTATTATGGAAGTCATGGAAGAAATCATGGAGACTTTTGAAGAAAGCGGTGAAGCAAAAAATACGGAAGAACGCGTGCTTTTTGATGGGATTCTCTCCTTCATCAAGGACCATTTCAGCGAATCCCTCACCATTTCACAACTGTCAACAGCCGCCCATCTCAATAAAAACAAACTGACGGCACTCTTCCAGAAATATACAGGCATGCCGCCCATCCATTTTCTTAACACCTATCGTCTTGATGAAGCACGGACCCAGCTCCTTAAGTCAGCTCGGAGCGTATCCGAGATCAGCGAGGATGTTGGCTATGGCAGATCAGTCATTTTATCCAGCAGTTCAGGAAACGGTATGGCATGACGCCTCTGCAGTATCGGCGAACCTACAGTGGCAGAGATGAGCGCTATGAAATCACGTCACTGCTGTAGTGTGAGGTGTAGAGTTTACTTTTTCCCGCGTATGGATTGCGCTGGTTTGTGGCTGCGGCGATTCCTTACAGCTAAAGATTAATCTGTTGGTAACGGAAACAGGTTACTGGCAGGTCTTTTCGCCAGCCAAAAAGGCGCGGATCCATCCTAACAGATGTCGCTTATGCCGCACTTCCTATTTTTCAGCATAGACGCAAAAAGAGCCTGAAGAAATGACACGTTCATTCTTCAGGGCTCCTTTTTATAAGGGCTGCTTTACCGCAGTCCAATCAGCCGCAAGACAAAAAAAATGGCGGCAATGATGATGAAGTACCCCACAAAAGGAAGCATAAGGGAAAGAAAGACGGGGATAAGAAGGACCAAAAAGACGATGATGCCCACGGCAACAAGTCCCAGATGGCCCAAAAGGAAGTTCAGGACCCGCAAGCGGAAAGGTTTTGCTTCTTCCTGGGCCTGTTTCAGGTCATCCTGGTCCATCACGCGATATGTATCCGAATCGGGAACCTGATCGATGGTCACGCCTTCAAAAGCGTCCCGTTCATCTTCCGTCAGGACTTCAGCGGCAATATCGTCATTGGGCGTATGGCAATTGGGACATTCCGCCAAATGATCGGGATATTCCAAACCGCAATGAGAACAGATCATGGTTTCCTCCTACGATAAATTGCTGAACATCATCATATATCCCACTTCCGTCAGATAGCGGGGATCGGATGGTTCCAGGGAAAGGGCGCTGCGGATGGTCTGGTAGGCTTCGGCAATATGATGCTGCGGAAGGCCCAGGGATTCAGAGAAGAAAGGTTTCTTCTGGGCAGCCCGTTTTTCATTGATTTCAAGGAAGTTTTCAAAAATACCGGCGGCCCAGCGTTCCGGCCCAAGGGCAGAAAGGTTGGGATCCGTCTTCAAAAAATCATGCCACAGCCGGCGAGCAAAATAAAACTCCGTAATGCCAAAACCCGCAGCGGCCATGATTTCCTTGACGGCCTGTTCCGACCGGTCCAGCGCGGGGGTCATGCGGGGCGGTTTATAGTCCTTGATGGCCGTCTTATAGGGAAACGCCACAGCGGCAGGATTATTTGACACAAGGGAAACAATCCTGCGGACAAAAAGAGGATTGGCCGCCATGAAGTCACTCCACGTAAGATCAGGGCCCTGAATCAGGAACCAATCCAGACATTGCTGCAGGATGGTATGAAGCTTATTTCTTGAAAGGGGGGACAGGCGGAAACTCTTTTCATAGTTCATGCACAAACTTTGGTTCTGGAAGATATTGCCCAAAATGACGTCCCCCAAGTCATGATGACTTGCCATTTCCGGGGTCATATTGACATAAAAGTGATCCCCCGTCATCAGGTCTTCTGCCAGGCAGCGCGTTTCATCAAGGACCTCACCGAGGACAAATAGACGCAGGCGGGCACGGCTCAGTTCATAGGCAAGGGTTTCGTAATGTGTGCCGCTGTGTTCGGCAAAAAATGAAATGGGGGTATCGGCCGTATCCATGGTCCGATAATTAAAAAGAAAGTAATCCCAGAAGCCTTTCCAGAAGTCCGTTTCTTCCGGTCCTTCAAGGTCCAGGCGGCCTTCGGCATGCCGGTAGAGCCGCATGGCGCGGTCAAGGTCCGGCGTAAAGCGGCTTGTCTGGAAGAACATGTTGATTTCTCCCATGATTTCCTCAAGTCCCACACCGGCATGCAGGAAGATGTTGCCTTCCGGGGGTGGGCCAACCCACGTTTCCCATTCCTCCTCCCCTTTTTGCAGCTGTCCGTGGCATGTCACAATGGCCACGGTCCCATCTTCATTTAAAAGGGTTTTCGCTGCAAGGTGCGGCGCCAGGACGCTCATGAGAACGCCGCGTTCCTTCATAAGGACAAAGAAACGCTCCAGTGTGTCAAGGAACGCCTTGATTGCGTCGTACGTCCCCATGAATTCAACAATATAGCGGCAGGCCCAAATCACGCAGCCTACAAGGATTTCCTCCGTTACATCCTGCATCTCCAACATATCATTTTCCAGATAGATGCAGAAGATGCTGAGATTGTCCCACTCTTTTTGAAGGGCCTTGTCATCCATGCCCTGCCAAGCACATTTGCGGATATAGGTTTCAACGTCATCCCGGGGTATGACCATGTTCCAGCCGTCGTCGTTCGTATAAAAATCGTTGATGTAATCGTAGACGTTATCCATTTGGGATTTCCTAACTGAAATTGATTATTCCATCACCCGTGAAGGACAAAGATCCAAAACGGGGCACTCGCTGCAGCGGGGGTTAGGGGCCTTGCAGACCTTACGGCCATGCCAGATGAGCCAGTGATGGGCCTCGCCCCACTTTTCCTTGGGAATCTGCTTTTGCAGGTCATGCTCAGTCTCCAGGGGATCTTTTCCAGCGGAAAGACCCAACCGATGGGAGACACGGAAAACATGAGTATCAACGGCAATGGCCGGTTTTCCAAAGGCCACACTCAGCATGACATCGGCAGTCTTGCGTCCTACACCGGGAAGACTCAAGAGGGCCTTCATCTCCTGAGGAATCTCGGAATGGAAGTCATCAATAAGTTTTCGGCACGTAGCAAGGATATTGCGTGCTTTGGAATGATAAAGGCCGCAGTCATGGATGAGGGCTTCCATTTGTTCAAGGGTCAGGGCGCCCAGCTTCTCCGGCGTATTGTACTTTGGAAAAAGGCGCTTTGTAACAATATTGACCCGTTCATCCGTGCACTGAGCAGAAAGGATGACCGCCACCAAGAGTTCAAAAGGGGTGGTATAATGCAGGGCCGTTCCCTGTCCTTTATAGGTTTCTTCAAGACGTTCCAAGATGAGCTTATTGCGTTCTTTCTTGCGCATCAGTTTGTCAGGCTCCTAACTGGGGCTGGAATGCGCCCACCGCGATGGATAAAGGTATCGGGCTTAAAGGTATTGACGGCAATGATAGGCGCATATCCTAACAGGCCGCCAAATTCAACTTTATCGCCCACGCTCTTGCCCGGTACGGGAATGACGCGAACAGCCGTGGTTTTATTATTGATCATGCCAATGGCCGATTCATCTGCAATGATGGCGGAAATGGTTTCTGCCGTCGTATCGCCAGGAATGGCAATCATGTCAAGACCGACGGAGCAGACACAGGTCATAGCTTCAAGTTTTTCAATAGTGAGGCACCCTTGTTCCACAGCATGGATCATGCCAGCATCTTCACTTACAGGAATGAAGGCACCGGACAGGCCGCCGACATAACTGGAAGCCATGAGACCGCCTTTTTTGACCGCATCGTTCAGCATGGCAAGGGCCGCTGTCGTACCGGGCGCGCCGCAGCATTCCAGACCAATTTCCTCAAGGATGTGGGCCACGCTGTCACCTACAGCCGGCGTTGGGGCAAGGGACAGGTCAATGATCCCGAATTGGGTTCCCAGCCGTTTGGCCGCTTCTTGGGCCACGAGCTGTCCGACGCGGGTAATCTTGAAAGCTGTTTTCTTGATGGTCTCGGCCACGACACCAATATCGGCCCCACGGCAGCCTTCGAGAGCGTGCTTGACAACACCAGGGCCGGAGACACCGACATTGATGACTGTCTCCGGTTCCGTAACGCCGTGGAAAGCGCCTGCCATAAAGGGATTGTCTTGGACAGGGTTGCAGAAAACAACGAGTTTGGCGCAGCTAAAGCATCCTGATCACGGGTCAAATCGGCCGTTTTTTTGACAACTTCCCCCATGCGGCGCACGGCATTCATGTTGATGCCGGCCTTGGTGGAGCCAACAGCCACGGAAGAACAGACAATATCCGTTGTGGCCAAGGCTTCTGGAATGGAATCGATCAGGATGGAGTCACCATGGGTGCAGCCTTTTTCCACAAGGGCGCTGAAGCCGCCAATGAAGTTGACGCCAACGGCTTTGGCCGCGTCGTCAAGGGCTTTGGCCAGCGGCACGTAGGTATCGGTCTGGCAGGCTTCACCTACAAGGGAAATAGGCGTTACAGAAATGCGTTTATGGATGATGGGCACACCGAGCTCCGCTTCAAGGTTGGTCCCCACCTTGACCAGGTCCTTGGCGCAGCGTGTAATCTTATCATAGATCTTACGGGCGCAGACAGTTACATCAGGGTCGGCGCAGTCGCGCAGGCTGATGCCCATCGTAATGGTTCGGACGTCCAGGTTATTTTCCGTGATCATCCGGGTTGTTTCAAGGATATCGTTTGTGTTGTACAGCATGGAAACCTCCTCAGCAATCAGATCCGGTGCATAGCCGTAAAGATTTCTTCACTCTGGACGCGGATCTCAAGGCCCAGTTCTTTTCCTAAGGCAGCCGCTTTATCCTTTAGGTCTTCAACACAGATGGTGGCTTTGCTCATGTCACCGATCAGCACCATGTTGAAAAAATCATCCGTAATATTTTGATTGATATTGAGGATATTCACTTGATGTTTAGCCAACAGGTCACTGGCCCGAGCAATGATTCCCACTTTATCAATTCCCACAATCGTCATGACAATGCGCATGGTCTCCCATCCTTCCTTAACTAGAACTAAAATAGAGTTGTTCTTTTATTATACGATAGGAATGAAAACTCTTCAACGGATTCAGAACAATGTTTGAAATTCCTTCATACTTTTTCCCCCATCCCAGAAATCATCCAAAAGGGAAAAAGACAAGAAAATGTGTAAGGTCATACAAGCACTTACCTGTTTCATTCTTTACAAACATTTTATAAGAAAATAGAGATATCATTCGACAAATAAAGTTCCTTGTGCTATGATAAGGATACCAAAATACAAGGAGGATGTATCATGCAGGAATATAAACCCTTTAAGTCTGGTAAAGTCCGCGAAATCTACGACATTGGTGACAGCCTTATCATGGTGGCTTCCGATCGCATTTCCGCTTTCGACCACATCCTGAAAAACACCATCACCGATAAAGGGGCCGTCCTGACCCGCCTTTCCAAATTCTGGTTTGAATTCACCAAAGATGTCATTCCGAACCATATGCTTTCCGTAGATCCTGCTGATATGCCGGAATTCTTCCGCACACCGGAATTTGCCGGCAAGAGCATGAAATGCCAGAAGCTCGACATGATTCCTGTAGAATGCATCGTCCGTGGGTATATTACCGGCTCCGGCTGGGAATCCTATCAAAAAAATGGAACCGTCTGCGGCATCACCCTGCCGGCAGTCTGAAAGAATCCCAGAAACTGGCTGAACCCATCTTCACGCCGAGCACCAAGGCAGAACTGGGTGATCATGATGAAAACATCTCCGAAGCCCAGTGTGTGGAATACCTTGAAAAACGCTTCCCCGGCAAAGGGGCTGAATACACAAAAGCCATCAAAGAGGCGACCATTGCCCTTTATAAAAAATGTGCTGATTATGCCTACACGAAGGGCATCATCATTGCCGATACCAAATTTGAATTTGGTCTTGATGAAAATGGTCAGATCGTCCTTGGCGATGAGATGCTGACGCCGGACAGTTCCCGCTTCTGGCCGCTTGCTGGCTACGAAGTTGGAAAGAGCCAGCCCAGCTACGACAAACAGTATGTCCGTGACTGGCTGAAAGCCAATCCTGACAGCAACTATCTCCTGCCCCAGGATGTCATTGATAAGACCATTGAAAAGTATAAAGAAGCCTACGAAAAGATTACGGGTGAAACATTCTAATAAGAAAACTAACGGCACCGCTTGGCGGTGCCGTTTTTTTTTAGGAAAAAGCAGCGAAAGCTGTTCCTGAATAAGCTGAATGGATCCTGATTATGGCAAAAAGGATGAGGGCCTGGAAGAACCCTAAAAACGGTCCCTTTCCCACCTGTATGGCGCTTCGGCAGTCCTTTTTTTTCATCTTGACAAGGCGGATTCTTTCGTTTATCCTATATTTAGTTGAAAGTTCAACTATTAAGGAGGAACCATGAACCTGACCAATGAACTGCTTCGCCATTTGGGCACCATCAGCCGCGTCATCCATTCCCTGATGGATATGAAGTTCCAATCCTATGGACTCAAACGCGGCCAATTTATCTTTTTGACCCGCATCTGTGAAACGCCTGGCCTCTGTCAGACAGACCTGACTGAGCTCGTCAGCGTAGACAAGGGACAACGGCCAAGGCGGTAAAAAAGCTTGAGGACGCACATCTCATCAGCCGCCGAAAGATAAAGACGGACAAACGGATGTGGCATCTTTATCCAACGGATATCGGAAAGAAACTTTATGAAAAAATTGATTGAAGAGGAAAATCGCCAGATTGCAGTGGGTCTTGCGG
>ENA-OQCE01001217-OQCE01001217.1-human-gut-metagenome-genome-assembly--contig:-NODE-1217-length-10874-cov-1.393319_pt1 | contig 10874 bp, 17 predicted proteins | sample MGYA00242495_ERZ504572 | MGnify/ENA primary metagenome ERZ504572 (study PRJEB26092, sample SAMD00036228) | human gut metagenome | host: Homo sapiens | study: EMG produced TPA metagenomics assembly of...
GCCATTTCACAGCGCTTTACCTCCCAAGTCATAGGCGTGGTAAGAAAACGCTTTCCGGGAAAATGCTCTTTCACAAGATCCACATAAACCGTGTAGCCTATAATCACATCGCACTCCTTTAATGCCTTCACGGCACGAATCGTCATCTCCTCATAGGCTCCCGGCCCGATCCCAATGACATAGACTTTCTGTTCCATCTTATTTCCCCTCCTTCCCGGATCCATTCCGAAACATCGTATCAAATTCCGGCGCATAAAGCCTCGACCGCTCATACCCGCTGTCTTTTCCTGTGTCCAGCACCGTCCGACGACGATCAGCGCCGTCCGGGCGACTCCCTTCTCCCTGGCCGTCGCCGCCAGTGTGCCCACGGTGCATCGGTAAACCGCCTCTTCCGGCCAGCTTGCCTTATAGACAATGGCCGCCGGAGTGTCCTCTTTGTAACCACCCGCAATCAGTTCCCCGGAAAGTTCCTCCAAAAGCCCGGTGCTTAAAAACAGTACCATCGTCGCCTGGTGGGCGGCAAAGCTTCGGATCGATTCTTTTTCCGGAACCTTTGTTCTGCTCCATACGGGTTATAATGACCGACTGGGATACTTCCGGCAAAGTGTACTCCAGATTCAATGCGGCAGCAGCACCGCAAAAAGAACTGACACCCGGACAGACGTCATAAGCGATTCCCATCCGATCCAGCGCATCCATCTGCTCCCGAATTGCTCCATAGATACTCGGGTCTCCGGTATGAAGCCGGACTGTCATCTCTCCCCGGCGTTCCGCGTCCCGGATCACTTCCAGCACCTCCTCCAGCGTCATATAGGCACTGTCATAAACCGCGCAATCCGTTCTGCATCCCTTCAAAAGCTCCGGATTTACAAGGGACCCGGCATAAATCACCACGTCCGCTTCTCTTAGAAGCCGATCTCCCCGAACCGTAATCAGGTCGCTTGCTCCCGGCCCTGCCCCTACAAAATGTACCATCAGGATCCCTCCTTTATCACAATCAAAGAATAATAACTGGAATGGTCCGGAACATCGTCTGGATTCTCATAGATCCGTTCCCCCTCCATTCCGCAGTTTTCCACCATCGCAAACCACTCCCCACTTTCCCGGAGCATATCCTTGATCACCGGCATCTTTTTTCCTGCCTTCATCAGGATCTTTGTCCCCGGAAGCGTCAGTCCCTCTTCGATTCCGTACGAGGCCGGCAAAATGTGAATCTCCTCCCGGTTCTCAGCAAGTCCCCGGTTCAAAGCCGCTGCCGCCGCACAGAAAGACGGTACCCCCGGAATGATCCTCGCCTCATATCCGTCCCGCAGCACCCGCCTGTGAATATACAGATAGGTGGAGTAAACGCTTGGATCGCCAATCGTCAGAAAGGCGATCTGCTTCCCTTGATTAAGATAGGCTTCCACCTGCTTCGCTCCTTCATCATGGATCTTCTTTAGCGCTTCTTTTTCTTTTCTCATCGGCATCGGAAGTCCAAGCACCGGTTTTTCCCGGATCTTCGGCACTTCTTCCCGCACAATCTGATACGCCTTGCACCGTTTCAGATGGATAGACTCTTCCTCCAAAAGACACGGCCTACGAAAGTCTTCCGCCGATACCGGTACCACAATCAAGTCGCTTGCCTGTATGATTCGCACTGCCTTTAATGTCAAAAGTCCGGATTCCCCGGTCCAACGCCTGTCCCATATAAGATTCCGCTCATCGCCATCCTCCTTTTTCCTTTGTCTGTATGTCCCCAATCAGTTCTTCCACAGGTCCGGTCTGCCCCAGAAGGCCCCGCTCCCTTGAGAACATCACAAGCCCGGTCTCAATCTGTCCTCTTGTCCTCTGTCCCAGATTCCAGGTAATCCGCTCCATCATCCGCTCCAAAATGGACTCTCTCATTCCGATTCTCTCCAATATGCTAAGCATTTCATCCGTCGTGACACTCTCCCGAAACTCCGGCACGAGGGAAAGCAGGTCTAACGCTCCCTCCGGATCCCTCTTCCCTCTCTCCCAGGCAAGCTCCGCCAGCACGGAGAGAAAAATTTCCACTCTCCCATCCGCAATCCGTGAGTGGGTATTCCAGATCCCAGCCGCAAGCTTGACGAATTTTCCGATATGCCCTACTAAAAGCACCTTCTGAAAGCCCAGTACAACCGCCATATCAAGGGCATCACCCACATAATTGCTACATTTGACCGCATACTCCGGGCGGATGCCAAGTTTTTCTTCCAGGAACTCACTCCCGTAGTTCCCAGGCACGAGACAGAGCACCGTTGCCCCATCCTCTTTTCGCATGTTCATCTCCAGCTCAATCGTTCGTGTCAGCGCCTGTTCGCTCATCGGCTCCACCAGCCCCGTAGTGCCAAGAATCGAGAGCCCGTCCACGATCCCAAGTCTTGGATTCATTGTCTTTTTGGCAGTTTCTCTGCCCTCAGGTATGGAGATTGTCACCGTAAGCGTCCCAAAGAATCCCTGTTCCTCTGCCATCTCCTTCACCGCTTCTGCAATCATCATCCGCGGCGTCCGATTGATCGCGTATTCACCTACAGGCTGTTCCAGCCCCGGCTTTGTCACCCGGCCGACGCCCTCTCCTCCTTTCAGGCGAACCTGCACTTCCCGCATCTTTGCATGGCTCTTAGTCTCTTTTCGCACTTCAGCGCAGACGAGAATCCCATGGGTAACATCCGGGTCATCTCCGGCGTCTTTACGAACCGCACAAAAAACCACGTCCTTTTCCCGCCTGATCTCTTCCACTTCAAGAAACAGCGTTACTTTCGCCGGTACCGTCAGCTTCACCTCCCGGATCTCCTCGCCGGAAAGCACCATCCAGGCCGCTGCCTTTGCCGCTGCCGCCGCGCATGTTCCTGTGGTGTATCCTTTTCTCAGCTTTTTTTGTCCCTTGATAACTGTATCTTCGCATTTCATCTGACCGACTCACCGGATCCTTCCTTTGCTTCTCTTGCATGACGGACAAACATCTGCCGGATCCCGGGAATTTCTCCGAGCCCCTTGATTACCGGACGTACCTCGTATCCACGGGCAGTCAGAATGGATTTCCAAGAGTCCTCGTCCTCTCCTGCCATATCGTTTCTGGCATGATCTCCTGCTACGACCATAAATGGCATGAGAAGTACACGCTTTGTCTGCTGCTCTTTCAACTTTTTGAGCACCTCATCCATCTCCGGAAATCCTTCCACTGTACCGACGATCACATTTTTATAGCCCTTTGCCCAGAATGTGTAGTCAAGCGCCGGGTAAGCCGCATTGGTATGATGCTCCGTCCCATGCCCCATAAGTACAAGGGATTCCCCGTCGCCCGGTCTGACGTCTTCTATAATCAGTCCCGCCGCTTCCTCATAGTCCTTTGTCGCTTCCAAAAGCGGAGCCCCGATCCGCACCTGCGAGAACCGCTCTTGATATGGCGCAAGCTGACTTCTCATCTTTTCGTATTCCAGCCCGTGAATGATGTGGGTCGCTGAACCAGCACCTCCCGGACGCGTCCCGGTACATCTGCTCCATGGCCTCCTCCACCCGGAAAATCACAAGCTTATGGTCCAACTTTAATTTTTCGATGACCATGCCGCTTGTAAACGCCCGGTAGAGCGTCCGGTCCGGAAATGCTTCCGCAAGCTCCCTTTCGATGGCTCCGATTGTTTTTTCCAGTGTATCCAGGTGGCTTGTCCCAAAGCTCACCGTCAAAATCGCTTTTTTCATATTGTCCTCCCGAGCGGATCTGACTCTGACGAATGACATGAAAAACGGATATGAAAAAACAGGCAGCTTTCTTTCTGCCCACTCTTCCATATCCGTCTTTTATTTTTCCCTTTGATGGCTCCATGTTGTCTCGTACTTGTCATAATCCCGTAACCTTTCCGACACATTTAAAAGCAGGTATTCTGACTTAAGGATCTTTGCCTTTCTCCCCCCTTCCCATGCATCCGCACAGTGGGCTTACCAGAGAACGCTCCCCTCATACAGCAACGGGTATTGTTCCGGATTCTCACCGGATTCCCTTTTACTCCTTTTCCAAGGTACTTTTAAATGATTGTTTGATTCCAGTCCATAATACCATCGCCCAAACATGCTGTCAACCGCCCGGTCAAGGGGACGGCCGACAGCAGTGTCTCCGTTTCCAGGACGGGAAAGAGGCAGTATCATCCTATGACGACATAGGCCCTGCTCTCCCCTGCCTTTTCTTTCTCCACGAGGATTTTCTTATCAATGCGGTCTTTCAACTCCGCCACATGAGAGATGATACCTACCAGTTTGTTGCCCTCGCTGATAGACGCAAGAGCCGGACCGCCTTCTCAAGCGCCTCGTCATCCAGAGTTCCGAACCCCTCGTCCACAAACATCGCCTTCCATACGGATGCCTCCGGACATGGCCTGAATCTCATCGGAAAGTCCGAGCGCCAGAGATAAAGATGCCTGGAAAGACTCCCCTCCCGACAGGGTATGGATGCTTCGTTTTGTCCCGTTATAGTGATCAATGACGTCCATCTCAAGCCCGCTCTGACTGCGGCGATTGTCTGCCGTCTGCCTGCGGACAAGCTCATACTGCCCGTCGGTCATAACGAGAAGTCTTCGATTCGCCCGGACAAGAATCCGGTCAAAGTACGCCATCTGCACATACGTCTCCAGCATGACCTTTTTCCTTTCCGCCGAGTGTCCCATTGACCGTATCGGAAAGAGAGCCCGCAATCCGGTATTGCCGCTCGGCTTCTTCCTGCTGCCGGATCGCCTCCCTCATGTTCCTATATGCCGTCTGATCCGCACTCAAGCTGGGATCAGCGCTCCTTTTTCATCATCAGATTCTGCTTCTGCTGCATGGATGCCTGTCTGTTCCTCGTAAGCTCCTCTTTTTCCAACCGCAGGCTTTCCTCTGACGCCTCCCTTTTCTTCTGCTGCCCCGTCCAGATCCGAATAGACGCTTCGCAGGCGGAATGTCATTTTCCACACTCTGGCACGCTGCCTTTGCCTCCTCAAGCGCCGTCTCTTTCTCCTGCTTTTCTTTCTCCATCCTGACGATGACTTCTTTTGCTTCCCGGAAGGAGCCATAAGTAAGAGTCGCCTGGATCTCCCGGAGACGCCTTTTCTTCCGCCTCAAGCCCTGCTCCAAGGGTAGCCGCCTGACGCTCCAGTCCAAGAATCCTCTGTGCACGCTCCTGAGCCTGGTCTTCCAGCTCTTTTCTTCGCTTCTCCAGTCTCTGCTTCTGCTCCTTTTTCACTTGGAGCTCGTTCTCACGGCGCAACAGTTCCTTTTGCTTTTCTTCTAAGAGACACCCTTCCTCTTTCATCCGATGGTAGGCTTCCCCCAAGGATTCCGGCTCCTCCCCCGGCCAGAGAATCGCTGCCTTTTCTTTCAGACTTGCGGCCGCCGCCTGGGCTCTTCCCTGGATCTCGCCCGCCCTCCGGCTCTTTACCTTCTCTTCTTCCTGCACCATGGCAAGCGCTTTCTCTTTCTCTTTCAACGCCTGTTCATCCGGGATCTCATCCGGCTTTTTTGCTTTCTCCGGGTGGTGCAGGGAACCACATACCGGACATGGCTTTCCTTCCTTTAGCGTCTCCGCCAGGATACCTGCCTGCCCGTCCAGAAAAGCCCGTTGCAAGGCCGTGTACTCCTCCTGCATGGCAAGACTTTTCTCACGGATCTTCCTATACTCTGCCTGGCGTCTTTCTGCTGCTTTTCTGTCTTCCTGATACTGTCTTAAGCTTTGTAAAAACGCACGCAGATTTTCATGCCGGTTTTCTGTCTCCTGCCGCTGCCTTAACAGCGATGCTCTTGCCTCTTCCTGATCCGGAATCGCAAGAATCTCCTCCCGGCACTGTTCCAGTTCCTTTCGTTCCTGCTCCTGTGCCTTTCTGGCCTCTTCCAGATAGGAAAGAAGCTTTTCCTCTTTCTGCTTATCCTGCTCCACTTTGCCCGCCTGTTCTCCGCTTCCTGATAGCCGGCAAGCTGCATAGATTCTCTGGTGATCCGCTCCTGAAGCTTTTCATTACCCGCACACTGTTCCTTTGCTCTTTCCCGTCTTTCCACACACTTGCCCTGCTCCTGCTTTAATCTTTCGAGCTTCTCCTGCTGCGTTTTTTTCCTCCTGCTTAGCGCCAAGCTCCTGCTCCGTCTCCCGCACCCGGTCACTATACTGCTGTACATCCTCTTCTGCCTTTTGGATCTGCGCGTCCAGCCTCTTCGTTTCTTCTTCCAGTGTTCCGATGAGATTGGAAAGCATTTCCAGCCACTCTCCCTTATCCGGGCGTTTCCGGCTTTCTTCCCATGCTGCCCAAAGTTCCTCTTCTCCCTTCGGAACGGTCACGCCGTCTGCATATTGCTGTATACTCTGTTCCAGCGTCTCATACGATTTTCGAAATCCTGCGGCTTTCTCCTTCATCTTTTCCTGAAATACCTGGTATGGAGCCGTATGAAACAGCATCCGGAAAATCCGACTTTTCTCCTCCGTCTGGGAAAAGAGCATCTTCTGAAATTCTCCCTGCGCCAGCATGGCAATCTGGGTGAACTGCTCCCTTTTTAGTCCCAGGATCTCTTCGCATGTTTCCGTCACATTCCGTGATCCTGTGACCACCTTACCATCCGGCAAAATGAGCTCAGCGTCCGCTTTCTGGGTGATCCACCCTTCACCCCGGCGCTAGGTCTTTGATATTCCGGATTCCGGCGGACCCTGTAACTTAGATTCCCCACGGAGAAGGTAAGTTCCACATAGGTTTCCTCCCCGTCCTTCGCGTACTTACTCTGCATCATGTCCGCCTTCCGGTGGCAGCCGCTTGGCTCCCCGTAAAGCGCAAATGTAATCGCGTCAAAAATCGTCGTCTTCCCCGCGCCGGTGTCCCCGGATATCACATAGAGTCCCTGCTTTCCCAGCCTGGAAAACGGGATCTCCTGCCGGGTGGCATACGGCCCAAACGCGGACAAAATCAGCTTTTCCGGTCTCATCATTCACCCTCCCATACTTCTTCCATGATCTCTTTTGTCAGCTTCTTCTGCTCTTCGGAAAGCTCAGTTCCGTTTACAAGCAGGTAGAAATCTTCCACCACTTCTTCCGGCCGTTTCCTTTCCACCGCCTCAATCTCATCATACCGTGACTCGGTACGGATTCTCGCATTGTCATAACTTAACTTCATCAAGTTCGGATAAATCATTCTCAACTTTCCCAGAGCGTCCATTACGTCCTCCTCATCTGTGAGAATGATATGGAAATAGGAGTTTACATCCTGTGTCTCATAGAATGGACGGCTCGTAAGCTGTAAGTAGGTCCCCTTTAATTCCTTCATATCCCGCAATGGCCGGAGCTCCACCGTGTGGATCTCCACGTCGCCTTTTTCCCGCATCTCTACGATAGTCACGGATTTCCGGTCATGGACCTCAGAGAAGGAATACTTCAGCGGCGTTCCGCAGTAGCGGATCGTCTCTCTCCCTACAGACTGCGGCCTGTGGAGATGCCCCAGCGCCACATAATCAAATCTCTCCAGAACGGAGACATCCACCTGGTCGAGTCCCCCGATGGAAATCTCCCTCCGACTCGCACTGGACCCGCCCCGCCACAAACTGATGGGCCAACCAGAATGTTGCGGACGTCCGGATCAATCTCCATTCCTTCCAGCACTGCCCGTACCGCATCCGTATAGGTACTGATCTCTTTTTCCGAGTATACCATGCGGACCTCGGCAGGCTTTAAAAACGGCATCAGCCAGATATTTAACTCCCCATATTCATCCTTCCAGCGGATCTTTTTGCAGAGCTCTTCACCCGCCATATACACGCCGCTTTTTTCAAAGAGCGCCGCCCCAAAAGCAAGGCGTTCCCTGGAATCATGGTTTCCGCTTATGAAAAAGACCGGAACATTCCGGTCCGCAAACTGATCCAGCAGGTCGTCCAGAATCCTCACCGCACCGGATGGGGGAACCGGTCTGTCATACACATCGCCCGCAATCAAAACTCCCTGCACTTCTTCTTCCTTCGCGATTCTGAGGATCTCATCCAGGATGTAGGCTGATCATCCAGCATGGAATACTCATTGACCCGTTTCCCCAGGTGGAGATCCGAAATATGCATCAGTCTCATTTCCTTTGCCCTCCTCTAATACTCAATCCCTTCCCTTGCCGGAATCCCTTGTTCAAATGGATGGCGTACCGCCTTGATCTCGGAAATGTAGTCCGCCATCTCAAGGACACGCCCGTCCGGATCCCGTCCGGTCAAAATGATTTCCGGCCGCTCTCCTTCCTTTCCAAGAAACGAAAGCACCCGCTCATTTGGAATCAGCCATAGCGGAATGTGGAGGTGAATTCATCCATTACGAGCACGTCAAACTCCCCTGCCTGTTCCTCGATGCTCTCCCAGACCCTTGTGTATGCTCTTTTCAGCTCTTCTTTCTGATCCTTTGTCATCGTCCAGTAAAATCCGGGCACTTTCGGCATCCGAAGCTGACATATGGAGGAAATCTGTTCCAAAACGGCAATTTCTCCGGAGTCATCGTTTTTCAAAAAGCGGACAAACAGGATCTTCTTCCCCCGCCCTGCTGCCCGGATCATCAATCCTAACGCCGCGCTTGTCTTTCCTTTCCCATCCCCGCAGTATACGTGAATCATTCCTCTTTGTCCCATAACCACTTTCCTTTCTCTAACCACAGTCTCTTCTCCCGTTTCCAGAAATATGGAATTCCGAACACAGACTCAATCACAATATCCGAACAGCCGGCAAGATACCGGTCTACCTGACCAGCCACTTTCAAATAATCATTCATCTCTACACTATATGTTCCGTTTCGGAACATTTCATTGCTTACAACAACCAGGTGCTCCGCATGCTCTCTCAAGTGTCCGATGCCCCGGATGATCGTCTCTTTCGTCTCTTTCGGATCCCGCATGGCAAAATTCTCACCACCATACAGCTCGTTGGCAATCAGATTTGACATACATTCCAGAAGAATCAGCGCTCCTTCTCCTTAAATGTCAGTCTTTCAAGCCCGAATGGTCGTTCTACCGTCTCAAAATACATTCCGGCCCGCTGCCTTTGGTGGCGTTCCATCCGTTTTCTGCTCTCCTCATCACAGACAATCATCGTAGCTATATAGAGCTTTCGTCCGCCGCAAAGCGCCTGGGAAATCTCCTCCGCCATCCTGGATTTTCCACTTCCGCTGCCCCCGGTTACTGTAACGACCATTGACGAACCCTCTCAATGACTTCCTCAAAGCTTTCGCCCTCTTCCTCCGGCCGCTCTACCACCACAAGGGTCGTGCCTGTCTTCACCGCCGCTCTTACTTTCTCCTCAAACCCTCCGGCATTTCCGGATTCTTTCGTAATCAAAAAGTCCGCCTGTACATGATGAAGCAGTGCTGTATTCATCTCCTCGGAATAGGGACCTGCATGGCAATGAGATGATCTCCCTCAAATCCAGCTTCACGCTCTCCTCCACAGCTTCCTTGGTCGACAGGACTCTCGCGTAACAACGGTCTTGATAGTCCCGGATCTTTGTGTACGTTGAAAGCTCCTTGCTTCCCGTTGTAATCAGGATCTTGCCCTCCGTCTTATCAAGGAACCGTACTCCCTCCTCCACGGAAGAAACGTAGCAGATTCCCTCATCTTTCTCCGATGGATTTCGTAAAAGCCTCAGATAAGAGATTCCTGCTTCCCGGCAGGCTGTCCGGATATTTTTTGTCACTTCCCGGGCAAACGGGTGGGTCGCGTCCACTACGAGATCAATCGCCTGCTTCTCCATATAGCGCTTCATCTCAACCTCTTTCATCCGGCCCGCAATAATATTAAGGTTCCCTGCCTGCACTTCCCCGTGCTTTGTACTCACGGTCCGCTCTTTTTCCGGCTCCTTTAACAGGCACTCTTTTCCATACTCTGTCGCCACACTGACAAACACCTCCACCTGGAAATGCTTGATCTTTTCCATCAATTCTCTGCCCTCGGTCGTTCCCGCAAAGATTAAAATATGTTTCATCAGTCTTCCCCCTTTCCGCTGCCGTCCCGGCCGCCGCCTTTTTTCCCCGGTCTTACATCCCATGTAAGCCGCGCTTCCATCTGCACGACCGCCAGTGTCATATCCTCAAAAGTTTCTTTTCTATGGATCAGGCTGCCGCCACCCCCTGCAAGAAGGGCCGCCCTCTCGCAGACGTTATCCGTGCCTGTTGTTTTCTTTACAAAATCAGAAGCAGATACCTCTTCTTCTACCATATTCAGTTCTTCGGCCGTGTAAGTCAGAAACGTAAGTCCATGTTTCTTTACAAAGGCAAGGATTCCTTCCTCATCTGCCTTTCTGTCAATACTTGCAAGTGCAAAGATCTGTGAAATCCGCCATCCGTAAATTCTAAAAACCTGACAGATAACCTCCTCGATCTTTTCCTTTCCGACTCCTCTTCTGCATCCGATCCCGACACTGCAGATCCTTGGATACAGATATAAGATATGGTCTCTCTTTTCTTCCGGCTCCCTTGTCAGAACCGCAATACCAGGACTCTTCTGTCCGGTTCCCTCTAAAAGCTGCTGATAACTTGTCTTGATGTCCAGTTCCTCCGGCGCTTCCCCGTCCACCGAAAGATCCGAATAAAAGCCTACAGTCTCTCCCTGTAAGATCCGGGCGGAAATCTCTTTTGCAAGTACTCTGCCGGTAAGCTTGATCCTGTTTGCCCTGGCAAAGAGATCTACCGCAAACTTTCCTTTCCGGTCTGTCGCCGTCGTCACAACAAGCCTTGCGCCGCTGCATTTGGCAATCCTGCCGCCAAGCTCCATGCCCCCTCCAGATGGCCGGAAAGCAGCGGGATCAAAAAACATCCGTCCTCATCCATCACAAGAACCGGCGAGTCGGTAAGCTTATCCTTTACAAATGGGGCGATGCTACGTACCGCAATGCCTGCGGCTCCGATAAAG
>ENA-OQCE01001220-OQCE01001220.1-human-gut-metagenome-genome-assembly--contig:-NODE-1220-length-10850-cov-2.396158_pt1 | contig 10850 bp, 9 predicted proteins | sample MGYA00242495_ERZ504572 | MGnify/ENA primary metagenome ERZ504572 (study PRJEB26092, sample SAMD00036228) | human gut metagenome | host: Homo sapiens | study: EMG produced TPA metagenomics assembly of...
CACCTTGCATATACTTTTAGCAGACAGTATACTAAGTACAACGAAGCGGTTTCGGAAAATGAAAAAACTTCAATTTTTGAAAGTGGTGGACTATATGAAAACAATCACGAGAGCAAAATATCTCGATAGAATCATTGAACTGAATGGCACTCCTGACATCAAGATCATCACGGGTATTCGTCGATCTGGTAAGTCTAAACTGATGCAGGCATATATTGCGTATCTGAAAAACAACTTTGAAAACATCAATATTATCTTCATTGACTTCATGGATTTAGCATATGAAGAAATCAAGGAATACCATGCCTTACACTCCTATGTGGAAGAACATTATCAGGAAGGCAAAACGAACTACCTGTTTGTAGACGAGGTTCAGATGTGTCCCAAGTTTGAGCTGGCAATCAACAGCCTGTACTCTAAGGGAAAATACGACATCTATGTAACAGGCTCTAATGCTTTCCTGTTGAGTGCGGATCTGGCAACTCTGTTTACCGGACGCTATATTGAAATTCATGTGTTTCCTTTCAGCTTCCAGGAATATTGCCAATATTATGATGATATCAGTGACAAAGATAAGCTCTTTGATGAGTACGCTATCAAGGGCGGTTTAGCAGGTTCCTATGCTTATAGAACCGAAAAAGACAGAACAAACTATATCAAAGAGGTCTACGAAACTATTGTTACAAGGGATTTGGTACAGAAATATAATCTCCCTGACACTTTGGTTTTACAACGTCTGAGCGAGTTCCTTATGGATAATATCAGCAACCTGACTTCTCCTAATAAGATCAGTCAGCTACTGACAGCAAATGAGACTCCAACCAATCATGTAACCGTCGGCAAATACATTAAGTATTTGTGCAATGCTTTTGTATTTTATGATATTAAGAGATACGACATCCGAGGTAAGAAATACCTTGAAAGCTCTGAAAAGTTCTATTTGTGTGACAGCGGTATTCGATATGCAATACTGGGAAGCAGAAATATAGACTATGGCAGAGTATATGAAAACGTTGTTTGTATCGAGCTTCTTCGCCGTGGATATGATGTCTATGTCGGCAAGCTCTATCAAAAGGAAATCGACTTTGTTGCTCAGAGAGGTAGCGAAAAGATTTATATTCAGGTCAGCGACAACATTTCCGGGCAGGAAACATTTGAGAGAGAATGCTCTCCTCTGCTTCAGATTCGAGACGCTTATCCGAAAATGATTATTGCCAGAACCAAACATCCCCAATATAGCTATGAAGGAATCGAAATTCACGATATAGCCGATTGGTTGCTACAAGAATAAGCAAGGTGAAATATCTCCGTCATTCTCTTTTGAAATGATGGAGATATTTTTATTATGACGGAGATTGTAGAACAGAAAATTGTATCAGGTTGCAAAAATCCTTTCCGAACTTTTTTACATAGCAGTCATGCACTACGGTGTGTGGCTGCTTATTTTTTTGTGAAAGGAGCAGATGCAAATGAAATTAGTTTTGGCTGAAAAGCCTTCGGTTGCACAGAGTATTGCCAAAGTGTTAGGTGCTGCCAAGCGTGAGGATGGCTACTTAGAGGGAAACGGGATATGTGGTCAGCTGGTGTGTAGGGCATTTGGTGGAGCTGGCACAGCCGGAAGTCTATGATGCGAAGTACAGCAAATGGGCTTATGCAGACCTTCCTATCTTCCCGATGGACTGGCAGTATGAGGTTTCTGCCGGTACGAAAAAACAGTTTGGGATTCTGAAAAAGCTCATGGCCAGAGAAGATGTTGCGAGTCTTGTGTGTGCAACAGATGCCGGTCGTGAGGGCGAGCTGATCTTTCGGTTGGTGTACCACAAAGCCGGGTGCAGAAAGCCGTTTGAGCGGCTTTGGATTTCCTCGATGGAAGATGTAGCAATCAAGGAGGGCTTTGAAAATCTCAGGTCTGGAACGGAATATGATGCTTTGTATGAAGCAGCACTGTGTCGAGAACGAGCCGACTGGATTGTTGGTATTAACGCTACTCGACTTTTTTCGACCCTTTACGGGCAGACCCTGAATGTTGGTCGTGTTATGACCCCTACCCTTGCTATGGCTGTTATGCGAGAAGCTGCCATTTCCGCATTCAAGCCTGAACTGTTCTACACAGTTCAGATTGGATTGGATGGTTTTACGGCTGCAAGCGAACGCTTCAAAACCAAGGCAGCAGCCGAAGCTGTCAAACAAAGCTGTTCGGTGGCAATCGTTCAGAAAGCTGAATGTAAGGAGAAAACAGAAAAGCCGCCTGCGCTCTATGACCTGACCAGTTTACAGAGAGAAGCCAACCGTGTGCTTGGCTACACGGCACAGCAGACCTTGGACTACACGCAGAACCTCTATGAAAAGAAACTGGTCACTTATCCCCGTACCGACAGCAGGTTTCTGACGGAAGATATGGCACATAGCCTGACCGACCTCGTAAAGCTGGCTTTCCACACATTCCCCGTGGAGGATGTGGATAACATACCAGTTCATGCAGAGCAGGTTGTGAATAACAAAAAGGTCACAGATCACCATGCCATCATTCCGACCAGAGAATTGCAGAAATGCAATCTGAGCGAACTTCCCAAGGGTGAACTTGCAATTTTGCAACTGATCTCGAATCGGTTGTGCGTAGCTGTTGGCGATCCGCACCGATACGCAGAGACAGTTATTGAGCTGGACTGTGGCGGTACCGTGTTTTCCACCAAAGGCAAAACTGTTGTGCAGGATGGATGGAAAGCTCTGGTTCAGAAAAATGATTCGACAAAATCCGACGAAAACGTGCAGACACTCCCTTCTGTTTCCGTTGGTGACGAAATGACCGTCAGCGGCACGGAAATCAAGGAAGGGAAAACATCTCCCCTAAACACTTTACCGAGGATACTCTGCTTTCTGCTATGGAAACTGCCGGTGCGGACGAAATGCCTGATGAGGTGGAGCGCAAAGGTTTGGGAACGCCTGCGACCCGTGCCGGTATCATTGAGAAGCTGGTTCGCATCGGTTTTCTGGAGCGTAAGGGTGATAAGAAAACCAAACACCTGATTCCGACCCACAAGGGTACGGCTCTGGTAACAGTCATGCCGGAACAGATTCAGTCCCCATCCATGACGGCGGATTGGGAAGAAAAATTGTTGCTCATTGAGAAAGGCGAATATGCCAGCGAGGACTTTATGGACGAGATCAAAGATGTGATTGCCGGTCTGATTCAGAACTATGAAGTAATCCGTGATTCCGAGGTTATGATGTCGAAAGAAGCCAATTCTATCGGCAAATGCCCGCTCTGCGGCAGTGCTGTAGAGGACAAAGCCAAGGCATTTTTCTGTTCCAACAGAGCTTGCAAATTTGCCCTCTGGAAAAACAATCGCTACTTTGCGAGCATCGGCAAGAGCATGACTTCTGCCACGGCGCAGAAATTGCTTGGTTCCGGCAAGGTAAAGCTCAAGAATTGCAAGTCCGAAAGAACGGGCAACACCTTTGATGCCACCGTCTTTATGGAGGTATCAGATGATGGCAAAACGAAGTTCAGTATGGAATTTGAAAATGGAGGAAAGCGCAAATGACAAATGAGTACAACCCGGATGGTAAGGAAATCCGATTTATCGACAGCCATTATAAGGATTTGTTTCATATCCCCGATGGCAGCTGTGTGCAGATTCACTACCCGGATGAAATGGTTGTGAAGCCCTGCACCTTCATTGACGAGTATCATACGCAGATCGGATACAATGTGTTTCATATCTGCCAGTTTGCAGAAATTATGGAGCGCAACGGCGCAAGCTATATGCCGGAGCCTGAGATTATGGGCGATGAAGCCGCATGGAAGGTCGGAAAGGATAGAATCCTTGCGGTGCAGACCTGCGAAGATGGTTACGACTACACCCTGTTGGATGAAAACTACAACGAGATTGATGGCGGTCAGGTTGATAACCCTGAACTGTCCATGCTCGAAGTCCGCCGGGATATTCTGGAATCCTTCGGGCTGGAGCGCCGGGAACTGCGGGCAATGTTCTATGAGGATGTCATGGAGCAGGCTTTTGAAGTCGGCAGACAGGCGGTGGTGGTCAATGACCCTATCGCTGAGCTTGCTTTTAAGCTCGACCGTTTTGCAGAGAACTTCGACCCCTATGAATATATGGATCAGGTCGATGATGTGCAGGCGCATATCCAAGAAATCAAGCAGATCTTGCCGCTGGTAATACGGCTCCGTATCGTGAGTTCCTGAATACAGCCATTGAAGAAGCCCGTGAGGAACTGCGGTTGAGGTTGCCAAAGTGCTGAAAAGTCAGCTGGATAAGCTCGACTCTCCGAAGCGTGAGTCGGTCATGGAAAACTGGCACAGGCCGCAGAAAAAGCTGCGCCTGCCAGTCCCTCTCCCAAACGCAAAGAGCCTGAACGATAAGGAGGACACGGATATGAAAAACGAAAAATGGGATGATGTTCACGGAAATACCACCCCGGATGACAGAATGGTTGCTTTTCTGGAAAGCCCCACGGATTCCTATGCGATTCTTCAGCTGCGGGAAGATGTAGACGATAATATCCCGCTCATGTTTGCAAATTACAGCTACCTTCAGAAGAAAGAAATGGAGCCTGAGATTGACCGTTACGAGGTGGTCTATCATGGCTCCATTTCTATGTCCGAGGATGTGAATCGGCAGCTGGAAGATTTGTATGTAAAGTTCAATATTGACCACCCGGATGATTTCCGTGGTCACAGTATGTCGGTCAGCGACATCGTAGCCTTAAAGGTAGTCGGTGAGGTATCCTTTCACTATGTAGATTCTGTTGGGTTTCAGAAGCTGGAAAACTTTATGAAGTCCGAAAACTACCTGAAAAACGCAGAGATGGCAATGGAAGATGATTATGGGATGATTGACGGTATCATCAATAACGGAAAAGCGTCCGGATTAGAGGAACGTCCTTCGGTGTTGGAGCAGTTAAAGGAAAAGCCCGTGCCGGATGTTTCCCATAAGCCGCCCAAGAGCCACCCGGAAAGGGAGATTGAATGATGGATTTCACACAGGATGAGCGGAACATGATGATGCTTTACAGCCCTGGCACAAGGTCAGGGCTGTGTGAAGCACTGACACTGATGAAGGAACAGCTTTCGGAGGACGAGTCAGAGCTTTTTGCTTTGGCAGACTCGGTTCTCCGTAAAGTTTCAGCCATGGACGATGCCGCCTTTGAGAAGCTGAACCTTTATCCGGATTGATAGGATTGGAGGGATACAATGAACGCAAAAGAGCGATTTTATTCCGGATTAGCAAAAGAAACGATTGGGAAAATCACCTCGAACACAGATAACTGGACTTCGTTTTTGAGAACGATGTCCCGCAACTATGAGTTCACCTATCCGGAACAGGTGATGATTTATGCTCAGCGCCCCAATGCGACCTTTTGCAAGCCCTATGAGGACTGGAACGCTGAAAATTACCGCAGATATGTAAAGCGTGGCTCTACCGGCATTGCTCTGTTTGTGATGAACAGGGATAAACCGTATCTGCGCTATGTGTTTGATGTGGCGGATACCGGCGTTCGCCGTTCTTCCCCGGAACTGAAACCGTGGGAGGTGACGCCTGAAAACCGCTCCTATGTCATGGAAGCGATGGAGCGTACCTTCGGTGTTGCCGCTGACGGGGTACTGGAAGCACAGCTTGAAGATATTGCATCCGCACTGGCGGCTGAGTATTGGGACGATTACAAAAAGCAGTTCCTCGACATCGTTGCCAACAGCTTCCTTGAGGAGTATGATGAACTCAACATCGAAGTAGCTTTCAAAAATGCGGTGGCAAACAGCGTATCCTATACGATGTATTGCCGGTTCGTGGAAAGTCCCGACAACTACTTCGAGCATGAGGATTTCCAGAAGGTGTTTGATTTTAACACCAGACAGACGGTAAATGCCCTTGGTACTGCGGTGAATGCCATCAGCACAAGGATGTTTCAGGAAATCGAAAAAGCGATTGGAGAACATGAGCAGATTAAAGCTACCGAAAGGAGTACAGATTATGAGCGAGATGACTTACAGACAGGCCGGAGATTATCAGATTCCGAACCTTCAGTTGGAGAACGAGGGAGAGAAACCTCTGGGCAAGTACGGCAGGATGCGTCGAGCATTTTTGGAACAGAACAATCCGATGCTCCTGAACGACATGATTCTGACGGAGAGCCTGTTCCCGCACCTGTGGGAGATCGAGGAAACAGCGAAAGCCAGAGTGGAGTTTCTGATGGAGCAGTACCTGAAGGACAGCCCCGCACCGGACAAGGAAACGCAGCAGATGGCGTGGGTGCAGCACATGAACAGCCTGAAAGCACAGGCGGAGGAAGTCGTGATGACGGAGCTTATCAACAGCTGAGTCTGAACCTTTTCCTCTCCGAAAATGAACAAATCAGTTTTATCGACCGAGCAGAGAGCTTTACGCCCTCTGCTTTTTCTTTTGCCCAGGAAGAAATCGACCACTTCCTTCTGCTTGGTAGCAATACCGATGAAGCCCGAAAAGTCGTAGCGCTGGAATATATGAAGCAGAAGCCGTTGGAAGAAATCGTTCAGACCTTAAAGCAGGTCTATCACGGCGGCTATGGTCTGAAAGAAGATAGCGGGAATATCTGTGCGTGGTATGCCGAGGACGGTATCCACCTTGCCAAAGGTTCCTCTGCCATTGACAGCCCCAGAGCGCAGATCGTTTCTTGGGAAACGGTTGCCGAGCGCATTGGAGAACTGCTTGAAAATGGTCGGTTCGCAACTAATGTGGAACTGGTAGAAGCATCCGGATATGAGCGTCAGAAGTTGGCAGAATCCCTGTGGCATCTTTATCACGATTTGAGTGAAGAAGCCCGTTCCAGCAACTATCTGGCAATTCTTCATCAGGAACCGTTTCGTGGTTTCCCTGACGAAACCGCAGACTTGGCTGAAAAGTTGGATGACCCTCGTTTCCACGCAACCTTGGTACAGCAGTATTCGGAATTTAGAAAAACCCTTGCGGAAAATCCCGATCTGCTTCGTTTTCACTATCACAAGCTGAATCTCATTCAGAAACAGCTGTATGAGTTGAATATGCCTTTGCGTGAGTATCAGACCGATATGATGCAGATGCCCCTTGTCCGCCAGTTCATTACGGATGATGAAGTCAATGCAGACTTGACCCGTGGAAGCGGCTTTTCCGGTGGTAAAGCCCGTATTTATAACTACTGGCAGGAGAATCATTCTGCCAAGGAAAAGATGGACTTCCTGAAGCATGAATACGGAACCGGTGGTCATTCCCATGCCTGCTCTGGTGCAACGCACAGCGGTCAGGATCACGATGCCAAGGGTGTTGCTTACACCAAGAGCGGTTGCGATAAATTGCAGATGTCCTGGGCGCAGGTGGTGCAGAGAATCGACGGTCTGATACGAAAGGGACGCTACCTCAGCCCGGAGGAAGAAGCGGAACGACAGGCTATCGAAGAAGCTAAAACTGATCCGTTGGAAGATGTTTATGACCGTTTCGCAGTGATTGATACCGAGGATGGCGAGTATGCGATCTGGGATAATCAGACCGATGACTACTATGTAGACCCGGAAGGCGTTACGGAATACTTCACGGACGAATGGCTTGCCAATGACTATTTGGAGGAAGTTCGTCAGTCCGTAGCTGCGATGGAGTCGGTTCAGCCAGAAGCGCCTGTGCAGAGCCTGCCGAAGTTGTGGAAGCATCTGCTTCCGAGGAACCGAAATGGAATTATCAGGTCGGTGACACGGTATATCTGGACGATACAGCTTTCCGTGTGGAGCAGATCACGGACAGAGAAGTTCAGCTGCGTGACCCTACGCTTGCTTATCCCATCTTCCGTGCCGAGAATCGTGAGAATTTCGAGCGTATGCTCTCTCAGGACGAAAGAAACCATGCGGTAAGGTTGATGCCCAAACCGAAGAAAAGCCCGTTACAGAGGATTTTCTGGGCAAAACCGAACCGAGGGACTACACCCCTGAGTATCAGCTGTTAGACCGTCTGCGTATGGACTGCGAATACTTCCTTGGTGCAGGACAGCACAGCGAAAAGCATCTGTGGCAGGCAACCGCCATGCACAGATTGCCAAGATGCGTGAGCTGTATGAAATGATTCCCGACAAACCAGAATGGCTGACACCTGAGATGATTAACAGCTACGAGGAGCGCATGGCTCCCCGCTATCTGGTTGCCGCCTACCATCACTTTGAAAACGGCTTCGATGATAAACTGGACTACTACACTCTGGAAGAAGCGGAAAAAGCTGCCCAGGGCTATGTGGACGGAACCATGGAGGATGACGGATTCAAGTACGATGGTGCTGCCGTTTACGATCAGCAGGAGCATAAGTGCATCCGTATCTATGGGGACTACCCTGACGAAAAGGCACACGCACAGGTCAGAGCCAGTGCGGAACCCGAACAGCAGGAACCGGAACACTTCATCGATCATTTTTATGTTGCCGAGGACATTCAGAAGCGGGGTGCGCTGGACATCAAGGAATACAGTTCCTTTGATGATGCCCTGCGAGCCTACTATGCACTTCCTGACACGCAGAGAAAAGCCCTGGGTGCAATGAATACCAGAGATCTGCCGGGTAGTCTGGACTTCGTACAGTGCGTAGATGGAAAGGACACCATCATTCAGGATTATGCCCAGGTGGACGGATGGCAGAATGCCGAAGTCATGGACATTATCGCTCAGCTTGAGCAGTCCATCACCACCAGAGAAATCCCACCTGTTCCTGCGGTGAACTTCCACATCACGGATGACAACATCGGTGAAGGTGGACCGAAGCAGAAATTCGCAAGAAACATCGCAGCCATTGAAACTCTGTTCAAACTGGAAAGCGAGAACAGGAACGCCACTACCGAAGAACAGGAGATTTTGTCGAATTATGTCGGTTGGGGCGGTCTGGCAGATGCCTTTGACCCGGACAAGGGAAATTGGGCGAAGGAGTATCAGACACTGAAAAACCTGCTTTCCGAAGATGAATATGCTGCGGCAAGAGCTTCCACCCTGAACGCACATTACACCAGCCCTACGGTCATTCGCTCCATCTACGATGCGGTCGGACAGATGGGCTTTGAAACAGGAAATATTCTGGAGCCTGCTATGGGTATCGGCAACTTCTTTGGTATGCTCCCTCCTGAAATGCAGAGCAGCCGTTTGTATGGTGTGGAACTGGATTCCATCACCGGCAGAATTGCTCAGAAGCTCTATCCCAACGCAGAAATCAAAGTAGCCGGTTTTGAAACGACAGACCGCCGAGACTTTTACGATCTGGCTGTGGGTAATGTCCCTTTCGGCAACTACAAAGTGTCCGACAAGCCGTATGACAAGCTGGGATTCTCCATTCACAACTATTTCTTTGCCAAGGCTTTGGATCAGGTTCGTCCCGGTGGTGTGGTCGCTTTTGTGACAAGCCGTTACACCATGGATTCCAAGAACTCTGACGCAAGGCGATATATGGCGCAGAGGGCGGAACTGCTTGGTGCAATCCGTCTGCCAAACGATGCCTTTAAGAAAAACGCAGGCACGGAAGTCGTGTCCGACATCCTGTTCCTGCAAAAGCGTGACCATCCGATTGACATTGTACCGGAATGGGTAAACCTTGACCGCACCGAAGAAGGACACACCATGAACAGCTACTTTGTCGCTCATCCTGAAATGGTTCTGGGCGATACGGTGGAAGAAAGTACCGCCTACGGCATGGACATTACAGTGCGTCCCATTGAGGGCATGGAACTGTCCGAACTTCTGAAAGAAGCAGTTTCCCACATCCAAGGAACCTATCAGGCTGTGGAGCTTCCCGAAGCTGACAAGGGTAAGGAAATCGAAACCATTCCTGCAACCCCGGATGTAAAGAATTTCTCTTATACCGTGGTGGATGGCAATGTGTACTTCCGTGAAAACTCCCTGATGCGCCGTGTAGACCTGAATGAGAAAGCAAAAGACCGTGTGATGGGCATGGTGGAACTTCGTGGTATCGTCAACGAGCTGATCGAATATCAGCTTGAGGATTACCCGGATGAAATGATTACTCAGAAACAGGCAGAACTGAATGATGCCTACGATGCGTTTGCCGCAAAGAACGGGCTTATCAATAATCGAGCCAATGGTCAGGCATTTGCTGACGATTCCTCCTACTATCTCCTGTGTTCTCTGGAAAATGTGGATGAGGACGGCAATCTGAAAAGCAAGGCGGATATGTTCACCAAGCGAACCATCAAGCCGGAACGCAGAGTGACGAGCGTGGATACGCCGTCCGAAGCTCTGGCAATCTCTATCGGTGAGCGTGGCAAGGTGGATTTGCCGTTTATGGCACAGCTGCTTGGAACACCTGGAGAATACGATGCGATTCAGGCAGAGCTTCGAGGGGTGATCTTCAAAGACCCGATGGCTCCCGATGCTGTGGAAGTTGGATGCAGACTGCCGATGATTACCTTTCCGGTGATGTAAGAAGCAAGCTGCGTGTCGCACAGATGGCGGCAGACAGGGATTCTTCCTTCCACATCAATGTGGAAGCCTTGCAGAAAGCACAGCCGAAGGACTTGGATGCGTCCGAGATTGATGTGCGTTTGGGTGCAACATGGATTGATGCCGATTATATTCAGCAGTTCATGGAGGAAACCTTTGAAACGCCGTATTACTTGCGCCGTTCCATTGAGGTCAAGTTCTCCGAGCTGACCGCAGAGTGGCGCATCAACGGTAAGAGTTCTCCCAACTACAACGATGTGGCGGCGTATGTCACCTACGGTACAGAGCGAGCAACGCATATCGGATTCTGGAGGAAACGCTGAATCTGAAGGATATTCGTATCTATGATACGATTGAAGATGCAGATGGTAAGCAGAAGCGTGTCCTCAATAAAAAAGAA
>ENA-OQCE01001221-OQCE01001221.1-human-gut-metagenome-genome-assembly--contig:-NODE-1221-length-10837-cov-1.315219_pt1 | contig 10837 bp, 15 predicted proteins | sample MGYA00242495_ERZ504572 | MGnify/ENA primary metagenome ERZ504572 (study PRJEB26092, sample SAMD00036228) | human gut metagenome | host: Homo sapiens | study: EMG produced TPA metagenomics assembly of...
ATTTGGTGAAAAAGGAGCTTCAATTCTTCCTTGACCAGAAAGTGCCGCAGGTAAAATTTGTAGACCGCACGTTTAACTGTCATCACACCCATGCAAAAGAGATATGGCGTTATCTTCTGGAACATGACAATGGGGTGACGAACTTTCATTTTGAAGTATCTGCTGATCTTCTCGATGAAGAGGAACTGGAGCTGATTTCCCGGATGAGGTCGGGACTGATTCAGCTTGAAATTGGAGTACAGTCCACGAATCCGGATACCATTCGCAAGATCCGAAGGACCATGAATTTCAAGCGGCTTTCTGAAGTGACAAAGCAGATTAAAACCATGGGCAATACGCACCAGCATTTGGATCTGATCGCCGGACTGCCGATGGAAGATTATGAAAGCTTTGGAAAATCCTTTGACGATGTGTACGCACTTGGACCGGACCAGCTTCAGCTAGGTTTTCTGAAAGTGTTGAAAGGCTCGTATATGCAGGAACATGCAAGGAATATGGGCTTATCTATAAAGACCGCCCGCCGTACGAGGTGCTTGGGACAAACTGGCTTTCCTACGGGAGATCGCCCGACTGAAACAGATCGAGGAAATGGTGGAAGTCTACTATAATAGTGGACAGTTTTCCCACACATTAGATTGGCTGGTGCTGGAATTTGATTCTCCGTTTTCCATGTATAAAGCGCTTGGCTCATATTATGAAGAAAACGGGCTGTTTAAGAGAAATCATACGAGGATCGCACGGTATGAGATCCTGTCAGCTTTTATACGGAAGCAGGTAAGTGGGAAAGAGGAATTCTACAGACAGCTTTTGGTCTTTGACCTTTATTTGAGGGAAAATGTCAAGAACAGGCCGGACTTTGCGGGGAACCGTCCGCCGATAAAGCGTATTTGAAAGCATTTATGACCGGGAGAAAAAAGAACCGGCATATTTGAAATCCTACGGACAGACAGAGAGCCGGAAACTTCGGAAGATGACACATATAGAAATATTTGACTATGAGGTGGACCGGGATATGAAACCGTGCAGGACTGTTCTGCTCTTTGATTATCAAATAAGGAATCCGCTGAATTATGAAGCGCATATGATGCGGATTGGGGAAGATGGGAGAGACGATCGATGAAAAAACGGACAAAAGAGATTTTGGATATTCTGGACAGCCAGTTTGGTACAGAATATAAATGTTATCTGAATTATGAAACTCCATGGCAGCTCCTGGCGGCTACTATGCTGAGCGCTCAGTGTACAGACGCTCGAGTTAATATTGTGACAAAAGATCTGTTTCAAAAATACACCTCTCCGGGGGCGATTGCGGCGGCAGATCTCAAAGAATTGGAGGAGGATATCCGTCCGACCGGATTTTACCATAACAAGGCGAAAAATTTGATTGCTTGTATGAGGGATATCCACGAAAAGTATGGGGATGAGGTGCCGTCTGCACTGGAGGAGCTGACTTCCCTTGCCGGAGTGGGACGAAAGACGGCCAATGTGATCCGGGGGAATATTTATCATGTCCCGAGTGTGGTGGTGGACACCCATGTGAAGCGGATTTCAGGGAGGCTGGGATTTACGAAGCAGGAGGATCCGGAAAAGATCGAAAGGGATCTGATGAAGGAACTTCCGAAAGACCACTGGATTCTTTACAATATTCAGATTATCCAGTTTGGGAGGACGATCTGCACGGCGAGAAACCCAAAGTGTGGGGATTGTTCCTTGCAAAAGTACTGTAAAGAGTATAAAATAAAAGGAAAAGTCTGACAGGAGAAAGGACGATAGGATGAATTTTTATGACAAAAAGACACGGAGACTGATCTCGATCATTATCGTCGTGGTCATTCTTGCGATGGTTGCGACAATGATTATACCTTATCTGGTATAAGAGGAATGGTGGGAGCGCCTATGGGACTGCGGAGGAAAGAAAAAACTGCATCGAAGAGAATGAGTGCGGCTCAGAAGAGAAAGTTTATTGCTCTTGCGGGGCTTGTTTTTCTATGCGCTGTTTTATAGTCGGTCATTTTTATTCCTCGGTTTATCGTTATGTACACAGGATGGACAAAGATCAGATTGAGCAGAACGTGTTTGTACAGGGGATTGATGTATCGGGGTTGACAAAGAAGCAGGCGGTTGCACAGATTGAGGTCGGTGGACGGTCTTAAGAAATACGCCGATGACCTTGAAAGCCGGGGACAAGACGGCCAAAGTGACGCTGTCAGAACTCGGGATCCGGCAGGGAGACGTGGAGAAGCTGGCAGATCAGGCTGTGGCCTATGGAAAGAGGGGAAATCTTTACCAGCGCTATCGCAAGATCCGTAAGGCAAAGAAAGAGAAGGTTGAGTATGAGGCCGGTTATGAGATCGAAGAAGAACAGGCAAAGAGTGTGCTAAAAGAAAAGACGGTGGATTTTTTGAAGGGGCGGTGAACGCCAGTATCACGAGAGTGGGCGGTGTGTTTCAGATTATAGGGGAAAAAGATGGGGAGACGGCTGATACAGAGGATCTTCTCGACCGGATCAGGGACGAATTGGACGACCTGGAGGCTGGCAGGGAGATCGAACTGGAAGTATCCTCTATGAAGGAGGAACCAAAGATCTCCAGGAAGGACCTGGAAAAAATTCAAGTAGAAAAAGGGAGCGCCACTATTAAAGTGAAACGTGATGACCGGAAACAGGAATTGCTGCCTTTAACCGCGGCCTTAAACGGGCAGGTTGTGATGCCGGAGAAGAAGCTCTCCTTACAGAGTGTCCTGGAGAAATTTTTAAGGACGGTACGTCGGGGGAGGCGTTACAGATGATGGCTTCCTGTCTTTATGAGTCTGCAAAGGATGCCGGAATTGTGATTTCCGAGTTCCATAAGCCGCAGTCTTTGGGCAGCGGCCAAAAGGACGGACTGACTGTCAGGTTTGACAGGGAGCAGGATCTGGAAATTGAGAATAAAACAGAAGCACCTCTCTATATTGAATCGTATATAAACGGGGAGGGGGAGCTTGTCTGCACGATCTATGGAGCGGCAGCAAATGACGAGGAAAAGGACGAGTAAAGGATAAGAACGATGAGGAATGGAATTTTGACACAGGCGGCGTATCAGAGGTCCGTATATAGAAAACTGAAAGACGATCATCCGGGACTTCCAGAGTATGTATGGGAGCACTGTACAAAGATCCCGGCCTCCGGTGAGGAGCTGGTGGTTTCCGAGAGCCTGATGACTGGAAATGAGCAGGAGCTTTTTGTCTATGCCGCGGCCAGGGCGGTGACAGCAGTCGCCGCAAAGGGCGGGCATCCGTTTGGGGTAAGGGTGTCCGTCCTCGTCCCAGAGCAGACAGAGGAAGAATCGGTCAAAGAGATGACAAAAATTTTGGAAGGGATGGTAAAGAAGCAGGACATTCAGATTCTGAATATCCTGGTGCAGGCCGCGCCGGATATCCGGACGATGACCGTGTCGGTCACGGGGTTGGGCTGGGCCGGAGAGAAAAGGAAAGCGTACAGACGAAAGTATGAAGGCAGGGAAATCGTCCTTGTCAATCCGGTTGCTCTGGAGGGAAGCCTTCGGGTGCTCTATGAGAAAGAAAAGGAAGTAAGAGAACGGTTTGTACCAGTATTCTTAAGTAAACTTTATAATTCCAAAAACGATCTGTTTGCAGTAAGAGCGGCCGAAAAAGCGGCAGGGTTTCATGCGGATTTTGTAAAGCCGGTAACAGAAGGAGGCGTGTTCGGAGCGCTGTGGGAATTGGCTGAGGAAACAAAAACCGGATATGAAGTGGACTTAAAGAAGTTTCCGATCCGGCAGGACGTCATTGAAATCTGTGAACTTTTCCGGTTGAATCCATATCAGATGGCATCGGGAGGATGCCTGCTTGTAATTCTGGAAGATGGACGCGGTTTTGTAGAATCCTGTAAAAGAGAAGGGATTATGGCGTCTGTCATTGGCAGAATGAAAGCAGGGAAGGACAAGATCATTCTCAACGGGGAGGAGAGACGGTGTACAGACCGTCCGGCGGAGGATGAGTGGTTTCGGATCTGTAAAGGAGGAACATAGCATGAATATGAGAACAGAGATCTTACGATATCTGGAGAAAAACAGCCGTGTAGATTTAGGAGAGCTGGCAGTGCTTCTCGGTACGGACGAGATGACAGTCGCAAATGAAATTGCGGAAATGGAAAAGGAGAAAATCATCTGCGGATATCATACACTGATTGACTGGGACAAGACCAGGGGGAAGAGTCAGTGACTGCCCTGATCGAAAGTCCGTGTGACGCCGCAAAGAGATCTCGGCTTTGACCGGATTGCGGAACGGATCTACAAGTTTCCGGAGGTGACGGCAGTCTACCTGATTTCGGGAGCATACGACTTTCTGATTATTCTGGAGGGCAAGACATTAAAAGAGGCATCCCGCTTCGTATCGGAAAAGCTTTCCCCTATTGAGCCGGTGCTTTCTACGGCGACCCACTTTATTTTAAAGAAGTATAAAGATCATGGGACGATTCTTGCGCCACAGAAGAAGGCAGAAAGTACTGGTGATGCCGTAATGAAAAATCCATTATCTGATAAAATCGTAAACATCCAGCCGTCTGGAATCCGGAAGTTTTTTGACATTGTAAATGAGATGAAGGACGCTATTTCCCTGGGAGTGGGTGAGCCGGATTTTGATACGCCTTGGAGAATTCGCGAGGAAGGAATCTATCTTTGGAGCGAGGGAGGACTTTCTATACCTCCAACGCAGGGCTGAAAGAATTAAAAGAGGAGATTGTGGACTATCTGAGGAGGAAGATCCAGGTGTCCTACAATCCGGTGTCTGAGGTTGTCGTCACAGTAGGAGGAAGCGAAGGAATCGATATCGCCATGCGCGCCATGTTAAATCCGGGAGATGAGGTGCTGATTCCACAGCCAAGTTATGTTTCTTATCTGCCGTGTGCCATGTTGGCGGACGGGGTGCCGGTTGCATTCCGCTTCATGAGGAGAATAAATTTAAACTCACCAGAGAAGACCTGGAGGAAAAGATCACAGACCGGACGAAGATCCTTGTACTTCCGTTCCCGAATAATCCGACGGGTTCCATAATGACGAAAGAAGATCTGGCTCCGATTGCGGAGGTGGCTGTCGAGCACGACCTTTTTGTCATTTCCGATGAAATCTATTCCGAGCTTACATACGGGACAGATCACGTTTCCATTGCATCTTTCCCAGGTATGAGAGAGAGGACGATTGTCATCAACGGATTTTCCAAAGGATTTGCCATGACAGGATGGCGGCTTGGCTATGCGTGCGGGCCGGAGGTTATTCTGGAGCAGATGCTCAAAATCCATCAGTACGCCATCATGTGTGCACCGACCAACAGCCAGTATGCCGCTGTGGAGGGCTTAAGAAACTGCGAAGATGAAGTACAGGAGATGCGAAAGGCGTACAACCAGAGGCGAAGATATCTGCTCCACGAATTTGAACGGATGACTTACCGTGTTTTGAGCCGGAAGGCGCCTTCTACCTGTTCCCGTGTATTCAAAAATTCGGTATGACGTCAGAAGAGTTTGCGACGCGCTTTCTTGAAGAAGAGAAGGTGGCTGTCGTGCCGGGGACGGCGTTTGGGGACAGTGGAGAAGGATTTATTCGGATTTCCTACGCATATTCCCTGGAGGATCTGAAAGTTGCTATCGGGCGGCTGGAATCTTTTATCATAAAACTTAGAAATCAGAAACAGGCATAGCTAATTTGAAAAACAGGAAGGCTGTGCGGGGAGGTACAGATGCTGAATATTGTGCTGCATGAGCCGGAGATCCCGGCAAATACCGGAAATATCGGGCGGACCTGTGTGGCGGCCGGTGCGAGACTGCACCTGATTGAGCCGTTAGGATTCCGGTTGACAGAGAAAAATTTAAAACGGGCTGGGATGGACTACTGGGCTCAGTTGGACGTTCGGACCTACATTGATTTTGAAGATTTTTTGGACCAAAATCCGGGAGCCAGGATTTACATGGCGACGACGAAAGCTCACCAGATTTATACGGAAGTCCACTATGAGCCGGACTGCTATATCATGTTCGGCAAAGAGAGTGCGGGGATTCCAGAGGAGATCCTTGTGGACTATGAAGATACCTGTATCCGGATTCCGATGATCGGAGAGATCCGGTCGCTGAATCTTGGTAATTCGGCAGCCATCGTTCTCTATGAGCACTGCGTCAGAATGGATTTGCAGGAATGAATCTGGAAGGACATCTGCACAGGCTGGACTGGAAGGAATAGAAATCTGCTGGAAAGAAGAAAATAAAAAATAGTATTTGATTTTAAGCTTCAAAAAGACATTGCACCGTGGGAGCCTTTAAATGCTGAATTTTTTGCCTTTTAGAGCATTTGAAAACATTCTGATTTTTTAGTACTTTGGTACCAAATGGTGCCCAGATTTTCCGCGGCGATATAAAACGATACAAACAGATGTAAAGAAAGGCCATAATTATCGAAAGTACTCGCTGCTTTCACTTTCTTGTCTACCATACAAGCATTATCATTTGTACTTGTCAATGGCGGGCAAGGCCCGTTCATCTTGACCATTGACGAATACAAATAACTATGCTATTTATCGTAATGGTAGAAAAATTACATCTTGATGGTAAAATATAAAATTGACAAAATCTGAATTTTGGAGGTTGCTTAGATGGAAATATGGGACGGATATTGGGAAGATGGTTCGTTGGCAAATATAGACTTAGTTCGCGGAGAACCAATACCAAATGGAATATATCACATGGTATGTGAAATCTTAGTTCGCCATACAGACGGCGATTATTTGCTAATGCAACGGGATTTCAGAAAGTCAAATTTCGGAGGATATTATGAAGCAACTGCTGGCGGTTCTGCGTTAAAAGGTGAGGACAAAATTACTTGTGCAAAACGGGAACTGTTTGAAGAAACTGGCATTGAAGCAAATTCGTTAGAGGAAATAGGTCGATATATTTCCAGTGATACAATCTATTATCAATTTCTTTGTATTACAGATTGCGACAAAACAGGAGTATCTCTTCAAGAGGGTGAAACCGTTGCATATAGGTGATACCAGAAAAGGAATATATTCTCTTTGTTAATTCCTCTGATATGATACCTATTCAAAAGGTTCGCTATGCTGATTTCCTGAAAAAGTTGGGATATATACATTAGCAAATTCCGATTTGTAAGGGATTGGGATTATCCCAACAGGCAAAAACGTGGGGTATTTTAGGAAAGGGTACCCTTTTCCTATGCTTGCTACGGAGTTTTTACAGTCCTTTTCTGCGATAAAGATATCGGAAAGGAACGAAACGGAAAGACGATAGCAGCAACGAATAAGCGGTTTTATGTTGTGAGAGGTGTTACGCAGTTAAAAACAGCTTTTGTGGGTAAAGCTATAAACTCCTTACCGTTTGAAAATTAGGTCTGTAAAGCCGGTATTTTCAACGCCTGCTCTGCCTTTACTCCGTAATCAACGAAGGTGTAAGTTAAGTTTTCAAGTCCTTGCGAAACTGCTATAAAGGATATTCTTTTTTTAGCTCCCTGCCTCTCAGAGATGAGAGGCAGGGAATTTCTTTTTCTATGGTCTGTGGCTGGGGAGTGCATTCAAAAAACATTATTTTAGACTAAAGTACGAAAAAAAGTGAGCCGATTTGAAAAAAATATAATAGATTCAAATAAAAATTTTAACTTATAGATAAACTAATTAGAGTCAGGATGTTTCAAAAGATTCATCAATAAGTATAAAAAGGCCGAAAAAAAGTTACGGAAAGTTACATTTGTGAAATATGCATTATAATAGGAAGAAATAAGCCTTTTTTGTTATCTGAATTGCACATTTAAAAAAATTGCAGTTTAAAATATTTTGTGATAAGATAGGCCTATATGGGGCAGAGAATGATAAACAAAGGTGGTGAGCGAGTGATACATGACACAATTCAGGCGATTCAGGAGGCCGAGGCGAAAGCCGACGCCATTGTAAAGGACGCCGACGAAAAAGCGGAAGAAATGCTTGCACAGGCGAAACAGGAAGCCGAAGAGAAGAGGGCCGCTGCTGTCAGCGAAGCGAACGCAGCGGCGAAGCAACAGTTAGATGCCGCCTCAGACAGTGCAGAGAAGGGGAAGCAGCTTTTGAAGCAGAGATTTCAAAAGAGGTGGAGGCATTGAAGGCGGTGGCGAAACAAAGGGAAGCACAGGCAGTGGATGCGGTGATGGCAGGACTGCTGTAGTGGATTCCAAAAGAAAGGGGGAATTTTTCGTATGTCAGTATTGCAGATGCAGCGAATAAGTATCTGCGCGATGAAAAAAAGACCGAAAAGCAATACTGAAAGATCTTCAGGGTTTTGGGGCGATTGAAATCGAGACGTCAAAGGCCGGAGGGGACGGACTTACGAAGATGGACACACTGGAAGACAGACAGAAGTTTGAAAAGCGGATTTCTGTTCTGGAACAGGCACTCGATGTTCTGCAGGAAAAGACCCCGGAAAAGACCTCTATGTTTTCTTCACTGGAAGGGAAGAACTGGTAGAGCAGGATGAGTACTCCAAAGTAGTGGCAGACCATGTCCGAATTCTTGAGGCGGCTGGAGAGCTGATTGCTCTTAGGAAGAAGCAGTCCGAGGCTCTTGCGGAGACCGTGAGACTGCAGACCCAGAAAGAGATACTCAGACCGTGGCTTGCGCTGGATATCCCGATGAGTTTTGAGGGAACGAAAGCAGCGAGAGTCTTTATCGGAAGTATAGGCAGTGTCCTGAATCAGGATGAGATTGCGGGTCAGATCGCAGAGTATGCGCCGGATCTGTCAGCGGCAGATATTGAGATTGTATCAAAAGACAAAGATCAGACCTGCCTGACGGTGGTTTGTCTCAGGGAAGAGGCGGATCGTATGGAAGAAGCGTTGAGGGCAGCCGGTTTTGCGAAGCCGGTGAATGTACCGTCCGGTATTCCGGCGGAGGAAATACAGAAGATAGAAGAAAGACTTGACGACATCCGTCAGGAGATCCATAAGATCACAGGAGAGATCATCAAAAAGAGCGATGAGCGCAGTTCATTCAAACTACTGTCCGATTATTACCGTATGAAAGTGCAGCGCTATGAAGCGCTTTCGGAGATGCCTCAGACAAAACAAACCTTTGTTTTAAGCGGATATATCCCGGCCAAGCTTGCAGGAAAAATATCTGGATATCTGAATGAGAAGTACAGCCTTTTTGTTGAGGTGAAGGATCTGGAAGAAGAGGAGGAAGCTCCGGTTCTTCTGGAAAATGGAAAGGCGGCAGGATCCGTAGAGGGTGTGCTTGCGTCTTTCGGACTTCCGGCCAAAGGGAGATGGATCCGACAAAGATCATGTTCATATTTTATGTAGTTCTGTTTGGAATGATGCTTTCAGACGCAGCGTACGGTCTGATCGTATCGGTGGCATGTTTTGTACTGTTAAAAAAGTACCCGAGAATGTCGGAGAGCATGTCAAAGTCCCTGCGAATGTTCATGTATTGTGGAATTTCCACACTGGTGTGGGGGATTCTTTTCGGCGGTTACTTTGGAGATGTGGTGGATGTGGTGTCCGGAGTCTTCTTCGGCCATGAGGTCAGCATTCCGGCACTTTGGTTTATCCCGTTGAACGATCCGATGAGGTTGTTGATTTTCTCCATGCTGCTTGGAATGATCCATCTGTTTACGGGACTTGGAATTAAAGGATACATGTGTATCCGCGACAAACGCTACCTGGATTTCTTCTGTGACGTGGTGCTCTGGTATCTGCTGTTGATCGGATTGATCCTGATGCTGTTACCGAGCAGTCTTTTTTATTCAATTTCACAGATGACAATCGTATTTCCGCCGGCGCTGCAGACTTTATCGAAGGGGCTTGCGATTATCGGAGCAGTCGGAATTCTTCTGATGTCAGGAAGAAGCAGCAAAAATCCGGGGCTTCGGATTGCGCTTGGTGCATATGATCTGTACAACATCACCGGGTGGTTAAGCGATGTGCTTTCTTATTCCCGACTGCTTGCACTCGGACTTGCAACCGGAGTAATTGCGTCCGTAGTAAACCAGATGGGAAGTATGGCTGGCAAGGGAATCTTTGGTGCCATCGTATTTATTATTGTATTTATCATCGGGCATGTATTTAACCTGGCGATCAACCTGCTTGGCGCCTATGTCCATACAAACCGTCTTCAGTATGTAGAATTCTTTGGTAAGTTTTATGAAGGCGGCGGACGGGAATTTCATCCGCTTAGAGCAGATACAAAATATGTAGATATTAAGGAGGAAACGAAATAATGAGTGAATTAGGAATTGTTTATGCATTACTTGGTGCGGCAGTAGCGGTATTCCTTGCGGGAACCGGATCTGCTATTGGCGTAGGGATTGCCGGACAGGCGGCTTCAGGCGTAGTAACGGAGGATCCAAGCAAATTCGCGAAGGTATTGATCATGCAGTTGCTTCCTGGTACACAGGGTATCTATGGACTACTGGTAGGTTTTATTACGCTTTCCAAAGTCGGACTTCTTGGCGGAAGTGTAGCAGACCTTGATGTGAAGACGGGTCTTCTGATCCTTGCGGCATGTCTGCCAATCGGAATTGTAGGACTTCTCTCCGCAATCTCCCAGGGAAAGACAGCAGCAGCGGCAATCGGAATCGTAGCAAAAAAACCGGATCAGTTCGGTAAAGCGATGCTGTTTCCGGCGATGGTTGAGACATATGCGATCCTTGCACTTTTGATTTCTATCCTTGCTGTAACAGCAATTCAGGTTTAATGAATAGAAGGACGATAATCTAGAAGTAAAGGAGAGCTTGAGAATGACTGGATTAGATAAGATGATAAGCCAGATTCTGGAAGAAGCACAATCCCTTGCGAAAGAAAAAGAAGCAAAG
>ENA-OQCE01001224-OQCE01001224.1-human-gut-metagenome-genome-assembly--contig:-NODE-1224-length-10801-cov-2.557991_pt1 | contig 10801 bp, 13 predicted proteins | sample MGYA00242495_ERZ504572 | MGnify/ENA primary metagenome ERZ504572 (study PRJEB26092, sample SAMD00036228) | human gut metagenome | host: Homo sapiens | study: EMG produced TPA metagenomics assembly of...
GGATTACAGGCATCTTGTGGAATTTGCCAAAAAGAAGGGGCTTCCCGTCCTTGCGGCCAATGTGCCGCGCCGCGTCGCTTCCCATGTGGTCCAACATGGCAGTGCAACCGGCCTGGTTCTGGAAGACGCCCAGTACCTGCCCAAAGACCTTGAACCGTTAACGGGGGAATACCGGGAAAAGTTCCGCCGTGTTATGAAGCAAAACGCGGGCGTTATGCCCCTTGGCACGACAAGAAAGGAGGCTTTTTACAAAGCCCAGTGCATCAAGGATGCCGTGATGGCCGAAGCGCTCATGACTTACCTTGACGCCTATCCTGATGCTGTTATGTTCCATGTGACAGGCTCCTTCCATATGGAAGACGGCCTAGGAACGGCAGCCTATGTCAGGAAGCACCGGCCCGGGGTGCGTCTTTACCTTGTGTCGCCGCAGCACGAAGGGCAGCCCAAGGATAAAACAAGCACACTTCATGAAGTGTATTATGATTTGAAATGATACATACTTGAGGAGAAAGGATTTTTGAATTATAGATATGGGAAAAAACAAACAGAACCAGGTTTATGCAGGCGTTCTCCTGGCCCTTTTCATGGGCATTACAACGAATGCCTTTGCAGGCGGGGAGCCCCTTTCCACGTACGACCTTGGGGAAACGGTCGTTACAGCGACAAAAACTAAGCTTGAGTGCCCATGACGACATCGGTCATCAAGGAAGAAGACATCAAAAAGGGCGGTGCTTACAATGTGCGTGACGTGCTAAAGCCCCTTACCAGGCTCAATGTCATGGAAGCGGGCATGACCGGAAACCAGGTCTCCATTCGCGGCATGGGAACCTCGTCCACCCTCATCCTTATTGACGGCAGACGCCTTGCCGGAGAGGATTCGGGAAGTACCATGAATGTGTATGAGCTCAATCGCATGAGCCTTGATGAGGTGGAGTGCATCGAAGTCATGCGCGGCGCTGGATCCGGCCTTTACGGCAGCAATGCTATGGGCGGCGTCATCAATATCATCATCAAAAAGAACAAAAAAGCCGGCGGTTATGTCGGCACTTGGTTGGGCGGTCGGGAACAAGCTTTGTACGGCGGTGTGTTGACGGGCAAGGTGGGGAAATTGAACCTTGACGTCAATTACAATCTTACAGAAGTAAGAAAATCGGACCGGGACGGCGACTCCAACATGTATGGACCGCGGCGCTATGTCGATTTCAAGGGCCGCTGCCAGTTTGATGAAACGCGGGGCCTTTCTTTTGGGGCGTCCTATATGAAGGAACAGTATGGGAGCTTTTCCGAAGGTGATCCTACGGCGATGAGCGCGTCCGCCCGCGATGATATGACGGAATGGTATGATAACAATCGCCAAAGTTATTTCGTCAAATACGACGGCTATCACAGCAAAAATGATTATGAGTTCCAGAACGACTACAACCGCTTGGGCAAGGAATCCCGAAAAAAGACGCCCGGCGTCTGGCGGGACTTTGACCACAGCAAGTACGAAACATACGTTGTTGAAGCAAAGAATACCTATCATGTCGATGAGCATCATACCGTGACCTATGGCGGTGAGTACCGCAAACAAAAGGCCGGCGGCACGCGCTTGGCACAGGTGCCGGGAAGCGGACAGAAGAAACCTATCTAGGCATGACCAAGCCATATGGCTCGGCCGATGTGAAAAGCTATGCCTTCTACGTACAGGACGAATGGAACCTGACGGATATACTGTTCTTTGTCCCGTCCCTTCGCTATGACCATCACGACAGCTTTGGCGGGGAACTTTCTCCGCGGACGGGCCTTACCTATGCCATGAGCAAAAACAGCCGGATCAAGACAAACTATGGCGCCGGCTACCGGTCTCCGTCCATCTTTGAGCTGTACTCCCATATGGACCGCAACATGGGCCGCATGCAGGTCCAGGTTTGGGGCAATGAACATCTTGACCCGGAAAAACCAGGACCTTCGATATCGGGTTTGAGGCAGAAAAAGATAAGGCGGGGGCGAAGGTCACCTATTTCCACAACAAGATCGATGACCTTATCTCCTCGCAGTACCAGGGCCGCTTCGGACGGACTGTCCGCTACCAGTACATCAATATTGACAAGGACGCCATGAAGGGATTTGAAAGTGAAGTGACCTACCGCTTCGATGATCATTGGCATGCCAAGCTTTCCATGACCTATCTGGATGCTAAAAATGAGCTCACCCAAGCGCCTTACAGGCAATGCCCGCATGAACGGTCTCGCCGAACTTTTCTATACGACGGGCAAGGATAATCCTTGGACCATGACACGTTATAACCAGTGGTACAGGATTATCTCAACGGCGATGGGAAAAATTACACCTACAGCACGACGAACTTCGTCGTCACCAAGGACCTTGGCAAGAACACCCACCTTTATGCCGGTGTGGACAACATTTTTGATAAACACTTCTCCAATGATGACAACTTCTCCATCTGCGGCCGTATCTGGAGAGCGGGCGTAGAATTGACCTTCTGATGAAAAGGAGTTTTACCATGAACTATCTTGTACTTATTCCTCCCGCACAGGAAATACGCGCATGGTTGGCCCGAGCCATCCAAAAGGCCCTGCCGGAAGGCACGCCCTGCGTTGATATCAAGGACCTCAAGGAAAGCCTGCCCGAGGGCACCACTTCCTATGACTGTGTCTTCATGGGCTACTGGGTCGATAAGGGAACCGCCGATGAAGCAAGCCGCACTATCCTAAAAAGCTTGACAATCCCTATATTGCCCTTTTTGCAACCTTGGGCGCCGACCCTAAGAGCCCCCATGCTATGAAAAGTTTGGAACAGGGTGCCGCCTGTCTGCCGGATGGGAAAAAACCCCTAGGCGCATTCATCTGTCAGGGCAAAGTAGATCCCAAGCTTATTGAAGCGATGTACCGCATGTTCCCCAGTGACAATATCCATGGGAAGAATCCCAAAAATGAAGCCCGTCACAAGGCCGCCTCCACCCATCCTGATGAAAAGGATTTGAGCGATGCCGCTCATTTTGCCCATGAAATCCAGCTCATGGTGGAAGAGGGACGGAAATGACGGTCAAAGATCTAGCTGCTTATATAGCAGCCCTGCCGGAAGAGGAACGGATCCTGCAGTTTGGTAAAAAGGCGGCAGATCCTTGCAAGGGGCTTTCCGCCATAAGCGTGTTGTCCACGCCGGCCTCAAGGGGCGCATGATTCCGCCCGATAAGGCTCAGGCGCGTTGGAATGCCCTCATGGAGCGTCCCGTAGAAGGAAATCCGCTGCAAATGGCCTATCTTCACATCCCCTTCTGCAAGACCAAATGCCTGTACTGCGGCTTCTTTCAAAACGGGACGGATATGTCCGTCGAGGATCGTTATGTGGACCATCTCCTTATGGAACTTGCTCAGGATGCCGATAAACCGAGCTTCAAAGTGCGCCCATCCAGTCCGTCTTCATTGGCGGCGGCACACCGACAAGTCTATCTCCCTCCAACATCCGGCGTTTATTGCGCGCTATCCGTAAGACCCTGCCCCTTGCCAACGACTATGAACTTACCCTCGAAGGGCGCGTCCATGACCTTGTGGAAGAAAAAATGGATGTCTGGATGAAGAAGGCGTCAACCGCATCTCCCTGGGTGTCCAGTCCTTTGACACGAAGGTTCGTCAGCAAGTGGGCCGCATCGATACGGGAGAAGAAGTCATGAAGCGGCTCCAGAAGCTCAGCGCCTACAATCAGTGCGCCGTCATCATTGACCTCATGTATGGCCTGCCAGACCAGACCCTTGACGTGTGGCAGGAAGACCTGCACCATCTTGTGGAAAGCGGTGTCGATGGGGCGGACCTCTACCAGCTTGACGTCTTTGAAAATAGCGACCTTCATAAGCGCATCGAAGAAGGTCGCCTTTCGCCGGCGGCCACAACCCTCATGCAGACGGAGATGTTCCGTATAGGAAGACGCTATATGGCCCAATGGGGCTGCAAGCGGATCAGCCACTGCCACTGGGCTAAAAACAATCGGGAACGGAGCCTGTACAATACCCTTGCCCGCAGCGGAACCCATCTGTTTCCTTTTGGCTGCGCGCCGGCGGTCATGTGGACGGCGTATCGACCATGCTTCACCGCGTATTGGGGCCCTATGAAGGTATGGTGGCAAGGGGAGTGAAACCTTTTATGTTCCTTTCTGAAGTTTCCCCTTTTGCGGCCTATGAAGCCCGCGTCCAAGGAGAGATGAATCAGTGCCATCTAAATCTCGATGCCCTCATGGCGCTTGATCCGCGTCTTGTGAGCCTCTCCCACTTGGGAGACCTGTGGGAAGAATACGGATTATGGCACTTTAATGGAATCCAATATGACCTGACGGAAGCAGGCGAATTTTGGGTTGTGAATATGACCCAAACCCTCCTGGAATGTATCCAGTGGCTTCTGGGAGGAGAAAAAATCATGAACCATGCGCCGGTTGCGGCACAGGGATAATGCATCAAAAAGGACGGGGAATGCCTTTCTTCCCGTCCTTTTTCTGTGTCTTAGGGGAAAGCCCCATAGGGAAAGAAAAATGTGAAATTTTTGTGAAAAATTTCAATCTGTTTCATCCTTATGATTTCTTGATAAAAACAATGACTGTCTTCATAGAACATTTATTAATAAAGAATTTTCAAGAAAATAGTCTTATTTTTTGTACTCTATCAAGTGAGGTCCCCATTATATGGGAAAGGGTCCGTTTCATCCCAAATCAGAAAAAATTCCGCCAATAAGAATTGGTATTTATCAAAAATTTCCACTTAATAATGATTATAAATGTAACCTGTGATGGAACGGATTATCTTGGCAGCGTCTAGATGAGCCTTATTGTCATAAGGATATTTCATCATGTATAATACGACTATATTGCTTGTTTTTAATGGAAATGAGCGGGAAATATTGGCAACAAACAGCAATTGATTAGGTTATTTACCTCATTGTGGGGGAGAAAGCGAGGAAAACGGCATCATGGCTTCACAAAACCACATATGGTCACCTTATGGCGTCAGTATCAATCAGGATCCCTTCTATGATGATGGAAACAGTCCGGAGGAATCCTTCCAAAACTTGATGACCCAATTCAGTCAGCATCTTGATGGAAAACGGGTCTATATTTTGGAAAAGATTGGTCCTGACAGTTTTATTATGACCTATGAATGGAAGGTTTCCGCTGTTTCAGAGCGGGAAATGCATCAAGTCTTCACGGCCTCCCAGATTGAAGCCCGTTTTCCCCATATTTGGACACAAGAGGTCGTAGAGACGGAAAAGGCCTATGCGGCCCCTTTGAAGCGTCATGGCAACATCATTGGCATCATCGGGTTTGATAAGGACCCGGATAAGCCGCACCATGACAGTTCACAATCGGTTCGGCTGCTTGGTTTTTTTGTCTCGACCCTTCTTTACAATTGGAAGCTCATTGAACGGCTCCAGGTTCTCGGTTATACAGATCCCTTGACCGGGGTAGGCAATTTCAATCGGCTTCTTTCCGCCCTCGACCATTTATCGGATGAAACAAGCTTGGGTGTCATTTTTGCTGATGTTTCGGGGCTTAAGAAGATCAATGATAATTATGGCCATGAGGCGGGCAATGACCTTTTGACCCGGGTTACGGGGACCTTGATCCAGGTCTTTGATAAAAAGCAGGTGTTTCGCGTTGGTGGGGATGAATTCATCATTCTCGATGATGGCATCAAGGAAGCGTCCTTTCTGGAAAAGGTCAGGGAAATCCGTATGCTCATGGCGTCCCGGAGCATCAATCTTGCCGTGGGCGTTGTATGGGTTCCGCAGTTTTCGATGGATTTTTCCGTCTTGAAAGAAAAAGCCGACCGCCGTATGTACGAGGAGAAAAGGGCATTCTATGAAAAAATGGGACAGGAGGCCCCCGTATACCATCAAAACAGCGCGGAGGAACTGTCCCTTCGCATCAACTGCGATACCGTGCCTTCGCCATTTTTTGTCTTCGCCGTGGAACGTGATAGCGTGGGGGCAATTAAAAACATTCGCATCAAGGTCGTGAACCAGGCCTTTGCCGACCTTTTTAACATGCGTCCTGAACGCTGGACCAATCGTTCCATCATGCCGCTGCTCAAGGCTCCGGATCAGCCCCTGTGGGCGTATATCCATAAAATGGCCAATGAAAAGGAAAATGTAACCTTTCGCATCAAGAGCCAGTTTCTCCAGGAAGAGATGTTGATTTCCATGAAGATGACGTCTCCTTATTATGGGACCCTCGTCATGATGCCCCTCGGCCAGAAATAGTAAGTGCCGTGTCTTTGAAGAAGAAGGTGTTCCTATGAATGTTCAAGCATACGACATTGCCAAATTAAAGGAAGCGCAGGGAAATCGTCTGGACAGTACCAGTGATTTCTGGATGCAGGCCGAACAGCTCCAAAAGGAACTTCTCCAGCAGGGGAAGAAGGCCTGCTACATTTTCCTTGATCTTGAAAATTTTCGATTCATCAATATGCAGGGGGATATCAGTGAAGGGGCCCATTTGCTCACGGAAGTGTCTGCCCTGATCCATCAGACCTTTCCCGATGCCCTGATTACGCGCGGTGCCTCCATACAGTTTGCGGTTGTGACCGGGGTCCCGGATGTGCGGGAGCGGCTGATCCATCTCCATAAGAAGGCGCTTTCCCTGCGCAGCAACAATCAGCTTGACTTAAAGGCAGGCATATTCATTGTTTCCAATCCCCAGATCAGCCCCATTACCGCTTCGGATTATGCCAAAGCAGCCTGTGCCCATATCAAAAAGGACTATCAGGCGGTTTACCGGGAATATGACGAAGACCTTCAAAAACATTTGGCCATTGATCACTATGTGGTGACCCATTTGGAAGAGGCCCTGAAAAACCACGATATTAAGGTTTTCTTCCAGCCCATTATCCGGACCTTGACCTGTAAGGCCTGTGCGGCAGAAGCCTTGGCTCGTTGGGATGACCCCCAGTATGGCCATTTGCTGCCCTCTATCTTCATCAAACCGCTTGAGCTACACAGCTGATCACCAAATTGGATCTTTATGTTGCCGAAGAAGTCTGCCGTCTTTATGAGGACCTTCAGCTCCGGCCCGATGTCAATTTGCCCATTTCCATCAATTTTCCCGCAGTGATTTCCAGAATTGTGAGATCCGCAGGAGCTCGACCGGCTCCGAGCAGAATATCACGTGCCGGACCATGCTCTGTGCGTGGAGGTTACGGAACGTGATTTCTGTGATGATGTATCAGTCCTCAAGGACAGATCAAGGATCTGCGGGATCATGGCTATGAAGTCTGGATGGATGATTTTGGAAGCGGTTTTTCCTCTTTGAGTCTCCTCAAGGATCTGGATGTGGATCTGGTCAAGTTTGACTTGCGCTTTCTTGTGGGCAGTGCCATATCAACCGGGGAAACTTCATCATCGGGGCCTCATTGCCATGGTCAAGCAGCTGGGGATGAAGACTCTTGTAGAAGGGGTTGAAACCGAAGCGCAGTTGGAGTATCTCCAAAGCGTGGGCTGTGAACGGATGCAGGGATATCTCTACAGCCGGCCCATCCCGTTTGCCCAACTGCTGGATCTTGCCATCTGGGATACGGATGAAACGGCATCCAATTGCCGGTATTACAATGCCGTAGGCTGCTGCAACATGGTGCAGGCCATGCCGGAACCGGTTTCCCATGGCAAGGACGAACGGCTGGTCCTTCCCTCCCTGCCTGCCTGCATCGTCGAATATCAGGCGGGGAAGCTGAGCCTTCTTGAAACGAACGCGGCCTTTACGGCGCGGGAAGGGCAGCTGGCATTTCGTGATTCCGCGGCTTTCAATGAATATATGGGACAGGCAGGGACTTTTTACCGTAGGAACCTTCTGCAGGCCATTAAGCAGTGTCAGGATACGCAAATGGGCATCACCATTGAGGTCCTCAGTCATAATGAAGTCTGTACCCTGCGCATTGACCCTATTGCCCAAAATGAGTCAAATGGAGCGGAAGCTTTTCTCATCATCCTGACCGGTGTCCGCACGTCGGCTTTCAAGGATCGAAAGGCGGCTGTCCAGAGCATCATGAATGGGATTTTTTCCCTTTTTGACAGCTTCTTTGCCCTTAACCTGACAACCCAGACCGTCCATCGGATCAAGGTGGGAATGAGCGTGATCGATGAAATCGAACGGCTGCCCCTGCCTTTGTTTTTGCGGGAATGGGCAAGGCGGCACGTTTTCTCGGAAGATTGGAAGCGCTTTCTGCAGTTTTATGATTTAGCCACTTTGGTCACTCGCATCAATGAATCAGGATGTGGCTATCTTTCCACTTTTTTTAGGGTCACGAGCAGTGAACAGGAAAATCGCAATGGCTGGCAGCTCCATTTGGTCTGGCTCTCAGGGGAGCCTTCTGATGTCAAGGTCTATTGCGGAACGGTCAACCTGCGCCATTTCATGGGGGTCCAGATGCCTCGTCCCATGGAACCTATTTTGGCGCGAAACAAGCTGGTCCCATCTCCCCAGCTGGATAAGATGGATGCCATTTTGCCAGAGGTCCTCTGGGAAGCCATGCTCCATTTACCGGAAATGAACGTGTACTGGAAAGATGTCAGGGGCCGCTTCCTGGGGGCCAATGATGCTTTTTTGCATTATTTCAATCTTTCTTCCCTGGATGATATCCTCGGTCAGTCGGAAGAGGAACTGGGCTGGAATGTAGAATTTGACCCCACCTACCGGGAAGAGGAAATGCTCCTTGGGCAGATTCCGGTCATTTCGGAGGAAAAGGTCCACTGCATGGCCAAAGGTATGATCCGCACGGTCATGATGAACAAGATTCCCCTCATTGAAGGCGGACGAATTGTCGGCAGTCTTTCTTGGTTCCGCGATGTGACCCGTTTCACCCAGATCCAGGCAGAACTCAAGAAAAAAAGCGTTATAGATGCCTTGACAGGCGCATTGAACTACCAAGGGTTCAAGGAAACACAGTCCCATTTTGTGGATAATTATCAAAAGTGGGACCTTGACTTCATCTTGATCTATATGGACCTGGATGATTTTAAACACTGCAATGATGCCTATGGTCATGGGTTTGGCGATATGGTCCTTCAGGAAGGGGTCAAACGTTTGCAGAAGATCTTTAACCATTATGGGGTCGTTGCCCGTGTGGGAGGCGATGAGTTCATTGCCCTCCTGCCTATTGTTGGATCCGAAGACATCCGCCGGATCAAGCAGGAAATCCAGCAGTCCCTCAAAGCGCCCCTGTCCATTGACGGTAGGTCCTATCTGGGTGGAATATCCGTGGGCATTGCCCGCTATTCGGAAACAGAGGACATGGATGCCCTGCAGGAACTTGCTGATCAGCGGATGTACGAAGATAAGAAAAAACGTAAGAAAATGAAGGATCTTACCTATGGATACCTAGTGACCACGGAAGGAAATTAACGTGAGGTTATATCGAATTGATTATCCTAAAATCCTTTGGGGGATTGTGCTCCTAAGCCTCCCTTTTGCGATGCCCCGTGCTGCCGAAGCTGAACCGACTCGAAAAGAGACGGCACGGCAAGTGGGACTGGCCCTTTCTCAGGCGGATGCCCCGACCCGTCAGGAAGCGGTGAAAAAACAGCTGGCAGCCTTTTCTGAACTGTCGCGCCTTACGGCCCGGGAAGCGGCCATGGTAAGCGTCCTTGAAAAGGAATACAAACGAGCCTATTCAGCCTATGAAAAAGCTCAGCAAGCGCTTGAAGAGACGGAAAAAAAGAAGATCTACGCGTCCCTTCAAAGCGGCGATGAAGCAGTGATGGCCCCCCTTGAAAAAGAAGCTTCGCATCGGGAAAAAATCCTTACAGATGCCAGCGTCCGTCTTGCTCTCATCAAAAGAAGGCTCGAGCCGGCAAGAAGCCAACTTGCAGCCTTGACGGAAGAAGGATGGGGTGCTGGATGAAATGGCAGGCCTTGTGTCGCCAAAAAAAGCGCCTTCGGGAGTTCTTCCTCCTGCATCAACTGACGCGGCAATCTTGAAAGAAGGGAAAAATTTGGCAGAAGCCCCGTCCGCCCCGACGGAAACCTTGACGGACCTATCCCGCAAACAGGCTGAATATGCCGAAGAACTGGCAGACCTTGGCTATTATGAGGAAAAACGCGCTCAGGACCTCGCCGTCCTTGAAACGCCGGAACCGGCCGTCGATCTATCCAAAAGATTCAAGATTGATGGGGAACTTCGGATTGATAACAATGATACGTCCAACCATCATGCCGTCGATCCGGAACGGAAGCGGATCCAGTTCCCTGATGACCGGCTGCGGCTGCGCGCAGGATCTACATGGATTACAACCTGGATAATAACTGGCATGCTATCGGGATGCTTGAAAGCGAGAAGGCCTCCATGGCGATGACAGCATGAACGGGACCATTGATCTTGATCGGTACTACCTGAAAGGGGCTGTCGGAAAAGTCATGGTCATGGCCGGTGCTTTCGGTAAGACCTTGGCAGAGGGAAATATCTATGACAGCCGGTTCAAGGGCATACAAGTCGCCTATGGCGATCATCATCCCTGGTACTACGAAGGGGCTTTCGGCAAGGTCAATGAGGCCGATGAAGTTACGGCACTTACTGCCATTTACCAAAAAGGAGAGCACAAACTCTCTTTAGGGGCCTACGGGTTCCGCATGGATGGGGGCAACAACCGGAACATCGGCATGCTTGGTTATGAGATGCCTCTTGGTGGCTGGTGGCGTGTTGATGTGTACCCCAAAAACTGGACGCATATAAATTAGTTAAATGGCATTAGTGGATGTTTCCCGATATATTTCGGGAGGCATCCATTTTGTTTTTTTCTGAATCCTTTCCTTGTTGAAATAATGAA
>ENA-OQCE01001226-OQCE01001226.1-human-gut-metagenome-genome-assembly--contig:-NODE-1226-length-10784-cov-3.239842_pt1 | contig 10784 bp, 10 predicted proteins | sample MGYA00242495_ERZ504572 | MGnify/ENA primary metagenome ERZ504572 (study PRJEB26092, sample SAMD00036228) | human gut metagenome | host: Homo sapiens | study: EMG produced TPA metagenomics assembly of...
TAATTCCTTTAGGTGTTTTTACCCACTTACCTTGACGATAAAGTTCTACACACATCAGCTTAAATTCAGTCGTATAACGCAAAATGTACCTCCTTACTGGGTGTCCAGTAAAGAGGGTACATTTCACTTAGGCGGCAGTCTTTTTTTTATTCTTGGGAATGTTGGGCGCCTGAAGCGGAACACTTGATGAGGGAATACCGATGGCGTCAAAGAAAGGTTCTAGTGTTCCCCATGAAGAAGTGCAGCTGCGGCTTCCTTGTTTCCGGACTTACTGGCACGAGCGTACCAATAACGGGCTTTTGAAAGATTCCTTGCCGTGCCTTCCCCCTTTTCATAGAGGCGTCCCAAGGCAAGCTGACTGGGGGCTGAAACATGGTCGCTGCGGTATGCGGACTGCAGGTAAAGGTCCATGGCTTTTTGTATGTCTTGAGGAACGCCCTTGCCTTTTTCGTAAAGCGTACCCAATAGATAAGTAGCAGTTACATCTCCTCTAAGGGAGGCTGCTTGGTACCAATGGGCGGCTAACTGGGCATCAGGAGCCACACCATATCCATTTTCAAAGCAAAGACCGATATATCGTCCTGCCTTCATGTCGCCTCGGTCAAAGGCAATTTGTAAAATCTTGAGTGCGCTTTCATAATGACCCTCGGTGTATAAGCGGATTCCCTCTTTTAAGAAGAGACGATCTGAAAGGGAATGTGTGGCTGTTTTTTCATAAGCTGGATGAATTATGATTCCTTCCGTTTTCGTCTTAGCCTGAGCTGGAGCAAGAGGCAGTAAGAAAAGGCAGGAAAGCAGAAAGGATCCCGCCATGGCAGCAAATTTCATAGGAATGCCTTCTTTCGTAAATCATTGATTGCGGTCATTATAGCATATAAATCTAGTATGAATCATGAATTTTCGATAAGTTGATTTTACTTTCCACTAATATGACGCGATTCGATGATTTACTAGATATTTATGATATAATACAAAATATAGATATAGAAATAAAAATAATTAGCATTAAATATACTGATTTACTGGGAAAGGGGATGCGGAGTTGATGAAACCTACGTATTGTTCTTGCCGGAGCATACTTGCTTTTTTTGTTTTATTGAGCCTTCAGACGGGAGTCACCCATGCGGAAACCCATACGTACGGTACCATTGCGGGTCCGGATCATGTCAGCGCGACTGATGATGGTGACATCACGGCCGAAGGTATCAATGGCTGGCATTGGAAATGGACAGATCCCGCGACAGGCGAAGTTTATGAAAATACGTACACAGGAGACTTGCTTGTCGGCAACCGCACGGGAACGGATACGGTTGCTATCCAAAAGGGAAAATGTTCCTCGCTTGCCGCTCGTAAGGAGCGTCGGGCATATATTTTTACTCAGCCAAAAATCGGGCTGATTTGATGGAGTACGTGAGGCCATTGCTTAAAAAAAGATTTTGTGGAAACAATGGCCTTATGGCCTATCGTACGATGGACAGTCCCACGTTTGGGGATAGCTTACGCCTGGGCGTTTCCTTTCCTACCATGTGTCGTCACTTCCAGCGCCTAGCTTATCAAAGCGGAAGCTTTTTGCAATCTTCAGTCCATATGGGCCCATCTACTTTGTCGCCCGCGCGCCCAACCTCCTAGACGTACCGGCCTCTGGCCGCAAGGAAACTCCCGCGTCGCTGCGCTAGCGGACTGCTGGCGTCTCAGGTCTGTCGTCGGTGGAAGCGGGGGCTCCTCGCATCTGGATTCATCTGAACCGAATTCGCAAAAAGCAATTGGAGGAAAAGACCGGAAGGGAAAAGATTGTAAGGCAAAAAACGTAAGAGAAGCCCAAAACCGAACGTAGACGTAGGTTCGGTTTTGGGCTTTTATCTTCTGTTCGGCTTTTGTAGGAGGTGGGTCCTTTGAAATAGAAAGATAACAATGGCGCTTGGAACGACTCGCGTCCCCTCTTTCCCCTTTGAACTTGCTGCAACGCATCGATCTGCCTTTGCCAAGGCGGTAAGCGCATCGCTGCCTTAGAAAAGCGAAGTGGGACATCGTGCAGGGCGGGTAAGTGAGTCGCCGAATTTTTCGTTTTCTCTTATGCTGAAAAATTCGTGCAGAAAGCTTACTCAGAGGGCAGCAACGATAGGAGCAGTCGGAGTTTCCTCTGCCGGAAAGGCCGGTCTTCTGATGTGAAACAGCAGAAAGCGAGTCCTTTTATCCCTTACAGCCGCACCCGTATAAATCCATTGCGGCTGCGGAGGCAAAGGAACTGTTTTCGTGTACGACAGGGCCGCTGATAAAATTGATTAACACTCATGTTGTGTGGAAATTTCCATAAGCATTTATCAACATAATTTTCCCGTTTTGGTGATGGATGAGAAGCGGCGCTTCGTCTCCTTGCAGGCGGTAGTGAGGAAGATTCGCCCGAGTCCCAAGCCCGCTTTGGAGCAGCCGCGGAAGGGCGGAGGGACATGTTTCCGGGCGAATGAAGTTCCACCCCTCCAGTAGGGAGGCTTGGGGCGGCGCACCATGGTCTTTCCTCCATATTTCACAAAAATATTTTTCTTTAAAACTCCTTGCAATAACCTAAAATACATGGTACAATATCAGTCCATGAAATTTTATTTACTAGCAGGATTATAAGGTTTCGCGAGTGCTCAGTGGTTGGACATCGCGTTCCGATCGTTTGGTTGAGAGGAGCACGAAATGCTGACTGAGGGAACTTGGTTTTTACAAGGCTAATCAAAGATTCATTTTGATTGTGGGCCTTGTTTTTTTTGTGTTAAAAAACCTGCAGGATGTAAAGGAGTGAGAACCCATATGTTGTTCAAGCCGGTTCATAATGGCAACCGTAAAAGGTACAGCTATGCCAGAATCAAAGAAGTCCTGAAGATGCCGCATCTGATTGACTTGCAGAGAAAATCCTATGAGTGGTTCATCAGGGAAGGACTTCATGACGCGTTCCAGGACGTATCGCCTATCAAGGATGCTACAAACAGCCTGGAACTGAGTTTCGAGAATTTTACCATCGGCGATCCGAAGTATGATATCGAAACTTGCAAGGAAAAAGATGCAACCTATGCGGCTCCTTTGAACGTAGACGTCCGTCTGCTTTATAAAGATACGGGCGAAATCAAGGAATCGACTGTCTTTATGGGCGATTTCCCCCTTATGACCGATACGGGGACCTTCGTCATCAATGGGGCAGAACGTGTCATTGTCAGTCAGCTTGTCCGCAGCCCTGGCGTCTATTATGCCAAGGATATGGATCCAATGGGTAAGTTCCTCTACGGGACCACAGTCATCCCGAACGCGGGGCCTGGATTGAATATGAGACCGACCTTAACAGCATCATCTATGCCCGTGTGGACCGGACGCGCAAACTGTCTGCTACGGCCCTCCTGCGTGTCATGGGTCTGCCGACAAATGATGATATCATCAGCGTCTTTGGTGAGCATCCTTACCTGGTTGCTACCCTTGCCAAGGACACAACGAAAAATGAAGATGATGCCCTTCTGGAAATCTATCGGAAGCTGCGTCCGGGTGAACCTGCTAACCTTGAAAACGCTGAACAGCTCATCTATAACCTTTTCTCCGACAATCGCCGCTATGATCTGGCAAATGTCGGTCGTTACAAAATCAATAAGAAATTGGGCTGGCGTCATCGTCTTCATGGCAAGACCCTTGCTGAAGACCTGTGCGCTGAAAACCCCGATGGCACGAAAGGTGCCGTGGTCCTTCCTGCAGGGACGAAGATTGGCGATGCCGAAATCGATACCATCGAAAAGAGCGGTATCTTTGCCGATGAGGGCTATGCCATCGTCTATGTCAAGTTCCAGGAACATGCAGAACGCATGATTGTAACGAAGGATATTGAAGCGTCCGTACGCACCATCACGCCGGCTGATGTCATTGCTTCCTTTGGCTATCTCCTGAATGTCATTGATGGCATGGAAGGCAAGGATGATATCGACCATCTGGGCAACCGTCGTGTCCGCTGCGTTGGCGAACTCCTGCAGAACCAGTTCCGCATTGGACTGTCCCGTATGGAACGTGTCATCCGTGAACGCATGACCATCCAGGATGCTGACGTCATCACCCCGCAGGCCCTTATCAACATTCGTCCGGTCGTAGCGGCTGTGAAGGAATTTTTCGGCAGCAGCCAGCTGTCCCAGTTCATGGACCAAAACAACCCGCTTGCCGAACTGACGCATAAACGCCGTCTGTCCGCCTTGGGACCTGGCGGTCTTTCCCGTGAACGTGCCGGCTATGAAGTCCGTGACGTCCATCCTTCCCATTATGGCCGTATGTGCCCAATTGAGACCCCTGAAGGTCCGAACATCGGGCTCATCGGTTCCCTGGCTGCCTATGGCGTGATCAACCGGTATGGTTTCATTGAGACCCCATATCGCAAGGTCGATAAAGTCAATAAGCGTGTTACCGATGAAATCGTCTATCTGACCGCTGACGAAGAAGATAACTATGTTGTTGCCCAGGCCAACGAACCGCTGACCGAAGACAACCATTTTGTGAATACCCACGTCACCTGCCGCGATAAGAACGAAGTCCTTGCGATTCCGCCGGAACGTGTTGACTTCATGGACGTTTCGCCAAAACAGGTTATGTCCATTGCAGCTGCCCTGATTCCTTTCCTTGAAAACGACGACGCCAACCGTGCCTCATGGGTGCGAACATGCAGCGTCAGGCTGTACCTCTGCTCAATCCGAAGGCGCCAGTCGTTGGTACGGGGATGGAATATAAGATCGCTGTTGACTCCGGTGTCTGCATCCTGGCTAAGCACGCTGGTACGGTCAAGTATGTCAGTGGTGACAAGATCCTCATCACTCGTGATGATGGAAAAGGCATCGATGAATACAATGTCCTGAAATTCAAACGTTCCAACCAGAGTACCTGTGTCAACCAGCGCCCCATTGTCTTTAAGGGCGATAAGGTCGAAGAAGGTCAGGTCCTTGCTGATGGACCGGCAACAGATCACGGCGAGCTTGCCCTTGGCCGCAACGCCATTGCTGCTATATGCCTTGGGAAGGCTACAACTACGAAGACGCCGTCCTCCTCAGCGAAGACCTCGTCAAGGAAGATGTCTTTACCTCCATCCATATTGAAGAATATAACTGCGATGCCCGCGATACGAAACTGGGACCGGAAGAGATTACCCGCGATATCCCGAACGTTTCTGAAGATGCCCTGAAGGACCTCGACGAAGACGGAATCATTCGTGTCGGTGCTGAAGTCCGTCCTGGCGATATCCTCGTCGGCAAAGTCACGCCGAAAGGGGAAACGGAACTTTCTGCTGAAGAGCGCCTCATCCGTGCCATCTTTGCTGAAAAGGCACGGGAAGTCCGTGACAGCTCCCTCCGTGTTCCTCATGGGGAATTCGGGATCATTATTTCCGTCAAGGTCTTTACCCGTGAAAACGGCGATGAACTGCGCCTGGCGTCAATAAGCAGGTTCGTGTCAGCATCGTTCAAAAACGTAAAATCGGCGAAGGCGATAAGATGGCAGGCCGTCACGGGAACAAAGGTGTTGTTTCCCGCATCCTGCCGCGCGAAGATATGCCGTTCCTGCCTAATGGCGAACCGGTCCAGATCGTACTGAACCCCTTGGGCGTACCGAGCCGTATGAATATTGGGCAGATTCTTGAAGCCCATCTGGCTGGGCGGCAACCGCGCTGGGCATGCGTATTGACAACCATGACCCCAACGTCGAAGCAGACCTGCGCAAAGCGGGCTATGATTTCGATGAACTGGGCATGCCAGAAACGGTGGATGGCGCTGTTCCTGTCGCGGTCCCGGTCTTTGACTCGGCTCGCCAGGATGATATGGCCCGTACCCTCGAAGCGGCTGGCGTCGATCCCAGCGGCAAGACAGTCCTTTATGATGGCCGTACCGGGGAACCGTTTGATAACCCTGTTACCGTTGGCTGCATCTACTACCTCAAGCTTCACCATCTGGTTGCTGATAAGATCCATGCCCGTTCTACCGGTCCGTACTCCCTGGTTACCCAGCAGCCGCTTGGTGGTAAGGCGCAGTTCGGTGGGCAGCGTTTCGGTGAAATGGAAGTGTGGGCCCTCGAGGCTTATGGCGCTGCCTATACCCTCCAGGAAATCCTGACCGTGAAGTCTGACGATGTTGTCGGACGTGTAAAGGCTTATGAATCCATCGTCAAGGGTGAAAATATCCCTGAACCGGGTGTCCCTGAATCTTTCAAGGTCCTTGTCAAGGAAATGCAGGCAATCGGTCTTGATGTAAGCGTCCTCGATGAAGATGATGAGGAAATCGATCTTGATGATGAGGATGAAGATATTGGAATGGGCGATATTGCCCGCGAGCTTGACATGGATATGTCCGGCAAGGTCTCCACGGCTGCCAACACCGGGGAACAAGCCCAAAACCGCGCCAATAGCGACGAAGAAGTGAGCCCCGATGAAGACCAGACGGAAGACAGCGATTTTGATGTCATTGCCGATATCGGCAACATGGGAATGGATGATTCCCAAGGCGATGACAACGGCTCTGATGAAGAGTAGGAAGGAGTGAGTGCTCTTGTTGGACGTAAATAAATTTCATTCTATGAGAATCGGCCTGGCTTCCCCGGAAAAGATCCGTTCCTGGTCCCACGGCGAAGTCACGAAGCCGGAAACGATTAACTATAGAACGCTGAAACCAGAACGGGACGGCCTTTTCTGCGAACGCATCTTTGGCCCGACCAAGGACTGGGAATGCCACTGCGGTAAGTACAAACGCATCCGCTATAAAGGTGTGGTCTGCGACAAGTGCGGCGTCGAAGTCACGCGGGCAAAAGTCCGTCGTGACCGCATGGGCTCCATTGAGCTTGCTGCTCCTGTCTCCCACATCTGGTATTTCAAGGGGATTCCCTGCCGCATGGGCGCCATCCTTGACATTGGTCAGCGCGCCCTTGAAAAGGTCCTCTATTTTGCAAGCTACATCGTCCTTGATCCGGGCGATACGAACCTGACAAAAAAGCAGCTCCTCACAGAAGCCGAATACCAGGAAAAACTGGATGAATTCGGGGATACTTTCCGCGTCGGCATTGGTGCCGAAGCCATCAAGGAACTGCTCCACGAAATCAATGTGGAAGAACTGACGAAGGAACTGCGGGCAGCACTCAAGACGGAGACGAGCCTCCAGAAAAAACGCAACATCGTGCGCCGTCTCGATGTCTGTGAAGCCTTCCTCAAGAGCGGCAACAAGCCAGAATGGATGATCATGGATGTCATTCCGGTCATTCCGCCGGATTTGCGTCCGATGGTTCAGCTCGATGGCGGCCGTTTTGCTACAAGCGACCTGAACGACCTCTATCGCCGTGTCATCAACGTAACAATCGTTTGAAACGCCTTCAAGAACTGCAGGCTCCGGACATCATCGTCCGGAACGAAAAACGGATGCTCCAGGAAGCTGTCGATGCCCTTATCGATAACGGCCGCCGCGGCCGCGCCGTAACGGGCCCTGGCACGCGCCCCTTAAAGAGCCTTTCTGATATGCTCAAAGGGAAGCAGGGCCGTTTCCGTCAGAACCTTTTGGGTAAACGTGTCGACTACTCCGGTCGAAGCGTTATTGTCGTTGGTCCTGAAATGAAGATGCATCAGTGCGGCCTGCCGAAAGAAATGGCCCTTGAACTCTTCAAACCGTTCATCATGAAACGCCTTGTCGAAAACGGTACGGCAACGAACATCAAGAGCGCAAAGAGAATGGTCGAACGCGCGACGGATGCCGTTTGGGATGTCCTGGAAGAAGTCATCAAGGAACACCCTGTCATGCTGAACCGTGCCCCGACGCTGCACCGTCTGGGCATCCAGGCTTTTGAGCCGATTCTGTCCGAAGGCCGCGCCATTAAACTTCATCCGCTCGTCTGCACGCCTTTCAACGCCGACTTCGACGGTGACCAGATGGCTGTTCACCTGCCGCTGTCTGCTGAAGCCCAGGCTGAAGCCCGTGTGCTCATGATGAGTGTCAATAATATCCTGGCTCCAAAAGATGGGAAACCAATCACCGTTCCGACGCAGGATATGGTATTGGGCGCGTATTATCTCACCATTTTCCGCGAAGGGGCCAAAGGAGAAGGCCGTCGCTTCATCAGTTTTGACGAAGCAAGACTGGCATACTTCAATAAGGACATCGCCCTCCAGGCCAAGATCAAGGTTCGTGTCCCCAACTCCGAAATCTATCCTGAACCGTCCGATGTGGGTGAGAGCCTTGTCACGACGAGCATGGGCAATATCATCTACAACTGCGAACTGCCGCTTGAAATGCGCTATTATTCCAAGCAGGAAGATGGAACCTGGCTTCTTGGCAAGCTCATTGATAAGAAGGAACTGGGCCGTCTTGTCGCCAAGGCCCATAAGCTTTACGGGAACTTCGGCACGGCCCGCGTCCTTGATACGGTCAAGAAACTCGGTTATGACAACGCTTGTCTGTCCGGTCTGTCCATTGCCGCGTCGGATATCGAAATTCCGAAGGAAAAGGGCGAAATCCTTGCTGCTGCTGAAAAAAGAAGTCGATAAGGTCGAACGCCTCTTCAGCCGTGGTTGATGAGTGAAGAGAACGCTACCGCAAGGTCATTGATATTTGGAACAAAGCTACGGAAGATGTTGCTGATGCCTGATGAAGAACACCATGGATCAGTTCAACCCGCTCTTCATGATGGCCAATTCCGGTGCCCGCGGTAACGTACAGCAGATCCGTCAGCTCGCTGGTATGCGTGGATTGATGGCTGACCCGTCGGGCCGTATCATCGACCGTCCGATTAAATCAAACTTCCGTGAAGGGCTGACCGTATTGGAATACTTTATTTCCACGCACGGTGCCCGTAAAGGTCTTGCCGATACGGCCCTTAGAACGGCTGACTCTGGGTATCTGACGCGCCGCCTTGTTGATGTTGCCCAAGATGTCATTGTACGTGAAGATGACTGCGACGTAACGACCATGAATCTCGTCCGCGAACGGGCTCGTTTCTGCAAGAACGTCCTCGGCTCCAGCCAGCGCAAGCTGAAGGAATACGCCGTGGGCCGTACCCTTGCTTCCAGCGTCCTTGCTGACGATGATTCCATCATTGCCGAAGCCGATACGGTGGTTACGGAAGACGTCTTTGACCGTCTCCTTGCTGCCAAGTCCTGGAAATCCGTCTGTATCCTCTTGATGAAGAAAATGGCGAAGACGCCGAGACCCTTGCCATCAATGTCAGCGAAGATAAGGTCAAGACGGCTTTCCGTGAACACATGACCCATCACTTCCTCGATAAGGAAGTGGCGGAAGATATCCTTGATGGGGAAGGAACCGTCCTTGCCCATAAGGGAGATCATTTCACGGCAGAGCTCATTGAAACCATTCTTGATAATGGCACGGTTAAGGAACTGAGTATCCGCAACAACGAAGTTGACGGTATCTACGTTGAAGCCATTACGGCCGGCAAGAACAAGAGCACGGTCCTGGAATCCCTCCGCGACCGCCTCGTGGGCAGAACCCTTGCCGAAGAAATCGAAGACAAGGACGGTCACGTCCTTTATCACATCAATGACTACATTACGGAAGATATGGCTGATGTCATCGCCAGCCTCCGTGAAAAAGTCAAGATCCGCAGCGTTCTTACCTGCAAATCCCACTTTGGCGTCTGCCGCAAGTGCTATGGACGCAACCTCGCCACGGCCCGCAAGGTCGAAATCGGCGAAGCTGTCGGGACCATTGCCGCCCAGGCCATCGGGGAACCGGGCACCCAGCTCACGATGCGTACGTTCCATACGGGCGGCGTTGCCGGTGCTGACGATATTACCCAGGGTCTTCCTCGTGTCGAAGAGCTCTTCGAAGCACGGAAACCGAAACATCCGGGTATCCTCAGCGAATCGGCAGGAACCGTCAGCGTCCAGGAAAAGGAAGATGGCCGTTTTGTCATCATCACCCGCGAAGATGGCACGGAAGATTCCTACCATATTCCATATGGGGCCAAACTTCATATTGCCGACGGCGATCATGTGGAAGTGGGCGACCGCCTGACCGAAGGGTCCCTCAATCCGCACGATATCCTGCGTATCAGCGGGCCTGCCGCTACGCGTCACTACCTCGTGCAGCAGGTACTCAGTGTCTATAAATCCCAGGGCGTTGAAATCAACGATAAACACGTTGAAGTCATGGTCCGTCAGATGATGCGCAAATACCGCATCGACGATGCTGGAGATACAAAGATGCTGCCGGGCTCCGTTGTGGACATCGCACAATTTGAAGATGAAAACGATGAAGTCATGGCAGAAGGCAGGAACGGCACAAGGACATCCGATCCTCCTCGGGATCACCAAAGCTTCCCTGGCAACAGATTCCTTCCTGTCAGCTGCTTCCTTCCAGGAAACGACGAGAAACCTGACCGACGCCGCCATCAAAGGCAAAGTCGATCCGCTCCTTGGTCTTAAGGAAAACGTCATCATTGGTAAGCTGATCCCCGCAGGTACGGGCATGCCTAAATACCGCAATATCCAGCTCAAGCTTCATCGTCCCGATGAAGTTCAAGAGAGCACGGACAGCGAAAATGCTGATGAATAAGCTGTAAATAGAAAGCCGCGAAGAAACCTAGATTTCGGTTCTATAATTTATTTTGGGGCGCTAAAGTGACCGTCCAGATGCGTGTCCTCTCAGCGCCTACTTTTTTTTTCAATAAAAAATAGGCATATGCACTCAAATCCTCTACAATTAAAGTGATCAAACAATAAAGAAAGTGAGTTGAATACATATGCCTTCTCTAGATTATATCGAAAAATTAACAGGAATTAAAGAGGAATGGAT
>ENA-OQCE01001233-OQCE01001233.1-human-gut-metagenome-genome-assembly--contig:-NODE-1233-length-10712-cov-3.270194_pt1 | contig 10712 bp, 21 predicted proteins | sample MGYA00242495_ERZ504572 | MGnify/ENA primary metagenome ERZ504572 (study PRJEB26092, sample SAMD00036228) | human gut metagenome | host: Homo sapiens | study: EMG produced TPA metagenomics assembly of...
AATTCCTTTAGGTGTTTTTACCCACTTACCTTGACGATAAAGTTCTACACACATCAGCTTAAATTCAGTCGTATAACGCAAAATGTACCCTCCTTACTGGGTGTCCAGTAAAGAGGGTACATTTCAGATGGGAGAGGGTCTGCCATTTTTCCCTTTCTTTGCCGCTTCCTAAAAGGCTGAAGGCTTCCGCCATAAAAATGGTTTCGATGAAAACCACGGGGACAGCCATAAAGAGAATCAAAAACCAGGGGGAATGAAGACTTAAAAGCTCCATGTAATGGGTCATGACCATGAGAATGGCTCCTTTCATACAAGAGGCGCTGCTTTATGCAGCAAAGGGGTACGCTTGATGGCTTCGATGTCTTTGGTGCCCGCTAGCTGCATGACAATGGACAGTTCATGATTGATCTGGTCAAAGACGGATTTGACGCCTTCGGCGCCGCCGAGGTTCAATCCGTAGATCAGGGGGCGTCCCAGAGCCACGAGATCGGCGCCGCTTGCAAGGGCTTTGAAGACGTGGCTGCCGCGGCGGACTCCGCTGTCAAAGACGATGGGAACGCGGCGGCTAACCACGGACGCTATGCTCGGAAGGACCGTAATGGAAGCAGGCCCCCCATTAAGCTGCCGCCCGCCATGGTTAGAGACCCAAATGCCATCAGCACCGGCCTTGATGGCAGCCTCCGCGTCTTCTGGCGACTGGATGCCTTTGACGAGGACGGGCAGCCCGGAGAGGGTCTTGATCTTATCAATATCGGAAGGAACAAAGTCCGCTTTTGCCGCGGCGTAAATCTCGGCAATGCCTTTGCCGACCCCGTCTTGGAAGAATAGGCGGCAAGATTTGGCATGGGCAGCGGGAACTGGAAGTGATTGCGTACGTCCTCTTCACGGTAGCCGCCCAGGGTCGAATCCACAGTGAGGATGATGCTTTGACGCCTGCCTTGACGGCTTTTTTGACGTAGATAGGCGTTAAACCCATCGTCCTTACTCATATAGAGCTGGAAAAACTGCGGGGCGCCGGGCACGGCGCAGCGACATCCCTTAGGTCCGTGCTGCCGTAGGTGCTTAAGGAAAACAGGGACCTGCCGCGGCCGTTCCGATGGCCGTATCGATTTCCCCTTTGACATGAGCCAGACCGTGGGCGGCCGATGGGGCCTCAATCACAGGGGTCTTGAGGGAAATCCCAAAAATCGAAGTACTAAGGTCAGCCCCACTCAGTCCCTGGAGGACCCGAGGGATGATCTGCAGGTCATCAAAGGCCCTCGTATTTTCGCGCAGCGTCCATTCATCCTCGGATCCGCCGCGGATATACCCAAAGGCGCCCCGTTCCATGTTCGCTTTGACCCGTTCTTCCAAGGAAGGTAGGTTCAGGATGTCAATCGGGTGTTCTTCCATACTTGTATAATACGTCATGATGGCGTGCCTCCTTGCTTGTAAGCATATAATAGAATTCCTAGGAAAATCCTTCGTTATAATACCCCTATTAGGTATATGAGTCAATAAGGGATCTCTCTGTTTGCAAATTCTTCACAGGTTTTTCCCTATTTTGTATGTTTTTTTAACAAGAAGGTGCATGGATTCATGCTATGCTGGAACGGGCTGTCCTTAAGGATTCCCTTTTATCTATAAAAAAGAACCGCGGGGAAAAAGGCATTTCCTCACGGTCCTTTGCGTTATCAGGCGTTTTTCACAATGAGTTCCAGGAGTTTCATGGTCATTTCATAGCTTTTTACAAAGGAGCTGACGGGCAGGAACTCAAAACGGGAATGGAAGTTCATGCCGCCCGTAAAGTAGTTCGGAGTCATGATTTTTTGCGTTGAAATGTAGGATCCATCGGTCCCGCCGCGCATGGCGATGGTCTTTGGCGTTATCCCCAGTTCCTTCATGGCGTCGTAGATATAATCGATGGCTTTATGGTTCTCGTCCGTAACAGCGTCGGCGATATTGCCGTAGATGTCGACTAGTTCCAGTTCGACCCGAGCCCGCGGTTCCATTTTCTTAAGGCGCTCGACATTTTCCCGGATAAGGCCTTGCGCGCTTCATAGCGGGTCTTGTCATGGTCGCGGATATTGAGGGTCACAACGGCGGTGGACTGGTTGGACTGGACGGCCTGACACCAGATATAGCCTTCCTTGCCTTCCGTGCATTCCGGAGTTTCCTTACGGTCAAAGAGGTTAATGAAGTCGACGGCCAATAGGGTCGGGTTGACGAGGACGCCTTTGGCACTCATGGATGGGCGCTGACTCCGTGAATGGTTACTTTGCCGCTGCCGGCGTTAAAGGTCTCGTAGACGACTTCCCCGAGTTCGCAGCAGTCGATGGTATAGGCAAAGTCGACAGGAAAACGGCTGAAGTCGATATGCTTTGACCCAAATAGGCCCACTTCCTCATCAGGTACAAAGGCGACATAGATATCGCCGTGATAAAGGGATGGATCACTGGTCAAGGTCTCAAGGGCGGTGACTACGTTTGTGACGGCGGCTTTGTTGTCACTGCCAAGGACGCTCGTGCCATCGGTCACAATGAGGTCATCCCCCTGATAGCGCAGGAGTTCCGGATGGTCCTTGGTGGTCATGACGATCTGTTGATCTGCGTTCAGGACGAGGTCTTTCCCGTCGTAGTTTTTGACCATATGGGGATGGACCACAGGCGAAAGGTTGACGTCCACCGTATCAAGGTGCGTGCAAAAGCCCACGGCAGGGACCTTTTTGGTGAACCCTGCAGGCAGATGGGCCGGCAGGCGAGCTGTAAGGACGCCGTATTCACTCAGGTGGATGTCCTCAAGGCCCAGGCGTTCCAGGTCCTTTTGGACGGCCCGCGCCATGTCCACTGTCCCTCCGTGCTGGGGACCTTCGTGCCCCCATTGGCGCAGCTTTGGGAAGGGATGGCGACATAGTCATAAAAGCGATTGACAAGTGTTTCACGAATTTCCATCTATGATTGCCTCCTTAGGTCGATAGAGTGATAGGAATCATTATATTTTCATAACCGCCCCCCAATCGGCGCGATTTGTGCGCCGAGTAAACTAACCGTTACATGGGTCTCGGGTAAATGTAAGCCCCTTGGAACCCAAGCGGAATACCGAGGAACCAGAAGACATAAAGCAGAACGGTGAGCGTGACAAGAAGGGCGATGGTATAGGGCAGCATAAGGCTTGACAGGGTCCCTACCCCGGTCTTCTTATAGTATTTTTGACAGTAGATGATAATCAGCGGATAAAAGGCAAACATAGGCGTGCAGACGTTGACGGCCGAGTCCGAAATCCGGAAGGCGACCTGCGTCAGTTCCGGCGCGATGCCGACGCTCATGAGCATGGGGACAAAAATCGGGGCCAGGATGGACCATTTAGCCGATGCCGACGTAATGAGCAGGTTCAAGATGGCCACAAAGACGATGATGCCAAAGACGGTGATCTGCGGCGGCAGGGCCAAGGATTTCAGGAATTCCGCTCCCGCAATGGCAATGAGCCCCCAGGTTTGAAGCCCCAAAGGCATACATGAACTGGGCGGCAAAGAAATAAAAGACGATGAGCTGGACGAGGGTATGCGTGATTTCTTCCATGGAGTGGGTAAAATCCTTACTGGACCGGAAGGTCCCGCTCATGATGCCATAGACAATGCCCGGGATGGCACACAAGAGGAAGATGATAGCCACGATGGACTGCATCACAGGGGCCTTGAAGCTGGCAATGTTGCCAGCAGGGTCACGGAAGAGGGAATTTTCCGGGATCAGGGCAGCAAAAAGACCCACCAGCAGGAAGATGAGCACGCAAGAAGCCACGGCAAAGGAACGGTTTTCCTGGGGCGTGATGGGTTTCATGGCGTCTTCGGAAGCATCGATATCCGCGTCAAGGGGGCAGGCCTTGCGGCACCACGGTTCGGTGACATGTTCCGTCACCCACCAGCAAACAAGGATGATGGGGAAGGTGGCGGCAAAGGCAAAGAAATAATTGCACAGGACGTTCACTTCATAAGAAGGGTCAATGAGCTGAGCCGCATCTGGGTGAAGCCTGAATGACGGGATCAATGGCAGAAGGCGTGTAGTTTGCCGCAAACGCGCCGGCAATCCCGGCAAAGGAAGCGGCTACGCCGGCAAGGGGGTGTTTTCCCGAAGCGTAGAAAAGGTAGGCCGCAATCGGGATGATGATCATATACCGCTGTCCGGCGCCAAATGGCTCAGCATACCGACAACGATCACGATGGGCGTCATGAGAAAACGCGGCGTCACGGAAAGGATCTTTTTAAGGCCTGTATTGATATACCCCGAGCCTGGCAATGCCGATGCCAAGCGTGGCAACGATGACCATGCCAAGGGGCGGAAAACCGGCAAAGTTTGAAACCATCTTGGTCATCAGGGTAACAAGGCTCTTTGGGGCAAGCATGTTTGTGACCATGATTTCTTTCCCTGTCGTAGGATGGATATAACCAAAATGGAACTGGGACAAGAACGCGGATAAGATGCACGTAATAAAAAATGCCGCGATAAAGAGCATGGTAATGTCGGGGATGCGGTTGCCGGCGCGCTCGATGAAACCGAGGAAGCCGCCGACTTGTTCCTGAGCGGGCTGTTGAGGCTGACTCATGAGACTCCTCCTTTTCTTGGTGCAGATGGGTCAAAAGGATATAGGGACAGGCAGTAAACGAACTTTGATGGACCTCCTTTCTGTAGTGGCGGGACCACGGCGTCAGACGGGAAAAAGACAGCCTCCCAGCAAGGGGGCAAAAGGGAAAGCCTATCCCGCGCCGCCCCCATGGGCCGCGGGCAAGGTCAGCTCCTGGGATAGGCCATAAGGAAGCGATTCTGCGCGTCCTTCAAGGCTGCCACAACAGCTTTTTGGGATAGGGCCAGAAAACGCTTTTTGAGCAGATCCGTAATGAGGTCCGTATCGGTCACGAGGTTCTTCCTTCTATGATCTGGCGCAGGAAATCAATGGTATCACTCATGATCATATTGGCGCTGCAGTTGATGATGGTTCCCGTTTTTACATCCACGACGAGGCTCAAGGTAAAGGTGCCGTACATGGCGTTGATGGCATCTTCCTTGGAAACCCGAGCGACGCCGGTCACAAAGACAGAATCTGGTGGATAGGTTTTCATGATGGATTCCTTTCAAGGCCGTTATTTTCTGATTATTGGTGCAAAAATAGGACTACGCGGCTGTATACCTTCATTCTACACCCGAGAAAAAGGCGTGTCAAACAAATATCTTGCTTTTCTGAAAAATCTATGGTACAGTTACATCAGTAATGAATAACTTCATCATTCCTTAGTTATGTGGAAGCAGTTACCCTGCCATCCGTCCGTAAGTAAGGCCTGAATCGCGGCGTCCCGCCCTTTCAGGCCTTTTTTTGTGCAATTGCCGAGGAGGAAACATCATGAATAAACAGCAACCGATTGGCGTCATTGATTCCGGAGTTGGCGGACTGACAGTCCTGCGCCGCCTGCAGGAGCTCATGCCCCATGAACATTTCATCTTTTTGGGCGATACGCTCAATACGCCCTATGGCAACCGGTCCCGTGAGGATATCATCCGTCTCGTGAACCAAATGACCGACTACCTCTCGTACCGCAACATCAAGCTCTGGTTGCGGCGTGCAATACGATTACGGTCCTGGGAGAAGAAACCATCCGCAACGGCCATGATTTTGAAGTCATCGGCATGGCCAAGGGCAGCAAGATGATCCCGCGCGTCACCAAAACAGGGCGCATCGGCATCATGGCAACGGATTTTACGATCAGTACGGGAGCCACAAAAAGGAAATCCAAGCCGCCCATCCGGAGTATCAAGTCTTTGGTGTCGGCTGTCCACGTCTTGTTCCCCTCATCGAGCACGAACAGTTTGGGACGGCTGAACTAAAGGACGCCATCAAGGAATATACGGATATCTTGAAGAGCCATGACGTCGATACGGTAATGCTGAGCTGCACCCATTACCCCTTCCTCAAAAAAGAAATTGAAGCCGCCATGGGACCAGCCGTCACCGTCCTTGATCCGGCGGAAGTCACCGCCAAAAAATGCCGCTATGACCTTTGCGAGCGGGATCTTTTGTGCAAAACCGGCACGGGAACTACGGAAATCTGCTTTACGACCGACCTGGAAAGAGGCCTGCGTCTAGCTTCCCTCATGGTTGATTTGAGCGCGTGCCGGGCACATGTCGTGGGGCTTGAGCGGCAGGATCCGGCCCAAAAGGTAGGCTGATTGAGGCGGTTACACGTTAAAACCGCTAAGGCAAAAAGACCCAAAGGCATAAGACAACAAGCAAGCCCTCAACCGAACGTAAGCGCAAGTTCAGTTGAGGGCTCTTAGTTTTTATTCGGGTTCTGTAAGAGCCGTGCGCCGCCCTGAGGCGAAAAACCGTAAGGCTCTTTTTTTTCTTATAAGATTCCCGCGATTGACTTTGCCTATTTTTTAAGGACAAAGGCTTTTTTAGGCTGACCGCAGAGCGGGCAGACATAGTCATCCGGTTCGCTTTCAAGGTCCCCGACATACTCATAACCGCACACGGGGCAGCGGTAGACTTTCCTTCCTTCCACGGATGTTTCTTCCGGTGCAAACCGATTGATAAGCGCCTCTAGGCGGAACCCATGCCCCCCTTCCTGACGGGCAAAAACAGCCATTTCATCAGCGGCTTCCGATAAACCGGCAGCCCGAAATTCATCAGAGATGGCTTTGATCTTTTCTTCACCGGCGGCTTCGACTTTCTGCAGGCTTCTTACAAGGTTCCAGAAATCCTGGGGATAAGCCCCTTTCAAGACGGCGTAGAATCCGGAATGGAAGCTTCTTCGTTTCCGATGGCCATAAATTCCTTGCTTACTTCGTCAAGTCCCTGTTCTTTTGCAAGCCGGGCCAGTGCATAGTACATCATGACACCGGTTGCTTCCCCCTGCATCATTTTTTCAACAAACGCCTCAAAAGGGCGGCCTTTTACGATTCCATGCAAACTCATTTTGATTTCCTCCCTTGGACTCTTTTTCTTTTGATGGTCACAGTATATCGTCCTAATTTAATTTTGTCAAATTAAATTTTATAAAATTTAATTTTTTTTACCTAGAGTCTGTTAGATAGAGTCGTCCCCTTCTGGACCTCAGATTCAGCCAAAGGAGAAGTTCCATGAAAAATGACCAGGACCAGTGGCTGCTGCTCGATTGTCAGCTTTGTTTCCCGCTCTACGCCTGTGCGCGTAAGATTGTAGCAGCCTACCATCCTTATTTGAAAAAGATTGGCCTGACCTATACGCAGTACATTACCATGATGGTTCTCTGGCAAGAGCGAGAAATATCCGTAAAAGACCTGGGAACCCGGCTTTATCTTGATTCAGGAACCCTCACGCCCGTTCTCAAGACCTTGGAACGCCAGGGCTATGTTGCTCGTACGCGCAGCAAGCTGGATGAACGGGTCGTTGTTGTTTTGTTGACGGAAAAAGGCGCCCACCTCAAGGAAAAGGCCCTTTCCGTGCCGGAACAGATGAGCTGCCAGCTCATGCAGCGAGGGCTTTCGATGACGCTGGAAGAAGCAGAAGCCCTCAAGAAAAAGCTTTATGAAATCCTTGCTTGTCTCTCTTCCTAAAAAACGGGAAGACAGCGGCCCGCTAAGGCCACCGCCTTCCCGTTTTTCATATCTACTTTCATATCGCTTTTCACGCCTATTTGAGCACGCCTCTCACGGCCCCCATACCAAGGAGGACGCCTAAAAGACACAGGCCCACACTAAGGAAAATATAAAGGAACCCTTTGGCGAGATCCCCCCGGTAAAAAAGGGTCACGGTCTCCAGGGAAAAGGTTGAAAAGGTCGTAAAGCCGCCGCAAAATCCCGTTTTCCAAAAGAGCAAAAAGGCCCCGCTCGTGCCGTGGATCGCGGCAAGTTCCGTGATGGCCCCAATGACAAGGGCACCGACCAAGTTCGTCAAGAGCGTCATGGCCGGAAAGTCCATACCCACGGGCATCAGGCTCAGTCCATAGCGGCAGGCGGCACCAAGGCCGCCGCCCAAGAAAACGTAAAGCACGCTCACGGCAATCCCCCTCTATAGATAAAGAAAGGGGCGTGCCCTGTGCGCGCCCCCAAAAAGCGAGTAATCAGCCCAAATAGGTCAAGAATGTCTGGACCTGGTTCTTTAGTTCCGACTTTGTGCTGTCAGAAAGGACGAGTTCGTCCGTTTCAAATTCTTCCGGTGTGATGGCCATCCCGACTTGGGTGGAAATCATGTCGACACCGATGAAGTCAAGGAGTTCTGTCAGTTTTGCCCGGGCAAAGCTAGCGGCGGAACGGCCGGAAGCCCCAGTTATGGCCGCTTTTTTGCCCCAAATGACGGACGATTCACGAACGCCCGGCTGCGTGGGACGGCTCAGCCAGTCCAGGAGGTTTTTGAGGACGCGGGATAGCTGTGATTATATTCAGGCGTAAAGAACCAGAGGCCATCGGCTTCGGCCACTTCTTTACGGACACGTGCCACTGCTTCAGGAGCCGGGAACTCAATATCCTGGTTCATCTGGGGCAGATCCTCATAGGAAAGGATGGAGACATCCGCCTTTTTTTCAAGCATTTTCTGGGCCATCAGGGCTGCTTGTCGATTAAAGGCTTTTTCCCTCATGGATCCTACAATGAGCAGTACTTTCTTCATGCTTATCGACTCCTTTCGATATCACTCATCCTCCGCTTCTTGGGAAAGGAAGCGGCGAACTTCATCAGTAAAGCGCCCTAGGACGGGCGACAAGAGCGGACCCTTTTTCCACACGAGATACGAACGGTTCTCGATCGGTGGGTCAAGGGGTTTCATCAAGAGGCCTTCCGGCACATAGGGAAAGTCTAATCCCAGGGCAATGCCGAGGCCCTGCTCCACCATCACGCATTTATTGAAAAGGGACAGGTTCATACGGTTCATCGAGGTACATCGGTTCCCATAGGCACCCAGCCAATTGTCGATCAGGTTTTGCACCGATTTTCGTTCCGCCGTGATCAGTCGTTCCTGGGAAAGGTCCTTAGGGGTAAGGGCCTCTTTTTGGGCAAGGGGATGGGCTTTAGGAAGCAGCGCTGTCCAGCGGTCCTTTTTGGGCAGTTCAAGAAACTGGTAGCGTGTAATGTCCACCGGTTCAATAAGGACGCCAAAGTCAAGGAGGCCCTGGTCCAAACGGCAGATGACATCGTCAGCAATGGCCGTATAAACGGAAAAGACGACATCTGGATAACGGGCCTGCAGGGATCTCATGACACGGGACAGGAAGACCATATTCACGGTCTCACCAATCCCGAGGGAAATTTCCCCAGCAATGATTTCCTCTTTCTGCTTCATTTCCGCTTCCGTTCGGTCAGCCAGTTCCACCAGGTCCTGGGCTCGCTGTTTAAGGCGCATACCCGATGCGGTCAGGAAAATATGATGTCCATTGCGGATAAACAATGTCGTTCCCAGTTCCTGTTCGAGTTGGTGAATCTGCCGCGAAAGGGTAGGCTGCGTCAAATGCAGTACAGAAGCGGCTTTTGTCATGTTCTCCTCACGGGCAATGGCAAGAAAATAGCGCAGGACCTGAGTTCCATGAGCACATCACCTCCATCAACAGAATACGTCCACAACCTAACAATAACGGAGTTCTTTTTCCGTTTGAATACTCACATTGTAGCATAAAAATGAATCTCTCACCACTAGGGAATGAAGAAAGACGATGATTTTTCACAAATAATTTTGAAATATTCACAAAGTGCAAACAAATTTGCAGGCCTTTGCAAAGTTCTTTTGTCTTTTTCCTTTTTTTCAAGTAGAATAACGGTAGAATAAAGGAATCAATGATCCGATCAGGTACAGGAGGAAAACCGATGATCAAAAAGATTGCCGCAATTTCATTCAGCCCCACGGGCAGTACGCGTGACCTTGTCGACAAAGCGGCGGAAACGCTGGCCGGGCGGCTTAAACTGCCCCTTTCCTATGACAGCTTTACCCTGCCTAAAGATCAAAAGAAGGTCCGCCGATTTACGGAAGAAACCCTCGTGGTTTTCGGCATGCCCACCTATGCTGGCCGCGTGCCCAATAAGGCCCTGCCCTTTTTAAAGACCCTCTTTGTCGGCGGCGGCGCGCCCGCTGTGGCCTTGTGACCTTTGGGAACCGCAGCTATGATTCCTCGCTAACGGAACTTAATGAAGAACTGACAGCTGCTGGATTCCGTGTCTTTGCAGCCGGTGCCTTTGCGCGGCCCCACGCCTTTGCCAATATTGGCCATGAGCATCCGACCAAGGAAGATAACAACTTACTGGAAACGCTCCTTGGCGTTGCGGAAGTCAAGATCGGGCAAGAAGATTTTGGGTCCATCACCATCAAGGACGGCGCTCCTGTAGGCCCCTACTACATTCCTTTGGGCGAAGACGGTGAGCCGGCAAAATTCCTCAAGGCAAAACCGCTCACCGATTTTGAAAAATGCGACCACTGCGGCAAATGCGCCGCCGTATGCCCCATGGGAGCCATCAACAAGGACAATACGGACGAGGTACCGGGAACGTGCATCAAATGCCAGGCCTGCATCGTCTACTGCCATACACACGCGAAATTCTTCCACGATGACCGGTTCCTGTCCCATAAGGCCATGCTGGAGAAAAACTATGTGAGGACGGCGCAGTCCGAGATCTTTTATCGCTGACGCGCAAATCATCTCCTGCCGAGGGGCCCGCTGAGGCCTGTCTGTGCGTCTTTTTTCGGCTCACAAGGCCAGCAAAAAATCCCAAGATCTGGAAGTCC